>Ga0163162_10005053_pt1 | contig 12710 bp, 8 predicted proteins | sample S55metaG_FD_115310 | JGI IMG/M metagenome (GOLD analysis project Ga0163162, IMG submission 115310) | Switchgrass rhizosphere microbial communities from Kellogg Biological Station, Michigan, USA - S5-5 metaG | ecosystem: Host-associated > Plants > Roots > Rhizosphere > Soil | place: USA: Michigan...
ACCACTGCATCACCCGATCACTCTTCGAGAAAAAGCGGTGGCCCCCAATATCCATGCGGTTGCCCTTGTACCGCACCGTGCGCGAGATCCCGCCAATCTCCTCGCTCGCCTCCAGCACCACCGGTTGAATATCCGTCCGTCGCAGCAGTTCCAACGCCGCCGTCAGGCCCGCAGGACCGGCGCCGATAATAATCGCTTTCTTCATCGTCATTCGAATGATACGGACTCAAACCCACTCCACGCACATTCGTTGTAGACAAACAAAGGCCACGCTCACTCTCGTAAGATCAGGCCTTCATATCTATTTGCTGGAGAGTCTACGTTCCGCAGCCATCAATTCCCACCGCAGCTACTTCGAACCGCCCGTGCAACCCAGACCGTCATAATCGAAGTACTGTTTGAGCCGTAGAAAGCGTTTCTCATAAAGGTTGTAGCTTGCATATGCTGCGACAACGGCAACTACAAATGCGAGGATGCCCGCCCCGGCGACCTCTACCCCTTTGCTTGGAATCACAATCCTGATCCAACCGCGAAACGTCCTGATGAGAAATCCCAGGGCCACGAAATGCAGAACATACAGCCCATAGCTGTACTTGCCAAAGAAACACAGGCTTCGATTTTCAAAGATGCGACGCGGGATCGACGAAGGCTGAAAGCACCATGCGATGAGCGCCGCGGATCCGACCGCCATCAACGTGTAGTGAAGTGAAAGAGAGAGAGCATCGAAGACAACGATCCTCTGGCTTTGCTCCGCGAACATCGATCGAGACAGAGCAAGGGCTGTCGCCACCACGACGACCAGAAAAAACGCTGCTTTAGCCCACTGCAGGATGCTATCGCGGTACGTGCTACGCATCAGCAGTGCCAGCGCACCCCCTATCAGCAGCGAGTCCATGCGGCACAATGTATGACCATTGATCACCGCATAGCGCACGTTGTGAAGGGTGAGAAAGAGGCGCAGGCACAATGCTACGCCAGAGAGCGCGAAACAAAGCCTGAGTAGGTTGCCTCTTCCTCGTATAAGGAAAACCAGCATGGGCCAGACCAGATAAAACTGTTCTTCGACAGCAAGGGACCAGAAATGAGTCAGCGAAACTCCCGTACTAACGCTGAAAAGCTCATGAGGGCCAGCGATATCTGTATTTTGAAGATAGAGAATGTAAAGCCACTTCATGCTCTTCCAATGTGTGCCCAGCCAGGGTGTCAGAGCAAAGCAAACGAACAAAATGCCGTAGTAGAGGGGAAAGATTCGAAGTGCCCGGCGGGCATAAAACTTTCGGAAGTAACCCGTATCCTCAAGCGAGTCGTACAGGATGCCCGTAATCAGAAATCCGGACAGAACAAAGAAGAGATCAACTCCGGTCGCTCCAAACCTCAGAAACGCCCCGATAGGCCTCAGTATTCCCTCGGTATTGCCCGGAAAGAGATGTGAGCCCATGACGGCCAGAACCGCTATCCCTCGCACTCCGTCAAGGGAACGGATGTGTCGCGCACGAATCCCCTCTGAAAGGGAAACCTCTTCCTCGCTCGGGATAGTCTCAATCGCAACCAATACTCAAAAGTCTCTTACGAGACATTGCGTTTGGGATATAGCACGAAAGGTCTATCGCGACGATCCGTCGCGCAGCGACATCATCCAACCGAACAGGCGCAATTGCGGCACGACGGCATAGTGAACAGTCTCTCCGTTCACTATGCCGTTCACCGTCACGCAGCCGTAACTGCTCTGTCTTTCACGACGAACGTCAGTCCGTCCGTGCCCGCATCGACAACCACATGGTCGCCATGCAGCACCGACCCATCCAGGATCTTCACTGCCAGCTTGTCCTGCACCATGCGCTGGATCGCTCTCTTCAGCGGTCTCGCGCCATACGCGCGATCGTAGCCCGCCTTGAAGATCGCCTTCCTCGCCGCATCCGTCAGCTCCAGCGTGATCCTGCGATCCACCAGCAGCTTCTCAAGGTCCTTCAACCGCAGGTCGACAATATGCGTCAGCTCCTTATCGTCCAGAGGATGGAAGACGACAATGTCGTCCACGCGGTTCAGGAACTCAGGACGGAACGTCTGCTTCAACGAGTCCATCACGCGCTCCTTCGCCTCTTCAAATCCGTCCTCGCCCTGCGCCCACGCGCTCGTCAGCTTGTCCGCGCCCGTGTTCGACGTCATGATCAGCACCGTGTTCTTGAAGTCCACCGTGCGACCCTTCGAGTCAGTCAGACGACCGTCATCCAGCACCTGCAGCAACACATTGAAGACATCCGGATGCGCCTTCTCGATCTCGTCAAACAGAATCACCGAGTAAGGACGACGCCGCACAGCTTCCGTCAGCTGACCGCCTTCGTCATAGCCAACATATCCGGGAGGCGCGCCAATCAACCGAGACACGGCATGCTTCTCCATGTACTCGCTCATATCAATACGCACCATCGCCTGCTCATCATCGAACAGAAACTCAGCGAGAGCACGAGCCGTCTCTGTCTTACCTACGCCGGTCGGGCCCAGAAAGATAAACGACCCAATCGGCCGTTTCGGATCAGACAAGCCCGCACGCGAACGACGAATCGCATTTGCGACCGCAGTCAGCGCCTCGTCCTGTCCAACCACGCGCTCGCGCAGACGCTCCTCCATCTGCACCAGCTTCTGCGTCTCGCCCTCCAGCATCTTCGACACAGGAATACCCGTCCACTTCGAGACGATCGCCGCAATATCTTCCTCGTCGACCTCCTCCTTCAACATGCGCGAAGGCTTCTTCGCCGCGCCCTTCTTCGCATCGGCCTTGTCCTCGCGGACAGCCTCCTCCTGCAGAGCCGTCAGCTCCTTCAGTTCAGCCTCCATCTTCGGAATCTCGCCATACTGCAGCTCTGCGGCGCGTTGCAGATTGCCCTTCCGCGTCTCCTCCTGCATCTGGAAGCGTAGTCCCTCAAGCTGCTCCTTCAACTCCGCAATGCGACCAATCGCACCGCGCTCCTTCTGCCAGCGAGCACGCAACGCAGCCGCCTGCTCCTTGATCTCTGCAAGCTCCTTCTCAACCGCCTCCAGCCGCTCCTGCGAGTTCGCATCCTTCTCGCGCTGCAATGCAGCTCGCTCAATCTCCAGCGAGGTCGCCCGCCGCTCCAGATCGTCGATCTCCACAGGTACCGACCCAATCTGAATCGCTAGCGCGCTCGCCGCCTCATCTACAAGGTCAATCGCCTTATCTGGAAGGAAGCGGTCCGAGATGTAGCGATGCGACAACGTCGCCGCCGCCACAATCGCAGAGTCCTTAATCCGCACCTTGTGGTGCGCCTCGTACTTCTCCTTCAGACCACGCAGAATCGCAACCGTGTCCTCGACATTCGGCTCGCCGACATACACCTGCTGGAACCGCCGCTCCAGCGCCGTGTCCTTCTCGATGTACTTGCGGTACTCGTTCAGCGTCGTCGCGCCAATCGCCCGCAGCTCACCGCGAGCCAGCGCAGGCTTCAGCATATTGCTCGCGTCCATCGCTCCCTCGGCCGCTCCTGCGCCTACGAGAGTATGTAACTCATCAATGAACAAAATAATCTCGCCATTCGAAGATTCAATCTCCTTCAGCAGGGCCTTCAGTCTCTCCTCAAACTCCCCGCGAAACTTCGCGCCCGCAACCATCGAAGCCAGGTCCAGCGCAGCCACACGCTTGTTCTTCAGAATCTCCGGAACATCGCCCTGCACAATCCTGCGCGCCAGCCCTTCCACGATCGCAGTCTTACCTACACCCGGCTCGCCAATCAGCACTGGGTTGTTCTTCGTCCTGCGCGAAAGCACCTGGATAACGCGACGAATCTCCTCGTCACGCCCAATCACGGGGTCCAGCTTGCCCTTGCGCGCTAATTCGGTCAGGTCCTTCGCGTACTTCTCCAGCGCCTGGAACTTGCCCTCAGGGTTCTGGTCCGTCACTCTCTGCGACCCACGAACCTCTGCAAGCGCCTTCAGGATCGCGTCATGCGTCGCGCCAAACGAAGTCATTGCCGTCGCCACGGCATCGCCCTTCGCTCGCGAAAGCGCAAGCAGCAGGTGCTCCGTCGAGACGTACTCATCCTTGAAGTTGTCTGCCTCTTTGAAGGCCTGTTCCAGGACCTTCTGCGTCGCATTCGCCAGCCCCGGCTGTCCTCCGCCCTGCACCTTTGGCAGTTTGTCGATCGCGGCATTCACCCCACTCAACAGCTGCTGCACCGGCACCCCAATCTTGTCCAGCACCGGGATCACCACCCCCTCACGGTCCTCCAACAGGGCCGCCATTAAATGCAGCGGCAACACCTCCGGATTCCCATTCTCCGAAGCGTTCGAAACTGCACCCTGCACCGCCTCCTGAGACTTAACTGTCAACTTCTCCCACTTAATCGCCATCCAAATCCCCCTTACCAAAACCCATTGGAGAACCCATCTCCAAAATCCTAATCTTCCATCGTCGCCATCGACATCATCCGGCTTCGTCGCATGTGTGGGTCCATTCGAGCTTCGCTCGAACCACTCGATCAAGGACACCGCTTCAGCCGTGCCGCAAGCCTGAGCCGCTTATCCTGCGGCTTTCCCGCACCCGACGCGCCGTCTTCAGACCTGGGAGCCTTGGCACATCGGAGCATCGTCTCCTGCGCGGCACGGCTGAAAGCCATATCCTCAACCTCCACACCAACCAAACCTGTACAGAAAAAGGCGGGGGACAGGTTCATCCCCCGCCGTCATACCACCAGTGGTACAAACTTTTACGCAGCCGGCGCTTCAACCTTTGGCTGCGCCGCCGGGGAGGCCGTTGTTGCCGTACCAACCCCGATCTTTACCTGCTTCGGCTTTACCTCAGCCTTCTTGCTCAGGCTCACCGTCAGAACTCCGGCGTCATAGTTCGCCGCCACGTTCTCACTGTCCACGGTCTGCGGAATCGCAAAGCTGCGTACAAAGCTTCCGTAGCGACGCTCGATGCGATGGAAGTTCTCTTCCTTCTCCTGGCTCTCGAACTTGCGCTCGCCCTTCACCGTCAGGGTGTTGTTTTCCACCTTCACGTCCAGGTCCTCCTGCTTAATCCCGGGGACCTCAAGCTTCACCACAACCTTCTGCGCATCCTCATAGATATCGACCGCAGGAACAAAACTTCCAGTCGCTAACGACTCGGACCCGCTCTGGCTGGTTGGCCACGAAAAGTCCTGAAAGATTGAGTTCAGCCGGTTCTGCAGCAGCGCCACATCGCTCAGGGGGCTGCGAAACGGAGCAAATCGAGTGATTGTCATAATCAACTTCCTCCAACAAGTGTTTGTCGCCGGTATACATAACCGAGCTATCTATAAGACGTAAATATCATGTGCATGGATGCAAGTAATCTAACACTATTACACTCATATATTGGATGGAGGATGACCCGTTCCACTGATTAACTGATTCCAAACAACTTCTATACTTTAAGCTCCCGATAACCCAATAAAGCACCTGTCAAGAGTCACCGCACCATATCCACCATAGAATCAGCAACATCCAATTGCCGATTAATTACCCCCAATCGCCTACAATAGAAATAGGGAACAGAGAGCCTCGCCTCTGTTCCCTATCAAAAACAATAAACCTATATTTATGAATATTTTGCACGCACTAACCTGCGTCAATATGGGCTTTTACCCTATCTCGGCTTCCAAGGTACCAGGCTAAATCGCATATTTTGAATATTTTGCACAAATAACGTGGGGGTCACCCCGCGCTCATGTACGGCCCGAAGCTCCCCACTACCTTGCCGGATTCATCCGCATTCGTCACTACCGCAATCCGGAAACGCTCACCGCCCTCTTCCACCCGCACCACCACATGGCCGTTCGAGCTCTTGAAGTTCGCCGTCCTCTTATTCGTGATCTTTAGCTCCGGCTTCAGCGCCGTCGCAAACACGTCGCGCTCCCCCGGATAGATCGCCGTGCTATACAACGCCGCCAGCGTGTTGACCGTCGGGTGCGCCGAGTCCCACGCCATAATCACAAACACCCGCGGCCGCAGCGCACGCACATATCCCGGCCCGTCGGCGTCGAAGTAGCCGTGATGATTCAGCACCGCTACACTCACCGGCCCGCAAGCCTGTGCCGCCGGAGTCTCGACATCGCGCCACGGATCTCTGCCGAAGTTCGTCCCCGACGGCAGGTCACCTCCCGTGTAATACGCAAACTTGCCGTACTTCATCCGAATCGCACACGAGCAGCAGTTCTCCGAAGGCAGCTCCTCGCCCTTCATCCCCGTCAGGTCCGGAAACAGCTTCTTCGTCGACGTCCCCTGCCCGGTCCACACTTCGCCGTTCGCGATCAGATTGCGAATCTCGAAGTTCGAGTAGCCGCCCGGTTTCTTCAACAATCGAAACTGATCGTTCACCCCCGGCTTGAAGCGCTCTACCGTGCGCCCTGCCTTCACCTGCGCCGCGAGAAACGCCCTGTAGTTCCTGATAAACGGAGCTTCAACCGGAGCAGGGAAGTTGTAATCCGGCCACGCACGATCGACAAACCTACGGATGGGAACGATCGCCGCAACATCCGTCACGCCGGTCAGCTTGTAGCCTCCACCCGGAGCCTCAGGGCAGCTCTCAGTAAAGTCGCCCAGGTGATCGTCGTGCAGATGCGTGTTCATGAAGACGTCAATGCCGTCCAGCCCCGCCGCATCCAGCTGCCGCTTCGCATACCGCCCCAGCCATTCCCCCGGCCGCCGCGATGCATTTGGCTTCTCATCGATCACGAACGGCGTGTCCTTGTGCAGCGCCCCCGCATCCACCATCATCGTCGTGCCATCCGGCAGAATCATCAGCGCCGAGTTCCCACGGCCAGTCGAGATGTGGTGAATGTCCAGCATCCCCGGCTTCCACGGAGACAGCGCCTGCTCACCCTGCGCGCGAAGAAGCCCACCCTGCAGCGCAACCCACGCAGCAGAACCATTGCGAAGAAACTCACGTCGTGTCGGCATGCCCACCATTATCACTCACGCGAACCGCAGCTCTATCGTCTTGGCAATTGAACTCCGTCCTCTGTGACAACCACCGCTGTGCTAGCCTGACCCCATGCGTGAGGTCACGGTCTTCGTCGGAGGCTCTGTCGGCTCCGACCCCTACTCTCCGGGAACATGGTCCGGCTCATCGGCGTTCCTGCTCAACGCCATGAAGAACGCGGACCTGCTCGAAAAGGCCGTCGGCATCCGCGTCCCGAAACTCGCGAACTACGCTCTGCTCGCCAAAAACTTCACCCGTAACCGCGGCGTCTGGCGCAAGCACTTCTACTTCGACCCCGCCTATCGCAAGGCCCTCACCACTGCAGCGAAGGCGGTCTCCGTCACTAGCCCCGTGCTGATGCAGATCGGCCACATGTTCTCTCTGCCCGACGCCTTCACTGGCCGGAAGTGCGTCTCCTACCACGATGGCAATCTCGCCGAGTTGCTCGCCAGCGGCTTCGGAGCCGAAGGCGTCTCGCGCCGCCGCATCGACCAGGCGCTCGAATACGAGAAGCGAGTCGCGCAGAAGATGACCGCCATCTTCACCTTCAGCGAGTATCTCCGCCAGTCCTTCATCACCAACTACGGTGTCCCCGCCGAGCGCGTCCACAACGTCGGCGGAGGCATCAACATCACCGACATCACCGAGCCCGCGCCCAACAAGGACTATCGCGCCAACCGAATCCTCTTCATCGGAACCGAGTTCGCCCGCAAGGGCGGCCCGCAGCTCCTCAAGGCGTTCCGTATCGTCCGCGAGTCCATCCCTTCAGCCGAACTGCACATCGTCGGCCCCGCGCAAGTCGCCGACCTGCCCCCCGGAGCCTTCTCGCACGGACACCTCACCAAGAGCGACCCCGCACAGAGGCTCTCGCTCGAATCCCTCTTCCGCGACGCCTCACTCTTCGTCCTGCCGTCGCTCTACGAGCCCTTCGGAATCGCTCCGCTCGAGGCCATGCTCTACGGCCTCCCCGCCGTTGTCACCAACGCCTGGGCACTGCGCGAGTTCGTCACTCCGGGAATCAACGGCGATCTTGTTGAGAAAGGCTCCGTCGAAGACCTGGCGAAGAAGCTCATCCAGATGCTCTCCATCCCCGATAGCCTCGCCGCGATGGGTCAAAAGGGCCGCGAAATCGTACTCTCCCGTTACACCTGGCCCTCGGTCGCGGACCGCATGGCCTCCATCGTGCGCTCGCTGTAATCACGATCAACAAAGAGCAGGGACCCCGAAGGGTCCCCGCTCGATACTTCGTTGGAACGGCTTACGCTGTGCGCGAAAGTCCCGTCGTGCGACGGCGGCCGTAAACAACCGCTGCCAGCATTCCGGTTCCTGTCACCAGCAGAACCCACGTTCCCGGCTCGGGAACCGGGCTCTGACCTTCGACAGTCAGCTGAATGTTGACCCGCGTCAGCTCGTCCAGGGCGTTGATGTCTAAGCCCCCCAGGATGCTGAAGTAGCCCGTATACACACCCGGGGCGATAACGGCAGGCACCGTGATGGTAAAGATGTCCCCTGTCGGGGTCTCGCCCGGATTCGCGCTCAGCGGAAAGCTCGACCAGAACGGTGAGTCATCCAGAGTGATCGGCGACTGCATATTGAAGCTGTCGCCATTGAAATAGACCGTCCCGGGAGTGCTTGGGTCGATGTAGATCCACTCGCTCAGAGTGAACGTTTCACCGGCTGTCACCGTTGCGCTGAAGGGAATCTGAAGCGTATCTGCGTGGGCCGCTGCCGGAAGCATAAAGACCGCCGCCAGCAGAAGAGTAAAGAGGGATAGGGCCGTTTTCTTCATAGTCCTCGATTCCTAAATAAAGTCACTGTTACAAATTTCTATTTGCCGCCGCTTGGGATGACCACGCGGATGCTGCCGCCAAAGGTTCCACCTGTGTATGTTCCCGTAAAGCGCTCCACAGTTGAACTTCCGGGAAGCGCCGCTGAGGCTGGGAAGACAATCATAACCGAGGCTGAGGCTCCCGGCTGTACATCTCCCAGGGGAGACGGAACTGGCGATCCGCCGGTACTTCCCAGGATAGCTCCCGTCAAGGTTACATTCTGCGCCGTGCCGGTGCCGTTGTTCTTTACCGTCACCAGCGCCTGGTAGCCGCCCCCCACCTGCGTCAGGACCGCAGTCGTCAGCAGCTGCACAGTGCCCGGAACCGGGGGAACTGCGAAGTACGCCACCGCCGGATCGTGGTCGCTGATCCGTGTCGGAAGCGACGCATCGTTCAGGTTTACCAGCGGCCAGTCTGAGTCGATGTGCGCATACACCAGCCGCGTGTTCGTCGGAACCAGGTCGCTGGTCACCAACACGTGATCCAGTACCTGTGCGCTTCCTGTCTCCACGTAGCTCTGGCGTTGGTCCGCCGGAAGCAGCGTTACAAGATCAACCAGTGGAGGATTCGCCAGCCCAGCCACCGGAGTCGTAATCACCTGCGACGCTGGTACTGGATTTCCCTTGGTCACACCGATCGCGTCCACATAACCATCCGAGAACTCGAAGATGTTGTAGTCGCCGACCGTCACCACGTGTTCTCCTGCAACCTGGTAGCCCTGGATCAGGTTCGCCAGGTACTCGGCCTGTGCCTCGCGCTTCAGACGAACCGTAGCGCCCGTGTTCGTCGGGTCGGCCACGTTGATCAGCGAACGCTGATGCACCGAGATTACTGTCACCGGATAATCCGGGGCCGTTCCGCCACGCTTGATCCCCGCATGCAGCACCAGGGGAGTGCGGTCGTTCAGGATCGCCTGCGATCCTGTCGAGTTCGTGAACGTCGTCGTCAGCCCAAGCTGCTCAACCTTCACCGTGTTCACGCGTGTCGACTTCACCAGGAAGCCCGTGTTGATCGCCGTCCCGTCGTTCGCGAGATACAGATACGGCTGGTATAGCGGATCAGCCTGTCCCGCCGCCACTGCATCCGCGCTTACCTTCGTTGCAAGATCCGTCAGAACCGCGAGGTTCTCGATCTCCTGCGTGCCGATGATGTCCGGCATGTTGAGCACGTTGCGGATCGCCAGCGAAGCTTTATTCAGCCTGCGCTGATACGCCTCCGTCGTCACCACCACAGCCGAGCTGCCCGGATTGTCCGCGTCCGACTTGTCGTTGTAGAAGCGCTCCATGTTGAAGCTGGCAATCGTGAACTCATTGCCGGCCTGCATTGGAACCGCCTGCACCGTCATGCCGCCCGTCACCGTCGGATGGTTCGTCGCGTCCAGAATGATCTCCGGCGTTCCGAATGAGAAGTCCATCACGCCAGCCAGCCCCGTCACCGTCGAGTTGCTCGTCAGGTCGATTGCCGCGCCGCCAAATGTCTTCGAGTCGATATACAGCAGCTCTGGGTTTGAGTCCCAGCGCGGAATGCCCGCCGGAATCGGCCCATACGTCGTGTCCGTCAGAGCGATGCCGGGCTCGCGGAACGGACGCGGAACCCCCGTCACCACGCCGTAGAAGCGGCCGACCGAGGTGTTGATCTCCGCAGCCTCGCTCAGCGTAGCGTCGGTTCCGCTCGTCGTCGTCAGCGAATCGATCGCCACACGCATTCCTTCAAGCCGTGCGAACTGATAGATACCGCCGGCAGGCGAATCCATTCCTGCCGTGATCGTCACAGCCGGAGGCAGCGCGTTGCCGCTCGACAGCAGCGTGAACGTCTGCGGCCCATCGATCTCCGTCCCGGGAGTCAGTCCGGCTGGCGGATATGTGTTCACCGTACCGGTCACCTGCACCTCGTTGCCAAGGGCGATAAACGCGGGCTTTACCGTCGAGCCCGTGTACACCAGCACGCCCTGCGGAGTGGTCGCGTTCGTGTTGGCGTCCTTCGCCTCGATATAGAAGCCGTTCGACTTCACACCGATCACGATGCCACTCGTCGTCACGGCCTGTCCCGCATATGCCGAAGGCTTCGTCGCCTGAATGGTCTGGATGGTCACCGTTGGCGGAGGAATCACTACCGCCAACGCAATCGTCGTCGAGGCCGTGCGCGCCTGCGTGTCCATCGCCGTCGCCGGCAGTGTGAATGATCCGCTCGCCGTCGACGTCGCTGTATACGAGAAGATGTTGTCGCCCGCCGTCACGTCGCCATTGCTTCCGTCATCGAACAGTGGCTGCGTCGACGATCCGCCAATCGCAGTCAGGTTCGCCGTCACCGTTACACCCGTGCTCACAGGGTTCGTGCCCGGAGTGATCTTCACCGTCAGCAGCGATGCATCGCCCAGGTTCACTGTCGCGGGAACAGCCGCTCCCACCGCCGTGATTGGCCCCGGCCCGGTGGGGCTGCAAGGCGCCAGCGCCGTCGAAGAGTTGCGCGGATTCGCAGCAGCGGAGACAAAATCAACACCGTTGTTCTGATTGTCTACGCACACCTGCGCGCGAATCGCCGCCGTCGAATTCGAGAGCAGCGGAGCCGGAGTCGCCCCCTGGAAGCAGCTCGGAAGACTGGCCGAGCCTCCAAATCCGATATAGTCCACCACCGCCGCGTTAGTCGAAGGCACCGGGCAGACCTGCCCCGTCAGCGCCGTCGTCGAGTTCACCAGCGCTACCTTGCCCCCGGTCGCGCTCAGCGCAATCGTGCCCGTCGCATCCGGCGTCGGAAGGTTCGTCGTCCCGCCCGCGCCCTGCGACTCCTGCACCAGGTAATACTGCCCCGGAGCGATCGACCCGCTCAACGCCGTAACCGAGTAACTCGTTCCCGCAAGGCTCGCATACTGCACGCTGTAGCCGGCAAGGCTCACCGCCGACGCCGTCGGGTTGAACAGCTCGATGAAATCGTTCTTGTACGTCGAGCCCCCATTGCCGCCGCCGCCGTACACCTGCGAGATAACAATATGGGTCGGGGTCTGCGCAGCGCCCGTTACACACAGCATCACAAGGGCAGCAACCGCAGACACGGAGGCCGAGAGCATACGACGAAATTTGTTGATGAGCATGCGAGAGATACTATCGAACTTCAGCCAATTGTCACGATAAAAAATCAGCTAATAGCTTGAAGTGCATGATGTTGCAGTCAGAGGCAATATCATTTCCATTCAGCAACTATCGTGCCAATCCATACAAGCCCGCCTATTGTGACTCAGTCGATCCAACAAACACCGTATGAAATGTCATTTCGATCGGAGCAGCTCACAGTTTCATCGTGAGATGCCGAGTGGAGAAACCCTCCAGTGAAGCTCGAATCCGCCTTGCTTTAGCCCTGCAACGCAGGTCCGCAAGTACTACCCCACCCGACAAATCAAGCACTTCAAATAACTTGTCTCCGGAAGCGTCAGCACCTCAGGATGGTCGGGCGCCGCACCACGTGTCTCCAGAACCTGCACCCTACGCCGAGCATCCGCCGCAGCCGCAGCCACCACGGCGGTGAACTCCTCTCGGCCCACATGGTGCGAACACGAGCAAGTCACCAGCGTTCCTCCGGGCTTCAGCATCTTCATCGCGCGCAGGTTCATCTCCTTGTACCCGCGCATGGCCCCCTCCACCGCACGCTTCGACTTCGCAAACGCCGGGGGATCCAGCACGATCGTGTCGAACTGTTGCCCCGTCGCCTCGTACTCACGCAGCAGCTCAAAGGCATCGGCCTCAATCCAGTCCACCTTCGCCTTCACCTTCGGATTCAGCTCCAGGTTGCGATCCGCCACCTCCAGTGCCGCCCGGCTCACGTCCACGCCCGTCACACGTTCGCAGCTTCCCGCAAGATGCAACGCAAACCCGCCCTGGTACGTGCAAATGTCCAGCGCGACGCCCCGCGCATGTCGCGCCGCAGCCGCA
>Ga0163162_10005054_pt1 | contig 12707 bp, 10 predicted proteins | sample S55metaG_FD_115310 | JGI IMG/M metagenome (GOLD analysis project Ga0163162, IMG submission 115310) | Switchgrass rhizosphere microbial communities from Kellogg Biological Station, Michigan, USA - S5-5 metaG | ecosystem: Host-associated > Plants > Roots > Rhizosphere > Soil | place: USA...
AACGTCGGCAGGGTCGCCGCAACTGCACAGATTCCCGCCTGGCTGCGAGCCGCTCTGGGTAGGAATATGACGGGCATCCGCTGCCGATCATCATTCCCCTATCCGAGTTTCCTTATTGAGTGTTTGAGATCCGCTGCGATGAAAGAAGAAATCGCGCAGAGAACAGACATCGGTACGATTCTTGACGCACTCAACGTGCGAAACATTCCGCGACTTCGATTCATTAAACCAACTGATAAGGAGGCGTCACGGTTCGAACAAATTTGTCGGCCTTTGCGCGGGAAGATGGAGTTGAATCTACAAGAGTCTTGCACACTCAGATCCCTCCGCGACACACTCCTACCCAAGTTGTTGTCCGGTGCGCTTCGGCTTGCTGACGGAATGTGCATCAGGAAGGATTTTACCAATGCCTGATGTTTACTGCATCCGCGCGGAGTTCGGAACTTACACAACACAGTTTTTGGATGGCGGGTATGTCGCTATTGGGTGGATGCCTAAGGTTGATCTCTCACTCGTGAAGACGAAGGATGAGCTTTATCCTCTTTACAAGAAAGCGCACCCGCAAGATACCAGTAACGTAGTTATTGGACAGCAAGTTGGACAGATCGCACGTTTCCTGTTTGACATCAAGGCGGGCGATTTTGTGATTACCCCACCGGCGGACACGGAAATTCTCATTTACGGAATCGTCGCCGCAGATCCCTCTTACTTCTATTTTCAGGGTAATGATGGCTGCCCATATCCACATCGTCGACGCGTCGAGTGGAATACCGAGACAGTCAGACGTTCAGACTTTTCGGTCCCTTTTCAAAACACAATTCGTTCTTCTCTGACGGTCTACAACATTTCTCAATCAGAACACTTTTTTGAAATCATTGGCCGCAAAGATCTCATTCGTCGTTCCCGAAAAGAGGTTTATGACCCTTATCAAGCTGTTCTAGATCAGCTATTAGAGTTAAACGACAAGGAGTTTGAAATCTTAATTACCCATATGCTCGCGGCACTTGGATTTGAAGGATCAGAACACACTGGAAAGACAGGTGATGGAGGTGTGGATGCAACCGGTGAATTGAATGTCGCAAATCTAGCTAAAGTAAAAATCTTCGTTCAGGTTAAGCGCTACAAGTTAGGGACCAAGATAAACAAGAATGTCGTAAAAGCGTTGCGCCAGTCGATTCCCTCTGGCGGCCAAGGCGCATTCATAACAACTGCCGATTTCCAATCAGCGGCAAGCGAGATTGCTCTTGAGCAGGGTTTCCCGCGAATCGGCCTCATTAACGGGAATCAGTTGGTTGATCTCCTTGTTGAGCACTGGGTCGACATTCCACAAGAGTTCCAAGAAAAGCTCCGCCTGAAGTTGGGGCTTGTGAGAGGTTGAGATGATCCTGTGATGAACAGCGAGTCAGAGCCAGAATCAAAACAAAGCGCCGTGCCGGTTGATCTCCGCGCGGAACTCAGACGGAACCTTGCCGCTGAGTTTAAGAGCGGGCTTTCATCAACGGCTTTTAATAACGAACAACAGACGGCTTTGGGTGAACTGGTAGAGGGCGGAACAGTGACGCCCACTCAAATCTTGGAGGTTCTCCAAACGTAAAGAAGTCTGCTAACTAAGTGAGCGAGCAAGCTAGAGAAATCCGATTTGAACACTTCAGGGGGCTGCCTAACTATTCGTGTGAGTTAAAAGGGAAGAGCGTCGTAATTCTCGGTGGAAACGGCAAAGGTAAGAGCGGCATCGTTGATGGGATCGAGTTTCTCTTTGCAGGAAAAATCGGACGCTTTCATGGCGAGGGCACAGGCGGCATCGATGCAGAGGAGGCTATTCAGCACATCGATAAGAATGGTGAGCCCGCCGTCGAGCTTTATTTCACACCGACCAATGATAAGGTGAGACGAGCTCTCTCAAGCTCTGAACTTGAAATACCCGCGAAGCCCGCTATTAAGAACTATATTACGTCGCATCCACCCGTCGAGTCCTTCATTCTTCGACGTGGACAGATTTTGAATTTCATTTCAGACCAGGATGCAAATCGGTACAGGAAATACATCCAGTTATTGGGTCTAACTGATGTCGATAATCTACAACGCTCATTCGTCGAGGCGGGTCAACTTGCTGAGGCTCAACTGGCGACTGCGCGCCAGGCTTTGTCAAATGAACTAGCCGTCTTTAGGGAATCAGGGTGGGCTCCTACCACGCTCGATTCGATATTAGCACGCTGCTCAGATGTCAGTCGCGAGTTCGATTTTCCAGAACTGGTGAATTGGGACCAGCTTAATCCAGTAATCGCATCGCTCGAATCAAGGCGTTCGCCAGAAATTACAGCGCAAGTGGATGAACTCAATAGGGCAATTTTGTCGTTCGAAAGACGACTTCCATCGGGTGTAGCTGGCTTGGTAGCTGAAGCTGATGAAATTCAGATTGTGTTGACAGCACTCTGCGATGCCTCCGACGAAGCAGCTGCGGCGGGCATCATAAGAGAAGGAATTACCTTCTTTGCCTCCAGAGAAGCCAGTGTATGCCCACTGTGTGAACGTTCTCTCGACGAAGGGTATGCGGATGTACTTGAGAAACTTAACACACGAAACGAAGCACTCACGCAACTACGTAACAATGAGGAAAGAATGAATCATGTGCTGGATCTCTTGATCACGAAGGTTCAGCAAACCAGTGATTTGTTAGCTGATGATCTTAAGAGCGATTCGCTGCTTGCTGCAGATGACCAACAATCTCTTCGCGACGCGCGAGCCTCCTCCTTGAAATGGTGGCGACTCCTTAAGCGGATTCAAAGGGGTCACCCCGCTCATCAAATCCTGTGTCCTACCAGGCTAGAGTCCCTTTGGAGTCTCCGGAGGCGACTCTTGACTGAATTAACGGCGCGTCGCACGTCGCTGATCCCCGACAACACGACTCAACTCGAAAATGCGATTGCATTTCTTGAAAAGGCAAAGAATTCTGGGCCAAGGATAAAAAGCGGTGAAACCGAATTTACAAAAGCGACAAAAACAAGTGCGAATGCTAACAAGGCACGTGACGTTTTCTCCACAGCTCGGGAAAAATCAATCCAGCTTATCTTCGAACGGATTGCCGGCAAAGTTCTTGAGTATTACAAAAAACTTCATGACATCAATGCTGACGAAACCTCGGAGTGCACTCAGTTAGTCCTAACGGCGACCCCACGGGCTGCGGCGGGTGGCTTGAGACTCGTCGTAGAGTTTTTGGGGTTAGTGGGTTCGTCGGATCCACGTGCCTTCTTAAGTGAGGGCCATCTCGACTCGCTTGGTCTTTGTCTTTACTTGGCCACAGTTCGACTCTTTAATCCGCCCGAAACTCTATTGGTGCTGGACGATGTTCTAACGAGCATCGACAAGGAACATCGCCATCGAGTCGCCGAGCTGGTATTTGAAGAATTTGCAGATTTCCAAATTTTACTGACAACGCACGACGAACATTGGTTTGGTATTCTTCAGACTATGGCCCAAGCACGTGGGGACCTAGACAAGTGGATATTTAAAAGGATCGCAAGGTGGACACTCCATGGTGGACCGGAGTCCGCTTCGTTTGAAAGTACGTGGTCCTTTATTGATTCAAATTTGACGGAAGACGCTTACCGCGAGTTGGGCGGTCCTTTGCGCTTGGTGTTAGAAGATTTCCTGAAACGAGTAGCCGCAAAAATCAGTTTGAAAGTTAACTACAAGTTTGATGGGAAATACACCTCTGGAGACTTCACGGTTTCGGGGATTCAAAATGAAATCCGAAAAGAACTCATTGCGAAATGCCCCGGCGAAGAAGAAGTCATAAAGCGCGACGTAGGCAGAGTTTTCGGTCAGGGGGATTTGATAAATTTTCTTAGTCACGATAATCCGGGGCGATTAGAAGTCACTTTAGAACAAACGATCGATTTCGTTTCGGGTCTAAGGGCGCTTACAAGACGCTGTCAAGACAATCAACTTATAAAAGGCGTCGGCGCCTGATGACTTCATCATTTACTGAATCAGTAGTCGAAGATGCTGCGCTATCATGGTTTGGCGAGCTCGGCTATTCGATTCTCGCAGGGCCAGAGATCGCACCCGGCGAACTACTCGCAGAACGTTTCGGATTTGGCGACGTAATCTTGGCAAAACGACTGCAAGCCGCCCTTTACTCACTTAATCGAAACATTCCAACCGAAGCGATTGACGAAGCGCTGCGGAAGATCAATCGTCCTGAAGCGCGCTCACTCATCACGAACAATCGAGCGTTTCACCGAATGCTGGTTGACGGCGTTGAAGTTGAATATCGCCGGTCAGATGGAAGCATCGCCGGCGATGGCGTTCGGCTAGTTGATTTCGATAACCCCGAAGCGAATGACTGGCTGGCGGTCAATCAGTTTACCGTTGTTGAAGGACAACACAATCGACGGCCTGATGTAGTCGTCTTTCTCAATGGACTGCTAATAGCGGTCATTGAACTCAAGAGTGCCGCCGGTGGCGAAGATGCGACATCTTACAAGGCCTTCAAGGATCTCCAAACCTATAAGCTCCAGATTCCTTCATTGTTCATGAAGAACGATGTGCTCGTGGTCTCTGATGGCCAGTCCGCCAGGGCGGGAACGATTAGTGCGGATTGGGAGCGCTTCATGCCTTGGCGCACCATTGAGGGCGAAGAATTGGCGCCGCGCTTAATGCCTGAATTGGAAGTGTTGCTCCGCGGAATGTTTGACAAGCGACGCTTTCTCGACTTGCTTCGTTACTTCATCGTTTTTGAGGAGGATGAAAGCGGCGCGCTAATCAAGAAGATGGCGGGCTATCACCAGTTTCACGCAGTCAACAAGGCAGTCGCGGAGACTGTGAAGGCTTCATCGCCCGAAGGCGATCGCCAAGTCGGTGTTGTCTGGCACACACAAGGCTCAGGCAAGAGTCTCACGATGGCGTTCTACACCGGACGCATCGTTCTTCATCCAGACATGCAGAATCCGACTATCGTCGTGATAACGGACCGGAACGATCTCGACGATCAGTTATTCGGGACATTCTCACGTTGTCATGAGCTATTGCGGCAAAGGCCGGTCCAGGCGGAGAGCCGCGATGACTTACAAAGAAAACTACAAGTCGCGTCGGGCGGAATCGTGTTCACGACAGTACAGAAGTTCTTTCCCGAACAGAAGGGTCTGGTTTATCCGACGCTTTCCGAACGCCGTAATATAGTCGTTATTGCCGATGAAGCGCACCGCACCCAGTATGACTTTCTTGACGGCTTCGCCCGGCACATGCGGGACGCGTTGCCGAATGCTTCCTTCATTGGCTTTACCGGCACGCCTATAGAATTGAAGGATGCGAACACGCGCGCGGTCTTTGGGGATTACATCAGCATCTATGACATCCAGCGCGCAGTTGAAGATAAGGCGACGGTGCCGATCTTTTACGAGAGCCGGCTGGCGAAGCTAGCGCTGGACGCGAGCGAGAAGCCGCATTTGGACGAAGACTTTGAAGAAGCGACCGAGGGCGAGGAGGTCGAGCACAAGGAAAGGCTCAAGAGCAAGTGGGCGGCGCTGGAAGCCGTGGTGGGAACCGAGAAGCGAATCGCGTTAATTGCCGACGACCTAGTGCGACATTGGGACGCCCGGCTGGAAGCGATGGAGGGCAAGGCGATGATTGTCTGCATGAGCCGGCGCATTTGCTTTAACCTTTACGAGGCCATCCGAAAGCTGCACCCTGATTGGCACGATGACGACGACACTAAAGGCGTGATGAAAATTGTCATGACAGGAGCGAAGTCTGACCCGCTTGAGTGGCAGGCGCACATTCGCGGGAAGAAGAAGCGCAGAGACCTTGCCGATCGATTCAGGGACCCTGACGATCGCTTCAAGATCGTAATCGTGCGCGACATGTGGCTGACGGGATTTGATGTTCCTTGTCTGCACACGATGTATGCCGACAAGCCGATGCGCGGGCACGGGCTAATGCAGGCGATAGCGCGCGTCAATCGAGTGTTTCGCGATAAGCCGGGCGGACTTATCGTCGACTATCTGGGCCTCGCTCATGAGTTGAAGAAGGCGCTGGCGAATTACACGGAAAGCGGCGGCAAAGGTCAAACGGCAATCGATCAGGAAGAAGCAGTCGAGGCCATGCTCACCAAATACGAGATTTGCCGCGATCTGTTTTATGGCTTCAACTGGTCTGTTTGGGTTGCTGGGACGCCTGCACAGAAGCTCAGTCTTTTGCCGCGCGCGCAGGAACACATTCTGAAGCAAGAAGGCAAAGAGCGGTTGCTCCGAGCAGTGACCGAACTGACGCAAGCCTTCGCGTTGGCCGTGCCTCATGAAGAAGCAATCAGGATTCGCGACGACGTTGGATTCTTTCAAGCGGTGCGCTCGGCGATCGCAAAGACGCCCTCTGATCGGCAGAAAAAGGTGGAAGACGTCAACTTCGCACTGCGCCAAATCCTCTCCCGCGCAGTTGTTTCTGATGAGGTGCTGGACATCTTCGCCGCGGCTGGACTGAAGAAGCCTGACATCTCGATTCTGTCGGAAGAGTTCCTTGCTGAGGTACGCGGCATGCCGCAGAAGAACCTCGCGGTCGAACTGCTGCGGAAGTTGCTCAACAACGAGATCAAGTTGCGCGCGAAAAAGAATATTGTGCAATCGCGCTTGTTCTCGGAGATGCTTGGGAAGGCGATTATCAAATATCAGAACCGCACGATTGAAACAGCGGCAGTCATTCAGGAGTTGATCGACCTCGCGCGCGACATACGCGAAGCGGAAAAACGTGGCGAGGAACTCGGCCTGAGCGAAGATGAAAAGGCGTTTTATGATGCACTCGGAGTGAACGATAGCGCCGTACAGGTGCTTGGCGATGAGACTCTGACGACGATCGCACGTGAACTGGTTGAGATGGTTCGAAGGAATGTGACGATTGATTGGACGGCAAAAGAATCAGTTCGGGCGAAGCTGCGCATCATGGTTAAGAGAATTCTGCGCAAGTACGGTTACCCACCTGATAAGCAAGAGAGTGCGACGCAAACGGTGCTTGAACAAGCCGAACTGCTTTGTAAGGACTGGGCGGCATAGCGTTCGGTCATCCCGACAGCTCTGTGTTTTTTGCCACACAGCAGCAACTTTATGTAGTGCAGCCAAAGGGGTAAACGAAACCTTGCAAACGCTGGTAGTCGCGGGAATCGGTAGCTTTGGAGATCGTCACATACCACGCGAGATGGTATTTAATCAAAATACTCGCCCGTGCGCATCCCTCGTTGGTCAACGACCAAACGAGGATTCGCGCTCCACTCTACAGAGTCAACTATGAAAGACTTGACCGATGCGCCATGTGATCACTTAGGATTAAGCTTGTAAGTAGCTCCAATTTCAAAACGAGCGTGGGTATGGACTACCTAAATTACATAATAAACAATGAGCATTTCATTGCGTGCCCACTCATAGGCACAGATGAGTTTATTAAGCATTGTGGTGCGCGAGGTATCGCAACCTCTAGGGATCAACTCGAACAATTTGAAAGGTTGAACCTTTTCTATCCGCTCGCACGAGTTCGACATCATCAGACTTATTCTTGGTTCAGAAATGATCATGCCAAGATCCTACTTGAGGAAGGGCGGATATGGGACCCTGCTCTGCAGCCATATCAGCCTTGGGCCACCTTTAAGGATGAGAATCAACAAAGACAGGTAGAAAACTTCTATTCTATTTTTCAGTGCTATCCCCTAAACGCATTGCTGAGGGCAACTATGTTGGCCGAAGTCCGAGTAGAGAAATGGGCTTCATATACCGACGAACAAATGGAAGATTTGGGTAAGCGCTTTAAAAAAAGGGCAACGGAGGTTATTTCGAACCAAGCGAATAATCGGACTGGTGGCCCATCATTTACTGCCTTGTTGTGCCAGATTATTTCAAACAGATATTTTCCTGTAACGCAATCAGATCGGAGGACAATTAGGATTTCACAGGGGTACACAAAAGGTGAGTGGGATTGGTTTGAATATCGCCGACAGTGGGACGCAAAATCGATATTCGAGGATCTGGAAATCGATCTTGATCTGTTGAAACGATCCTGCGAACTAGTGAAATTGGACGCCAACCACGTTGACCCTATGGAAATGTGGAGTGAGATTGTTAGCTTCGTTTCTGTCGATAAGCGGAAACAACTTAAAGGACCTGCCCAATTCGCTCAGACCTTACGGGCCATGGGCTTGATGCTCAGCGGTTTCGTCGAGGAACTCACGGGAGAAGGGGTACACCTTTTCGACCAAGCGCCCGAAGACATCGACTCTTTTTACGGTGGCGAGGGAGTTAGTAAGAATAATCTGGAGTATTTGGAATATCTTGCCAATGAATATCACCTAAACCCTCGACCGAAGCTGATACTGGTAGTCGAGGGCGAAGGCGAAGAGGAACAGTTTCCGCGCATCTTTTGGGAAGTGTTCGGATTGAATCTGGCACGTTGCGAAATTGAAATTAGAAATTTAAGGGGAATTGATAGTTTTACCGGCGATAAGAAAAAAGACAAATACGGTGCATTGGAGAAATTCATCGACTTCAATCATCACCGGCAGACGATTGTTTTCGCCGTTTTGGATGATGAGAGCCGCGCCCTTCAAGTTAAGCAAAAGTTAACTACAAAGCAATCAGACTATTTCCCAAAACGGACAGTGACCAGGGAAGAATACATTGCCATTTGGAAAGGCTGCATCGAATTTGCCAACTTTTCTGACGAAGAGATTGCGACTGCACTAACGGAAATGTGCGACCATGAATACAATTTTCGACCCACTGAAATTGCTCCCCTTCGGAACACTGGGCAAGCCGAAGGCAATCCTTTGAAAAACCTATTCAATGGCAAAACAGAGGGCAAATATGACCTGAACAAACGCGAGTTACTGCGTAGATTATTTGATCCTGTCGTAGCAGCTTCAAAAGTTGAGTTTGAATCGAAAAGAATGGGAGAGAAGCCGATCATCGCCGTGCTTAATAAGGTACTCACTCTGGCCGGTCGCAACTATCAACCGCACTCTCGCGACGCTTGGACAGAGAATCAAGCGTCAGGGTTTTTTGGACATACAACAGGTGAAGAAGAAAAACGCACGAAAGACTTTCTAGCGAACGTATGAGCAGCGCTTACCGTTTCGATGCACACCGGAGAAATCACCTAGTGGTGGGCGCCCTTAATCGTCACCCCAATCTCTTTAGCGCGGCTTCGCAACGCGCTCATTAACTGCTCGTGGCCTGTCGGTGAGAAGTAATCCACCCATTGTCGATTCCTCAACCGATCAGGTGCTACGCACTCCTCAAGTCTAAGCGGTATCAGAAAGATCGAACCTTCAGGCTGTTCATCAGCCACGTCCAAAGCGTATTTGATTTCTTTTTGAATATAGCCTCTTTTTGTTATGGAACTAAGGGACAGACATACCAAAACGATGTCGGCCCTTTTCACGGCCTTCCTAATCTCTAAATCCCAATCCTGTCCCGGTAGCAAATCTATTTCATCAAGCCAAGGCTGAATACCGTTATACAACTTTAACGCTTTATGGAGATCACGCACTGCCGGTTTATCGTCTAAGGAATGGCATAAGAAGACTCTTAACTCTCGATGGTCTTCAATTATTTGCTGTGGAACGTCAGTCAGCGATTCGTGGTCAGTAAGGCGACTTGTACGCGCGAGTCGTGTCTTGACTGTTTTAATGCCGGTATGTGTCAATCGAACCAGGGGGGCCTCATCGGCTTCGATAGTCAGCCAATTTTCACCCTCCAGGTAGTTCGCCTCATCCCAGACTTCACGCTCACTTATGGCCTCTCCTTTGAGAACGGCAGAAAGATCAATTAGATTGTCTTCCGATCCCTCAACAGCCTTGAAGAGTTTTCCCAATCGAGTAAGATGGAGATCGTTCGTCATATGAGTTTCAGCGTTGTGCTGCGAAAGCCATTTAACACCCTTTGCTGTTAGCTCGACCTTTATCAAATCTACGTGGCCGTATCCTGACATCGATTCCCGATGAGGTGTGCCAATGATCTGAAGAACTTCCTCTGCTTCCAAGTCTTTGATCTCATCAACCTCGCTTTGAAAGTTCGCTAAATTCTCGACATTTCCGCTTTCGGGTTGGTAGTAAACTTGGCCGCGAGTTTTGGCAAGATCCCCTAAAAAAGAGAGTAATCGTTTATTCATGAAATGCGTCCGCCCTCCTTGGCTCTCTAGAGAGGGATCTAATACTTTTAAGAGAGCTTTGTACATAACCTCAAGGTCGGCAGGATCTCTAGCGGGGAAGCAGTCAATAAGTGGTCAACTCTTTTTACGCGAGTCTCGTAAACCAAAGAACGGGAAGCGGTTGCAATCCCGCTTCCCGTTTCGATGCACACCGGGCAGATCATCAGACGGGTGGAATTAGGTAAACTAAGCATCAAGATTCGGCATGACTCTGACATTTTACTCCGATGTCCGGCATGTGCGCACGAATCAAACGTTAGCTCCTGGCAAGATTATCGAAGACACCCGGTCGGACCTCAAAGCGAGCGGTGCCCGCTGAGCACTTCATTGCTCTCTAAAATGCCAACATGTGCTAGCCGCCCACACCCAACCACTTACCCTACACCGAAGCCAGTCCAAAGAGGGTGTTTCGAACTTACGACAACTATCCTGTACCGCGTTCCTAACGAGATTTTCGCAGTCCTTGCTCACAGCGCGCCCGACCTCTGCAAAGATCAGTTTATTATATTCCTCGGTGATACTCCCTCTGCTATCGATAGAAAGCACTAAAACCTTCTCGCCAAACGCCACTTCGTTCTGGGTAAGCGCAGCAATCTGGCCCTCGACCGTAGTGGCCGAATCAGTCCTGTAGTATCTAAGTCGTACGACTTCCACAACCTGAAGGTCCTGCAGCAGAGGAACTTTAACAAATATCACTAGTAATCCAAGCACACCTTCTTTTGTTCCGGGTGGTTCGCTCTTCTTGTTTACTGGGATGATCGCGGCAACAAACAAGTCGCCAAACCGCTGTGGAGGACTAGCTCTCTCGAATAAGGGTTCATATCCTTCCTTCCTTAGCTCTTCAAACGCGCCTTTCAATACTGGTGATTCGGAGGCGTAACGCGCCCAATCCGGTCGCTGTTGGGAGTAGAAGTTGACGGCACAGAAGAGCGTAATCAAAAGGATAGCTAAGGTCTTTCGCATGTATGTCATCGGCTGTACCTCACAGCAACAAAGAATGAAACAACCGTCTCAATGCCGCATATTATGAGTCCCCACCACGGAACTCTGTATGTGAAATAGATGAACAAGCCCAAAAATGCGAAACCACCTATCAACATGAGAGGTGCCGTGTCCCATTTCTTAACTGCCAGGCGAAGCAAAAGCAGGAGAAAGAAAAAACCGGCAAGCAGATCAAACAAGTTATAAGTGCGTTCCCATATTTGCCAGTATGAGAGCGCGAAAAGCTCGAAGATCAAGCTTGCCACTAATAAAGTCGAAGCGATGAGATCCCGTTGTGCCGCCGGGAAGATTGCCTTTAGAAGCTTGAGACTCCAGCTGACTATTTGCTCAATCATGGCTTTTCGGGGCGTTCTAGATCAGACTTCATTTTACTAACTTGCCTTTGAGAACTAGGCTGGAACGAGCAGAAAGCGAGAATCGAAATCCGAGAGTAGGAGGCGCTGAGCCAGCCGGTTAGTTTGCGAGGTGAGCCCACGATATTATAAGCGCGTGGCCGGCGTCAAATAGCATCTGTAGTCACAGATGGAATCAAGATCACTTAACGAAAACCCGACAAGAGCAAGTGCGATGTTCACATCTGTTTCTTTCTCTTTACGCTTCTTGTAACGGTAAGAGGGATCGCCCGAAGAAGGGCCATTATGAAATCCTCGCATGACCTTTAGCGATGGAATACTCTCCACCGCGCTTAGCCACAACGCTTGACGCTCCTTCTCGATTTCGCCCCTCTCGAAGCCGTCAACTAGAGCGGTGAAATACTTGATGCGCGACAATGCTCCTCGGCCATCTATGATCTCGCGCGCCAACAGACTGAAGTCGCACCAGGCGAGGTGCAGTTGGGTGCTGGGCAGTTGTTCCTGGATGGCGTAGTAGAAGTTGTAGCCATCGATATACATTGCCCATTTGGGTTCACTAATCATCAGTGCCTCCGGAGATCAACAGCTTGCCCTTTGCCTTCAGCTGCGGCGGCGATCAGCATCCAAGCTGCGGGAAAAGAACACTTTGAGAAGCATGCTATCGCGCCGTCAGCGGCAAGGCTTTGTTCGGATGCGCGTAGGAATACGATTCGTTTTACGCCTTACGCACGACACGTCTTACACGGTTTCTTGACTGCGGCAGCTTCTGCGTGCGAATAAAATTCCGTTAAAATTGAGCCGGGGATTTCTCTTAACCATTTACATTCCGGGCGATGAAAGCAGGTACCGGATGGAGTCGCCACGTAACTGTGAACCTCTATACTCTCAAGAATCTCTTCCAACTCCATGACCTCATTCCGCAGCATTTTATTCTCGGAGGTTAGCCGCCGTAATTCATCGGTTGTCTTGGCCAAACGGTAGTTGCAGCTGGGGCAACGGACCGTGGTATTTGTTTCAGCCATGAGGACTCTCATCAAAGTTAACGTTAGCGTCCAAGGAAGCAACCGAACGCTGGGCTTCAGCGGCGCGGCGCGAAATCACCCAAGGTTAGGTCGCAGGAAGCATCATGAAGGGCACGCTATCGCCGCGTGCGCTGCAAGCCTTTGT
>Ga0163162_10005055_pt1 | contig 12706 bp, 10 predicted proteins | sample S55metaG_FD_115310 | JGI IMG/M metagenome (GOLD analysis project Ga0163162, IMG submission 115310) | Switchgrass rhizosphere microbial communities from Kellogg Biological Station, Michigan, USA - S5-5 metaG | ecosystem: Host-associated > Plants > Roots > Rhizosphere > Soil | place: USA...
AAGCCATCAGCGCCTCCTCGCTGGTAGGCTGCCAACGCGAGTAAGGCGTCGCAGGTCTTCTCGCCCAATCCGTCTTGCATGCTCAGGAGGAGATCCTCTCGATTGTCCAGGCGGCCGTCGAAGGTTATGGACGCTTCCTCCGCCACAAAGGGTTGGACTAGGTTCGCCTGCTGAGAGTTAAGGCTGAGAGGGGCATGGGCTTGAAATATGCCGGAGTAATGGCGTTGGACGGGCGGACGAGTTGAGACAAGTCCGAGTCCAAGCGAGATAGCCGCGGACTCTCGGTCGGGAACCGGCCTGCGGTCGAAATAGAACACGCCCGCTTGAAGACTCACTAGTCGCCTCGTTTCTCCAGAACCCCTAAATGGTTACAAGCACTTGCAACCGCTCTTTGTAAGCTGGCGAATCGTTCACCACCCGATCGTCTACTTCTACCCAGGCATGAGAGAAAAAAGGCGCTGCGCGATAGCCGATGACCAACCGACTAGCGATACCGTGTTTCCGTAGGAGTTTGGCGGCGGCGACCGACCGCTGTAGACAGAGAACCGGCCTGAAATAGAAACACGTCGCGAGCAACACGGATTCGCAAATCGCCGTATCAGCCCATTTATGGAGCCTTTTTGACGCGACGCGCTGGCCCGCAAGGCGTGAATGGATACCTTGAAATCCGGATACCGAGTTAATCAGATCGAAGGCCACAAGCTCCCACCAGGCCCGAACTACCAAAAGCGCGAACCGGATCTTCATATGCCGCTTCGGATAATCAGTCCGTGAAGTTCCATCTGGCTTACGATTGAATATGTATCTTTTTGGGCGACCTCTGGCTCGATACGGAACCGACGGCTCATCTCTGCTGAAAGCTCATCCACACTGCAACCCTCAGTTGCCCCCTGCCAGATGCGGGCAGCCGTGCGGTTGCATACGAATATCTCTCCGCTCGGAACATGGAGAAGCGTAAGTCCTTCCGGGTGCTGCGACACCCGCGTGTGGGGGGAAACGGCCAGCCGGGATCCAGCGGAGGTGATGTCGTCTCCGTGGAATCGTCCATGGGTTGATGGCCGGGCATTTCGCCAAACGGTTGCCCAAAGTCTCGCCAGGATGGTCTCTGGGAGTTTTTTTGTTCTCGTCATAACCTAGTCGTTGTGCTCCTGGTCTAGAGTAGTGAACAAAGAGTCCTGCCGTAAATGCCTAGAGCTTTGCGTCTTCGTCTGCCTGTTTTGGGGGGGCGGCGCCGCCCTAGGATCGTCGATTCAAAGATACTTTTGAGGCTGCCCTGCTCGGATCACCGGAATCAGCATCGTTCCGATTTGGTCTTTGGTTAGAAGAGTGGAGATACCTGCCGTTACCGCCAGCAGACAATGGTCGTCTCGCTCGTCGATAGTCAGACCGATGAGCCATGCCACTGGATCGATTTGACGGATCCGGGTAATCGCATCCAAACCGCTATCCGCGGGCAAGTCCAGATCCACCAATGTCAGGTCCGGGTGGGTGGCGGCAAACACTGCCACGGCCGCGTCGGCAGTCGCAACGGAATCGACCAGTTCGAAATCACGGTCCATTTCTAACAAGACCGAGATCCCGTCACGCAGAATCCGGTTGTGATGGACGGCAAGTACCCGAAGACGTTTCATTCAAGGGTGTCGCCTTCTGACGGTAGCCGAGCGGGACGTTCAAATCACTCCCCAAGACTGGCTGAATTCGATTCCCCAGTTTGGGGGGCTGTCTTGGTCTATCGATCGGTGACCCGAATAATCCCTCTCCGAAGCGCAACGGTCACAGCTCCCGTCCGGTCGTTCACTTTTAGTTTTGAGAGAATGTTTTTGACGTGACCTTGGGCTGTTTGCTCGCTGATCCCCAAGCTTGCGGCGAGTTCCTTGTTCCTCATTCCCTCGGCTACGAGCTGCAAAACCTGTATCTCTCGTGCAGTCAGGCCGGGCTGCGACAGCCGATCTGCAAGCTTTCGCGCGACGTCCGCCGGAATCGGTCCGCCGCCCGCATGCACGTGGCGGATAATTGGTACCAGGTCGTCTCCAAGAGTGGCTTTGAGGAGGTAGGTCACCGCGCCGGCTTGTAATGCCCGGAAGATCTCATCGTCTCCTTTGTGGGCAGAAAGAACAATCACGCGGGCTGCGGGACGTTCACGTCGAATCATTTGGATAGCTTGTATTCCAGACATCTCGGGCGTGAGATGCAGATCCATGATCGTCACGTCCGGTTCTTTATCTAGAAATAGACGCACCGCTTGATCACCCGTAGAGGCGAGCCCAACTATCTCCATATCGGGCTCCGGCTCGATCGTTGCAGCCAAACCCTTAAGGACCATCGGATGATCATCGGCAATCAATATCTGAATAGGTTTCTGGGACATATCCCTACTCATTAGTATGTGGAACCATGACCTCAATCTCAGTGCCCCGGCCCCATGCACTCGTAATTTTAAAAATTGCCCCGACTCTTTCGGCGCGTTCACGCATCGTTGCCAATCCAAAGTGCCCGAGCTTGAGTGAAGCTTTTTCCAAGTCGAATCCGCAGCCGTCATCGTTGATTTGAAGCCGCATTCCCTCCGGACGGAGATAGGATATACGAATGTCAATCTGTCTTGCTCCGCCGTGCTGGATTGCGTTTCGAGTAGCCTCCTGAACAATCCTCAGCAGATTCTCCCGGACTTTGATCGATGCCTCGCGTCCGGCTCCGGAAATTGCAATGTGAAACCGGACTTGTTTACCAGCTGTAAGCTGTTGCCCCACTATTCGTATTGCTTCCAGGAAATCTTGCCTCCCCGAAACCGGCGCACGAAGGTCCCAGACAGAATCGCGAGCCTCACGCAGCCACTCCTCCGCTTGACGACGGAGATCGAGAAGCCGCTCTTTCGCGGACTCCGGGGCCGTGACCGTCTTCGAGAGACCTCCAAGCTGCAATGCAAAGCCAGCGATATTTTGCAGCAGAGTATCGTGTAATTCGCCCGAAATGCGTGTCCGTTCGGACAGCCGCTCTTCGAAGCGCAAGGTTATTTGGGCTGCGACTTGGCGGACCCGCAATTGATACGACACCCATAACAGTAGGCCAAAGGCCGCAAGGCACGACCACTTGAACCAGTTGGTTTGGTAGAAGGTGGGCTGGATTCCGAATTCAATGGAGGCTCCTATTTCGTTCCAGACCCCATCATTGTTCGCGGCAAGCACGCGGAACTGATAGTGCTGGGGAGCCAGGTTGGTGTACTGAGCCTGACGCAATCCTGTCGGCGCACTCCATTCGCGATCATATCCTTCCAATTTATACCGAAAGCGCACCCGTTCCGGAGCAGCCAAACTGAATGCGGTGTAGTCGATTCGCAGGTCTCTTGTAAGGGGCGGCAGGATCAGCCCCGGATGGATCGCGTAGGGCGTACGGTCTACAATCATCTGCTCGATCTGAACCGGTGGCGCCAAGCGATTTTCTACCAAATGCCGTGGATCTACGATAGCCACAGCGTCCAGCACTGGAAACCACAATCGGCCATCTGCGGACTTCGCCGACCGTCTTGAATATCCGCTCAGGGCTGTCCGCACCCGCATGCCATCGGCTGGACCAAAAAGCTTGGTTTTCAGTTGGCCGCGGGGGTTGCCTAGCCAGGCTGAAAGATCTCCGCGTGCGATGCGAATTAAGCCGCATGCTGTGTTCAGCCACAGAGCTTTGTTATCATCCTCAATCACCGTATGGATTCGATCGCATCCGAGCCCATTCGCACTGGTTAGAGTTAGGATCTTGCCGTCGCTAAGCCCACTTAGGCCTCTCTCGGTTGCGATCCAAAGGGTGCCGGCATCGTCCAGATGAAGATCCGTGATCATGCCTGGCGCAAGACCGTCGGATGCACCGTAGTGGCGAGTGATAGTGCCCGCAGTATAGTATGCAATTCCGCCTTGTCGAAATCCCAACCATAGACCCTTGCCCTTGGGGTCCCATAGGAGCGCATAAGCTTGCTTGTTTTCAAACAGGGACCAAGGTAGGAGTCTTTCGATATGCCCGCCCTGGACTTGAATTAATCCGTGTTCGACGTCGCTGAACCAAAGAGTGCCGTCAGGCTCTTCCGCTCCCGCCGCAAGCGATCGTATTTTCGCACCGTTGGGAAGATCCATAGGGTGGAAACGGGTGTTTCTGGAATAGGCGAGACCTGCGCTCGTGCCCACCCACAAAACACCCGAACTCTCCTCCATAATGGCCTGGATGTCATCGGACGGTAGACCGTCAGGACCGCTATAGACCGTGACGTCATGACCACGCACACGGTTGAGGCCTGCGGTGGTACCAACCCAGACACTGCCGTCTTTTGAGGCAAAGACGGAACCGGCCGTGTCCCTGGAAAGACCTTCGCGCTTAGAAAGAGCTACAACGGGTAGGGCGCGAAACCGATCCATTCCTCGATCAGTTCCAACCCACATATTGTGTTCCCTGTCCTCGAATAGAACGAGAACGCTATCGCTCGAGAGGCCGTCCGTGTGGTTATATCGGTCGACATGCCCTTTGTAAACGTGAAGCAGCCCTTGGCTGCCAGTTCCTATCCAGAGCGCGCCATCACTGTCGGTTAAGAGAACCCGGGCCTCGACGCCGCTGCTTTCAGTCTGAATTCCATAGTTCTCAAGCCTGCTACCGACGACGTGCTTCAGCGGATTAGCGCCATTTGCAGCGATGATCTCATTGTTGTCACCTCGCGTGATGGAACCAATCATCGCGGTGGCATCTCTAAGGGGATAGATCTGCGCCGCGGCTCCGTCCCAGCGATACAAACCCCCGACGCCTCCAAACCAAAGATTCCCAAGGCGATCCTCGATCATCGAAAGGATTGCACCGTTAGGCAGACCCTGCGCCGAATCGAAACAGTGAAGGACATCAGTTTCTAGTCGGCAGAGGCCGCCGGAGCGAAATCCTGCTTTGGCGATCCAGAGCGCGTTATGACCGTCTATAACGATTGCCGAGATTGCAGGATCCATCGCACTTTGGCGGATGGTATAGTATTTGACCCTGCCGTCTTTCAAATGGGCTAGGCCGTCTAGGGTTCCGATCCAGAGGCTGCCGTCTCTCCCAGACGCCAAAGCCTGAACATAGTCAATCCGGAATTGCCCGCCCGCCGGCGGGGACCATCGACCGAACGTCGCCCCATCAAACCGGAGCAACCCCGATTCCGTTCCAATCCAAAAGGTGCCGTCCACGGTCTGAGTGAAGGCAAGCGCTGCTCCTGGCAACTTTCCCTCTTGCAGCGTCCAAGCCGCGTGGGAGTATTGGGTGATTGCGTAGCCGGGATCCAGCGCCCTCAAGACAATGGCTGGCGCAAGCAGGACCAGCAGGGGGAGTTTCATGCGACGCACGAAGTAGTCAAAGGGAGTGGCAATGGTCCCAGCCACGGCTTAGGACAAGATAGCACTATCCGGATGCCCCCCCTTTCCCTGTTGAGCGCACTACCTCGAATAGGCAAGAATTACCCCCTGGAATTGGGTATTCCAATATTCATACCGCCCACTAGTATAAGAGAAGCCCGAGAGGGTTAGACCATGTTGAGAGGAGACAGTGCAAATGCAAGAGGAGTACATCGTTCCCGAGTTCAAGTTAGTAGGCAATGCAAGCGAAGTAGTACTTGGCGGAGTTGGAGTGGGCGCAGACATATTGGGCATGTGGACCTTTGGAGTAATGGAGTTCCAAGAAGACTAGACTGCCGAAGCTTGGATGAGATTGAAGGGATAGCTGTCGAAGCAGCGATCTCTTCGATTCATCGCATCGAAAAGCCCCTGGGAAGCTCGCATATGACCAAAAAGAAACAGAAGGCTAAACAGATAGTTCCAATAGATGCGTATCGGAAATCGCGCGCCAACGGTGTCGTTAGGCTCACCACCCAGAACCACCTCGGCCAGTTGTGCGCTAACTTTGTTTGGAAGGACTGGAGCGCGTTAGTCGCGCCACTCAAAACCGAGATGTCAGAAATCGACCGGGCCATCCTGGCCCTTACGAAGCTCTCAATGGGGCGACAACCATTCTTGAACCAAAGCCGACGCACTTGAACGAAAGCAAGGGCAGCGGTAGACTCTTGACGGTAGGCAAATCTGGGTCTGCCGGTTGGCATTGACGATCAAAGGGATGTAGTATCTAATCCTATGGACATCGTCGCAATGCTGTCTGAGCTTCGTTCAGAACAACAACGCATTCAAGAAGCGATTCTTGTTATCGAGCGGCTTGCTGCGGGTGGTGGCAAACGCCGTGGCAGGCCGCCGAAGTGGATGTCGAATCTAAATTCAAACGAGACTCCTCTGACGCGGAAGCGAACCGTCAGTCCGGCGGCTCGAAAACGGATGGCCGCTGCACAGAAACGGCGCTGGGCCGCTGCTCGTAAAGCGGAAACGGCTTGAGACGCCCGTCGGAAGCCCGCGAGCATAAAGTTTATGGCTTCGACTAGAGCTTCCGCACGACGTCTGGGCCGCAAAGAATCGATCCTGCCGTCTTAACCATCTGCTTTTCCAGGTTTGTTCCTGTGTCTCTGGGCGTTGCAGGACACAATCATCGGAGGACGCAAAAACAGTTCAATTACAAGAACTCGGGTTTGCCTTGTTCATCAAGAAGGAAGTTGGTTGCCCAGCTCGCCATGCTTCGGCTCCTCACGCCGTTGGCGAGAACAAGACGGGAATTTGACAAGCTGGTTGAACAGCCAACGCCGCGGAAGCTCAGACACTGCGAAGAAGGCGGTTCACGCAAAGAAAAAGGGCGCCCCGAACAAAAAAGTAATGGAACGGGGCCCACTGGATGTAGATAAAAATGAGGATGCCAAAGCTTCTCTGCTCCTCAGGGCTCAACAAATCCCAACACGTTGCCCGCAACTCACTGAATCAGAATATACTGAAAACACGCGATTTCGGCGATGCCTCGAAATCTGCCTTGGGCGCAGGTGCGCTCCCTTTCAGTGAATCTTTAGATTCAACAACTTAGAAAACGTGCTTGTTGAATCTTGAGGAAGCCTCAGCTACATTTTCGACTACATTGGCCGGGGCGGTCTTCGACGTTCGGCGGACGGTGCTGAAAATGAATGGATTGAATGTAGGAGAACAGGCATAGCGCACCTGCTTTTGCGTCAGGTGCGCTCACACAGGATCGGCGGCGATACCGCCAGCGACTTTGCCGGTAACGGCCGGGAACAGAGCACCGTGGCGGGGAAACGCCGATGACAATGTTGCTACTTGAAGAATTGCAATCCGCCAGTGCGGTGGAACCTGGCCCATGCCTAATAGGTCTGAAAGCTTTGGAAGTTCACACCACTGGGCCAGTCCGCAGTCAACTCGTCGACTGCCAATAAGATCATGCGGCCCGACTCTAACCGAGACAACCAAACTCGTTTAAACGGATACCAAGTGGAGAATTCAGTCGTGATGGCGGTGTTTCGTGGACAGCCCACTCCCTTTAATGTTAAGTGATGAAGAGCCGACGCGTTCCTATGAAAATGTAAAAGATTCTGATTCCGGTCGAGCCAACCAATCTTGAAAGCCGGCCGCCTGGCTATCTTTAGTTGAAAGGCCCACATGGCCCGATATCGGCCAGTCGATCGCAAGCTGAGGATCATTCCACCGAATGGCCGATTCGGCTTGGGAGTTATACACGCCAGTGCAGCAGTATTCGATCTCGGCGAACTCCGAAACGACGTAGAAACCACGGGCGAAGCCCGCCGGTGCCCAGACCATTTTCCGCTGCGCAGCCGAGATAACCTCTCCCCACCATCGGCCCAAAGTTGGCGAACCCAGGCGAATGTCTACTGCCACGAGGAAGGCTGACCCAGTGATGACGCGCATCAGCTTTCCCATGGGAGGAGACCATTGGAAATGTAGTCCGCGAAGCACTCCACGATGAGAACCGGAATAGTTGCTCTGAACAAAAGAGTTAGGTAAGCCGGCCGCCTCGAAGACGTCGCCGCGAAATGCTTCAAAGAAGAATCCCCGTTGATCCTCGAAAATGCCAGGAGTGATCAGCTTAACATCGGCTAGATTTGTGTCTTCTATGTGAAGTTCCATGCATCGCTCATGTTATCTCATAGCGCGCTTGAGGTGACCCTTTTGGCGAAGTAATCAGTTGCCTGGTCTCTTCGCAGCCCTTACGCAACAACATCTGGCCTTCCAAGTCCACTCAGTGGACTCTCAAGCTGTTGTTGGCTGTGTCTAAACGGACGATGCTCAACAGCATGCTTCACCTCGCGGCCCACCGTAGCAAGAGGTATCGCCCTGGGCCGGATCCATGCCATCAGGTGAAACGGCAGCCATGTAACCGGTCCACACGATTCCATCTCGCCTTTCGCGGGTACGCCCTTTTCGTGTCACTGTGTCAGAGTGAGCTAAAAGCTCGCGACAATCGTATCGCGTTTAGCGACATTATCGGTTACTCAAGGATCGCTCAGTGGTCTGCTCCACTTTGTTCGAACCGAACACCGAACCAGTGATTGCTATGACGCGCTCGGCACGTTCCAGCAACTCCACCCAGCGGATATTGTAGTAGCGAGGATCCTCAAATTCCGTATACCCATGTTCCCGGACTTGGCGCACCATGTCAACCACAGACTCTTCGATACCGACCTGGGGTTGAATGCCAAGACAGCGAGTTGTTTTCTGAGTGCACACTCGGTAGCTGCGAGCAAGTCGATGTTTGTAGTCGGGACGAATATCAGCCGTAATTCCGCACTGCTGTAGCGCGTACCGGACTCGCAAGGCAGCCTCTGAGATTCGAAAGTTTCCGAAAGCCACGTTGAATATCTGGCCGCGAACCTGGTGCTCTGGCGCTTCTAGTGCAGCCACATAGGAACGAGCCACATCGTGGATATCCACTAATGGGCGCCACATCTCCCCACCATTATGTAGCGTAAGGGAACCCTTTGAGAGCGCGTCCTTGACGAACGAATTAATTACGAGGTCATACCGCATACGAGGTGAGAAGCCACCTATAGTACCTTTCCTGAGAATGACGGGACAGAAAGAAGTGCCTGCCATCCGCAACAGTTGGCACTCAGCATCGTACTTCGATAGGGAATAGGGGGCGTGGGGATCTACGTCGGCATCTTCATCCAAAACCAGGTCAGTGTACTCGTTTTTGGTGCCTCGATCGTAAATAGAGCACGACGATGCAAACACAAACCTTTGGATACCGGCTTGCTCTGCCAACCTCGCAAGGGCTACCGTTGCGCAAGTGTTCATTTCATAGTTGGCGCTCGGATTATATTCCGCCGTGGGATCATTCGAGAGTCCCCCCACGTTGATCACCGCATCGATGTCTTCCAATGCGGAGCAGTCAAGTGCACGAATATCTTTCACTATGAGATCGATACGGTCGCGAACACTGTGCAGCCCGTCCGCGCCGTAGTAGAGTCGGTCAGCGACTACTACGGTGTAGCCGCGCGCGAGCAACTCCTGAATGAGAACACAACCCACGTATCCAGCGCCGCCTACCACTAAGATTCGCTTCATAGCATTCTCCTTGTGCTTGTGCCTTCGCCTCGGGGATCAAACCCACCGGCGGCGACGACCATGCGCCGTGCGATGCTCGTCCACTGAAAAACGTTTTCGTCCGTCCCATGGCTTGTCACCCCGCCGTATAACCGCAATATCCGGCCAGAGCAAAAGCGAATCGAAATACCGCGGACCGCCCTCTCGGCATGAGTGGTTCTTATTGGCGCTGCCCACTGCTTCCGTAATCTCAAAAATGAAATGGCTCAGCTCCGAATCAAGACGCTCCTCCATAAACGATGGAACGGACGTCCAGGAGCTCCAGGACCAGTCTTCTATGATGTAAAGTCCGCCTGGCCTTAATCGAGGAAACAGCACCTCGAAGCTAGTCTTAGTGGGCGCGTACAAGTGAGACGCATCGTCAATGACCAGATCGAGAGACCCGGCAAAATTCAGGTCGGCTATCACTTCGAGGGCCCTGCGGTCGCTTTGGTCAATGTGCCAATACAGTTTTATCTGACTATCAATGCTCCGACTTTGCCGGTACCACCGGAAATAGCTGCTTTCACCTCGGCACGCAGAATCGATTCCAACGAGCCTGGATGGATGAAAGTGCTCGTACCAAAAGGCGATACTGCCTCCGTCGTAGATTCCGAGTTCTATGATGTTGGAGGCGGCAAAACAACCAAGCTCATTCCAGAGGTGCGCATATTGTTCAATCTGGAAACGTTGCTTGTAAAACACAAAGCCGCTATCGCGAAGGCGCCACGACGCATCCGCTTCGGTTTCAAGATGAAACACAAGATCGCCTAGGACCATGCGATCCGGATGCCATTTGAGTGAATCAAACACCCGCGAGTGCTCCGTCCCGTTCGGCAACCGGAAGCATGCCTAGCAACCGCTGAGACCAAAGGGCCAAAGCTTCTTCGCAAGCTTTAGATGCGCTTGTACCGGTAGCACCATTGCTTTGCAACAGCCGCGCCAAAGTTGTCCGCCCATCCGCCCGCATAAGACAGGAATACAACTGCGGCGACACGGGAAAACAGTGCGATCGCCTTACAGCGTTTACCAACTGGGTGCGAGTCTCAGGCGCCCCTTCTCGTGTAGTTTGCGACGATCGCTCCAGCCTGACATACCAGGGGATGGAAGGCGCCAAGTTCCCATAACAGTCCAAGCTAACGGTGCGTTTGCTGATCAAGTAATTCCCGGCAACCAGATAATCCAAGGCTGTCGTTAAGAAACATACCAAGCCATGTTCGAGTGAATCTACAATCGGCTCCGCATTGCTGTTGAACGACGTGTTCAACAGAACGGGTAAACCGGTCAAGTCACCAAATTTGGAGAGAAGTTCCCAGAAAGAAGGCGACTCGCCGCGGTTAACAGTCTGAAGCCGGGCTGTTCCATCAGTATGGGTAACAGCACCCAAACACGAGCGGAACTCGGGTCTGACAGGCACCACAAACGTCATAAATGGAAAATGTTGTTGGTTGGGGGGCAAGTCGAAGAACTCGGCAGCTTTTTCTTCTATTACGGCAGGAGCGAACGGTCGAAAGCCCTCACGTTTCTTTACGATCGCATTGATACGGTCCCTGTTGCTGATGGGCCGCGGGTCAGCAAGTATACTCCGATTTCCAAGAGCCCGTGGCCCAAATTCTGCGCGCCCTTGCATCCAACCAATTACTGCTCCATCCGATAACAAGCCGGCGGCCGTAGCGGCGATCGCATCGTGCGATTCGAAATGGATGAACCCCTCCCACCGTTGAAGCTGCCGTAGAACGGCATCGTCTCCGCCTATATCGGTTCCCCAGTAGACGTGGCGTACACGGCGACGCTCAGCCGAAGAACTGCACGATAAGGCAGCTCCCAAGGCGCACCCCGCGTCATGGGATGCCGGATGTACAAACACGCTTTCAAATAATCCAGACCTCAGAATCGCGCCGTTTGCCGAAGAGTTGTGGGCCACACCCCCTGCGAGGCATAGATTCACATAGCCAGAGCGGCGTCGATGGTGCCAGAGGACGTGCATTATGATCGACTCCAAAGCACTCTGGACGGCTGCCGCTAGGTCCATATGCCATTGCTGAATGGCCTCCTGCTTGCGGCGCGGTGGTCCGACGTCCCGCAAGCGCTCGCAGAAACCCCAATCGATGTTGTACTCTCCCGCGCTGCGGAGGTCGTATAGATGAAGGAAGTCCGTGTAACGACCAGGATCTCCATAAGGCGCAAGACCCATCACCTTGAACTCATCAAATTGCCGGAAACCGAGATACTGCGTAATGTGCGTGTAGAGCGATCCCAAACTCTGCGCCTCTGAAAACGTTGCGCGTTGTTCAAGCCTGCCGTCATGGGCATAGAAAACCATCCCCGACTCCTCGTCGCCCATGCCATCCAAAGTCAGCAATAAGCTTTGATCGAAACCCGACTGCTCGAAGGCACAAATAGCGTGCGCTTGATGATGATGAACGAAATGGATGCGCCGCTCGATATCGGTGGAGAATTCACGGCGAAAACAGGAACTCAGAACGGCACGGATGCTCGCAGGCATCTGTAGTTCGGGAGCTTGGCGCAGGATGTGGTCGAGCTTGCGGTTCCAATAGCCTTCAGTGAAGTAGACCATCACTTCGTCGACGTCAAAGAGATTGACGCCCGCGGTTTGTAAGCAGGCGCGTATCGCTTGGCTTGGAAATTTATTGGTATGCTTTATGCGGTTTAGGCGCTCTTCTTCGAATGCAGCGACAATCTCGCCGTCTTGAACCAACACAGCGGCCGCATCATGCCAATGATACTCAGGTCCCGGCAGGTGAAGACGATCCTCGCCAACGGAGTCGAATCCACCTGCGATTCCGAGGGCTAACATGACAGAACTCCTCCTTCACGCTTCATGAACAGAAGGCGGCAATGGTGTGCGATAAGACCTGAGCGCAGAGCTTTACCTGCTCGATATCAACCCACTCGTCAGGCCCGTGGGCTCCGCCCCCGCTTGGACCGAAGATCACGGTCGGGATACCCACATGGCTAAGCAATGCAGCGTCCGTCCATCCTGACAGTGAAATTCGCTCGGGAGCTACCCCTCGGTGATTAAACACTGCTTCCCGCACCACGGAGGAAATTGGGTCATCGTCGTCTGTGGCAAATGCGGCTCGGCTCGACAACACACGAACGGACGCATCGCCGACCCGGCTCGCAAGCTGCAATCGGTTTATTACGTCTTCTATTTCTTTCAGCATGCGATCTGGATCTTCACCAGCTTCAAACTTCAACTTCAG
>Ga0163162_10005056_pt1 | contig 12704 bp, 13 predicted proteins | sample S55metaG_FD_115310 | JGI IMG/M metagenome (GOLD analysis project Ga0163162, IMG submission 115310) | Switchgrass rhizosphere microbial communities from Kellogg Biological Station, Michigan, USA - S5-5 metaG | ecosystem: Host-associated > Plants > Roots > Rhizosphere > Soil | place: USA...
AAATTGCAGGAAGCGGTGCGAATTATTTATAAGGACAGTGATATCCTGTATGTCAATATAAATTCGTTACATAAAATCTCAAAGTACACAGGTAAGGAAGGAACAGTTCCAAAGATCAATAAACTGGGAAGTGATGTATGGCAAAAATTAAAGGAAAAAACAAAAACAAAAGTCAAGGAAATTGCCTTTGACCTGATCAAGCTTTATGCGCAAAGAAAGGCGCAGCAGGGATTTGCTTTTACTCCGGATAATTATTTGCAAACAGAATTGGAAGCATCATTTATTTATGAGGACACGCCGGATCAAAGCAAAGCAACAGGAGATGTGAAAAAAGATATGGAGCAGTCTTCTCCAATGGACCGTCTTGTCTGTGGTGACGTTGGATTTGGTAAAACAGAAATAGCGATCCGCGCTGCATTTAAAGCATGTTGCGATGGTAAACAGGCTGCTATACTTGTACCCACAACTATTCTGGCATTCCAACATTTTAAAACATTCAGCGAACGCCTGAAGGATTTTCCTGTTACGGTCGATTATATAAACAGGTTCAAATCCTCAAAGGAGAAAAAAGAAACGTTACAAAAATTACAGGAGGGCAAAGTCGATATTATCATCGGGACACACGCTTTGTTAGGAAAGGATGTAAAATTTAAAGATCTGGGACTCCTTATTATCGATGAAGAACAGAAATTTGGTGTGGCCCACAAAGAAAAGATCAAGACGTTAAAAACAAACGTAGATTGTCTCACACTAACGGCAACACCTATCCCAAGAACATTGCAGTTCAGTTTAATGGGCGCAAGGGACTTGAGCATTATCAATACCCCGCCCCCAAACCGTCAGCCGATTCAAACGGAAATGCATGTTTACAATGAAGACTTTATTCGCGATGCTATTTATTATGAAACGGAAAGAGGCGGACAGGCTTTTTTTATTTTCAACCGCGTGCAGGGTTTGAGGGAAATGGCGGGCATTATCCAGGCATTGTGCCCAGACCTTTCTATCGGTTACGCGCATGGGCAGATGGAAGGAAACGAGTTGGAAGAACATATTCTCGATTTCATCGACAAAAAATATGATATCCTGGTTTGTACTAATATCGTTGAGAGTGGAGTAGACATTCCGAATGTCAACACGATTATCGTTAACAATGCGCATCAATTTGGATTAAGTGATTTGCACCAGTTGCGCGGGCGTGTTGGACGAAGCAATAGAAAAGCGTTTTGTTATTTACTCGCACCTTCCTTGGCAACGCTTCCGGCAGATTCGCGTAAGCGGTTGCAGACTTTGGAACAACACAGTGATTTGGGAAGTGGTTTCCAGATTGCCATGCGCGACCTCGATATACGTGGAGCAGGGAATATGTTAGGCGGCGAGCAGAGTGGTTTCATGGCGGAAATAGGATTTGAAATGTATCAGAAAATTTTGGATGAAGCAATCAAAGAATTGAAGAGAACCGAATTCAGGGATTTGTTCAAGGAAGAAATTGCCAAGCAGGAAGACTACGTACAAGATTGTACAATTGATACAGATCTCGAGATTTTGATTCCGGATAGTTACGTTGAAAGCATCACTGAAAGACTGTCGTTGTATACGCGACTCGACAGCTGCGATACAGAAGGAGAATTAAAAAGTTTTCATACCGAATTGGTCGACCGTTTCGGACCGGTTCCGCCACAGGTGGAGGATCTTTTTGATACGGTGCGCATTCGTAAAATAGCTGTGGAGCTTGGTTTTGAAAAAATAATTTTGAAAGATGGTGCGGTGAGATGCTATTTTATCAATCGTCCTGATTCACCATACTTCGAATCAGATGTGTTCAACAGTATTTTGCATTTCATCCAGAATCAAACTAATAAGGCGAAACTAAAACAGACAGGCAGATCATTTTTGTTGGTGCTCGATCAAATTGAAACGATGCAGGATTTGCTGGCATTTTTACAACGAATGATCGAGGCAGTTAGAGAATCTGCCGCGGATACAACAAAAAAGGAAATGGTAAAAAGTAAATAAACTAGTCGGCCCGGAGCGATTTTTCCATAATGAAGTGCGGGATGGTAACTTCAACGAACTCTTCGCCCTTTGCAGAATAGCCGAGTTTTTGATAAAATCCCAACGCAGTTTTTCGGGCATGCATGATAAGAATTCGATATCCCATATCTCTAGCGATATTTTCAGCAAATATCATCAGTGCCCTGCCGATTCCTTTTCCCTGCAAACTATTTGGGACGGCCATTTGTCTTAGTCTGACGGTTTTATCATCTATCCTCGTAAGCAGGCAGCAACCCAAAATTTTTCCGTCTTCAAATGCACCCATCAACACATCATTTTTTTCCAGGTCCAATTCTTCGGCGTCAAAATGCAGGCCCAGTGGTTTGCGCAGCATATCATTGCGCAACCGCACCATTTGCTGATATTCAGGCGATCCATGATCAATAATCTTGAGTGCCATTCCTTTAAACGAGTTTTAATTGCCAGTTTTTCCGAAGATGTGTAATATACAGAATCTCGAATATAAATGACTTCAAAAAATAATTAAATCGTTTCAGATAACGGATGAAGTTTGAGTTAACTGCTGACACGTTACAACTAATATTCCATAGGTCGAATACGTCGTTTTCCTGAAAGTGCCTAGTTAATTCATTTAATAGTATTTTCAAAATAAATTCTTGACGAACCCGGTCCTAATTCGCATGTCGACCGCTTTCTGCCAATGGTCATCCAACAACTAAAAAACCCCCAGTTTTACGATAAAAAATTAAAAATGGCTTGTTTGCTCGGTTTAGTTCAAATATTATATTTTTGCAGCCGTAACTAAACTTTACAAAAATGTCAGACATCGCTACAAGAGTAAAAAAGATTATAGTTGACAAATTAGGAGTTGAGGAAGCAGAAGTTACCAACGAGGCTTCTTTTACAAACGATCTGGGTGCGGATTCCCTTGATACAGTTGAACTGATCATGGAATTTGAAAAGGAGTTTAATATTTCTATTCCAGATGAACAGGCTGAAACTATTACTACTGTAGGTCAGGCTGTTGCATACCTGGAAGAGCACGCCAAATAAATGAAACCTGTCTGTGCGATAAATTTGTTTGATCCGCCTTTCGACAGCAAAATGCTTAGAAGGCGGATTTATCACTTCACACATTTTCCGGGCGATTTATATGGAATTGAAAAGAGTTGTTGTAACAGGAATTGGTGCCTTGACACCATTGGGCAATAGTTTAGACGACTATTGGAACGGTCTCCTCAATGGCGTGTCCGGTGCTGATTATATTACGCTTTTTGATGCGACGAAATTCAAGACAAGATTCGCTTGTGAGTTGAAGAAGTTCGATCCACTGAATTACCTTGAAAAAAAAGAAGCGAGAAAACTTGACAGGTTTACACAAACTGCTCTTGTTGCGAGTGACCAGGCAGTTGCTGATGCCGGTATCACGAAAGACAATGTTAATCACGACAGGGTTGGAGTTATTTTCGCCAGCGGAATTGGCGGGTTGATTACATTCCAGGAAGAGGTGGTCAACTTTGCACAAGGCGACGGAACCCCGCGTTTCAATCCCTTCTTCATTCCGAAAATGATCCTCGATATTGCTGCAGGTCACATTTCGATGCGCCATGGTTTTCGCGGCCCCAACTTCGCAGTTGTCAGTGCATGCGCTTCATCTACCAACGCGGTAATGGAAGCTTTTAACATAATTCGGTTAGGCATGGCCGATATGGTGCTGAGCGGAGGTGCTGAAAGTGTGATCAGTGTTGCTGGCGTTGGTGGATTTAATGCGATGAAGGCATTGAGCGAACGCAATGAGGATCCTAAAACTGCAAGCCGTCCATACGATAAAGATCGCGATGGTTTCGTAATGGGTGAAGCAGCTGGCGCATTAATATTGGAAGAATACGAACATGCAAAGGCGCGCGGTGCCCATATCTATTGTGAAATTGCAGGGGCTGGTGCAACGGCAGATGCTTATCACATTACTGCCCCACATCCGGAAGGACTGGGAGCAAAAAATGTAATGCATGCAGCACTTCGCGATGCAAAAATGAAACCCGAAGATCTCGACTATATCAATACACACGGAACTTCTACACCGCTCGGAGATGTTTCAGAAATTAGAGCGATCATGGAAGTATTTCACGACCATGCTTTCAAGCTGAATATCAGTTCTACAAAATCCATGACAGGTCATTGTCTTGGTGCAGCTGGTGTAGTAGAAGCTATTGCCTGCATCATGAGTGTTTGTAATGATATTGTTCCACCTACTATCAATCATTTTACAGACGATCCCGATCTGGATTCACGTCTTAACTTTACTTTCTCAAAGCCACAAAAAAGAACAGTAAGGGCTGCTTTGAGTAATACATTCGGCTTCGGTGGTCATAATGCATGTGTTATATTAAAAAAGTACAATGGTTAAATCCGGAATGCTGGAATGCTCGTACTTTTGGTATTGCCCCTACAAATTTTAATCAACTTATATTGTTTAATTTTTTCTCTGAACAAAAAATTGTAGCTTGTTAGTGTGGGAATTTTAGACCGATTTCTAAAAAGTGACTCTTCAGTTGTTTCATTCCGAAAACAACTACGCAACGTACTGGGATTTGTTCCTGGAAAAGCGGTATTATATAAAACCGCATTGACTCACCGTTCTGTTAAAGAGGGATCCGACCAGAATAATGAACGATTAGAATACCTCGGCGACGCTGTCCTGAGCGCAATTATTGCAGATTTCCTTTTTAAAAAATATCCATACAAAGAAGAAGGCTTCCTTACTGAAATGCGAAGCAAAATGGTCAATCGCAATCAGCTTAACGAGATTGCTATCAAGATGGGGCTGAAAAAAATAAGTTATTTCAACAAGTTTGATGGGTCATTGAAGATGAGCCAGATTTTCGGGAACACGTTGGAAGCGGTAGTGGGTGCCATTTATCTCGATAAAGGATATGACAAAACACGGCAATGGGTAATCGAAAGAATTATCCAGCCCTATCTTTTTATGGATGACCTGGAAAATCTTGAGATCAATCATAAAAACAAACTCTACGGCTGGGCAAATAAAAATGGCAAGAACCTCGAATTTGAAACGCTCGACGAACGCATCGAAGGTGGCCGACGACTCTTTACAGTAGGCGCCGTGATTGATGGAGAATTGATTTCACAAGGAAGAGCTTACAATAAAAAAGATGCGAGCCAGATCGCCGCACAAATGGCGATGGATAAGCTGGGATTGAGCAAGCTTGAACCGGAAGACGATTGAGAGCAAATGTGGAAATGTGGAAATGTGAAGATGTGAAAATGTGCCGGGAGTCGTCATTTCGAACGGAGTCCGCCGGAGGCGGACGAAGTGAGAAATCTAACCGATTCTTCAGCGATTAACTTCGAGATAAATCACACCAATATATTTAGTTTCTATAAATGGCACGGGATTTCTCACTTCATCCGCCTCCGGCGGACTCCGTTCGAAATGACGACTCCCGGCACATTTCCACATCTTCACATTTCCACATTTCCACATTCATCTGTCACATTTTTCTCTATCGATAGCACGACAGATCATACATTCCATGATCCGAATTAGATTTATTCAAGTACGCATTCGATCCGTCCTTTCTTGCAAGTTTTATGCAGCTTGTAGTAATATCAAAGGCGCCGCTGAATGATGCGGCTTGTGAACTAAAAAGCGTCCTTTTTAAATCCGGAGATTGCACCGCATCACCATATTTCAATTTGACGATATCATCATCGACAGTTGCCACCAATGCTTTTATTCTTGGAATATATGATTGAAGCAATGCAGTCCGTCGCTCGTTGTAGCTGTCCGTAATCTTTACGATCTCCGCCCAATATTTCCCCGCAATTTCATTCGCGCATCCACATGAAGGCAGTCCCGTCTTGTCTTGCGGACACCCGGCCTTGCTTCCCATTTTTACTTTGCTTACTTCATTGGCAAGTGCTGAGTTTATATCTCTCAATTTCGCGGCAAACTCATCATTCAGTTTTTTCAATTGATTCACGGCGATATCCTGTACTTGAAATACAAGCTTCGCCGTCTGCGCATCATCCTGGATATGCGCGCCTGCACCTCTTTGTTTTTCCTGCGCAACTTGCATAGCCCATTGTTTTTGCTGTTCAGGCGTCATGTTTTTTAATTTCTCTGCGAGTTGTTTGCTATTGTCGATATCATTTTGCGATGGCATGCTGGTTGATATCCCTGTCAACGACGCTCTATTAAAATCATTCGACGTATGCACGAGCATTGTGTCCAATTGATTTAAATCGGTCCCATAATCAACAATGACCGTTTGCTTTTCATCATTTTTTGTGACATTACATTTATTGAATGAAGATGCCGAACCACCAGGCGCTTCCAGTTTGCCCATCAATGCAACGATGTTTAACTGCATACATTTTTGTGCGTGGCTGGCATACATCATCAAGGCTGCAGAAAAAAACAGAACTGACTTTTTCATATTTGTGTACAATTAATTTTTAAGGAAGATAAGGTTATGGTTAATGGATCTTCGTTAAAGTGTAAGGGTGCGGTTTAATTTTGTCTTTTACATTTTTACAAATTCTACACGACGGTTATTTGCCTTTCCTTCCAACGTAGCGTTATCGCCGATGGGTTTTGTGTCACCGAAGCCTTTGCTGGCTAGCCTTGATGCATCGACACCCATGCTGATCAATTGCGATTTCACTGCTTCAGCTCTTTGCTGCGACAGAGTCAAATTGTGTGGCGCGGTGCCGGAATTATCAGTATGCCCATCGATTTCAAATTTTACGTCCGGGTTATCTTTCAAAACCTGAACAATCATATTTAATGTACCCATACTTTCAGGTTTGATGGTTGCTTTGTCAACATCGAAATTGATACCGTGCGTGATGATTTTTGCGTCTGTGAATTTTTTTCCGATCATATTCATATTGCCACCTCCGGCAACCCGGAAATTTTTAAATACGATCGGATTCTCCGTACTACCGATTCCGCCAACCTCAACCTTTGCCAATTTGCAATCTTCACAGTCGGGTACGACCAACACGCGATATTGATCGACGTAACACTTGATCTGTGTTCCTTTTTTGATCATAGCAGCATGGTGCCACTTGCCTGCAAAATTCTCCTTGTCGCCCGGATACGTTCCGCTCAAATCATTTGAAAAATATCCAGTTGAAACTTCTTTTCCGAAAAAGATATACCTGCTGTTATCGTCAGACGTAGTGAATAGAACGCCTGGATTGTATGATCCTTCGGTTGGATAAAAATCAAATTCAAGCGTGAAGTTTTCCGGCAGGTAGCTTTCACTGTTTTTAATACGTGGCGCCACTTTCACATAATTTCCTTGGGTTAGAAAAAAAGCTTTGTCATTTCCGATCTTATTAATCACGGCCTGACCTCCGGAAAGCTTCCAGTTTGAAGGAAATTCACCATCCTGTTCATCGACGAAGTTGTCTTCAAATAAAATCTTATCACCGGGAACGAAGTCGTAATTCTGATATGATTTTATTGATGCGGATGTTTGTGCGGGCGAGGAGTCCTGGGGATTTGGCTGCCCGATATTTTTTGCCGGTTGATTCGTGGTTGTCGCTGAATCTGATTTCTTATCCTTATTTTTTTTCTTAAATAAATTCCCGATTCCCTGTTCGGCCTTGTCGACACCTTTATTTGCTGCATTATCCATGTCACTGTTAGCACGATTGGTTGCAGCGTCCTTGGCAACCTGGTTGGGATCGTTGACTTGTGCTTGTATCACCTGCAGACTGATGCATGCGGCAATAAGCAACATTATTTTTTTCATATGCATATGTTTTGAGAAATGTCACTGCGTGACAACTTTTTTTGAGATAAATGGACGACACAAAGAGAAAAGAAAAATGTTGTCAGGACAATCGGATGAATATATGATTTTGAAGAATGAGAGGTCAAGGATTTATGGACTTGCCCTGAAGGACCTTGGCTACTGCCTGTGACTTGGAGTTGACATGAAGTTTGCCATATATGTTGCAAATATGGGTACGGATCGTACTGATACTTACAAAATATTTTTCTGCGATTTTTTTATAACTTAATCCGTCAACCAGTGAGTAAAGAATTTCTTTTTCGCGGGCAGTCAGTTCGGAATCCGACATAGTTGCCGGGCGCTCCCCTTGAAATGATTGAATGACTTTGCGTGCAATACTGGCTGACATGGGAGCCCCTCCGTGGTACAGTTCCCCGATGGCATCTACAATTTCTTCAGGCGGAGTTTTTTTCAGAATGTATCCGGATGCACCCGCTCTTATCGCGTCAAAGATTTTTTCATCATCTTCAAAAACAGTAAACATCATGACCTGTATCTCGGGGAAATTTGTTTTGACAGTCCGCACACCTTCGATACCGGATATATGAGGCAAACCGATGTCCATTAAAATGATGTCAGGTTTTGCCTTGCCAATCTCACTCACAACGTTTAACAAATTCGTTAAGGAAACGACGCATTTCATACCCTCGATTTTGTTAAAGAGGTTTTCGAGGCTGTTGCGTAAGGTATTGTTGTCTTCTATGATGGCAACCTTGATCATTTAATCAAAATTGGACGATATTAATGAGACAGGCAATCGGATATTTATTTGATTTTTATTTGCAAGTTAATGATTGTGCCTTCATCAGGCCTGGAATCGATATCCAACACCGCCTGCATCAGTTTCGCCCTGTTTTTCATACTTAACAATCCGTTGCCGGTAAAATACTCCTTCACCACAAATCCTTTTCCATTGTCCTTAACAAAAATCGACAACCGGTTGTCAAAAAAACGTACATCAATGTCGGCCTTTGTTGCATGGGCGTATTTCACAAGATTGTTGATCGCTTCTTTTAGGATCAGATAAATGTGTTGCCGGTATTCCATAGGCAATTTTACTTCGTTAATATTTTCCTGAATGGTGATATTATAGTCTATGTTCTTTGCTTCAAATAAAGTAGTTGCAAAACGTTTGATTCGTGATAAAAGATTTTCCAATGAATCATTTCTTGGGTTGATACTCCAGACAATATCATCCATTTTTTCCATCAGGTTAATTGAACTGTCGTTGATTTCGCTGATTGCTTCATAGGTTTGGGTCCGATCCTTTTCTTTTAATGCGAGATTGCTAAGGATAGAAATGGAGCTCAGCGTAGAACCAATATCATCGTGCAGGTCCTGCGCAATTGTATTTCTGATGTTTTGCATTTTTGATTGAAGCTGCTCATTGGCCTTTAACTGTTCGATCAATTTTTCCTGGCTTTTTATTTTTTCCTGTTCGGCTGATTTGTTTTTATAACTCAACCCTGCGGTGAAACATAATATTTCGAGAAGAATTCCCACTTGTGAAAAAAGGAGCATATTATGAACGCCAAAATTGATGTGTTTGTTTTCATCGAGATAAGTTAGTACCAAACCCGCGATATTTCCAAGTCCCACAAATAAGCTGCCCGACAAAATATAATAAATAAGCTTTTGTTTTTTTCGAAACAGATAGAAAATAAACGAGGCGGCGATGATGAATACAAAGAGCAGGTATACGTGTAGAAGACTCTTTGAAGCCTGATATTAAAAGTTGTGAAAATGAAAATGAGATCAAATGCGAGATAGCAAAGAAGAAAATATTCTATTCGGATGATCCATTTATTCAACCCCGGATAATTGTCACGCATTTCAAGAAAGCTGCGGACAAAGCGAAAATAAAAATAATAAGGAGCTATGATGAGCGTCTTGTTTAAGTAAATTGTCAAAAGGGGATAGTTGCCAAACAAAAAATTCAACCCGTAAATTTTTTCATACTTGCTCAGGAAATAAAGCGAGATCAACAACAGGTACATTGAATAAAAAAGATATTCACTTCGCCGGATGATGACCCATTGAAACAACATATAGAGTAACTGGCAAAGCAGAAAACCCTGGAATATCATTTGAAACAGGCTGAAGTAGCGGATACTTTCGGAATCACTGGCATAGGAGGCGTAAAGGTTTTCTTTATCGTAAATGGTTACACCAGAAAAATCATACTCCTGAGTCTCTTGCGTAATCTTCACAAACACTTCTCCAGATTGCAATGCTTTTAGCCGAAGAGGAGGCGTTGAATATGTTTTTTCTATGAACGATCCGTTTTCAGAAGATCTTCTTAGCGAACCTCCTTCAGCAAATTGACTGTTGCCGGAATTCGGGATAAAATACAAGTTGATATAATCCAAATCGCCGAAATAAAGATGAAGAAGCAATGTGCTGTCAGAGTTATTTTTCAAACTGAACCTGACCCAGTATGAATGATTTAGCGGGTCGTTGTTTATTGAATTGATAAATGTGGAATCGAATGCGGAAAAATTTTCTTTTTGTATCCGGGAAAATTCGAAATTATTTGAATCAATAAGACATGAAAAACCGGAAGCTTGCAAAAGATTTCCCGGGAACCCATAGATGTTGACGGGAGAGGAGATTGAGTCGCCTTGCTGCGCGCTTAATTGCAAGCAAATAAAAAGAAAGGCAATCGCCGGGATAATGCGCACGTATTACAGTTTTGAAGATTCCGAAACAAGGAGAAAAAAGCAAGCAGTTATCGGTGCTGTCAACTGCGCACTGTCTACGCTCATCACTTCTCCATGCATAATTCAATCAACACGCCATTTGTATTTTTCGGATGCAAAAAACAGATTAGTTTATTGTCTGCTCCCGGTACCGGTTTTTCATGCAACAAAATAAATCCCGCCTCTTTCATCCTTTTCATTTCAGATTCGATATCATCGACGGCAAATGCAATATGGTGTATGCCTTCCCCTTTTTTCTCAATGAACTTTGCGATGACACCTTCGCTGTCTGTGCTTGCCAGAAGCTCGATTTTCGTTTCTCCTTTTTGAAAAAATCCTGTTGTTACTTTTTCGCTTTCGACTTTTTCGATTTTATAACAGGAAGTGTTGAGCAATTTCTCAAAGAGGTGGATTGACTTCTCCAGGTCTTTAACGGCAATCCCTATGTGCTCTACTTTTTGCATAGCTGAAATTAGGAAATTTCCGGTTGAGATAATGCTAAGCACTGAGCGCTAAAACGCATCGAGCATAGTGCAACTTAATCGCGTTATCCTTTGTGCGTTCAGCGTTTCGCCATTTTCAAGTAAATTTGCCTATGGTCAAATTGCCAATTTATCTGGATCACAATGCAACGACTCCGTGCGATCCGCGGGTCGTTGAAGTAATGGTTCCATACTTCACGGAATACTTTGGAAACGCTGCGAGCCGCAGTCATTCCTTTGGTTGGCAGGCCGAAGCTGCAGTAGATATCGCAAGAGAACGTGTCGCCGCGTTGATTGGGGCTGAAACGAAAGAAATTGTTTTTACCTCCGGTGCGACAGAATCAGATAACCTGGCTTTGAAGGGAATCGCTGAAGCTTATGCGTCCAAAGGAAATCATATTATCACAGCTGTTACAGAACATAAGGCGGTACTGGATACTTGCAAACACCTGGAGAAAAAAGGAGTTGAAGTGACCTGGCTGGAAGTAGATCATAATGGAATGATCGACTTGCAAAAACTTGAATCGGCCATCAGGCCAACCACTATTTTGATTGCATTGATGTATGCAAACAATGAAATTGGCGTTATACATCCAGTCGCCGAGATCAGTAGCATAGCAAGAAAACATGGAGTCATTTTTTTTAGTGACGCCACACAAGCAGTTGGAAAACTTCCTGTTGATGTAAACAGAGACGGGATTGATCTGATGGCTTTCAATGCGCATAAAATATACGGACCGAAAGGAATCGGTGCCTTGTATGTGCGAAGAAAAAATCCCCGTGTAAGACTATCGCCTCAAATGGATGGTGGCGGTCATGAGCGTGGTTTCAGGAGTGGAACGCTAAATGTGCCCGCAATTGTCGGTTTTGGAAAAGCATGCGAATTGTGTATGCAAGAAATGAGTTCGGAAACAGAAAAATTGCTCCGGCAGCGCAATAAGCTGGAAAATTCCTTGTTGACAATTGAGCAAACCTATTTAAATGGCGACAAAGATCACCGGCTGCCGCAATTGACAAATATCTCTTTTAAGTTTGTGAATAGCGAAAGCCTGATGATGTCGATCAACAAAGACATAGCGGTATCGTCCGGGTCAGCCTGCACTTCAGCCTCAATGGAACCAAGTTATGTGTTGAAAGCGCTTGGGCTTGATGACGAGTTGGCGCATAGCTCGCTTCGTTTTGGATTGGGAAGGTATACTTCAGATGAAGAGATTGACTATACCATCGAACGTATTAAAAAAGCTGTTAACAGGTTGCGCGAAACAAATCCCGTATGGGAAATGTTTAAAGAAGGTAAGAACGTGAATGTGTAAATTTGCAAGGGAATTAAAATCTTATTATGATATACGTTAGCGAGAAAGCAAGTGAAAAGGTGAAACGCCTTATGCAGGATGCCGCCGTCGAAAACGCGGACTATTTTCTCCGGGTGTCTGTAGTCGGTGGTGGCTGTTCGGGGCTTAGTTATAAGCTCGACTTCGATAATGAGCAAAAACCGATGGACCAGGTATTTGAGGACAAAGGGGTTAAAATCGTTACGGACCTGAAAAGTTTTTTATACCTCGTTAATACAACGCTTGATTTTTCAGACGGACTGAACGGAAAGGGCTTCTATTTTAGCAATCCCAATGCAACCCGCACCTGCGGCTGCGGTGAAAGTTTCGCGGTGTAATTGAGTCAATTCC
>Ga0163162_10005057_pt1 | contig 12703 bp, 8 predicted proteins | sample S55metaG_FD_115310 | JGI IMG/M metagenome (GOLD analysis project Ga0163162, IMG submission 115310) | Switchgrass rhizosphere microbial communities from Kellogg Biological Station, Michigan, USA - S5-5 metaG | ecosystem: Host-associated > Plants > Roots > Rhizosphere > Soil | place: USA: Michigan...
CGACGCCCATGTCGAGCCAGTAGCGCATCACGCGCACGACCGCGCGGATGACGTTCGGATTGGCGAAGTTGAGGTCCGGCTGGTGCGAGAAGAATCGGTGCCAGTAGTAGGCGCCGGCGACCGGGTCCCAGGTCCAGTTCGACTTTTCGGTGTCAGTGAATATGATCCGTGTCTCCGGCCATTTCTTGTCGCTGTCGCTCCACACGTAGTAATTCCGCTTCGACGACTGTGGCGGCGCGCGCCGGGCGGCCTGGAACCACGGGTGCTGGTCGGATGTGTGATTGATGACCAGTTCGGTGATCACCTTCAGGTGTCGCCGGTGCGCCTCGCGGATGAAATGGCGGAAGTCGGCGAGCGTGCCGTAATCGGGATGCACGCCGTGATAATCGGCGATGTCGTAGCCGTCGTCTTTCAGCGGCGACGGGTAGAACGGAAGCAGCCACAGCGTGTTGACGCCCAGGTCGCGGATATAGTCGAGTTTTTCGGTCAGTCCGCGAAAATCGCCGATGCCATCGCCGTTGCTGTCGAAGAAGGCCTTGACGTGTACCTGGTAGATGATCGCGTCCTTGTACCAGAGCGGATCCTCGAGCGATGGCTTCGGCTGGGGCGACCCGCTTGCCGGAGCAGTGTCGGCGACGAGGTCGGAATAGGTGTCCATTTCGGGCCTAGGCGTAGTAGTCGAAGTTCTGTTCCTGGCGCGACTGGCGGCGCACGACGAAGATGTGCGCCGGCGAAAAGGCCGGATCGAGCTGTACGTAGTTGCGCGCGCCGTGCCACATGTAACGCGCGTCGTTCAGCAGGTCGTGCATCTGGAACGGCTTGTCGGCGGCGATGCCCAGGTTTTCCAGGTCGAGCGTCACCCAGCCCGACTGCGTATGGTGATAATCGAGATTGACGATCGTGACGACGACGTTCGACAGGTCCGGCGTCGACTTGGCATAGCACAGCAACTGATCGTTGTCGGTCGGCTGGAAATCGAGTCGCCAGTCCTGCTGCAGCGCCGGCTGCTCCCGACGGATGCGGTTGAGCCGTGCAAGCAGTGGCGCCAGGCTGTCGGCGCGCCCCAGGTCCCATTGCCGCAACTGGTACTTTTCCGAATCGCGATATTCCTCGCTGCCAGCTTCGCGCGGGACATGCTCCTGCAATTCGAACGCCGGTCCGTAGACTCCGTAGTTCGCGGCAAGCGTCCCGGCCAGCACCGCCCGTGCAATGAACGCGGGCCGGCCGCCGATTTGCAGCGGTTCCGGCAGGATGTCCGGCGTGTTGGGCCAGGCGTTGGGGCGGAAATAATCGCGCGAATCTGATCGCGTGAGCTCGGTGAAATACGAGGTGAGCTCCGCCTTGCTGTTGCGCCAGCTGAAATAGGTATACGACTGGGTGAAGCCCAGCTTGGCCAGCCGGTGCATGATCTTCGGCCGGGTGAAGGCTTCGGCGAGGAAGATCGCGTCCGGGTGCTCCTGCTTGATCTCCCCGATGACCCACTCCCAAAGCGCGAACGGCTTGGTGTGCGGATTGTCGACCCGGAAGATGCGCACCCCTTGCGCGATCCAGTAGTCGAATATCGCTCTGACTTCGCGCCACAGCCCGCGCCAGTCCTCGTTCTCGAAGTCGAATGGATAGATGTCTTCGTATTTCTTCGGCGGATTCTCGGCGAACTGCAGCGTGCCGTCGGCTCGCTGCCGAAACCACTCGGGATGAGCGCTGATGTACGGATGGTCGGGCGAGCATTGCAGCGCGATGTCGAGCGCGATGTCGATGCCCACGGTGCGTGCGGCGACAAGCAACTGGCGGAAGTCCTCGATCGTGCCGAGCTCGCGGTGCACGGCCGTATGGCCGCCATCGGAGCCGCCGATCGCCCAGGGGCTTCCGCAGTCGTTGAGCGAAGCGACCAGCGCGTTGTTCTTGCCCTTGCGCCGCGTCATTCCTATCGGATGAATCGGCGGGAAATAAAGGACGTCGAATCCCATGTCGACGATATGGGGCAGGCGCGCTTCGCAATCGGCGAAGGTCCCGTGCGTGCGTCCGTCGCCGGCGGAGCGCGGGAACATTTCGTACCAGCTGCTGAAGCGGGCGCGGGGCGGGTCGACCGTCAGCTTCAACGCCGGCTCGAACGTGGTCGCGAGGCTGCGATCGGCGTGGCGCGCAGCGATTTCCGCCAGCGCCGCATCGAGCGCCGTGGCGCGCTTCGCATCCGCGGGCTCATCGCCACCGATGCGATGCGCCCATTCGCGCAGCGCCTTCGCATCGGCGCCGCGCGCGCGGCGCGACAGTCCGGCGATCAGCGCGGCGCCGGCCTGGAGTGCGAGGACGATATCCTCCGATGCGACCCAGCGAGCGAGGTCGTGGCGCCATGACGCGAAGCGGTCGACCCAGGCGATGATCGTATATTCGTAGCTGCCGATATCCGTGACGGGGAAGACGCCGCGCCAGCGGTCGTTGACCAGCGCGACCATGTCGAATTCGGTCCACTTGGCGGCGCCACGTCTGCGCACAAGCAGCAAGGCGCGCAATCGATCGTGCCCATCGGCGAAGATGTCGGCCTCGACCGTCACCAGGTCGCCGACACAGCGCTTGGCCGCGAAGCGTCCGTGATCGACGCAGGGCGAGATGTTCTCGATGACCGCGCGCCGGCGGCCGTCGGCGGTAACTGCCGGCTTCACGGCGTCTGCTCCAGAATGACCGTTGCCAGCGGCGGCAGCGACAAGGTCAGCGAGTACGGTCGGCCGTGCGAGGGCAGCGGCGCGGCATGGACGCCGCCCAGATTGCCCTGTCCGCTCCCGCCGTAGACCGTCGCGTCGCTGTTCAGCACCTCGCGCCAGAATCCGCCGCCCGGCACGCCGAGTACGTAGTTGCGGCGCGGCACCGGCGTGAAGTTGCAGGCGACCAGCAGCGTGCGGCCTTCGCCGGAGGGAAAGCGCAGAAAGCCTACGACGCTGTTCTGGGCGTCGTCGGCATCGCTCCAGGCAAACCCGGCGGGATCGAAATCGCGCTGATACAGCGCGGGCGCTGCGCGGTAGAAGCGATTGAGGTCGCGCACCCAGGCCTGAATGCCCCGGTGCTCGGGGTGCTGCAGCACGAACCACTCGAGCGCGGCGTCGTGCCCCCATTCGCGGCGCTGGCCGAACTCGCCGCCCATGAACAGCAGCTTCTTGCCCGGATGCGTCCACATATATCCGAGCAGGCAACGCAAGGTCGCGAAGCGCTGCCAGTCGTCGCCGGGCATCTTGCCCAGCAGCGAGCCTTTGCCATGGACGACCTCGTCGTGCGATAGCGGCAGAACGAAATTCTCCGTGAACGCGTACCAGAGGCTAAAGGTCAGCTGGTGATGGTGATAGCGGCGGAACAGCGGATCGGTGGCGGCGTAGGCGAGCGTGTCGTGCATCCACCCCATGTTCCATTTCAGCCCGAATCCCAGCCCGCCGACGTAAACCGGACGCGAAACCGCAGGCCACGCGGTCGATTCCTCGGCGAAGGTCTGCGTGTCGGGAAAGTCGCGGTACACCGCCTGGTTCAAATCCTGCAGAAACTTGACCGCCGCGAGATTCTCGCGCCCGCCGTATTCGTTAGGGATCCATTCGCCGGCCGCGCGCGCGTAGTCGAGGTAGAGCATCGAGGCAACGCCATCGACGCGCAGGCCGTCGATATGGTAGTGGTCGAGCCAGAACAACGCGCTGCTGATCAGGAAAGCGCGGACCTCGTGTCGGCCGTAGTTGAAGATCAGGCTCTTCCATTCGGGATGGAAGCCCTGACGAGGGTCTGCATGCTCGTAGAGATGGCTGCCGTCGAATTGCGCCAGGCCGTGCGGATCGTTGGGAAAGTGCGAAGGCACCCAGTCCAATATGACGCCGATACCGTTTTGATGAAGATGGTCGACGAAGCGCATGAAGTCTTGCGGCGTACCGTAACGCGACGTCGGAGCGAAATAGCCGGTCGTCTGGTAGCCCCACGACCCATAGAACGGATGCTCGCAAACCGGCATCAGCTCGACGTGCGTAAAGCCCATCTCGACGACGTAGCGCGCGAGCTCCTCGGCGATCTCGCCGTAGCCGGGCAGGCGAGTCGAGTCCTCGCCGAAGCGGCGCCACGAGCCCAGATGAAGCTCGTAGATCGACATCGGCGCGCTCAGCGCGTTGGCCGCCGATCGCCGGCGCATCCATTCGCCGTCTCCCCAGTCATAGTCGAGGGCCCAGACCCGCGACGCCGTTCGGGGCGGGACTTCGCAATAGAAGGCGAAGGGATCGCTTTTTTCGAACGTGTCTCCGTTCGCCGCGGTAATCCGGTACTTGTAATTGGCGCCGCCTGCCGCGGCGGCGACCGCGGTCTCCCAGATGCCGGAACTGTCAGCGCGCGGCATCAGCAGATCGGCGTCGCCGCGCCAGCCGTTGAAATCGCCGATGACGGCAACACGACTGGCGTTCGGCGCCCAGACAGCAAAGTGTGCGCCGGGCTTTCCGTCGGTCAAGAGGTGGGCGCCCAGGCGATCGTAAAGGCGGGCGTGGGTGCCCTGCCGAAACAGGAAGACGTCAAAATCGGAAAGCGTGGAGGCCTGCTCGAGCGCCGCCCCCGCACCCGGCGTCGCGGCTTTTGCCAACGGATCGGCAGGGCGGGTCATGTCGGGGTGGACCGGTCGATGCAGGTTTGCAAAGTTTACAAGCCGCGCGTGTCTTATTTGCTGCGATTCGAGCTTCTTTTTGCCCGGCGCGCACGCAACGGCCCGAATTTCGGCGTCGCAGACGTATTTACCCGGCCGGGGCCGGTCGCACGCGGCTTGTGAAAAACAACGCAAGGCCCATGCCAAAGCCCGCCGCGCGCTTGCGACTTGCGTTGCAGCGAACCGTCTCGACCGGCGAAATCGCGGCTGCTAAGCTAGGCGAGATAGAACGACCGACGCATTCGCCCGCCAACGATATGACAACCGGCATTCCGCCGCCGCGGGCGGTGATCGCTGGCAATGCGCTCGAACCCAGCATCGGCGCGGCGCCGGCGTTTGTCCGGCGCGCGCCGGGGTTGCTAACCGCGTGGCTGCTGGTGCGCGAAACCGTATCGGGCTGGATCGACCATCGTGCATCGAGCCTCGGTGCGGCGCTCGCCTATTACACGGCGTTCTCGCTCGCCCCGCTGCTGCTGATCGCGATCGCAGTCGCCGGGATATGGGTCGATTCGGATGTCGCGGCGCGCGCGATCGCAGATCAGGCGGCGGTTCTACTCGGGCCACATGCTGCCGAAGGTGTGGCATTCATGCTGCACGCAGCGCCGCATGCCGCCAGCGGATGGCTGGCCGGCGCCGTCGGTCTGGCCACGCTGATCATCGGCGCGACGACGGTGCTCACCGAGCTCCAGTACGACCTCGACATGATCTGGCGTGCGCCGCCTCGGCGCTCAAGCGGCGTGATCACCGCCCTCGGGTCGCGGCTGCTGTCGTTCGGCCTGGTGGTCTGCATCGGATTCTTGTTCCTCGCCTCGCTGGTAGTCAGCACCGGGCTTAGCGCGCTCGCAGCGCACGGTGTCGAGGTTCTGCCAGGATCGCCGGTGGTCCTTACGGTGGCGCATGTCCTGGCCTGGGGCGTCATGCTCACGATCGGCTTCGCCCTGCTGTACAAGTGGCTGCCGAACATTCGCCTGGGGTGGCGCGACGTCCTGGCCGGCGCTTTCGTGACGACCGTATTGTTCAGCATCGGCCGGCTACTGATCGGCATCTACCTGACGCATACCACCACCGCGTCGATGCACGGCGCGGCGGGCGCGCTGATCATCCTCCTGCTGTGGTTCTACTACTCCGCGCAGGTTTTCCTTCTGGGCGCGGAATTCACCGCCGTCTATGCCCGTCGCCTCGGTTCGCTCGCAAAATCCCCGGCACCCGCCGCAGTCGCCGCGACGTAAGACGACGGCCGACGGCGGCCGCTGATCGCACCTAGACGCAAAACAGCGATTCGCCGATAGTTCCGCGCGTTCTCGCGCGGCATCATCCCACCGTCGACACAAGCCCTGCGGCGACCCGTCTACGGTGTCTGCCGGGAGGGCCGGCCCGCGAATCGATCTGCGCGGCGCACGGTGGAGAGCTTTGCCGGCATTCGAATGCCACTCGAGTCGAAAGGATGAATATGAAACCTCGTTACTTAATGCAAGCCTTGCTGGTCGCCTCGTTGGGGGCCTTTGGCGCGACCGGCTACGCGCAGACGAACACGACTACCGACCAGACGCCTGGATCACCTGGCGCCGCTACGCCTGCGGCAGGAGCCGGAGGCACGACTGGCGCTACCACCAATACCATGGGCGCCGGCGCGTACGGTACGACTCAGACGGGTACCAAGCAGCCGATGTCGTTGGACAGAATCCGGGCCTACGAGCATGCGCGTGCCAACTGTGAGGCGGGACCTGCGGCGCAGCGCAGCGAATGCCAGTCGGCTCTGACCAAGGAATATGCGGGTATCCCGGGTCCGTGCCAGAAACTCACCGGGAATGCTTTGGACGCGTGCGTTCATGGAGATTACCCGGCGAATGCTGGTATGCCGGTGAAGACCAAATAAAACAGGTCAGCGGTGTCACGCTCGGGAGCGCACCGGCGCTCCCTTTTTTTGGGCGACGTTTTCAGCGAGTGCGCGAAATGGTCCGAGACTTAGCCGCCAGTCGTTTCACCGCCCATCACCTGGATGATGGTTCCGGTGATGTACGAGGAGTCGGCTTCGGACGCGAGGAAGACATAGGTCGGAGCAAGCTCTTCCGGCTGCGCCGGCCGTCCCATTGGATTGTCCTGTCCGAACTTGGCGACGCGATCCGGCGTCAGGCCGGCGTCCGACGGATTCAGCGGCGTCCAGACCGGACCGGGCGCAACCGCATTGACGCGAATGCCGCGTTCGATCAGCTCGAGGGCCAGCGTCTTGGTGAATGCGTTGATGGCGCCCTTGGTCGCCGAATAGTCGGGCAGCTCTTTCGAACCCAGGATGCCGGTTTCCGAGCTGGTGGCGATGATCGCGGCGCCGCGCTGCATGTGGCGAAGCGCGGCGCGCGCAAGCCAGAAATAGGCGTACATGTTGGTTTTAAACGTCCTGTCGAACTCTTCATCGCTGACCTCGGCGAGCGATTTCTTCCGATGCTGATGCGCGGCATTGGGCACCAGAATATCGAGCCGACCGAAAGCTTCGACCGTCAGTTCCACTGCCTGGTCGCAGGCGGCGGCGTTGGTAAGATCGCCGGGAATCTGCAGACACTTCGTGCCGGCCGCTTCGACTGCGGTGCGGGTTTCGTCGGCGTCCGACTGTTCGACGGGAAGATAGCAGATCGCGACGTTGGCACCTTCGCGAGCATAGAGCAGGGCGACAGCGCGGCCGATGCCGGAATCGCCGCCGGTGATCAAGGCGACCTTGCCTTCGAGCTTGCGGGCAGCGCGGTAGCGATCGGCCCGATAGCGTGGACGCGGGTCGAGTTCGGACTCGAGTCCAGGCGCGTGCTGGTGCTGTTCTGCGAACGGCGGCCGGGGGTGTTCCAGCGGCGGAGGAGCGAGCTCGGTGGATGTGTCTGGCAGACCCTTCGCTTTGGACTTCGACCGGGTCTTGGCGGTGGCGGTGTCGCTCATGGGCAGACTTCGTCTCGTCTTGAAGGCCGGCCCCCGACCGCCCGGGGGGCGTCGGCGGCTGGGAGCTTATTTGTGCGCCAGCTTTGGCTCGCTGAAGAGCATCGCGATGTTGCTCGCCGTCGGACGCGGTTCATCTCGCTGCGTTTCTTGTGCGCGAGCTTCGCGCCGGAGCCGCGCAAAGGTCTTCCGCAGGTCGGTATGGATGCTCGGGGTATAGCGGAAAGTCGGGTCGAGAACGGATTTCATGGTCACTCCCAGTCGGCCTGGCAACACGGCAAAAGGTACACAAAGCGAACCCCAGCTGCTGTCGGTGTTTGTCTGATTTTTCTTCCGCTATGCGCGCCGTCGCTATAGGACGCTCTCCTACAGACACCGGCATGGCTCTTGCTGCCCATTTCGCCTGGCGGCGAACCGATGTCGTCAACAACGGTTCTCGCGGGAACGACAGATGAAGATGCATGCAAAGCGCTGGTTACGCAAGCTTGGGCCCGGAGTCATCACGGGCGCCGCGGACGATGATCCGAGCGGAATCGCGACCTATTCGCAAGCGGGCGCGCAATTGGGGTTCGCCCTATGCTGGACGGTGGTCCTTACTCTGCCACTGATGATCGGCATACAGATGATCAGCGCGCGCATCGGCCGGGTGACCGGTCACGGCCTCGCGAGCAATATTCGCCGCCACTACCCGGCGCCGGTGCTCTACGCGGTCGTCGCGCTGCTATTCGTCGCGAACACGATCAATGTGGCTGCTGACATCGCAGCGATGGCCGAAAGCGTCCACCTTGTCGCGGGCGGCCCCACGCAGGTTTATGCGGTGGCCTTCGGCACGGTGTGTCTCGGCCTCGAGGTCTTCATGGCGTATCGCCAGTATGTGCGTTACCTCAAATGGCTGACGCTTGCGCTGTTTGCCTACGTCGGCGTCGTGCTGTCGGTCGATGTACCGTGGGGCGAAGTGGTGGCGGGGATCACGCTGCCGCGAATGGATTTGTCCGCCGCTGCGGTGATGCTGGTCGTCGCGATTTTCGGCACGACGATCAGCCCTTATCTGTTTTTCTGGCAGGCGGCGCAGGAAGTCGAGGAGGCTGCCGCGGCAGCTTCGGGAGGCAAGCGCGCAAACGCGGCTTCGACCAGTCGCCAATTGCGGCGCATCGAATTCGACACGATCGCCGGCATGACCTTTTCGAACCTGATCGCATTGGCGATTATCATCAGCGCGGCAGCGACCCTGCACCCGGCGGGCATCACCCACATCGAAACGTCAGCACAGGCAGCGGAAGCGCTGCGACCCGTCGCCGGACCGTTCGCCTTCGTGCTGTTCTGCCTGGGCATCGTCGGCACGGGCATGCTGGCGGTCCCGGTGCTCGCAGGGTCCGCTGCGTACGCCGTTGCCGAGACCTTTCGCTGGAAGCACGGCCTCGATCTGAAGCCGCACCAGGCTCGAGGCTTCTATGCGATCGTCGCACTGGCGACTGCCGGCGGCGTTTTGCTGAACTTTATCGGCATCGATCCGATCCGCGCGCTGGTCTGGGCGGCGGTTATCAACGGTGTTGCCGCGGTGCCGATCATGGCGGTAATGATGCTGCTGGCGACAAATTCGCGCGTGCTCGGCAAGTTTGCCGTGCGGGGTTGGCTCAAGGTCGCCGGGTGGTTGGCAATGGCGACGATGGCCGTGGCGGTGGGTGCGATGCTGCTGCTCTGAATTCGCCGCGCCCCTACTGATCGAGGCGGCCTGCGATATCGTGTCCGGGGCCCGCTTGTAAGCGGTGCGCGAGGCCGGTAGCATCGCCAAGGAGTGACGCGCCTGGCCGCTATGCCGATTCGGCCGCGATGCGTCGACCGGCTCCGGATCCGCGTCGCCACGCCACACGCAGGAGGGAAATTTGCAATGAGTAGCGGGTACGCGCTGCACGGGTCGGTGGCGGTGATCACGCTCGACAATCCGCCAGTCAACGGCTTGAACCACCCGTTACGGACATCGATCGTCGAAGGGATCGATCGCGCCCAGGCCGACTCGTCGGTCGTCGCGATTATTCTGACCGGCGCCGGAGGCCTGTTCTCGGGTGGCGCCGACATCCGCGAATTCACCACGCCACAGGCGCGCGCCGAACCGACGCTGTCCACCGTCATCGCGATTGCCGAGGCAAGCGAAAAGCCCGTCATCGCGGCGATCGGCGGCAGCTGCATGGGCGGCGGACTGGAGCTGGCACTCGGCTGCCACTTCCGCGTCGCCGTGCCTCACGCGCAAATCGCACTGCCGGAGGTCAGGCTGGGTTTGCTGCCGGGCGCCGGAGGCACGCAAAGGCTGCCGCGCGCAATCGGTGTCGAAGCCGCGTTGAACATGATCGTTTCGGGCGCGAGCGTGCCTTGCGAACGCTTTCGCGACACGGCATTGTTCGACGCCATCGTCGACGGCGATTTGCTGCAGGGCGCTCTGGCATTCGCTTCGAGCGCCGGTGTCGGACAGCGCCCGTTGCCGCGCGTGCGCGACATCGTCATCGACTATCCGAATGCAGATGCTCTGCTTCAGTTTGCGCGCAACACCGTCGGCGCCATGACCCGCGGCTTTCCCGCCCCACTCAAATGCATCGATGCGGTGGCAGCGGCCATCGCGATGCGGTTCGACGACGGCCTGCGTTACGAGCGGGAGCTGTTCATTCAGCTTGCACAGACGCCGGAATCGCGTGCGCTTCGCCACGCATTTTTCGCCGAGCGCGCGGCGGCCAAGATTCCCGATGTTCCCTCCGGCACCGCGCCGCGCGCGATCAATGCCGCGGCGGTAATCGGGGCCGGAACGATGGGCGGCGGCATTGCGATCTGCCTGCTCGACGCCGGCATTCCGGTCTCGTTGCTAGAAACAAAGCAGGAAGCGCTCGACAAGGGTATGACGACTATCCGCCAGCACTACGACAAGGCGCTCGCCAAGGGCCGCCTCACCGCCGTCGAGCTCCAGCGCAGAATCGGCATGCTGAAGCCGACGCTGACGTACGATGATCTTGCCGGCGCCGATCTCGTCATCGAGGCGGTGTTCGAGGACCTGTCGGTGAAGAAGCTCGTGTTCGAGCGTCTGGACGCGGTGGCGAAGCCCGCTGCGATCCTCGCCAGCAATACCTCTACACTGGATCTGAACAAGATCGCCGGCTTCACCGCGCGTCCGCAGAATGTCGTCGGCATGCATTTTTTCAGTCCGGCCAACGTCATGAAGCTGCTCGAGGTCGTGCGCGGCGCCCGGACCGCAAGCGATGTGCTGGTCACCGCCATGGCTGTCGCCAAGAGGATGCGCAAGACCGCCGTCGTCTCGGGCGTATGCGATGGCTTCATCGGGAACCGCATGATCGAGCAGTATCTCCGCCAGGCGCTTTTCCTGCTGGAGGAAGGCGCGTCGCCGACCCAGGTTGACCGCGCGCTTGAGAAATTCGGCATGGCGATGGGGCCGTTTCGCATGAGCGACCTCGCCGGCAACGACGTCGGCTGGTACATCCGCAAGCGCCGCTATGTCGAGAAGCCGGAGGTGGTCTATTCGCGCATCGCCGATCGGCTTTGCGAGCTTGGCCGCTTCGGCCAGAAGACCGGCCTCGGCTGGTACCGGTATGAGCCGGGACGCCGCGACGCGCTGCCCGATCCCGCGGTCGACGCCTTGATCGCGAGCTACCGGACCGAGCATGACATGGCGCCGCGAAAGATCGCAGACCAGGAGATCGTCGACCGCTGCATCTATGCGCTGGTCAACGAAGGGGCGCGCATATTGGAAGATGGCATCGCAACGCGGGCCTCGGACATCGACGTCGTCTACCTGACCGGCTACGGCTTTCCGCTCTATCGCGGGGGACCGATGCACTACGCCGACACGATCGGCCTGTTCAACGTGATCCGCGCGATGGACCGGTTTGCCGCCTCGGGCCGCGGCGATCCGGCATTCTGGCAGCCGGCGCCGCTGCTCGCCCGGCTCGCCGCCGAAGGCAAGACGTTCAATAGCTGAGGCATGCCGTCATGACCGACGCAGTCGTCGTATCCTACGCGCGCACCGGACTCGCGAAATCCTGGCGCGGCGCGCTCAACATGACGCACGGCGCGACCATGGGTGCCCACGCCGTCCGGCACGCGATCGAGCGCGCGGGCCTGGCGTCTGGCGAAATCGACGACGTCCTGATCGGATCCGCGTTTCCCGAAGGCGCCACCGGGCACAACATCGCGCGCCAGATCGCAATCCGCGCCGGTTGCCCGGTCAGCGTCCCTGGTGCCACGGTCAATCGTTTCTGCTCGTCGGGCCTGCAGACGATCGCGCTGGCTGCGCAGCGCATCATCGCAGGCGAAGCCGAGGCGTTCGTCGCAGGTGGCGTCGAATCCATCTCGTGCGTTCAAAACGAAATGAACAAGCACATGTTGCGCGAATCGTGGCTCGTCGAGAACAAGCCCGCCATCTACTGGCCGATGTTGGAGACCGCGGAGAACGTCGCGCGGCGCTACGGCATTTCGCGCAAAGCGCAGGACGAGTACGGTGCGCGCAGCCAGCAGCGCGCGGCTGCAGCCGCGGCCGCGCACCGGTTCGACGCCGAGATCGTCCCGCTGACGGTGACGATGGGAGTTGCCGACAAGGAGTCCAATCGCCTGTACACGCGCGAAGTCACGCTGGCGTCGGATGAAGGCATTCGCGCCGATACGACCTATGAGGGGGTGGCGCGGATCAAGCCCGCGCTGCCCGGCGGCGTCATCGCCGCCGGCAACGCCAGCCAGTTCTCCGACGGCGCGGCCGCGTGCGTCGTCATCAGCGACAAGCTCGCCGCGAGGCGTGGCCTCGAGCCGCTGGGGATATTCCGCGGCTTCGCCGTCGCCGGCTGCGAACCCGACGAAATGGGCATCGGGCCGGTCTTTGCCGTGCCGAAGCTGCTTGCGCGAACCGGCGTGAACATCGGCGACATCGGTCTGTGGGAACTCAACGAGGCGTTCGCCGTGCAGGTCATCTACTGCCGCGACAAGCTGGGAATACCCGACGATCGCCTGAACGTCGATGGGGGCGCGATCGCCGTCGGACATCCTTACGGCGTGTCGGGGACTCGGCTGACCGGGCACGCATTGCTCGAGGGCAAGCGTCGCGGGGTCAAATACGTCGTGGTGACGATGTGCATAGGCGGC
>Ga0163162_10005058_pt1 | contig 12703 bp, 13 predicted proteins | sample S55metaG_FD_115310 | JGI IMG/M metagenome (GOLD analysis project Ga0163162, IMG submission 115310) | Switchgrass rhizosphere microbial communities from Kellogg Biological Station, Michigan, USA - S5-5 metaG | ecosystem: Host-associated > Plants > Roots > Rhizosphere > Soil | place: USA...
CCGGATCTGAAGAAGAAAGTCGTGAAGGTCGACGCTGCATACGTGCGCAAGCAACTTGCCGATATCGTCAAGGATCAGGACTTGAGCCGCTACATTCTGTGAGACGCGCCGCTGCCCTGTTTTGCATTCTCTGGCTGGCGGGTTGCGCGTATATAGGGCCGCCGAAGCCGCCCGCGCTCGATATTCCTACTCGCATCACGGACCTTCGCGCCGCAGAGTATGGCGATCAGATTGTGGTTCAGTTCACGATCGGAGCTCTCACGACGGATGGTCTCACTCTTAAGAGCGTAAAAACGGTGGAGCTGCAGGTAGCCGCGGGCGGTTCGCCAAAAATGCTGCACGTGCCAGCGAAGGCGCCGGGACCGGTGGATGACAACTTCCCCGCGAAAGATTGGGTGGGGAAACAGGTGACCTTGATGGTGCGGGCCACGGGTCCGAAGGGGAAGGCGTCGGAGTGGTCCAACCCGGTGACGCTGGCGGTGGGCGTGCCGCTGGCGACTCCGGCCGACTTCAAGGCCGTATCAGATCCGAAAGGTGTGCGTCTGACCTGGTCGGGTTCGTTTGGCAGCGAGGCGGGCGGGCGCTACCGCATCTTTCGAGGTGCGGGCGATGCAATGCCGCAGCGGCTCGCGGAGTCCGACAAGCCGGAGTACGTGGACACCGCTGTTGACTTCGGATCGGCGTACCGGTATTTCGTGCAGGCGCTGGTTGGGGATCTGCGGCAGAGTGAGATTTCCGCCATCGAAGGCGTTACTCCGGCGGATACGTTCGCTCCGGCGGTGCCTATGGGGCTAATGGCGGTCGCAGGAGTGAACTCGATCGAGCTGGCTTGGCAGCCCAATACTGAAGACGACTTGGCGGGGTATCAGGTCTACCGCTCGATGGGCGGCGGCGCGGCGGAGAGAATTGCGGGACCCGTTGACGCGCCGAATTTCAGTGACCGCACGGTGGAGATTGGGAAGAGGTACAGCTATACGATTACTTCGATCGATCGCACCGGGAATGAGAGCGCGCAGTCAGCGGCGGTGGAGGTCACAGCGCAGTAACTTCGGATTCGCGGAAATAGCGTGCGGCGGAGCGGGCAACCAGGAGGAGCACTAAGGCTCCGATGCCGTTCGCCAAAGCGTCGACCGTCATCAAGCCGCGGACAGCTCCGTACTTGTATCCGACGCCATCCAGCCAGGTCATATATAAGATAGGTACGTTACCGGTGGCGACGAATAGCGCGTAGGCTGTGCCGGCGGCGTGATCGCGGCGGCCCATCACTTCGAGCACTAGCGCAGTAAAGACTGCGTACGCGAAACCGGCGGCGATCGAGTAGCCGGAGTATCCGAGCGCATAGGTCCAGGGCGTGTGGGGCGCGAAGGCGAGGTAGGCCGCAAACGCCGCGGCCAAGCCGCCAGAAAGCGCGTAGGCATGCATGCGGTTCATGCGATCGGATACAAAACCGCCCACCAGGCTGCCGAGGGCACTGAGCAAACCTCCGGCGATTCCGGAAATCCACATCACTTCGCCGGCGGGTGCGTGGTAGTCGGGGCCGAGTCCGGAGGCGAGGTTGGCGACGGCGGCGCTGCCTACGGGAGACAGAAAAAAGACTAGGCCAACCAAAGTGCGGCGGGACCACAGCAGTTCACGCAAGTCATCGAACAGATCCTTAAACACCGGGATCACGGCGCGGCGATGCGGGGCTGGCTCGCGGATGAGGAGCGCGGCGGTGGCCGGCAGAACAATCAACACGATCACGCCGAGCGCCAGTGCCGGCAGGTTTACACGGTCCGCCAGCCAGATGGCGAGGCCTCCGCCGATGGTGCCGCCGCCGAGATTTCCGGCCTGATACCAACCGCTGGCGCGTCCTCGCACACTTGGATTCAGGAACGACAGAAGCGCTCCGTTCGCGGACGAAATTAAACTGCCGATCGTGCCGGATGCGAAAAGCAGAGCGGTCAAGATTCCCAAGGACCCGGCCGAGGACAACACGGCAAGCGCGGCGAACAATCCCGCGGCGCTGGCGGAGAGCAGGATCCAGGAGCGGCGGCGCAGGCCGAGATCGACCACCGGCGAATAGAGAAAATACCAAACGTTGGGGATGCTGGCCACGGCAACGACTTCCGCGATGCGATCCACCGCCACGCCCTGCCGGCGCAGCACGTAGGGCATGAGGAGAACAATGATCGCGTTGGAGAGGCCGTTGGGAATACCCAAAAATCCGAACAGCCATGGCGAATTGTGCTTTACGGCGGATTCGTCGGCCAACGGTTCATTGTAGCGGGCGAGTGGGGTGCACGCTTACTGCTGGGTAGTGCCTGAAAAGTGCGTTGAAAGTGGGAACGCTTCAGTTAATCAAGTATGGGGCTTTGATGTACGCGGCCTTGAGGGCCGCAATCCGTTGCCTCGTCAGGGTTATGAGGCAAGCACCTTGGTCGCCCGTCGAGAGAGGATGTTCGGCCTTGCACTCAGCATCCCTGTAGGCTCGCCACTTGCTTTCTGAATCTTTGATAATTTCCACGGCTTCAGCCGTGCGAGATAGCTTGGCAGTCTGTACCGATTGCACGTACGTATTATTTAGTTCAGACTCAAGCTTCGTCATCTCATAACGGTTTCTGCCGATCAGAGCGTCATCTTCTTGGGCGGCTGATAGAGAAACTAACAGGCAGCAAATTGCCACGGATAAGATTGCCTGAGTTGCGTGTCGTAGCACAGGGCCTCCTTCTGACTGACGATCTTAGGATATCCCAACCGCTCTGCTCGGATGGGCAATGGAGCGAGCCGAAATCTTCAACGCACTTTTCAGGCACTACCTATTGCTGAGGGTCGGTTAAGCCGTTTTTTAACTTTACCGGAGTCTTGTATTCCGGCGATGGACTCAGATATTTATCGGCATTTGGCGCCGAGCGTGGCTTGAGCGCAGCGAGTCAGGAAATGTCGTCTGTCCCTTTTTATTTGGTCTTGCGGCGTTTGACCAGGCGCTTGCGCCAGCGGCGGGCGATGGAGGGCGGGGCGAAGGCTTGGTCCAGCAGCTCGGCCTGCTCGCGGGTGTGCACTTTGGTGGAACCGGGCGCGGTGGATGCGCTCTCCGGGCGCCCCGCGTAGCCCAGTGTGCGGGCTTCGTTCGCCATAATGCGCTGCAGACGAGTGCGCATGAAGATCCAGGCTCCCATGTTTCTCGGCTCTTCTTGCACCCAAACCACGCCGCTCGCGGCTTTGTAGCGCTCGATCACGGCGCGGATTTCGACTTCGGGGAACGGATAAAGTTGCTCGATGCGCACAATGGCGGTGCGCAGGGCGGTCTCGTCGGTGCCCTTGCGCGCTTCGCGAGCCGCCAGCACTTCGTAATAGATTTTGCCGGTGCACAGCAGGATCTTGCGGATCGCTGCGGGATTGGTCACCGACGCATCGTCTATCACGGGATAGAAAACACCCTTGGTGAGGTCGTCGACGGTGGAGATCACCTGCGGATGGCGCAGCAAGCTCTTCGGCGACATGACAATCAGAGGCTTGCGCAAGCCGCGCATGTCCGGGCCCCCGCGCATCTGGCGGCGCAACAAATGGAAGTACTGCGCGGGAGTGGTGCAGTTCACCACTTGCAGATTGGCTTCGGCGGAGAGTTGCAGGAAGCGCTCCAGGCGGGCGCTCGAGTGTTCCGAGCCGCCGCCTTCCTGCCCGTGCGGCAGGAGCATCACCAGGCCGCTCGGCTGGCCCCATTTGGATTCCGCGGAAGCGATGAACTGATCGATCATGATCTGCGCACCGTTGGCGAAATCGCCGTACTGGGCTTCCCACACGACGAGGCTGAAGGGATCGGCAACGCTATAGCCGAATTCGAAGCCCACTACGGCGTATTCGCTGAGCGGGCTGTTGTAGACTTCAAAATCCGCCAAGCCCGGCACCAGGTGCGCCAGTGGCGTGTATACGGCGCCGGATTCGTAGTCGTGATAAGTGGCGTGGCGATGGCTGAAAGTGCCGCGGCCCACGTCCTGACCGCTCAGACGAATGGAGGTGCCTTCGAGCATCAGGCTGCCGAAGGCCAGAGTTTCGGCGAGGGCCCAGTCGACAGTGTTATCGCGCAGCGCGGAGGCACGCTTCTCAACCAGACGCACAAGTTTCGGATGAACCTTGAAACCGGGCGGGAACTCCGTGATGGTGAGGAGGACCTGTTCGAGCGCCAACAGGCTGGCGCCGGTGAGCGGCAAATCCTGCGGCATCGAACCGGGCTCAATCGGGCTGAGTTCCAGCAGTTCCCACTCTTCCTTATTGGTCTGCGTCAGATCGTAGATTTCGTAGAGGTACTTCTTTTGCGCTTCCTGCAGGGCGGTGATCTCTTCGGCGGTGATCACACCTTCCTTTTGAAGGCGTGCGCCATAAAGCGCGGCGACAGATGGGTGATCTTTCAAATGGCGATAGAGCACCGGCTGCGTGTAGCTGGCGTCATCGCCTTCGTTGTGGCCGTGCTTGCGCCAGCAGAGGACATCGATCACCACATCGCGGTGAAAGCGCTGACGGAAATCGTAAGCCATCCGCGCGGCGCGGGTGCACACTTCCGGGTCGTCGCCATTGACGTGGAACACGGGAGCGTGAACCATCAGCGCCACATCCGAGCTATAGCCGGTGGAGCGCCCTTCACTCGGGTTGGTTGTGAAGCCGATCTGATTATTGACGATCAGATGAATAGTGCCGCCGGTATTGTAGCCGTCAATCTGCGAAAGATTCAGGGTCTCGGCCACGATGCCCTGCCCCGCCATGGCGGCGTCGCCGTGAATCAGCAGGGGAATCACGCGCTCGCGCAGTTGATCGTCGAGGCGATCCTGCTTGGGGCGCACAATGCCTTCGACAACCGGGTTCACGGCTTCGAGATGACTGGGGTTGGGAGCGACCGAAACGCGAATCGCTTTGCCGCCGGGTAGCTGACGCCGATTGCTTGCGCCCAAATGGTACTTTACGTCGCCGGCGCCTCCAAAATCTTCTTCGGAAATTTCGCCTTCGAATTCCGTAAACACCTGCGCGATGCCTTTGCCGATGACGTTGGCGAGCATGGTGAGACGGCCGCGATGCGCCATGCCGATGACGCACTCATCGACGTTGCCGTGTGTGGCGCGGTCCAGCAGTTCGTCGACGACGGCTATGGTGGATTCGGCACCTTCGAGCGAAAATCGTTTGTGGCCTTTGAAGCGATTCTCAAGGAAGTTCTCGAAGCCTTCCGCGTTGAGCACGCTCATCAAGGCGCGGCCCTTGGCTTCGGCGTCGAGCGTCCATGTACCGCTCGATTCCAATTGCTCCAGGAACCAGCGGCGCTCTGCGGGGTCTTCGCAATGCATGAATTCGACGCCCATTTTGCCGGCGTAGGTCAGACGCAGGCGATCGATCAAGTCGCGCAGCGTGACGATGCCGAAGGAACCAGCGTCAAAGGTGCGGTCGAGATCCCAAATGGTTAGGCCGTGCGCGGAGGGATCGAGATCCGGCGCCGGGGGCCGTGGAACACCTAGCGGATCGATATCGGCGGCCAAGTGGCCGCGCTCGCGCCAGGCTTGAATGAAACTCGCCACCGCGGCTTGCTTGGCGGGGTCGGCGCTGATGGAGGGCGCGGAGGGCGGCTCCACTTCCCATCGGAAGGGTTTGGATGGAATGCCGAGGTCGGCGTAAATCTTCTCGTAGAACGCGTCTTCGCCTTCGAGTAGCGCCTGCATCTGGGCGAGAAAGAGGCCGGACTCGGCGCCTTGGATCACACGATGATCGTAGGTGCAGGTCACTGTCATCACCTTGCTGAGGCCCAACGATGCGCGGGCGTCTTCGGTCATGCCGCGGTATTCCGGCGGGTAATCGATCGCGCCGGTGGCGATGATGGCGCCTTGTCCGGGCATGAGTCGTGGAACCGAACCGATGGTGCCGACGGTACCGGGGTTGGTGAGTGAAATCGTGGTGCCTTCGAAATCGGCTACCGTCAGCTTATTGCCGCGAGCGCGCGTGACGATGTCGTCGTAGGCGGCTAGGAACTCGGCGAAGCTCATCGCTTCCGCACGCTTGACGGACGGAACTTTCAGAGATCGTGCGCCGTCCTTTCCCGCAACGTCGACGGCGAGGCCGAGGTTGACGTGGCCGCGGTGAATACGTAACGAGTCGTGACCGTTAGCTGAAAACGCATCGTTCAGTGCAGGGACTTTTTCGATGGCGCGCACGATGGCCCAGGCGACGAGGTGAGTGTAGGAGAGCTTGCTCTGGCCTTGCTGCGAGCGGTGCGCATTGATCGCGCGGCGGTTCTCGTCGAGCACCTTGACTGGCAGCACGCGCAGGCTGGTGGCGGTGGGAACCGTGAGGCTCGCCGCCATGTTCTCGGCGATCTTCAGCGCAGGGCCACGCAGTGGAAGCGCTTGATCGTCCTGGCCCAACGCCACCGCGGGACCGCCGGCGGGCGGAGCGGGCAACGCTCTCATCTCGGGAGGACTGTCTAGAACACCGTTGGGATTGAGGCGCTCGCTGTCGGCGTCAAAGACCTGCTTCCAGCCGGCGTCTACAGTTTGGCGGTCGTAGAGATACTGATGATACAGCTCATCTTCGAGCCAACTGTTTACACTTGGAGCGGAGGGGTCAGACATCGGGGTTTCTTATTTAACATAATAACTGATGGTCAAGGCGCTCATCTTTTCGGATATTCACAACGACGGGCGTGCGCTCGCGAAGCTCATGGCGATCGATGCCGACGTTTATTTCGCGGCCGGAGATCTGGTGAGCTGGGCGCGCGGACTCGACAAGATGGGTGAGTTGATGAAGAGCCATGCGGAGCGGGTTTACGTGCTGCCGGGCAATCACGAGTCGGCGGGCGACATCGCGGCGCTTTGCGAGCGCTTCGGATTCGTGGACTTTCACGGCGCGACAGCGGAGATCGGGGGCGTTCGCTTCGCGGGACTGGGCTACTCGACGGTGACACCTTTCGATACGCCGGGCGAGTACGGCGAGGATGAAATCGCCGACCGGCTGGAGAAATTCGCGACGTGGAAACCGCAGGTGCTGATCTGCCACTCGCCGCCACTGGGCACGCCGCTCGATCGCATCAAGGAAGGACTGCACGCTGGCAGCCGCGCCGTGCGCGAGTTCATTGAGAGGCATCAGCCGGAGTACTTTTTCTGCGGGCATATTCATGAGGCGGAGGGTGTAGTGTTCCAAATGGGCGCCACGCGGGCGATGAATGTGGGGAAGAAGGGGTATTTGCTGGAGGTTTAGCAGAGCATCAGGAGGGTTTGCCCGGCTCGAGCTCAATGCGAACCGAGCGAGCTTTGATTTCACCACTGATTCCGTAGCATGGCCATAACTTCAAGTTGTATCCACCTGGATCTTGTGTCAAAGTCAACTCCGCCAGCACGTTTTGGTGACTAAACCCATCCAACTCCAATTCGCTGATCCCTTCCAGGAAGAACGTGACTATCACGTGCTTTCGAACAACATAGTAGCGGCGGCTATCCAATTCGTTGGTTCTCTCCCACGTGTGCACGCGAAGGTGGGAGAGACCTGCCCGATTGAGATGAACCGACAAGACTTCCCCATCGTGGAAAGTGGGCCAGAAGCCGAACCAAGCGAAGAGCTCGGCGGCGCCCGGCGCGTCTGGAAACTTGGCCTGATCAGCCATGGCAGAATTCTAGCGTAGAATCATGCATGAGGTACGTTCCATGAGGCGTCGCACCGTTCAGGTTCGTATTTTCCGAGGCGAAGAGAAGTATGTGGCTGAGTGCCTGGATCTCTCCGTGGTAACGCAAGGCGACACGCTGGATGAAGTAACCGCGAACATTCGCGAAGCGATCGGTCTACATCTTGAAGGTGAAAACCTCGCTGAGCTGGGACTTGTCGAAAACCCAGCGGTGCTGGCAGTGGTGGAGTTGGAGGCGGTCACCTGATGCCTAAGAAGATCCGCTCGTACGTGGTCGATCTCGTCCCGTCGGATGAGGGCGGCTACACCGTGGTTGTCCCTGCGCTTCCCGGTTGTATTTCCTACGGCGAGACGACGGCGGAAGCCACGCGCAATGCCCGGGAAGCGATCGAGTTGCATCTGGAGAATCTGGCTGCACATCGTTGAATAGCTGGCAGCGACTCGCTATACGTATTGCGCTACGCTTGAGTTATGGGCGCCACGCGCAGTCCCGCGGTTTCAGGGCTTCCCGAGCAGTCATACCAGCTTGAGCATCCCAGCTCCGAAGCGATCTGGAAGCGCGCGGTCGAAGTTTTCGGCAGTGAAGAGCTCGCTCGGAAATGGATGGATACTCCGCTTCCGATTCTTGGCCAAGCGACACCGGAACATCATTCCTCATCCGGCGACGCTGCGCAGCAGCGTGAGATCCTGACGATCCTGGGACGGATCGACTACGGGATGTTCAGTTAGCAGATGCGGATCTTCCGGCTCCATCGCCGGCAGCGAGCGGCTTCCGATTACAGCGGGTCCCTGCGCTTCGCCAGCCGTTGGAATCCGGCGGGGACACCGATGCTGTATGCCTCGACGGCGCTTTCGCTGGCTTGTTTAGAGCTGCTGGTTCATGTGAGTCCGGACCAGATTCCATTGGATTTTGTGTACACGGCCGCGGTCATTCCGATGGAACCGGTGGCGCATGATTTTCACGGCACGCTTCGGGATGCTGAGTCGACGCGCCGCTACGGGCAATCGTGGGCCGCGGCGCTGACGTCGCTCGCGATCTATGTTCCGTCAGTCATCATTCCGGCCGAATCCAACGTGCTGGTGAATCCCGTGCACGACGCGTTTCAAGACGTGGTCTGGGATGCCCCGCGACTTTTCGAATTCGATCCGCGGCTGCTGCGGGGATCGAGTGCCGTGCTTTGACCCCCTGCTAAACTTGTATTGGAATGACCCTCGACGAATTGGAAAGAGAGTACGTTACGCTCCGCCAGCAGGCAGACGCTGTGCGGAGCTATCTTTGACGCGCCCGCGCGCAAATCCCAGCTAGCCCAAACCGAACAGCAGATCAACGCGCCCGACTTCTGGTCCAGCCCCGAGAAGAGCCAGAAGATCATGCAGGATCGCAAGCGTCTGGAAGAACAGATCGCCCAGGAAGAAAAGATTGCCGGACTGGCGTCTGACCTCGACACGCTGTTCGAGCTGGCGCGCGAAGGCGAGAATGTCAGCGTTGACCTGGAGCGCGAGATGCGCAGCCTCACGGCGTATCTCGAAAAGCTGGAAACCAAGATGCTGCTCTCGGGCGAGAATGACGCGCGCAGCGCTATCGTCACGATCCATCCGGGAGCGGGCGGCACCGAGAGTCAGGATTGGGCCGAGATGCTGCTGCGCATGTACCTGCGCTGGGCGGAACGTAACCACTACGAAACCGTCGTCACAGACAGGCTGGAGGGCGAGGGCGCGGGCATCAAGTCGGTGACTTTTGAAGTCAACGGCGAGAACGCTTACGGACTGCTGCAAAGCGAAGTGGGTGTGCACCGGCTGGTGCGGATCTCGCCTTTCGACGCCAACGCGCGCCGCCACACGTCATTTGCGTCGGTATTCGTTTATCCGCAGATCGATGACGAAATCGTGATCGACATCCGCCCGGAGGACTTGCGGGTGGACACTTTCCGTGCGTCGGGCGCGGGGGGGCAGCACGTTAATCGCACCGACTCGGCGATCCGCATGACGCATCTTTCAACCGGCATCGTGGTGCAATGCCAGAATGAGCGCAGCCAGCATAAGAACCGCGCCAGCGCGATGAAGCAGCTCCGCGCGAAACTCTACGAACACGAACTCGCCAAGAAGCGGGTCGAGGAGCGTAAGCTCGAAGACACCAAGCTGGGAATCAACTTCGGCAGCCAAATTCGAAGCTATGTGCTGGCGCCTTACCGCATGATCAAGGATCATCGCACTAAGCTGGCGATCGGCGACGTGGACCGGGTTCTGGACGGCGATCTGGAAGCGCTGATCCACGCCTATCTGGTGCTGCTCAAGACCGGCAAGACGGTTGCCGCGGCCGGCGCCGACGCTGATGATCTCGATTAAAGAAGCCGCGGAGCGAATCCGCGCCGGTGAATTGGTGGCGTTTCCGACGGAGACGGTCTACGGCCTGGGCGCGAACGCACTGGACGCGGCGGCTGTCGCGAAGATCTACGAGTTGAAGGGACGACCGGCAAGCAGTCCGTTAATCGTGCATGTGGCATCCATCGAGATGGCGCGAACGCTGGTGTCCCAATGGCCGCCTGAGGCCGAAGAACTCGCATGCCGTTATTGGCCGGGAGCGTTGACGCTGGTGCTCCCGAAAGTGGCGGCGATTCCCGATATCGTGACCGCTGGTTTGCCTACCGTGGGATTGCGCGTACCCGATCATCCCCTGGCGCTCGCATTGATCCGCGAAGCGGGCGTTCCACTCGCCGCGCCCAGTGCGAATCGGTTCACGGGCCTCTCGGCCACTACGGCAGAACATGTTCGCGAGGCTTTCGGCGATGCAGTGCCGGTGCTCGACGGCGGCCCGTGCCAGGTGGGCATTGAGTCGACCGTCGTGTCGATAGCGTCGGGGAAGATCACATTGCTGCGGCCCGGTATGATTTCGATTGAAGACGTGGAGCGCGCGAGTGCCCCTTCGATAGACGCGGCGCATGCGGCTCCCGGGATGCATCCGCGGCATTACAGCCCGCGCACGCCACTGGTATTGTCGAAGGACCCCAACCCCGCGGGCGCATACGTCTGGATCGACCGTTCCGCGCATGCGGCTCATTCGGTTCAAATGCCGCGCACGCCGGAGGCTTATGCGGCGCGGCTGTATAGCGTTCTGCACGAACTGGATCGGAAGGGCTTGCCGGTCATCAGTGTGGAGCCGCCGCCGGACACAGTAGAATGGGCAGCGGTACGCGACCGGCTGCAGAGGGCCGCATCGAAGTGAACCTCATCGAAGACATTGACCAAACTCTCACCGCTACGCCGACGCTGTGGTGGCTGGGCCGCGCCGGCTTCGTGGTGCGTTTCGCCAACATTACTTTTTATGTGGACGCGTGCCTCTCGCAGCCGGGCGCGCTGCTCGAAGGTTCGGCTATCCACAACGCCGATATGATCCTGGCCACGCATGCGCACCCCGGCCATCTGGACGCCCCCGCGGTGATAGCGATGCTCGGTGGATCCAAGACCGCTAAGCTGATTCTGCCTAAAAGCGCTGCGGATAAGGCCCACGCCGCGGGCATTCCGTATCCGCGCATGACCACTACCGACGCCGATCTACGCGTCGAATATTTCAAGGACAATTTGTACGCGCGCATTTACGCGGTGCCTTCGGCACATCCGCAACTGGATCGGACTCCGACGGGAGGTTACCCGTATCTGGGCTACCTGATCCGCTTTGGGCGCTGGACCGTCTATCACGCGGGCGATTGCGTGCCCTACGACATGCTCGCCGAGCGCCTACGCCCTTATAACGTGAGCGTCGCGCTGCTGCCGGTCGGCGGCAAGAATTTTTCGGTGAGCGAAGCCGCCCAACTGGCGGAGGACATCGGAGCCAAGTGGCTGGTGCCGATGCATTACGAATCCGGTCAGGAGAACGATTTCGTCACCCACATGCTGGGCCAGCGGCCGCATCAGCAGTTCAAAGTGTTTCAGGTGGGCGAAAAATGGACGGTGCCGGAGGAGTGACCGGTTCACCGCTCGATGTGCTTTAAGCGCGCATCGATGACTTCTTCCACTCGGTGAAGCTCCGAGCGCCACAGGTCTTTCATTTCCTCGAAGCGAACGTCCATATGAGAGCGGAGTTCGCCAATTCGAGAATTGGTGTCCCCGATGCGTGCATTCGTGTCACCCAAACGGGCGTTATTAATCAAAATCCCAACCAGCACCAGGAGCATGGTCGGCGCCGTGCTCAAAGCGATCGTCAGGATCTGGGTATCGGTCATCTCAACACCCATCATAGCTGCTTCCGCTATTCTTCCTCGTACCAGGCACGCCACTGCCGGCGTTTGGCGGGGAACGCGCGGATTAGCAGCATTCCAGTGACGAATCCGCCCACGTGAGCGAACCAGGCGATGCCGCCGCCGGAGTAATTGGTATTGGCCAACGATCCCAGGCCGCTAAAAAGCTGGATGACGAACCACCAGACCAGCATGATCCACGCCGGAATCTCGATCGTGGTGACGAAAACGACAATGAAAATCAGGGTCACGATGCGCGCGCGCGGGAATTTGATCAGATACGCGCCCATCACGCCGGCGATAGCGCCGCTGGCTCCAATAGTGGGCACTCGTGAATAGGGACTGGTGATCACTTGCAGAATCCCTGCTGCAAGCCCGCAGCACAAATAGAAAACCAGAAAGCGGCCGCCCCCGACAATGTCTTCCACGTTGCGTCCGAAAACCCATAAAAACAGCATGTTCCCCAGCAAATGCAGCCAGCCGCCGTGCAGAAACATAGATGTCAATAAAGTTTGGAGATTGCCGGAGATGGAGTCCGGGATAATGCCCCAGTGCTCCACAAACCGCTCCAGGGTGTAGGGATCGAGCGAAGCCTGGTAAAGAAAAATCAGTACATTGAGGGCAATCAGAATACCGACAACGAAAGTAGCGGACTGCACTCGCTCCGTAGATCGTAGGGGAATCATGCGCGCTCAGGCTTGTAAATTCGGAACGGCGCTAATTTTTGACCGGGGGCATCTCGTAAACGTAGATGAGATGCGCATGGCGGCTATCGGTTTTTTCGGTGTGCCAAGCCTTCCAACCAGGGACGGGGTAGTCGTGGGAAATCACCCGC
>Ga0163162_10005061_pt1 | contig 12699 bp, 12 predicted proteins | sample S55metaG_FD_115310 | JGI IMG/M metagenome (GOLD analysis project Ga0163162, IMG submission 115310) | Switchgrass rhizosphere microbial communities from Kellogg Biological Station, Michigan, USA - S5-5 metaG | ecosystem: Host-associated > Plants > Roots > Rhizosphere > Soil | place: USA...
CGTGCCGCTGCTGGAGCGCATGCGCTCGAAGCTGGATGGCATGCGCATCGGTCCTGTCGTTGTGGCGCGGCAGGCGCGAGTTGCACTCGGCGATGGTATCGGTGAGCTTTTACGGGCGCGAATTGTGGTGGTGCTGATCGGCGAGCGGCCGGGTTTGAGTTCACCCGACAGCCTCGGCGTCTACCTCACATACGAGCCGCGGATCGGACGAAGCGATGCCGAGCGCAATTGCATTTCGAACGTCCGCCCCGAAGGTCTTCCATACGATGCCGCCGCTTTCAAGCTGCAGTATCTGCTCAACGAAGCCGTGCGTCTGAAGCTGACCGGCGTCAAACTCAAGGACGATAGCGATGCGTTGTTGTCGGCGCCTGATCTGACGGCGCTGCCGCCGGACTGACGCTTATAGAACGTGGAAAACGAATCGGGGCGCCTCGCGAGGCGCCCCGATTCGTTACGCGTGCTGTTCAATCAACCCGTCAAAGCACCAGCGATCCCGCCGAGATGGCAACGACCAGGAAGATCACGAACAACACCAGGAAAATGAAGAAGAAGATCTTCGCGATCCCCGCCGCGCCCGACGATACGCGGCCAAAGCCAAAGAATCCGGCGATAACCGATATCACCGCAAAAAGAATGGCAAGCTTGAGCATGGTAAATCCGTTGTTTTGGTTAAAGTCGCAACGGTTTAGCAAGCCCTATGCCTAAGTGAATTTTGCTCAACGGGTTGATGGTCCAACAACGACATGTCCAGCAAGCCGACGCTCAAAACGCAGACCGTTAGTCGCATTTTCGATTATCGCTTCAGGCGCTTCGTTACCCTTTCGCCTTCGCGGCCGAGGTCATCGATCCGAATCCGATTGCGTCGAACAAACGCTGACGATGCGGAATGGCCAGCAGCAGGATGATTGCGAAAGCGTCTGCGGCAAGCCCAAACGGCACGTCGATGAGCCCGCCCGTCACCGTGTACAACACCGAATCCATGAACAGCGAGATCACTGCGCCTGCCACGAAACACACGAGCCCATCGCGGCCCACCGCGCTCACCCACGGCGAGAACTGCGCGATTTGCCTGACCACGCCACGGCGCGTCAGGTCTCCCGCGATCCACGCGATAGCCACAAAATTGACGATGCGCGCGCCTGCCAGATTGCGTTTGAAATCGCCATCGAAGGGAGTCGGGAGCACGAGCAGCTTGTAGTACGCCATGCCCGCGACAATCGCCAGCGCGGCGATGCTCACGATCCATCCGAACCGGTGCGCGCTCACGCGCTGATAAACCGGCTGGCAACAGGCGATCACGCCCATCACGAACATCAATTGCCACGCGGCCGGATTGAAGTCCCACAACAAATCTTCCGCCGATGGCAAATACTCGGCGACCGGAGGCGCAAGCGCCCAAAGCCCAACGCTCGCTGCAAGCAGAAGCCACGGCTTGCTGCGCGCAAGCGGCAACACGAGCGGCACGGCGAGCGCGAAAAACGCGTACATCGGCAAGACGGAAGCAAGGTATGGCTGTCGGCGCAACAGCAGGATATCCGCGATGGCCGTGAACGGCGCGGCAATGAACGCGTCCAGATCAGTCGTGGCGAGATTGGGCGCGCCGCCAAAGAACGGCCGCAGCACGAAGCTCGTCACCAGCATGAGCGCGGCCGTGATCAGAAATGCTCTATATATTTGAAAGGCGCGGCGGACAAACCTTGCGCGCGCGGCCGATTCCGAGCGTTTTGCGCACATCGTTATATACGCGGTGGCAGTCGCAAAACCACCGAGGAAAACGAAGACTTCGGCGGCGTCGTTGAGCGCAAACGAATGTAGCGTCATGCGGGACAACATGCTGCCGCCAATATGATCGACGAGAATCACGAGCAGAACGAGGCCGCGAAAAAAGTCCAGCTCAATGAGTCGTTGCGATTTTCCCTGCATGCGTAACCCGAAAGACTGCCGAATCGGGCAGCGAACGTGAAAGGCGCGATTCCTACTGAGGAATGGCGTACGGCACCGAGAGTTTACCCGTAATTGTGTCAAAGAGTTTTTCGATGCAGGAAACGCTGTTCGGGAATGATCGAGAACTTTTACCGGCTCGAAACACTCTCAAACATTTCATTAAGCTTACATTATCGATGCGAACGTCGCGTATCATTGCGTGACAATTCGTGACCTATAACCGGACAAACCTGACATCTCATGGATTACCTCGTTGCACTTGCAAGTGATCCCACCGCCTGGGCGGCCTTGGCGACGCTCGTTGTCATGGAAGTCGTGCTTGGCATCGACAACCTGATCTTTATCTCGATTCTTACGAACAAGCTCCCCGAAGCGCACCGGGCGCGCACGCAGCGCCTGGGAATCGGGCTCGCGCTCGTCATGCGGCTCGGCTTGCTTGGCACGGTCGCGCTGATCGTGCGGCTGACGGCGCCTATTTTTACGGCGTTCGGACATGATTTTTCCTGGCGCGACTTGATCCTGATTGCGGGCGGCGTGTTCCTGGTATGGAAAGCGACCACGGAAATTCATCACCACGTTTCGCATGATTCCAGCGAATCAGACGGTCCGGTGAAGGCTGCTTCGATCACGCCGTTGTCGGCGATCGGGCAAATTCTGGTGCTGGATCTGGTTTTTTCCATCGATAGCATCGTGACGGCCGTTGGCATGACCGAGCACATTCCCATCATGTTCGTGGCCGTGATCGCGGCGGTGGCCGTGATGATGTTCGCGGCGGGTCCGTTGTCGCGGTTTATCGACAGGAATCCGACAGTCGTAATGCTCGCGCTCGGTTTCCTGCTGGTGATCGGGATGACGCTGGTCGCCGAAGGGTTCGGCTCGCACGTGCCGAAGGGCTACATCTACGCGGCGATGGCGTTCTCGGCGCTGGTCGAGGGGCTGAACATGCTGTCGCGCAGAGCGAAGAAGAAACGCGCTTGATGCGTTGATGGTGGAGACGCCGTGCGGCTTTAAACCCGCACGGCGTCTTTTCTTATTCTCAGAGTACTTTCCGATACAACGAAGAATCCGTGAATCCCTCGGCATTCAGCACGTGCCCAACTACGATCAGCGCCGTCCTTTCGATGCCTTTTTCAAGCACTTTCCCGGCGATATCCGCGAGCGTTCCGAGCATTTTCTCTTCATCCGGCCAACTCGCGCGGAAGATCACGGCGACAGGGCAATCCGCGCCGTAATGCGGGATCAGATCGGCGACGATGCGCTCGATATGACGCACGCCCAGATGAATCGCCATGGTCGCGCGATGGCGCGCGAGATCGGCGAGTTGCTCGCCTTCGGGCATGGATGTCTTGGTGGCGAAGCGCGTGAGGATCACGGTCTGCGAGATTCCGGGCAACGTTAACTCGCATCCGAGCGCCGCCGCCGAGGCCGCCGCCGCCGTCACACCCGGCACCATTTCATATGGAATGCCGAGCGCGTTTAAGCGGCGAATCTGCTCGCCGATCGCACCATACAACGATGGATCGCCCGAATGAACGCGCGCCACGTCCTGCCCTTTGGCATGCGCGCTTTCGAGCAACGCGACGATTTCATCGAGGTGAAGATCGGCGGTGTTGACACAGATTTCCGCGCGATGCCCGCTCAGCACCGCCTCCGGCACCAGCGATCCGGCGTAGAGGATCACGGGGCACGCGCGCACGAGACGCTGCCCTTTTACGGTGATGAGTTCGGGATCGCCGGGACCCGCGCCAATGAAATAGACCGTCATTTAAGGGGTTTTATAGAAAAACGTCGAGCGCGTTCAAAAGCGATGTTGTATCGGTGAATTCGCGCTCGACTGAAGGAAGTGGAGGACGTTGGAGCATCACGACGGGCAGGCCGCGCTCGCGCGCTATCGCGAGTTTCGCTTCGGTCGCGGCGCCGCCGCTGTTCTTGCTGACGATGATATCGGTGTGTTGCTGATCGAACAGCGCACGTTCGCCGTCCAGCGAAAACGGTCCGCGCGCCGCGATGATCGTCGCGCGGGCGTTGCCATCGTACGGATCGAGGCAGCGAATGGTCCAGTGCTGCCGGGACGGGATCTCATCGAGATGATCGAGCGGCTCGCGGCCGAGCGTCCACAGCGGATGTTCGTATGGCGCGATGACTTCCAGAATCGAAGCGAAATCTGTCGCTTCGCGCCAGTCGTCGCCGGCTTGCGCTTGCCATGGCGCACGACGAAGCGCCCAGCATGGAACATTCGTCGTCGCCGAAACGGCGGCGGCATGACGGCTCATTTGCGCGGCGTACGGATGGGTGGCGTCGACGATCAAACCAACCGACTCGGCCTCGATAAATGCCGCCAGCCCCTCCACTCCGCCGAATCCACCAATGCGCACGCGGCACGCCAGATCAGCCGGCTTGCGCCCCAGTCCGGCAAGGCTATAAACGTGCTCAGCTCCGAGACGACGCGCGATCGTCAATGCGTCGCCGGTTCCGCCAAGCAGCAGGACGCGCGTCATTGCGCCGAACCCACAATGCGCCCTTGCCGATCGATCGCGAAACACTCCACGTCGATATTTTCCGGCACGACACTCAACGCGAATCGGCGCGCGTGCTCACAAACGATATCGCCCAGCGGCACGCCTTGTTCGCGCGCCAGCAGCAACGCTTCCTGACTCGTATTTGCGCCGCGCATGGCGTCAGTCAGCGGCTTGCTCGCGCCGGCGTCCGCAGCCCAGCCGGCGAGCAGCGGCAGATCGATGCTGGAATTGCGGCTATGCAAATCCATGTGTCCGGCGGCGAGCTTGCTCATCTTGCCGAAGCCGCCGCACACGCTCAATTTCTGCACGGGCGCACGACGCAAATGCTTGAGCACTGCGCCCACAAAGTCGCCCATTTCTATCAGGGCGATGTCGGGGAGGTTGTATCGGACGCGCATGGCCTCTTCGCTTTGATTGCCCGTGCATGCCGCGAGATGGACGTAACCGTTCGCGCGCGCGACGTCGATGCCCTGATGAATCGATGCAATATAAGCTGAACAAGAAAACGGCCGGACGATGCCGCTCGTACCAAGTATCGATAAGCCACCGACGATACCCAGACGCGGATTCATGGTTTTGAGCGCAAGTTCGGCGCCGTTCTCCACGCCGATGCTCACCTCAAATCCGCCGTTGTAGGCATGCTCATGCGCGAGCGCGGCAAGGTGTTCGGACATCATCTTTCGCGGCACGGGATTGATCGCGGGTTCGCCTATTGCGAGCGCGAGTCCTGCGCGCGTCACCGTGCCAACGCCCGGTCCGGCGAGAAAGCGCACACCCGGCTCGCTCACCAGGCGCACGCGCGCAAACACGATTGCGCCATGCGTGACGTCGGGATCATCGCCGGCATCTTTTACGGTGCCGGCTTCCGCGCTATAAACATCGCCCTCGACCAGACGGCAGAACACGAGAGGCAAGACGACCTGCTGGCCCTTTGGCAACGTGATATCCGCGTTTTCCGTCACGATACCGCCAAGCAGCAGCCGCGCCGCCGCCAGCGACGTCGCGGTCGCGCAAGTGCCTGTTGTAAGCCCGGTGCGCAACGGCGCGGGCTGTTCGGGCGTCTCGTCACGCATGGCGGTATCGGATGGAGGAGCACGTCATGATTTCACTGCATGCAGCAGCGTGATGGGGAGCGCCTGCCGCCATGTATCGAAGGCGCCGAGCGGTTGCGCATGCGCCACACCAATACGCGTCAGCTCGCCGACGTTCGCCGCGCGCCATGCGACGAGCATCGCTTCGCTTTGAATCGTCACTGCATTGACGATCATACGGCCGCCTTTATTCAGATGCGCCCAGCACGTGTCGAGCATGTTCGGCGCCGTCACGCCGCCGCCAATAAAGATCGCATCCGGCGGCGCCAGTCCATTGAGCGCGGCCGGCGCTTCGCCCTCCACGAGTTGTAGCCCGGGCACGCCGAGCGCATCGCGATTCAGCTCGATGAAACGCTGACGCCCGCTATCCGCTTCGATGGCAATCGCGCGGCAGCTGGCATGCGAGCGCATCCATTCAATGCCGATCGACCCGCATCCCGCGCCCACGTCCCAAAGCAATTCGCCGGGTTCGGGCGCGAGCCGCGCGAGCGTGATGGCGCGGACATCGCGTTTGGTGAGCTGGCCGTCGTGCTGGTAGGCATCGTCTGGAAGACCGGGCGTAAGCGGCAGACGCAATGCCTTGTTCTCCGCGATGCATTCGATCGCCACGAGGTTGAGCGCTGCTATCTCGGCTTGGTGGTTCCACGCATTAGCGATGCCATCGATACGACGCTCGCGTTCGCCGCCCAGATGTTCAAACACGCTTAAACGGCTGGGCCCGAAACCCCGCCTGTTCAACAACTGCGCGACGTCAAAAGGGCTCGATCCGTCGCTGCTGAGGACAAATACGCGCGTACCTGGATGAAGATGAATGCCAAGCGCCGCGACCGGACGCCCAACGAGCGATACAACGGCCACATCCTGCAGTGACCAATGCAGACGCGCCGCAGCAACGGACAACGAGGACGGCGCGGGGAGCACATCGAATTCGCCCGCTTCCAGCTCGCGTGCGAAAGTCGTGCCGACGCCGAACATCATCGGGTCACCGCTTGCCAGTACGCAAACTTGCTTGCCGCGATATTCAAGTACCGGCGCAATCGAAAACGGCGTGGGCCACGCGCGGCGTTCCGCGCCGATATGTTCCGGCAACAGGTCGAGATGGCGCGTGCCGCCGAAAATGGTATCGGCGGCGAGCAACGCCTCGCGCGCGTTCCGGCCAAGCCCATGCCAGCCGTCCTCTCCGATTCCCACCACGGTCAACCACGTTGCCATCCGCCGGTCCTCGCTTGATCCATTCGTAGATTACGCTGCTCGTCCGGTTGCCGCGACCCTACGGCGAACCTTGCGGCGATTGGCTTTATCGGCTGCAAAAACGGGCATAATATCGCGTTTAGTCGGTGCCCTGACGGGCCTAACAGGGAACACAGCAAAACTGTGGCTGCCCCCGCAATTGTACGCAGCGAGTCCGCGCTCCACTGCCACTGGTTTCGACTGGGAAGGCTTGCGCGGGCGGCGACCTGCCAGCCAAGAGACCTGCCGACCGGAATTCTTCGTGCAAGCCAACATCGGGCGGGGTGTACCGATGCCACGATCTGCCTGTTTTCACGTGCTGCTGAAAAGGCAAGGTCGGGGCGCCGCGCGAGACCGAACGGGTCACGCTTTGAACGCACCACTCTTTACTGAACGCGGGTTGGAACCGGCATCGAGGCCATCGGCATGTCCTGGCCTGATGCGGATCGTCCCTGCACGCGACGGCGGCCTGTGCCGCATTCGCCTCAACGGTGGCGAGCTGAGCGCGGCGCAGGCGCGCGTGGTCGCGGATGCGGCGCGTGCGTGCGGATCGGGTTTTATCGATGCAACCAATCGTTCGAACCTGCAGATTCGTGGCGTGCGTACCGGCGCCGAGAATCAGCTGATCTCACGTCTGATTGAAGCCGGGCTCGGTCCGGCAACGCCCGATTCCGACGATGTCCGCAACCTCATGCTCAGCCCGCTCGCCGGTCTCGATCCGTACGCCATGCTGGATGTCACGCCGCTCGCAGGCGCTTTGCTCGACGAGCTGCAATGCGATACACGTCTGCGCGCCTTATCACCAAAATTCGCGATGATGCTGGACGGCGGCGAGCGTCTTGCGATGCTCGATCATCCGCACGACGTGTGGTTTTCGGCGGTATCGGCGAACCAGTTTGCGTTTGGGCTTGGCGGTTGTCCGCCGACGCTTTCGGAGCATTCGCCCGCGTTAGCGTCGGTTGAGTCCGGGCACGTGCCCGCTGTGGCGAACGCATTGCTGCATACGTTCCTCGATCTCGCGCTGCCGGAGCAGACCAGAATGCGCGAGCTGCTGCAGACGCATTCGGCCGAAGCGGTTCTTGACCACGTGCAGGGAAAGCTCCACTTCCAGTTAAAACAAAACGCGAAGGATTGGCGTCGCCCTGCATCCAATGCTCGGTTGCGTTTCGGCGTGCACCCGCAGCGGAACCAAGGCGCGGTGTGCATCGGCGCGCAGATCCCGCTGGGACGCCTCGATGCAAGCACGTTGCAAGCGCTCGCCGACCTCGCGCCGCGCATGCGCATGACGCCATGGCAAAGCGTGATGTTGCTGGACGTTCCTGTCGCAGAGGTTGAGTCGGCCATCGAACGACTCAAGGCGCTGGACCTCGCGACAACGCCGAACGAACCCTTCGCGCGTCTGATCGCGTGCACGGGTTCGCAAGGTTGCGCCAAGAGTTTCTCCGATACCAAAGCCGACGCGCACCAACTCGCGTCCTTGATGCCCGAGACGGGCAACGTCCACCTGAGCGGTTGCGCCCGTTCCTGCGCGGCGGCCCATCACGTCGATACCACCTTGCTCGCCGTCGCGCCCGGACGCTACGACTTGTACACCCACGCGCCCGAACCCGTCGCACGCCACATAACCATTGAAGAGGCGGCCCGCTGGCTCGCCCGGAGCACCACCGATGCTTGATTACATCCGCGACGGCCAGGCGATTTATCGTGCGTCGTTCGCGACCATCCGCGCCGAAACGAACCTCGCCGCCATTCCTGCCGACCTTGAAAAGCTGGCCGTGCGTGTGATCCACGCGTGCGGCATGACGGACGTGATCGATGACCTCGTGTTCTCGAACGATGCGGGAACAGCAGGCCGTGCAGCGCTCAAGCAAGGCGCGCCCATTCTCTGCGATGCCCGCATGGTCGCCGAAGGCATCACGCGCTCGCGCTTGCCGGCCGACAACCGAGTAATCTGCACGCTCAACGACGCATCCGTGCCCGAGCGCGCGCGCGAACTCGGCAATACGCGCTCGGCCGCCGCGCTCGAATTGTGGCGTCCGTACCTCGAAGGCAGCGTGGTTGTGATCGGCAATGCGCCGACCGCGCTTTTTCATCTGCTCGATATGCTCGACGCAGGCGCGCCCAAACCGGCGTTGATCCTCGGCTTTCCGGTGGGGTTCATCGGCGCGGCGGAATCGAAAGCGATGCTCGCCGCCGACAGCCGCGGCGTCCCGTTCGTCGCGTTGCGCGGCAGGCGCGGCGGCAGCGCGATGGCAGCGGCCGCCGTGAACGCGCTTGCATCGGAGACTGAATAGATGAGCGGACGTCTCTATGGCCTGGGCGTCGGTCCGGGCGATCCCGAGCTGATTACGGTGAAAGCGCTGCGCTTGCTGACATCGGCACCGGTGGTTGCGTACTTCGTCGCGAAGGGCAAGAAGGGCAACGCGTTCGGGATCATCGAAGAGCATTTGAAGGACACGCAAACGCGCATGCCGCTCGTGTATCCGGTGACGACCGAGGCGCTCGAACCGCCGCTTTGCTATGAAACGATCATCGGCGACTTCTACGATGAATCCGCGATCCGCATCGCCGATCATCTGGAGGCCGGCCGCGACGTCGCCGTGATTTGCGAAGGCGATCCGTTCTTCTATGGCTCGTACATGTACCTGCATGACCGCCTCGCCGAACGCTTCGAGGCCGAAGTCGTGCCCGGCGTATGTTCGATGCTTGGCGGCGTCGCCGTGCTCGGCGTGCCGCTCGTGTACCGGAACCAGAGTTTGTCGGTGTTATCGGGCGTGTTGCCGGAAGCGGACCTTCGTGAAAAACTCGCCGCTACGGACGCCGCCGTGATCATGAAACTCGGCCGCAACTTCGACAAGGTACGGCGCGTGTTGAAAGACCTTGGACTCGATAAACGCGCGCTTTATGTCGAACGCGCGACCATGGCGAATCAGCGCATCGTGCCGCTCGACGATGTCGATCCAATGGCATCGCCCTACTTCTCGCTGCTTGTCGTGCCGGGGGAAAAATGGCGCGGTTGAATGAGGGGAAACCGCAGGCGATCGTGGTGCTCGGACCCGGCGCGTTGGAGACCGCGAAGCGTATTCAGGCGCGTTATCCGGACGCGGCGATTCATGGTCTCGCAAGCCGCGTGAAGGCGGACGTTACGTACGCGGAATTGAGCATGCATCTGCGCGAACTCTACGCGAGCAATACGCCCATCATTGCATTGTGCGCGGCAGGAATTGTGATCCGCTGCCTGGCGCCCCTTCTCGTCGATAAAACCGTCGAACCGCCCGTGCTTGCCGTCGCCGAAGATGGCAGCGCGGTCGTGCCGTTGCTCGGTGGACTCGGCGGCGTCAACGTGATGGCGCGCGAGATCGCGGCGGCATTGCAAGTCGCGCCCGCGATCACGACAAGCGGCGAATTGCGCTTCGGCACATGCCTGCTGAATCCACCGGCGGGATACGTGCTTGCGGATATCGAACACGGGAAGCGCTTCGTTTCCGACTTGCTGGCGGGTGGAACGACGCGCATTGAAGGCGATGCGCCCTGGCTGAATCAAGTCGAGTTGCCACGGTCAGACGATGCGGACCATGCTATCCGGATCTCGCCTTATAAGAGTGACGATTCACGCGAACTCATGGTTCATTCGCGCTCGGTGGTCGTTTGCGTGAATGAGTTGTCGCCGGATGATCCGATCGTCGAGCGCATTCGTCATGTGTTACTCGAGGCAAAGATTTCTCCGATGTCAGTCGCCGCCATGCTTGCGCCCGCGACGCTGATGACATCCGCGCAACTGACCGAAGCGGCACATACGCTCGACGTGCCCTTGCGATTCGGCACCTTGCCAGAAGGCTTCGAAACGCAGACGCCGCATGACAGGGACATTGCGATCGCCATCGCGCCGGGCATCGTGGATGTTCAAATGCTCGGACAGGCGCGCGGCATGCTGACTGTTATCGGCCTCGGTCCGGGCAGCGTGGACCTGATGGTGTCGGCCGCGAAACACGCGTTATCCAGCGCCGACGATATCCTCGGCTACGAAACCTACGTGCGCATGGCCGGCCCTTTCAAGCCGCATCAAACGCTCCATTGCACCGACAACCGCGAAGAGATGAAGCGCGCCCGCCATGCGTTCGAGCTGGCGAGCACGGGGCGCAGGGTCGTGGTTGTATCGTCGGGAGATCCGGGCGTGTTCGCTATGGCCGCCGCGGTGCTTGAGGCGCTCGATGAAAGCCAGTCGAACGAGGCATGGTCTTCGGTAGACCTGAACATCGTGCCCGGCGTATCGGCTGCAATGGCGACGGCCGCGCGTTCAGGCGCGCCGCTTGGCCACGACTTCTGCATGCTCTCTCTTTCCGATAACCTGAAACCGTGGACTATCATCGAAACGCGTTTAAGACTCGCCGCGCAAGCAGATCTCGTGATGGCGTTCTACAACCCGGTATCGCGCGCACGGCCGTGGCAACTGGATCGTGCGCTCGAACTCGTGCGTGAATATCGCGGCGGGACGACTACGGTTGTGCTGGGGAGGAACATCGGCCGGCCGGGTGAAACGTTGACCACGACCACGCTGGAACATTTGCGGTCCGATCAGGTCGATATGCGTACGATGGTGATCATCGGTTCATCGACCACGCGAAGCTTCCCGCGTGGCGACGGCAATGGCGTATGGGCGTACACGCCGCGCTGGTACGAATGAGCGCTCAAGCCTGAGTCATGTCGGCGGCCGTGAGATAGTCCGCATGCCACGACTCGGCGAGCTTGGCGCAGCGACCAAGACTCACGGCCTCATTTTCGAAATCGACAATCACGATCTGATCCGCCAAATCCGGACGTGCCGGCGTTTCAGCGCTTCGTCCGTCGGTGAGCAACCACAGGATGCGACGTTGCGAAGGCTTGTGGCGCGCAGTCCGCAGCAACAGGTTCGCGCCTGTGCGTACACCCAACGCGAGCGGTGTTCCGCCTCCGCCGCCAATGGGCGCAAGCCACCGGTCGTTCCACCAGTGCGCTGCCCCTGGCTCACGACGCACCTCGGCCGTCGGGCCGCCAAAACAAACCAGCGCGACTTCGGCACGTTCCCGATACGCGCGATCGAACAACGCAACGACAAGTCCCTTTGCAAGCGCGAGACGCTTGCCACCGAGCATCGAACCCGAGCAATCGAGCACAAAGCAATGCAGCGCACTCGCCTCGCCCTCTTCGCGACGAAAGCGCAAGTGCGTTGCGTCGAGCGGCCGATTGCGTTTGGCCAACAACGTCTGAATCCAGTCGATGTGCGCGCTCGCATCGCCATCGCGGGATCGTGTTTTGCCTGGAGAGAAAGGATCAAGCCATCGAATGCGGCCAGATTCAGCCGGCGTTCGATGGCTCAGGATTTTTTTGACGTGAGCGGCCTCACGTTTTTTACCGCGGTTATATCGACGGGCTCGGGCGGCATGTAGCCGAAAGTGGCTTCGTCAGTGTCTTGTTGGTGCGGTTGCTGCTCTTTGCGCTCGCGGTTGCTCGCGGGCGCGTTGCCGAGCTTGCGCCGATGCGAAAGCACCGCTTCTGCAATGCGCTCGACATGGTCCACGCGAACCGCATCGGCGTCTTCGAATGCAGCCAGCGCACGCGCCGCGCGCAACATGACAAGATCGGCACGCAAGCCATCCACATGGGCCTCGATGCAAAACTCGCTGACGCGCGCGTGAACGGCGTCATCGAATTCGAGGTTCGGAAGCGCTGCACGCGCATTGAGGATACGTTGTGCCAACGCCTCTTGCTGTGCAGCGAACCGCGAACGGAACGCGCCAGGGTTTTCGTCGAACGCAAGCCGCGCCTTGACGATCTCGCGACGCACGCTGGCATCGAAGCAATTCTGCAGTTCGACTGCAAGCCCGAAGCGATCAAGCAATTGCGGCCTGAGTTCGCCTTCCTCGGGATTCATCGTC
>Ga0163162_10005063_pt1 | contig 12697 bp, 11 predicted proteins | sample S55metaG_FD_115310 | JGI IMG/M metagenome (GOLD analysis project Ga0163162, IMG submission 115310) | Switchgrass rhizosphere microbial communities from Kellogg Biological Station, Michigan, USA - S5-5 metaG | ecosystem: Host-associated > Plants > Roots > Rhizosphere > Soil | place: USA...
CGCAGAACGGATCGGCTGGGGTTACGGCTCGGCGGAGGCGATCGCCGCGATGCACCGCATCCGCGCGCCCTTCTGCGTCACCACCGCCGGCCAGCAGGCCGCGATCGCCGCGCTCGGCGCGACCGACTTCATCGCCCATAGCCGCGCCCACAACCTCCAGTGGCGCGCCTGGCTCGCCGCGGAGATCGCCGCGCTCGGCAATGCCGGCTTACGCGCCGTGCCCAGCCACGCCAACTTCCTGCTCGTGCTGTTCAACGGACCGGTCAGCGCGGAGGCCGCCTACAAGGCGCTGATGGCCAGGGGCTATATCGTCCGCTGGCTCCCCGGCCAGGGCCTCGCCAATGGCCTCCGCATGACCATCGGCACCGAGGAGGAAACCCGCGGCCTCGCCGCCGCGCTGCGCGAGATCGTCGCCGCCTAGGCGGGCGTCCCCGTCTCGCGGCGCAAGGCTTGCGCGCCGATAATATTGTGGCTTGATATAGCAATCAAGGCGACAATGCCGCAAACCAGGGAGGGGCTGATGGCAACCGATCCGCGCGCGATGATCGATCGTGCACCCATGTCGCGATTCCAGTGGACCGTGGTCGCCATCATGGTCGGCCTCAACGCGCTCGACGGCTTCGACGTGCTGTCGATCAGCTTCGCCTCGCCCGGCATCGCCAAGGACTGGGGCATCGATCGCGGCGCGCTCGGCTTCGTGCTGTCGATGGAGCTGGTCGGCATGGCGGCCGGCTCGTTGCTGCTCGGCGGCGTTGCCGATCGCATCGGGCGCCGGCTGACCATCCTCGGTTGCCTGGTCGGCATGGCGTTCGGCATGTTCGGCGCGGCCTCCGCGCATGACGTCACCACGCTGTCGCTGTGGCGCGTGGTGACCGGCCTCGGCATCGGCGGCATGCTCGCCTCGACCAACGCCGCGGTGGCCGAGGCGGCCAATGCCTCGCGCCGCAACCTCGCCGTGGTGCTGATGGCGGCGGGCTATCCCGTCGGCACGATCGTCGGCGGCCTCATCTCGGCGCGCCTGCTGGCCGATCATGGCTGGCCCGCCGTGTTCGTGTTCGGCGGCATCGCCACGCTGTGCTTCCTTCCGCTGGTGCTGCTGTTCGCGCCTGAATCGATCGCCTTCATGATGGAACAGCGCCGCCCCGACACGCTGGTGCGGGTCAATCGCGTGCTCCGCCGCATGGGCCATGCCGTTGTCGACGCGCTGCCCGATGTCGCGCCCAAGGCGCCGCGCGTCCGCATCGCGGCGCTGTTCACGCCGGCCTTCGTGCCGCTGACCATCGCGCTGACCATCGCCTATCTCGCGCACATCATGACCTTCTATTTCATCGTCAAATGGATCCCCAAGATCGTCGTCGACATGGGCTTCGCGCCGCCGCTCGCCGCCGGCGTGCTGGTCTGGACGAGCATCGGCGGCGCCTCGGGCGCGTTGCTGCTCGGCCTGCTCAGCGTCCGGCTGCGGGTCTATGCGCTGACCATCGGCGCGATGCTGGCGTCGACGCTGGCCATCATCGTCTTTGGCCGCGGCCAGACCGACCTTGCCTCCTTGTCCTTGGTCGCGGCGATCGCCGGCTTCGCCACCAATGCCGGCGTTGTCGGGCTCTATGCGCTGGTCGCCTCGGTCTTCCCGACGCAGCTGCGTGCCACGGCGACCGGCTTCGTCATCGGCGTCGGGCGCGGTGGCTCGGCGCTGGCGCCGGCGCTGGCCGGCCTGCTGTTCAAGGCGGGATATGGCCTCCCGATCGTGGCGGCGCTAATGGCGATGGGTTCGCTGGTCGGCGCGATCAGCCTGTTCAGCGTCAGGCGGCGGCTACACGCGACGCCATGACGAGCACCAACAGGGAGCAAGGGATTTGACAAGCGCATCGTCGGCGGCCGCGATGGACGAGGTGACGACCGGCAACCTCGACGCGCTGGTCGGCTATCACCTGCGCCGCGCCTTAGCGGTGGTCGGCAACGACTTCGCCCGCGCGCTCGACGGCACCGCGATGCGGCAGGTGCCGTTCGCCATCCTGGCGATGGTCGAGGCCAATCCCGGGATCAACCAGGGCGCGGTCGGGCGCGCGCTGGGCATCCAGCGTGCCAACATGGTCTCGCTGATCAACGAGCTGGTCGATCGCGACCTGCTCGACCGCCAGATCGCGCCCGACGACCGCCGCGCCTTCTCGCTCGCCCTGACCGCGGCGGGCAAGGCGATGTTCAAGGATTGCCTCGCACGGATCCACGCGCATGAGGATCACCTGCTGTCCGACTTCAGCGCCGACGAGCGCCGCACCCTGATCGACCTGCTCGGCCGGATCGAGGCCAGGGAGCGCTAGGCGACGGGCTCGCTCACGCCGCGCCGTAGATCAGCGCGTCGAGCGCGACGACGATGTCGGTCACCGCATCGACGTCGAGCGCCGGGCTGCCGCGCCAGCCGTCGAGCAGCGCGCCGCTCTTGAGCCGGCGCAACTCGGCGGCGATCGCCGCGCGGGGTGCGGTCCACGACGTCATAGGCGACGGTCCCTTGCGGGCTGGTCTCGGTCATCTTTTCTCTCTTTCGCCCCTCCCGGGACAAGGGAGGGGCGGGGGTGGGTCGGCTTGAGGCGGGTGCGGCGTTCCCACGAGACCGACCCACCCCCAACCCCTCCCTTGTCCAGGGAGGGGCGAATGTGGTCAGATGGGATAGTGTCCCGGCATGGTTTCGATGGTGACCCAGCGCAGTTCGGTGAAGCTGTCGATGCCGGCCTTGCCGCCGAAGCGGCCATAGCCCGAGCCCTTGGTGCCGCCGAACGGCATCTGCGCCTCGTCATGCACGGTCGGGCCGTTGACATGGCAGATGCCCGACTTGATCTGCCGGGCGACGCGCAGGCCGCGCGCGGTGTCGCGGGTGAAGACGGCGGCCGATAGGCCATATTCGGTGTCGTTGGCCAGGGTGATCGCCTCGGCCTCGTCCTTCGCGCGGATGATCGCGACGACCGGGCCGAAGCTCTCGTCGCGGAACAGCTTCATCGCCGGCGTCACCTTGTCGATGACATGCGCCGGCCTCAGCACGCCGTCCGCCGCGCCGCCATTGACCTGCCTCGCCCCGGCCCCGAGCGCATCGGCGATCAGCCCCTTCACATGATCGACCGTCTTCTGGTCGACCACCGCGCCGAGCGGCGTCTTGCCCTCGCGCGGATCGCCGACCGGCATCGTGCCGACCTTGGCGGCGAACTTTTCGACGAACGCATCGGCCACGCTGTCGACGACGATGATGCGCTCGGTCGACATGCAGATCTGGCCTGAGTTCATGAACGCGCCGAACGCGGCGGCCTTCACCGCCTCGTCGAGATCGGCATCGTCGAGCACGATCAGCGGCGCCTTGCCGCCGAGCTCCAGCAGCACCGGCTTGAGCTGCTGCGCGGCGCGCACCGCGATGATCCGCCCGACAGCGGTCGAGCCGGTGAAGTTGATGCGCCGGACATGGGGGTTGTCGATCAGCGCGCCGACGATCTCGCCGGCATCGGACGGCGCATTGGTGACGAGGTTGACCGCGCCCTCGGGCAGCCCGGCCTCGTTGAACGCCTCGACGATCAGCGCGTGCGTCTGCGGGCATTGCTCGCTCGCCTTGAGCACCACGGTGTTGCCGCACGCCAGCGGCATGGCGATGGCGCGCACGCCGAGAATGATCGGGGCATTCCACGGCGCGATGCCGAGGATCACGCCGACCGGCTCGCGCAGCGCCATGGCGATGCAGCCCGGCTTGTCCGACGGGATCACCTCGCCGCCGATCTGCGTGGTCATCGCGGCCGCCTCGCGCACCATGCCGGCGGCCAGCATCAGATTGAACCGTGCCCAGCCCTCGGTCGCGCCGATCTCGCCCATCATCGCCGCGACGAACTGCGGCGCCTTGGCCTCCAGCGCATCGGCCGCCTTGTTGAGCAGCGCACGTCGCGCATTGGGGCCCAGCGCCGACCAGGCCGGGAACGCCGCCGCCGCGGCATTGGCCGCCGCATCCGCGTCCGCCACCGTCGCCGCGCCAGCCGTGCTCGCCACCTCGCCCGTGACCGGGTTGCGACGCTCAAAGGTGCTCAGGGTATCGTGGTGGCGCCCGCCAACCAGCATCGAAACCTGCATTGCCATCTCGGTCCTCTCCCTAATTGCTATGTCGCATATCTTATTTGGGAAAGCCGCGCAATGGCGGAGGACAGGGTCGAACGGGCCAGGGCGAGAATCGTGGAAATGGCGGCCATGGGAATGGCGAAAAGGCGCGTCCCGCCGCCGCCATTGCTGACCCCGGTATAGTTGAGGAACGCCGCCCCCGGCAGCAGCTGGATGCTGTGGTTGCGCAGTGCGGGGTGTCGGCCTCGAGCCGCCAAAGGTTCGCCCGCCATGATCAGGCCGCGGCTGCTCCTTTATTGAACGGACACGTTCTATTGTGTAGCGTGCTTCGTCGACTGCAAAGGGACAAGACCAACGATATCGGGAGAGCGGGTGTGGAACTGGACAGGCGGAATCTGATCGCCCTCGGACTGGCGGCCGTCGGGACGGTGAGCCCGCCGGCTATGGGTCGCGGGGCCCTGACCCGGCGCTTCGCCATCCTCGACTTGCGCGTCGACGGGCTCACTGAGCCGCTCGCCACCGGCGACCGCGTCCCCCATTTCTCCTGGAAGCTGGCCGGTTCGTCGGCGGGGCTCAGGCAGAGCGCCTATCGCGTCACCGTCGCCCGCTCGGCAGTGGATCTGGCGACCGGCCGGAATCTGGTCTGGGACAGCGGACGCGTCACATCGGCGGAGACGTTCGACATCCGCTATGGTGGGGCACCCGCGGCGCCGCGCACGCGCCTGTGGTGGCGCGTGGAGAGTTGGGTGGCCGGGGAGCAGCGATCGGTCGCCAGCCGCCCGAGCTTCTGGGAGACCGGCCTGGTCTCGCCTTCCGACTGGTCCGCGCAATGGCTGGCCTGCGAAACCGCGACCGCCCGCCGCGATCGCGAAGCCGGTCTCCACTGGATCACGGGCAGCGGCATGGTCAGGGTCGATCAGGAGCGCGCCTTCCGCACGGTGCTTTTGGCGGACGCGCCCGAAACGGCGGAGTTGCTTGTCTCCGGGAGCCGTGTCGCGGACGTGTGGCTCAACGGCCTGCCGCTGGTGGCGCAGCAGGATGACCCGGTGTCCTGGACGACGATGGCTGTCTATCCTCTGCCGCTGCTCGCCGGGCGGAATGCCATCGCGGTAGCGGTAAAGCGGGTCGGCGGGTTCGGCACACCCCCGCCGATCCTGGCGGCCATTGTCCGCCGTGGACCGATCAGCCGGGCGACCACGGCGGAGGGCTGGAAGACGAGTCTGGCGGGCGCTGCCCAATGGCGCGAGCGTGATTTCGACGACAGCGGCTGGGAGCCGGCCATACCTGTCGCGACCAAGCCGGTGGGCGAGCCATGGCCGACCTATCCGGCGGTCCTGCTCCGTCACGATTTCAGGGCCAAAGGCGCCGTGCGCTCGGCGCGCCTCTATGCGACCGCGCTCGGCGTTTACGAAGCGTGGATCAACGGCCAGCGGGTCGGCGACGCCCGCATGGCGCCGGAATTCACCGACGCCCGCAAGCACATCCTGTATCAGGCCTATGATGTGACCGCGCTGGTGCGCGGCGGAGAGAATGCGATCGGCCTGTGGGTCGGTGACGGCTGGTACGGCAGCGAGTACAGCAACGGCAGCCGCTTCGCCTTCGGGCCGGCACCCTGCCGCGTGCGCGCCCAGCTCGAGCTCGGCTATGAGGATGGCTCGACCGAAATCGTGGAAACCGGCGATGGCTGGGCGACGGCGCCGTCGCCGATCCTGTCCTCCGAAATCTATGACGGCGAAATTTACGATGCCCGGCTCGATCAGCCGGGTTGGGCGACCGCGGGCTTCACCGCCGCCGGCTGGCGGGCGGCCGATCGCGCGGAACCGCCCGCCGTGCCGATCGAGCCCCAGCGCTGCCCGCCGATCCGGGTCACCAAGGTGCTGCAGCCGGTAAAGATCAGCGAGCCATTGCCCGGTGTCCATGTCGCGGACTTCGGACAGAATTTCGCAGGGTGGCCGCGCCTGCGCGTCCGCGGGCCCGCCGGCACCCGGGTGGAGTTGCGCTTTGGTGAGGTGCTGAAGCCTTCGGGCGAGGTCGACCAGGCGAATCTCCGCACGGCCTGGGCGCGCGATAGCTATATTCTCGGCGGGCGCGGCGAGGAGGTCTGGGAACCGCGCTTCACCTATCATGGCTTTCGCTATGTGGAGCTTCGCGGGCTGCCCGGCCCCCCGGACGCCGACACGATCGCGGGGCTGGTCGGCCATACCGATTTGCGCATCGCGGGCGCCTTCCGTGTCGGCGACCAGGTGATCCAGCAATTCTGGCGCAATTCCGTGTGGAGTCAGCGCTCGAATTTCTTCGGCCTTGCGACCGATTGTCCGCAGCGCGATGAGCGGCTGGGCTGGATGGGCGATGCCGCGGTGTTCTGGCCGGCCGCCGCCTATAATATGGACGTGGAGGCCTTTACGGCGCGCGTGATGACCGACGTGCGGCACGGCCAGAGCCAGAAGGGTGCGTTTCCGGACGTGATCCCTCCGTTCCAGCCGGGGCTGTCCCTCTCCTCACCCGGCTGGGCGGATGCCGGGGTGATCCTGCCCCATACGGCCTGGCGGCAATATGGCGCGACCGGTGTCGTGACGGAGAACTGGGATGCGATGGAGCGCTATCTGGCGCTGATCCTGGCCAATAATCCCGATCACCTGTGGAAGAAATCGCGCGGCGCGGACTATGGCGACTGGCTCGCGGTGGATGCGAAACAGCCGGGTGACCCGACCACGCCGAAAGACCTGATCGGCACCGCGTTCTGGGCGGCCGATGCGATGATGATGGCGGAGATGGCCGGGGCGATCGGCCGCCCCGCCGATGCCGCGCGCTACCGCGCCTTGTTCGAGAGCATCCGCGCCGCCTTCGTCGACGCCTATGTGCAGGCGGACGGCACGATCGGAAACGGCAGCCAGACCAGCTACGTCCTTCCGATCCGCTTTGGCCTCCTGACGCCCGGCGCACGCGCGGAGGCGGGCCGCCGCCTCGCTGCCGACATCGCGCGCCGGGGCGACAGGCTTTCGACCGGTTTCCTCGGCACACCGCACATCCTCGACGCGCTCGCCGCGACCGGGCAGGAGCGCGCCGCTGTGACGTTGCTGCTTCAACGCGGTTATCCGTCCTGGGGCTATATGGTGGAACAGGGTGCCACCACGATGTGGGAACGCTGGAACAGCGATCATGGCGACCTGTCGATGAACAGCTACAATCATTATGCGTTCGGCGCGATCGGCGCGTTCCTGTACCGCCGCATCGCCGGGATCGATCCCGCGCAGCCGGGCTTTCGCCATGTGCGCATTGCCCCGATCTTCGACCGGCGGCTGAAAGGGGCCGGTGCCGACTATCATTCCGTCATGGGTCCGATCCGCACCGATTGGCGCTACGAGGGCGATGGGCTGCGGCTCGATGTGTCGCTGCCCCCCAATGTCACGGGCGACGTCACGCTGCCGGGGCGGGCAGGGCGGATTCGGCTCGGCCGGCAGCCGCTTACCGGTCGGGCCGTGACGGCGCGTGGCGCTACGACACAGGTCCGGATCGGCCCCGGTGACCACAGTTTTGTCGTTACCGCCTAGCGCGACGCGTGGCGGCTCGACGGCACTCAAGGCTTCACTTCCGGCGAAGCGCCTGCCACCAACGAGAATCGACGAGTGAGGACATACATCACGGATATCACGCGCGTCTGCGATCCGATCATCAAGGGCGGCATGCCGGTGACCTCGTCCAGCGAGTGCCGCGAACGGCCGTCCCCTCCACCCTGCCAGCTGCCTGAAGGAATGGACCATGGCCTATGAAACCATCCGCTACGAGGTCGAGGCCGACGGTATCCTCCTCCTCACGCTCGCGCGACCGGACAAGCTGAACGCCTTCACCGTCACGATGTGCGAGGAGTTGGTCGATGCCTATGGCCGTGCCAGCCGGGACGATGCCGTGCGCGCGATCGTGGTGACCGGGGAGGGAAGGGCGTTCTGCGCGGGGATGGACCTGTCCACAGGAGGCAATGTTTTCGGGCTCGATGAGACCCTGACGCCGACGATGGCGGACCTGCGCGAACATGGCGACGAACCGGAGATGCTCCACGGCGTGCGCGATACCGGCGGACGTGTCGCGCTTGCCATGTACAATTGCCTCAAGCCCATCATAGGCGCCGTCAACGGGCCGGCGGTCGGGATCGGATCGACCATGCTGCTGCCGATGGATTTCCGGCTGGCTTCGAGCAAGGCGAAATTCGGCTTCGTGTTCGGCAAGCTGGGGATCACGCTGGAAGCATGCTCGTCCTGGTTCCTGCCACGCATCGTCGGGATCGAGCAGGCACTCGAATGGGCCTATCGCGCCGAGATTTTCGATGCCGCCGAGGCGCTCGCAAAGGGCCTCGTCCGGGCGGTGCATCCGCCTGAAACGCTGCTCGAGGAAGCCCGGACGCTGGCGCTGTCGCTCGTCGCGAACCGCTCACCCGTGTCGATCGCGCTCACTCGACAGATGCTCTATCGCAACAGTGCACAACCGCATCCGTTCGAAGCGCACCTGACGGAATCGCTTGCGATATTCTACACCAGCGCGACGGACGGCAAGGAAGGTGTGCGCGCATTTCTGGACAAGCGCACGCCGGAATTCGCCGGCAAGGCATCGCGGATGCCGCCTTTCTTCCCCTGGTTCGAAGTATAGGCGATGCGGCCGGAATTTCTGCTGCTGGCCGCTGCCGCGGCTCTTGCAGCCCTTGCAGGGTGTGCGGGGACGGGCGGTCACCCCGCCATACATCCTCTGGCCGCCGGCGTACGCTATGTCGCGATGGGCAGCTCGTTCGCCGCCGGGCCCGGCGTGACGGTATCGGCGGACCAGCCGCGAAATCGCTGCAGCCGGTCGGCCGGCAATTATGCGCATCAGCTGGCGCAAAAGCGTGGTCTGCTACTCACCGATGTCAGCTGCGGCGGCGCGACGACCGCCCACCTTTTCGGATCCTGGGGCGAACTCGCACCACAACTGGACGCGGTGACCGCGGATACGAGGCTCGTCACGGTGACGATCGGCGGCAACGATGTCGGCTATATTGGCGGCCTGTCCGCCGCGTCGTGCCAGGGTCGACCGGGCTGTCCTGTCGTCCCGCCGCCCGGCGAGCAGGCATGGCAATTGCTCGAAACAGCGATGCGGCGCATCGCCGGCGAGGTGCGCCGGCGCGCCCCGGAGGCCCGGCTTATCTTTGTCGACTATCTCACGATTCTACCCGAACATGGTGTTTGCGCCGCGACGCCGGTTTCGCGCGAACAGGCGGAAACGAGCCGCGCCGTGGCGCGCCGGCTTGCCGCCATCACCGCGCGGATTGCGGATGAAAGTGGTGTCGAGGTGTTGCGGAGCTCGGCGCTGTCCCGACGCCATGATGCCTGCAGCCGGACCCCCTGGACGAATGGCTTTCCATCCCGCGAGGTGCGGATCAACGGCGCGCCCTATCATCCCAATCTGGCCGGCATGACCGCCATTGCGGAGGCGCTCGACCGAATGTTAACGCGATAGGCGCTAGCCGATCGCCGCTGCGGATCACACCTTCGATATTGCCACGCCCGTGCCGTCGTCGATGTCCATGAGGGCGCCGGCGAGGATGAGGATCAACCGGCGGCTGGCGCGGATAGCCATGCGCGCGCTTCGGCTTCGTCGAAAAATACCTTGACCCATGGGCTGTCCGCCATTCGATCAGCCTGAAGTTTGTTCAGCATTCTCACCACCAATATCGCCACCCGCCCGGTCGGCCGCATCGCCTCGTCGTCCGACAGGGCAGCAAAAGCGACCGCGACCTCCTTGCCTTGCAACGACATCTCCCGACTGTCCGACAAAATCGAAAGCGTGGGGTATATAGCCCTTAATCGGCGAAGCGTGGCGCTCAACTCCTTGCCGAAGCGCTCCACCTCGGCGACGTCCCAGAAGCCGGTGCACCGCGTGGTCAAGATCCGATTCTGCTCGTCAAATTCAATCTGGTACATGCCCTCTCCCCACCAGTAATCCTTCGCGTCCTCGACAGGACGCGTGTATGTGCGCGTTTCCCGCATCGGCCGGGTCGAGCCGGATCAAGTTCGGTCGGTTCAAAGACGAGCGGTCCCTGATGACAGAACGATGCCCGGGGGCGGTCACTAACGCACTATTTGGAATCCGCCAATTCCGTGGCGTATTTCAACCGGAGACCTCGACCGTCGCCAACTGACGTTTGAGAAACGTGCGGGCGTCGTCGCGTGGCTGTTCGCGCCGCCGACCGCGCGACATTCATATGCGCAAGCGCGTGAAATATGAGTAAAGGCGGCGTCACGCCGATGACCAGCCGGTTGAGCGCCCCGAGATGAATCCCGCCATAGCCAATACCGGGCAGGATCGGTCCGCAGACGGCGAACAATAGGCCAAAAATCGTCGACGCCGTCTGCCATCTCTCCCGACCGTTGGCGCTAGAGCATCGCGTTCGAAACCGGGATCGGTCACGATGCTCCAGATATTTGTTGTCGCATCGTTTTCGCTGAAAACCGGTTCCCACTTTTCAGCACGATGCTTTAGCGCAACAGCGATCCGCCATTGACGTGGATCACCTGCCCGTTGATCCAGCGGCCGTCCGCCGACAGAAGCAGCGCGACCATCGCGGCATGGTCCTCGGAACTGCCGACCCGCGTCGAGCGTCCCGCCGCAAGGAACTGGTCGATCAGACTCTGCGGCACCTGCCCGCTGGCTTCCAATTCCCTCGTCATGGTGAAGCCCGGGGCAATAGCGTTTGCCGTGATCCCTTCGCGGCCCCATCGTGAGGCGACATGCCGCATCAGCGCCTGAAGGCCGCTCTTGGCGACGGCATAGGATGGTCGTTCGGCTTCCCCCGCATCGGCCGCGCTCGAACTGGTATAGACGATCGCGCCGGACGCGCTTTTCAGCAAATGCGGCAGCACCGCGCGCGTGCACAGCAAATGACCACGCAGATTGACCGCGATCGTCCGATCGAACACCTCAAGGTCGACGGCCAGCGCATCGCTGTCCTGGAAGATGACGCGCAAATCAGCGGCGTTGAGGTGGGCGCCGTCGAGTCCACCCAGGCGCTCTGCCGCCTCGGCCATGGCGCGATTCACCGATTGCTCGTCGACGATATCGATATGGACGGCGAACGCGCCACCGCCCGCCGCACTTGCAGCCGCTTCGGCGCCTGCGAGATTGATGTCCGCAGCGCAGACGCGGGCGCCCTCGGAAGCGAGGCGCCTGACCGTCGCCGCCCCGATCCCGCTCGCTGATCCGACGACGATGATGCGTCTGTCTTTCAGCCGATCCTGCATCGGGTTGTCCATCACGGCATACTCGGCGGGGCGATACCGGCACGCTCGCAGGCGAGCTGGAGCAGCGCCGAATAATCCTTGTCCGCATATCCGGTGGCGCGCGCGCCGCCATAGACGGCATGCGCCGCCGCACCCATGGGCAGCCCGATGCGCTGATCGGCGGCCGCGTTCATCGCCAGGCTCAAGTCCTTGAAGGCAAGGTCGATGGTGAAGCCGGGGGTGAGGTCGCCCTTCAGCGCCTTGTTGACCATCAGGACATGGAATTGGCCATTGCGTGCCGTGGTGGCGCCCGTGACGTCGTGCATCGTCTGAATGTCGAGCCCGAGCTTCGTCCCCAGCGCGAGCGATTCAGCGACGATCTGCGCTGTCGACAGCAGCATGAAATTGTTGATCACCTTCATCCGGCTACCCATGCCGGGTTTGCCGCAACGGAAGATATCGGTGCCCATCGCCTTCAGGACGGGTTCGATCCGCGCGAAGGTGTCGTCTTCCGCGCCGACCATGAACAGCGATTCGCCGCGCTCGGCATGAATTGACAGACGTCCGATTGGTGCGTCGGCAAAAGGCGTGCCGCGCGCCGCACAGGTGGCGGCGACCAGGTCCGTCGCCTTGGCGTCGATCGTCGAAAGCTCGAGCAATACGGCGCCGTCGTCGATATTGGCCAGCACCCCGTCTTCGCCCAGCACTACCGCCTCGACATGCTGGGTCGCGGGCAGGACGGTGATGACGATATCCTGCCCGCGGCTCGCTTCCGCGACGCTGGCCGCCTTGCGCGCGCCGAGTGCCGCAACGCGGTCCATCTTCGCATCGTCGATGTCAAAGACAGTGACGGCAAAGCCCTTGCGCTGCAGGTTGGACGACATGGGCAGGCCCATGGCGCCCAGGCCGATAAAACCGATCCTGGTGGTCATTGGATGTCCTTCTGTTTCGCGGGCGGCGGTGCCTGCGTTGCGGATGAATGATCAAGGTGCTCGGCGACCACGCCACTTTCGACCAGCTCGGCGAGCGACGACGCATCGATACCGAGCAGATCGCTCAGCACCGCGCGCGTGTCTTCGCCCGAGCGCGGCGGTGCGTAGCGATAATCGGGAGGGGTGCGCGAGAATTTGCCGGGATATCCAAGCACCCGGACCGGCGTGCCGTCCGATCGCGTCATCGTGTGAACGAGCCCGCGCGCGTCGATCTGCGGATCGGACAGGATGTCGGGAATTTCGTTGACGCGCCCGCCGGGCAACTTTGCCGCCTCCATCGCCGCGATCAGATCTCCCGATTTCCAGGCCGCGATCGGTACGCTCATGATTTCCTGCAAGGCGTGGCGATGGGTACTGCGCCCGGCATTATCGACGAAA
>Ga0163162_10005065_pt1 | contig 12695 bp, 11 predicted proteins | sample S55metaG_FD_115310 | JGI IMG/M metagenome (GOLD analysis project Ga0163162, IMG submission 115310) | Switchgrass rhizosphere microbial communities from Kellogg Biological Station, Michigan, USA - S5-5 metaG | ecosystem: Host-associated > Plants > Roots > Rhizosphere > Soil | place: USA...
CGGCTGGTGGCGGATCATCATAAAAACGAGCTCTATAACCTTGCGGCAATGTCGTTCGTCCCGGCGTCCTGGGATCAGCCGATGCTCACCGGCGAGTTCAACTCGCAGGGTGTCACGCGCGTGCTCGAAGCCGTCCGCGTGGTGGATCCCTCGATCCGCATGTACCAGGCCTCGTCGTCTGAGATGTACGGCAAAGTACGCGAAGTGCCGCAGAAGGAGACGACGCCGTTCTACCCGCGCAGCCCGTACGGCGTCTCGAAGGTCTTCGCGCACTACATCACGGTCAACTACCGGGAGAGCTACAACCTCTTCGCCGTGTCAGGCATTCTGTTCAACCACGAGTCGCCGCGGCGCGGCCTCGAGTTCGTCACGCGCAAAGTCACGGACGGCGTCGCGAAGATCAAATTGGGCCACGCCGACCACCTGGCGCTCGGCAATCTCGACGCGCACCGCGATTGGGGCTTTGCCGGCGACTACGTGCGCGCGATGTGGTTGATGCTGCAACAGGACCAGCCGGACGACTACGTGATCGCCACCGGCAAGTCACACTCGGTGAAGGAACTGGTCGAGATCGCCTTTGGACACGCCGGTCTCGACTGGCAGAAGTACGTCCGGCTCGATCCGGCATTCCTCCGTCCGGCGGAAGTCGATCACCTGATCGGCGACTGCTCGAAGAGCGAGACCACGCTGGGCTGGAAGCCGTCGGTGGACTTCAACGGCCTGGTGAAGATGATGGTTGATGCTGACCTGGAGCGCGTCGGGTCGAAGCCAGCTTCGCCGCGAGCAAAATAGCCTCGACGAGGCTGCCTTCGTCTGCAATACCCTTCCGCGCGATATCGAACGCCGTACCGTGATCCACTGACGTCCGCACGATCGGCAGACCGAGCGTGACGTTCACCGCGCGCCCAAACGCGATGAGTTTCACCGGGATCAAACCCTGGTCGTGGTACGCGGCGACAACCACGTCGAACTCGCCCTTAGAGGCGCGGACGAAGAGCGTGTCAGCGGGAAACGGGCCCTTGACGTCGATGCCTCGTGCCCGGGCTTCCGCGACCACCGGGCGGATCACGTCCCCATCTTCGCGGCCGAGGAGACCGTCCTCCCCCGCGTGTGGATTCACGCCGGCGACGGCCAGCCGCGGCGCCGCATAGCCGAAACCGGGCATCTCTCGCGCGGTGAGTTCAATCACGGTCATCAGGCGGTCGTGCGTGAGCGCGCCGGGGACCTCGGCAAGCGGAATGTGCACCGTCGCCAGCACGACGCGCAGCGGCTCGGACCAGAACATCATCACGACATCTGGAACGCCGCACAGTTCGGCAAGCAAGTCGGTGTGCCCGCGCCACGGAAAGCCCGCGGCCGCAAAGGCGGCTTTGTTGATGGGCGCCGTGACGATGGCCGCCATCTTCCCCGCCATCGCGTCGTTCGTCGCGGCCACGATCGCCGCGTGGGCCGCTCGGCCGGACGAGGCATCCACGCGCCCCGCCGGAAACGCCTCGAGCGCTTCGGCCGTATGCGGCCCGTAGATCACCGGCCGGCACACTGCGACGACGCGCGCATCCGACGCCGCCTTCACGGCGATCTCGGGTCCGATGCCGGACGGGTCGCCGGCGGTGATGGCGATCAAGGGCAGAGACATGACGACGTCAACTTAGAACTTAGAACTTAGAACTTAGAACTTACAACTTAGAACAGTGGAACGAGAATGCTTGCCAACATTAGGAACGTCTAAATGAAGCCGCGCGAAGCGCCACCGCCGTTGTTAGTTCTAAGTTGTAAGTTCTAAGTTGACACGTTCTTTTCATATCGAAACCCCAACCCAGTCCGCGACGATCTTCGGGCTCGCGTAGCGCTCGAGCAGGGTGCCCGCTTCGCCGACGAGCGCGAAGGCCTGCGACAGCCGGCGCACATCGTACGAGCGCGAGAGATCGGTCAACGCCTGTTCGAGATCGACGTTCGTGATCTGTCCGGCGGCGCCGGCGTGGATCGCGCCGATGTCGCGCAGGAGAGACTGGACGATCGACAGCCGCGTGCCGAGGGCCTCGCGGCTGCGGCGCTTGGGTTCGTGCTGAGCGAGAGCGGCCGCCGCCTTGAGGCGCGCCGCCACGGCGGATCCTCGAGCGGCCGCGGCAGTCACGAGGCCGAGCGCCACGTCGCGATCTTCCTCGAGCGACCCCGAATCTTCCTCGAGCGCGGCGCCGACCCGGCCGCCGGACGCGGACGCCAGGATGCGCGCCTTCGCCGGATCGACCTTGCAACGGTCCACCAGCACCTTGGTCACGTCCGCCTCCGCGAGCGGCCCAAACCGCAGGCGGCGGCATCGCGACTGAATGGTCGGCAGCAGCGTGTCGGGATACGCCGTGACGAGAATCAGAATCGCCGATGGCGGCGGTTCCTCGAGCGTCTTGAGCAGCGCATCCTGCGCCTGAGCCGTCATCGCGTCGGCCGGATCGATGATGTAGACCCGCCGCGAGGCCTCGAACGGCCGATACCCGACGACGTCGAGCACGCGCTGGCGCAGCACTTCGATCTTGAGCGACGCGGCGTCTCCTTGATCGATGAGGGCGACATCCGAGTGCTGGCCTTTCGCGATGCGCACGCATGTCGGGCAAGTGCCGCAGGCGTCCACGCCGGCTTCACCGCTGACGCGCTTCGGGCAGTTGACGGCCTGCGCCAGCGCCACGGCCACGGCTCGTTTGCCGATGCCTTCCGGGCCGGCCATCAGCAGGCTTTGCGGCACGCGGTCGCGCGCCACGGCCTGCCGCAGCAGATCGATGACGTGACGATGGCCGATGATGGAGGAGAAAGGCACTCGAGTCTGATCAGTATCTCATCAAGAGCGCCGAGATGGTCAGTGCCGCAGCAGTCCGGCGCTCGTGATCGCGTCGGCCGTGAGCCGGGCGGCCAACAGTTGTCCGGCGGCGTTCCAGTGGCCGTCGATCGGGTGATACAGCGTCGCATCGCCGCCTCGAAACGCGTCGAAGAGATTCACGTGCGCAACGCCCTCCGCGCGCACGATGGACTCGAGCGTGTCGGTGAGGCCCGAGGGCCGGTAACCCGGATACCTCCTGCGCTGATCGGACTCCTTGCAGGTGTTTCCCGCATCGCACTTGTCAGGAATGATCAGGAACAGCAGGCCGGCGCCACTCTGCTGCACGGCTCGGTGAATGCGTTCGAGCACCAGACCCATCAGACGCACCCGGTACCGCGCCGACGCCGAGTCCGGCTCAAAGCTCACGTCGGCATCGTAGTCGTCGTCAAAGAACTCGCGGACATTGTTGTCGCCGTTGACGACGTAATTCTCGTACTCCGCGCGGCGGTGCTCGAGCCGAAGGGCTGCCCGATCGACCGGAGCCGCGGCCGCGGCAGGCGCAGCATCACGCCGGCGGCGTTCCTGCCATTTCTGATATTCGCTCTGTAACGCCCGCACGATTTGGATCGACGAGAGCTCGAATGGCACGCGAAACGCGCGCGTGACGGCCTCGTCGATGACAGGCGTGTTTCGGGTCAACTGGCCGGCGTCGTCGAGCCGGAAGAGTTTGTCCCTGAGCAAGTCGCCGTAGTCGTTGCCCGCGAAGATCGCGACAACCACCAGATCGGGTTTCAAGGCCGCCAGCTCGTCTTCGATTCGCAGGCACTCCTGATCGACGCCGTACCCGGTGACGCCGGCGTTCAGGACTGAGGTCCCCGCTGCGCGCTGGTTAAGTGCCCGTTCGAGCTGCGAGACGTAGGTGTCGGCGTCCTTCGTGTACTCGGCCGACACGAACGAATCGCCGTACACGACCACGCGATGCGCGGCACCAGGCAGAGTGGACTCATCGCCGCGACGTCCCGCGGCGTTGATCCTGACGAGCACCTTGGGCCAATCCTCACCGGCCGGGTTCGTCAGCTTGCGGGAGCCAGGGATATGCGTGTAAAGGTAGTGATCGTCGAGCTGATAGATCATCCCGCGAACCGGGAAGAACTGGCGCAGCGTCACCTCAACCACGCCAAGCGCGATGCCAACCGAGCCGAGCGCCAGGACGGATTTCAAGAGCCAGCGCGGCGACGGCATGGTTCCCTATGGTAACCGGTAACATTTGGAGCAGCTCTCTTCATGGAACCAGAGAGCGTGTTATGCGCACAATCATCTTGGAGGAGAACCCATGACCAGATCTCGAGCCTTGATCGCTGCCCTCGTCATGACGAGCGTCGGCCTGGCCGGTGCCGCCCAAAGCCCCGCACCGTCGGCCAGAGCGGGCCGGTGGGTCCAGGCAGAGGCCGACACGCCCTATCCGTTCGTCCTGCAGATCGACGCCGACGACACCGTCCGGCTGTTCATTCCGGCGCCGCAGTTCTCGGCGACGTACCGCATCGATGGCGCGAAAGTCATCGCGACGGCCGGCGACGGGTCGGTCCAGACGTTCACGCTCAAGGACGGCGTGCTCGTGCAAAACGAATCCGCCAAGCTGACGCGCGTTGCGCGGCCGGATGCGCCGGCCGACTCCAGCGATCCGCGTGGCACCTGGGCCGCGACTGGACCTCGGCCCATGGGGATGTTCATGACACTCCGCTCCGACAGTCAGGTGATCCTCGAGGTGAGTACCGAAGCCGCGACGAAGATCGAGGGCGACACGCTCAAACTCCACGATCAGACATTCACCGTCCGGTTCGCGAAAGATGAGTTGTTTCTGGACGGCAACGGCAAATCGCGCCGCTTCGTCCGTCGTCCCTGGGGCTGCTTCGGATTGCCGTCCGACGCCAAGGCTGCGGAGTGCAAGTAGTCGCGCAAATTCTAAAGGTCGGTCAGGCGTTGGACGGCGGCGGACCCAGCAGGTCAAGAAAGACGCGGGGCGTCACGATCCGGACTCCCTGATGCTCCTTGATGGTCAACAAGTCCGGTTCGCCACTCACGACCAACGCCGCTGTGCCCTCAAGCGCGGCAGCCAAGTACTTGTCGTCGTCGGCATCCACGCTGACTGCGGGGGCGCTGTCTGCGTCGGCGACCAGGTGCGCGAGCACGACGATGTCCTCAAACCACAGATTCGAGTCGACGTTCGCACGGATGTGTTTGCGGACCTTCGGGTAGGCCAAGGCCCGCAGAGTCTCGTCAACAATGGCGGCCGATAGGACGATCTCGAAGGCCCTGTCGCGGAGAAACCGCTCGACGATCTGGCCGGGCGGCCCCTCGGGCCGCAGAATCGCGCTGATGTAGACATTCGCGTCGAGGACGACTCGGAGCACTGCCTATTTGGTCCTTCGTCGCGGTCGGGGCTTTGGCGTGCGGGCCCAGCGCTGGGCGTCGAGGGCCAAGTCGCCGGTGACGCGGTCCGTCAGGGATCCGCCCCGCTGCCCGTCCATGAAGTCCAACGCTTGCCGGCGAGCGAACCGCTGCATCTGCTCCAGGCGCTCGACCGGCACCAACGCCGCCAGTGCTTTGCCTTTCCGCTCGATCACGAATTCGTCGCGCCGAAGGGCCACCCGGTTGAGCAGGTCGCCGATTCGCTGGCGCACGTCGAGGGTGGACACTCTCTCAGACATCGCGCAACTCCTGCAACTATTATAGTTGCTTTAGATGCGTCAGGCCACATGCACGGTATTGGCAGCCGGAGAGCCGGGCTGCGGGCCGGCCGTGAGGCCACTGAGGAACTCGCGAGTCTCCGCGAACGTCGTCACCACGGCCGTTGCGCCGGCGTCACGCAGGACCTGCGGCGCCTCATCGGCCAACACCGGCGGCGCCCAGCGGGCAACGACGATGGCCAGATCTGGAAGCGTCGCGCGGAGTCGCCTCACCAGATACCGGGTCTTCGACGATGAGTTCGGCGGTAGATCGGCGAAGCACACGACGCCAATCTGCCGATCCTTGATGGCGGCCACCAGTTCGGACACCTGCAGACGACTGTTCGCGATGTTCACCTCGATCGGCAAGTCGTCGAGGAACGTCGCGAGCATCGCAAGCGCCAGTTCCGAGGCGGCGCCGCTGCTGGGAAGGCCGATGAGTCGAAGGCGGGCCGCTCCGGTCGCAGGGATCGCCCGCGGGCCGGCGGGCGCCTCTTGGCGATGGACCGCATCGGAGGCGTAAGCCAGCAGTTCGCGGCTGGCGTCGATCACGGCGTTTTCTTCGTCCGGGGACAGCCGCTCGTCGATCCGATCGCGCGCCGCATAATTGAGGGCCGGCAGCAGCAGCGCGTCATACACCCCGCGCGGCGGTGATGCCTTGATGTAGCGATCGATGAGCTCCGACGCATCCGCCAGATCGCGGGCGAGCAGCCGCTGATAATAGCCGTCTTCCGGAGCGAGCGCAGGGGCGTCGGTCATCAGCCTGCCGACCGACTCCAGGCCCGGCACGTGTTTGCCGATCACCACCAGGCACACGGTGAGCGGCGTCGCCATGAGGAGACCGAGCGGCCCCCACAGCCAGGCCCAGAACGCGACTGAAATCAGCAACGCGACCTGCGACACGCCGGCGGCATTCGCATACAGGTTGGTTTCGACGACGACGCTGGTGAACGCTTCGAGGCAGGCGAACAGGAGCAGCACCTGGAGCGGGCCATTCCAGTTGGGCAGGGCCGCGACGCTCATGAGCGCTGGCGCGCCCGCCGCCACGGCGAACCCCACATAGGGAATAAAGCGGACCACGGCAGCCAACCCGCCCCAGATGAACGGATACGGCACGTGCAGCAGCCAGAGGCCGGTCGTGATGATCGCGCCATAGACCAGGTTGACGAGTGACTGCAGGAGCAGCTGACGACTGACCCGCATTCCGGCCTCTTCAAAGGCCCGAGTCGTTCGGATGAGCTGGCCGTGCCCGACAAGACTGAGAAGCCGGTCGCGCAGCGTCTTCCGCTCAAGGAGCATGAAAATGACCATGATGAGCACGAAGGCGCCCGTGCCCACGGGCCCGAGAATCACCTCCAGCGATCCGAGGCTGATTGACTGACTGTCAATCTTGGACGTGAGGTCGCGGACGGCCTTGTCGAGGCTATCCGGCGCTGCCGGGGTATTGGCGCCGCGAAGGTCATCGAGTTTCGCCAGGATGTGCGCGCGGTACTCGGGCAAGTCAGCCGCAAATCGGTCGAACTGATGGGCCAGGCCCCAGCCGATGACGCCGAAGAACGCAAAGACGAGCGCGACCACCGCCAGCACCGCCACGACTCGCCCGACCCGGCGCTCGAGCCAGGTGACGGCCGGCGTCAGCACAAAGGCGACGAGCGCCGCGAGGGCGATCGGCACGACGAACGCCTGCGTCCAGTAGAGGACGAAGACAATCAGGACGAGACCGGCAAAGGTCGCCCACGCGCGCAGTTCTCGGGCAGACTCGTCCATCGACGCGGAAATCTGCAAGAAGCGATCCGGCCGAAGGCGGAAGCGGGGATCGCGGGGCCCCCACGAGTTGTCAGTTGTCAGTTCGAAGTTCGAACTTCCGCCGGCGGGAGCCGGCGGAAAAGTGGCGGGGTCGACGAGGCTCGAACTCGCGACCTCCGGCGTGACAGGCGTACGAATGCCGTCGTCTTCCTCGGAATTCTCCGGCGGTGTGTCAGTAGCTGTGTCATTGGTAGCCGGGGCCCGTCCGCCGGCTTCATGCGATTTGCCCAAACCGCTGGCACTTTCGTTACGAAAGATTTCGTCGGCGATGATGTCGACCGTTTGAGCTACCTGCGGGATCAAGTGCTGGTACCGACGTAGCTCGCGACTCTTGTGCCCCGTGAGCATCCGGGTGATGTTGTCCGGCACCCCTCGGGCGAGGAGGATCGTGGTCCCAAGGTGGCGCAGATCATGAACGCGGACGTTGCGGAGGCCAGTCGCTTCGGCAGCCGCCCTGAACTCCTTGCCAATGTCCCAGCGATGCGGTCGCGCTGGTTTCCTGAATCTCGTTGTTGGACGTGAAGGAAACAAGTAGTCGTTGGTCCGGGAGCTTGGGAGGCCGTTGAGCGCGTCGACAGCGACCTGCGTCAGCGGGACCTTCTTCGGAACTCCCGTCTTGGTCTGTAGGACGTTCAGGTAAGAGCGCCCGTTCTCGAAGACCAGGTCGGTCCATTTCCGCGCCAAGAGTTCGGTCTTTCGCAGCGTCGTGGTCGCCAGCAAGAGCACAGCTACGCGCACCTCGGAGTCGCAGGCGTCGAGCAGAGCGCGAATCTCGTGGGACTCCAAGAAGCGGTCGCGTCCGGGCGGCTCCTTGAACTGGGGTATGACGGCGACAGGGTTCTTGTCGTAGAGCTCGCGCTTCCGCGCGAATGAGAAGATGCTGTTCAGAATCGTGCGGTGGTGGTTCTTGCTCGAAGACCCGAGAGGGCGGCCGTGCTTACCGCACAACTTTTCCAGAAACTCCTGAACGCGGCCAGGAGTGATGTCCCGCGCACGCATCGCATCGAACTTCTCTTTGATTCGGGGCAAGAGGTACTCGAATTGGCTGCGCGTCCGCCTGCCGTGGTGCTCCCACCAGGAGCGACGCAGCGTCTTGAACTCGACTTGCTCGAAGCCGGGAAAATAGCGGCCTTCCGCGATGTCGGTCTTGCGCTTGCTGAGCAGTTTTTCAGCAAAACGCACGGTCCGCTGGTTTGTACTCTCGCGAACGATCCGGCCATCCGCACTCTTGTAACGGATATAGACGAGCCCATCGCGCAAGTAGATTCCCCTCACGCGGTCCTCCGGGGACGGACCGTCTGACGATCGATCCAGCGCATTAGGCCAATCCTCGAAAATCTGATGCCCGACCACGCGCCTCGCTGCGGCAACTTAACGTAATCGATACGTCCTTCGCTGACCCAGCGCTGCAACGTTCGCACCGCAACGCCCAAAAGCTTTGCCGCCGCCTCGTAATCGAGCAGTGCATCTTCGTCTGTTATTACCATCGTCCCCTCGCTTCTTTCAAACCTCGGTCTAACTTCACTCCTGGCCTCGGCGCGTCGCCGCTTCGCCGGCCCGCTCCGATATGAGCCTGGAACGGGCGCGCGGAGGCCGGGTCAAGGTCGCGCAGCGGTGAGCGGAGCGAACGGAACCTTGACCCGGCTGAGCACGCCCGTACACTCGAGAGTCGGAGCGGGTCCGCCGACCGTCGCACGCCGGGACGCTTCTGCATGCCGTCTCTCTCCAGGATTGCGACTTGCAACCCCTCAGGGCTTCTCTTCGGCTTCGCGAGGAGCTGGCCGGCGCAGGTCTTCGACGTCATAGCGATCGTGAGTCACGTCATAGCGCCCGACCCGGAGCAGCTCCTGGGTCAGGCGGGCGCCGCGGCGGCGATCGAGATGGAGCACCAGATTGATCGCGTCGCCGATTTGGTAGCGGACCGCCTGGTATGGCAATTCGACGCCGCTCTGTACGACGCAGGATGCAAAGCGCGCAAGGGCCTGTTCCGCCGAGTTGGCATGGATGGTCGAGAGTGAGCCGGCGTGACCGGTGTTGAGCGCCTGGAGCAAGTCGAACGCCTCTCCGCCGCGCACCTCGCCGACGATGATCCGGTCTGGCCGATGGCGGAGGGTGGCACGGAGGAGATCCCGAATCGTGACGGCGGGCAGGCCTGCCTGCGCCCGGCGAGCTTCGAAGCGGACGAGATTGGGACGGTCGACCTGCAGCTCGGCGGTGTCCTCGATCAGAACGACCCGCTCCTCGATTGGCAGGAACGCCGTGAGTGCATTGAGTAGTGTCGTCTTGCCCGTACTGGTGCCGCCGGAGATCAGGATGTTTTGATTTGCGGCGATCGCCGCGCGGACGGTTTCCAGCACGTCAGGGGTCATCGTGCCGATGCGGACCAGTTCGTCGGCGGTGAAGAACCGCGTCTGGAACTTGCGGATCGTGAGCGTTGTACCGCCGAGGCTGCAGGGCGGGCAGACGGCGGCGACGCGCGAGCCGTCAGGGAGGCGTGAGTCGAGGATTGGCTGTTCCTCTGAGACGTCGTCTCCCAAGGCGCGGGCGATGTTCTTGACCGCAACCTTGAGATTACGTTCGTCCAGATGGATGTCCGGCACCTCTTGCATGAGGCCAGCGCGCTCGACGAAGACGCGGCGCGATCCGTTGACCATGATTTCGCTGATGTCTGGGTCCTGGATTAGGTGCGCAATCGGTCGAAGGAACGGCAGGATGATGTCGAAGCTCATCAGAGGTCTCCGTTCGCAACGTGGTCGAAGTAGCTGGTCTGGACATCCAGATAATCCAGCTTGAGATAGCAGTAGGTCGGGGGGAGGGGCCGGCGCCCGTCGTAGGCCAGGACAATCGCCTGCGCATTCGGGAGCTCCGTGAAGATGTTGGGCTCGAAGACGTACTCGCGATGGAGGCTGTAGGTCTTTGTCGCGCTGACGGTCGTCTTGTGAGCCGCGGAGCGGCCGGTCATGAGGCTGACGCGCGCGTCCTGGCCGGCCTCTGTGAGCGTATAGCTCGGCTTGAGCCGCTCCATCTTGCCGCACAGGTCGGCGGCCATCTGGGCGCTGAAGTCGTCGGAGAGCGTCAGGAACACTTTCGACCGCAGCCCCTGTAGGAGCGTGCGCCAGGTTTCGCCCGGGAGCGTGGATCGCAGTGAGCTGATGCTCTGCGTCGCCACGATCGGGATGCAACGCGATTGCCGGGCCAGCGAGAAGAACTTCTCGTCGCCTGAGGGCTCGTTCTCGCCGGTCGTGGCGAATGACTGGAACTCGTCACAGATGAAGAGCACGGGCCTGGTCGGACGGGCTCCGTCTGCGTCCAACCTCTGGAGGCGGTTGAGCACCGCACGTTGAAAATCCTGCTTCAACATCGTTCCCAAGCCGCGGGCCAGGCTGGGATTCATGGCGGCCGGGAAATTGAGCGCGATGATCTTTCCCTGCTCGATCAAGTCCGCGAGCGGCGGGAGTGGTGTCCCATGGATTCCGTTTGGATTGCGCGCGGCCTCGTAGAGCTCCTTCGGTGGACAGAATGTGTGTTTGACTCGGCGGTTGTCGTCGAACAGCGACAGGAACACGCTGATGCCTTCGACGATGGACGTGCGCAGTTTGGATTCCATGCGCATCCAGTCATCTTCGAACCACCGCTTCACAGCCTCGAACTGCGCCACCTTGTCGGCATGGCCTGGGGCCGGGTTAGGGTGCACGACGCGATACCGCACCGACCCTGCGTCCAACGCAGCGATAGTGTCCTGAGACCACGGAGTCCACGACTCAGTGCCTGACTCGTCGTCTTTCCAGACTCCGCCTGTCGGAAGGCCCAGGAAGTGGTCGCGGCGGTTCACGAGAATCCGACGGGTTTCAGATCCGAACCGGTTCTCCCCTTCCGCGATCTTGGCCTTCAGCTTGTCGGGGTTGATGACGTGCTCGTAGATCTGAAAGAGCGTCACGTAGTCGTCGAGTGTCGTGTGCAGCAGAATCACAAACTTTACCAAGTTGGTGCTGGCCATCTGCCAGAAGGGCTCCTTGCCATGACCGAAGAGGTTGGTCATCAACGTGGCGATGCCATACGCCAGCGCGTACGCATCGAGGTCGTTGTGGAGGGGGTTATATCGATACGGCGATTCGAGACTGATCTCGACGTAGTCGTCCTCTCGACCGTATCGCTTCAAGATCTCGTGCACGCGCTTGCAGAAGTCGCCTTTCACCTCGAGCACCAGGCCGGCGATCTTGCGGGAAGGGGTTCTCGCTTGGTAGGCGAGCAGCTGCTCGACGTAGGGATACATACAAGCGGAGGATTTGCCCGAGCCGGTAGCTCCGATAATGGCGATGCCCGTGTAGAGGCCGCGCTCAGGGATGGTCAGCCACTGCGGTTGCGACGCGCGCCGTGGAGAGGTTCGGTGGTGTTGTTCTCCCAGGACGACGAAGAGTTCCTCACGTTGGTCGGGAGGCGGGTACGGCGGGAGCGGGCGCATGGCGGGGTTGCCGCCCCAACGGGCGGCGAAGATTGACAAGAACGAGAACACGACGTTCAGTCCGACGAAGGGCGTGCTGAACCACAGCGTCGTGTACGTGTACTGAAACCCGGCGGAGAGCGCCGGGCGTTTGAGGTCGATCAAACCGAGGACCGCGTTGTCGACGGGCCAAGGCCACGTCTGAAGTCCAATGACGCCCACGATGGCCGCCAGAGCCAGGCTCAAGACGAATCGGTATTGGATGAAGGTCCGCATGACGAGTTTGCTCAGCGGGACTGTCCAACCGGACGATGAGCGGTGCCGGTTTCGGAACTGGGCTTGAGTCCGGTCTCGGATTCGGTCTGGTCTCCGGTCTGGGATCCGGCCTCTGATCCGGCTGGGCCAACCTGGGATCCAATGCGTGGCGGTGTCGTGACAGCGGCCGCTTGGGTTGCCCGCCACGTGATGAACTCGCGATCCTTCGCGATCGTGGCGTCGATGAGTTGATTGACCACGTAGTCGGGCGTGTCACCGATGAACTTGGCGTAGAGCACGAGGGTGTCTCGGTGCGGCTCCTGCCGGCGGCAGATGTGGCGGACGAAGCGAACGCGGTTGGTGCGAGCTTTGATGAGCGGCATGGTGATGCTCCTGGTGAGGCTCCTGGTGATGGTGCAAGCGCGTGGTGTTACCGTGCTGAGACCAATGACAAGCAGTGGCGAGGGGAGAGCGACCCCGGGGGGCCGAGCCGGCGCCGCCAGGCGCCGGGTCAAGGCCTTGCCCCACGGCGGGGTCGCTCTCCCCTCGCCACTGGTTTTTCGGTGGCTTCGGGGTGGACAGCTGGCGCGCTGGGACTGCGGGCGGTCCGAGTGAGAGGCGACGCGCAAGATCTTGGCGATGAAGAGGTTGCCGTCCA
>Ga0163162_10005066_pt1 | contig 12695 bp, 12 predicted proteins | sample S55metaG_FD_115310 | JGI IMG/M metagenome (GOLD analysis project Ga0163162, IMG submission 115310) | Switchgrass rhizosphere microbial communities from Kellogg Biological Station, Michigan, USA - S5-5 metaG | ecosystem: Host-associated > Plants > Roots > Rhizosphere > Soil | place: USA...
CGTTGCTTGAGCAGCTGATAGAAGAAATTGCTGATAAATATCATGTTGCAGAAGATACTTTTGCAAACATGATGACCTGCCTTAACGAAGCCGTTATCAATGCCATTATGCACGGTAATAAACAGGACGAGACTAAAAAGGTGATTGTTAATGCCGAAGTTGACCCTAAGCGTATTATCTGGACAGTTACCGATGAAGGCCCGGGCTTTGACTATAATAACCTTGCCGACCCAACAGCTCCCGAAAACCTCGAGAACCTGACAGGTCGCGGCGTATTTATCATTAAACACCTTGCCGATCAGTGCATCTTTAACGCGTCGGGTAATGAAATTGAACTTCACTTTAAGATCTGATGCCCGCTATTAATTTTTTTGAAGAAGACACTACTTTTAAGCCCAAACAAAAAGCGCAGTTAAGACAGTGGATCAAGGATACCGTAGTTGCCGAAGGCTTTAAACTGAAGGAGCTTAATTACATTTTTTGCTCGGATGCTTACCTGTTGCAAATAAACCAGCAATATCTTGATCATGATACGTATACCGATATCGTAACTTTTGATAATTCAGAAGTTGAGGGGGATATTGTTGGCGATATTTTTATTTCGGTAGACCGTATCCGCGAAAACGGGGCCAAATTTAAAACCGGCGAAACCGATGAGTTGCACCGTGTAATTATTCATGGCGCCCTTCACCTTTTGGGCTACACGGATAAAAGTGTTGTTACAAAACAAAAAATGACACAAAAAGAAGATGAGTACTTAGCTAAAAGAAATTTTTAGCTTTACTTTTATACTGGATTATTAAAAATCAATTGTAAAAAACCATGAAAACACTGGCACTCATCATCGCCTTATTATTTGCCACCGCACCTTCTTCAGTATATGATTTTAAACTGAAAACTATCGATGGCAAAGATTTTAGCTTAGCTAAATACAAAGGCAAAAAAGTATTGATCGTAAACACCGCTTCAAAATGCGGCTTCACCAAACAATATGCCGATCTGGAAAAACTATCTGAGCAATACAAAGGCAAACTGGTAGTAGTAGGCTTTCCTGCCAATAACTTTGGCGGCCAGGAACCAGGTACCAACCAGGACATCAAAACCTTTTGTAAAGAAAACTTTAACGTGAAATTCCCGATGAGCGGTAAGGTAAGCGTTTTAGGTTTAGACATCGATCCGTTGTTCCAATACTTAACAACAGCTCCAAATCCTGATTTTACCGGCGATATCAAATGGAACTTTGAAAAATTCCTGATAGACGAGAATGGCAAGCTGATCCACCGTTTCAGGTCACAAACAACTCCGCTATCAGAAGATATCACTAAATATCTGAACTAAGAATTTGTTATTTAATAGGAAAGCCCCGGCATTTGCTGGGGCTTTTTTTGTTTGACATTATGGGATTCAATAACGCTATTGCTATCAGGGGCGATAATCAATCCCAAACGCCGTTTTGCGAAGTGAATATCACGGGCTCACCACCGGTTACCATAATGGTATGTTCGTGCTGTGCTACAAATCCGCCTTTATTGCCAAGCAATGTCCAGCCATCGGCTTGTGTCTCGGCAATTGTTGAGCGTGTTGAAATGAATGTCTCTATAGCTACTACCGAGTTCTTTTTAAAACGAGCAGTGTTATACCTGTCGCAGAAGTTCGCTATCTCGTGCGGTTCTTCGTGCAGACTACGGCCAACACCATGCCCGGTAAGGTTTTTTATTACCGTGTAGCCCGCTTTTTTGGCTTCGGTTTCGATCAGCTTACCTATTTCTGATATCCGGACACCGCCTTTAATGTTACTGATCGCCTTCCTCAAGATCTCTTTCGATGCCTCTACCAGTTTGCCGTGGCCGTGGATGTCTTCGCCCAATATAAATGAGCCGCCATTATCTGCCCAGTAGCCATTTAATTCTGCAGAAACATCAATATTTACCAGATCACCTTCTTTCAGGATCTTATCCGCAGATGGGATGCCGTGTGCTACTTCCTCGTTGATACTGATACAGGTATATCCCGGGAAACCATAGGTTAATTTAGGTGCAGAATTTGCGCCCATCTGTTCCAGCAATTTGCTGCCGTACTCGTCAAGCTCCTTTGTTGAAATGCCTGGTTTAGCAAACTCACGCATCTTTTTGAGCGTAATGGCAACGGCATCACTTGCCTGCTGCATTCCGCTTCTTTCGTCTTCAGTTGTTATAGACATTTTAAATATTATCTACAGCAAAATTAACAATTAATATAGTTAGAATATGTTTTGCCTGTGTATCTAAGCGGTGAAATTGCTTTCAAATTATATGCAGATTGAAAAACAATAAATGAAAAATTTCCACACTAATTTTTACGTATTAATCGAATTACACGAATTTTGAATTGATGGTAATTTAAGATTCGTGTAATTCGATTAATTGTGGATGGCTTGAAAAGTATTCGTGTAGAAATTTTCCGCCACGAGATTTAACAATCCCAATCGAATTATTTTAAACGCGATTCCTGCGCATTTAAGTTGACAACCCCTTGCAATTGAGCGCCACGGATAATCATAATCCTTTAGGGAACACAAAACTTTTTTCTATCTTTGGCTCAAATGATAATAGGTATTAAATATGGCAACAATGAAAACATCAAATCCCTTATGAGGGTATTTCTTGTTTCGGAGCCCTTTTTTAATGATCCACCATTCTCTTCTTTTTGCTAAGTAAAAAGTACTTCTTTCAGATTTGCTTTTTAGTTCTTCAACATTATTTTCAAAACAATTTATTAAATGCGGGCAATATTATAGCGCATTCTTATAGTTTGCCCAACCTGTCTTTTTAGCAAAAAATGAAAAAAACATTTGTTCTATTACATATAGCCGTATTGCTTGCCGGGTTTACCGGCGTATTTGGAAAGCTTATTTCTTTAAATGAATATCTGCTCACCTGTTACCGTACTTTATTCTCTTTTCTGTTCCTGCTTGTTATTGTCTGGATCAGGAAGCCTCAATTTAGCCGTTCGTGGGGGAGCATTTGGGAAATGGGTAAGGCAGGCTTATTAATATCTTTGCACTGGGTGTTCTTTTATGCCAGTATCAAGTACTCCAATGTTTCTGTGGGGGTAGTTTGTTATTGCCTTACCAGTTTTTTTACAGCATTTCTGGCCCCGCTTATTAACAAAAAGCCGTTTAACGTAACCGAACTGCTGTTAAGTACGCTTACCCTTGCCGGAATCGGATTGATTTTTCATTTCGATACTTCATTCCGTACGGGGATCATCCTGGGGGTAATATCATCTTTCCTGGCGTCACTTTACACGATCTTTAATGAACGGTTAGTTAAAAAATACGAATCGACCGTTATCAATATGTATCAAATGCTGGCAGGGTGTATTGCTCTAATTATAATGCTGCCGGTATATCTTTATTTTTTTCCTTCACAAACAATATTGCCGGGAATTACTGATACGGTTTATCTGCTGCTTTTGGCGCTTTTTTGTACTGTTGGGCTTTACGTGCTGGTTGCAGAAACTTTAAAAAAGATCTCTGCCTTTACGGTTAACCTAACTTTTAACCTGGAGCCTATTTACAGTATTTTACTGGCGATGATTTTATTCAATGAATCCAGGCAGCTTAATTTGTCTTTTTATGCGGGGCTTTTAGTGATCATCATATCGGTTGTATTACAAGCCGGGATAAGCCGGAGGAAAAGGTTATTGACTGATTTGTAATGGATGCCTGGACTCCAGACTTACGAAGTTTTTAAAACTTCGTAAGTCTTCAACAATAGGGAAAGTTATATAATTATAAAACCATGTCATTGCGAGCGCAGCGCGGCAATCTCGTCGGACGCAGAGCGGATTTGCAAGTATTTATGCATGGCTACGAGATTGCCACGTCGCGCCACACACTGCCCTACACGAACTCCTCGCAATGACATAATTTTTATTATTACCCCTGTTCAGGCACCCTTGCTGCCGCCTGCGCTGGTAAATCCATATTGCCATCCTGCTTAATGAGGTTGAGTTTATGTTTGGTAATGATCCATTTACCATCGGTTTCAATCAGTTCGGTATCGTAAGTGCCCTCAACAATCCATAGCTCATCACCAATAAAATGATCGGCTTTGCCATAGTAATGTACCACTGCTACTGAGCCGTTTTGCATTACATAAAAATCGGTGAGTTGATGGTGCGTTTTGTCGAAGCCGGGCAAAAAGCCGCGCCAGGCCGTAATGATATTTTCTGAGGATACCAGGCTTGCAGGATTACCGGTCATAGAACTATAATCAAGCTCAACATTTTCGGCAAGGGCATTTTTAACTTTGGTCCAGTCGCGCTCATCGGCTCCGCCGAACAAGGCTGTTACGGTTTCAATTATTTGGTCTTTCATCAGTTTTGCATAGGTTAAATTCACTCAAATATCAATTATCAGGCTCATTTTACATATTAACAACAAACTTTTATATAAACTTGTACTGTTATTGGTTGTTTTCCCAAAACGGCCGCCATAAAACATGAGTCAGGATTTTTACCAACATATTTTTGCTAAACAGCAAAACCTGGAGGCTGTGCCTTCAAACAGGGAAATTACGGCCTGGGCACTAAAAGTGATCCACTTGCTGTACCCCGAACAAACCGGGCGGCAGTACGCTTCGGTTGAAGAACTAAAGGATGAGTTTTTAAGACTCGAGAATGACCTTTGCGAAATTATGCATGCCACAAAAGCCTGCAGTAATTGTGATACCTCAAAGCTGGCCAAAAAATTCTTTGAAGGTCTTCCAGAGTTGTTCCGCATCTTGAACACCGATATTCAGGCCATTTTTAACGGCGATCCTGCCGCCCGCAGCGAGTTTGAGGTGATCCGTACTTACCCCGGGTTCCATGCCATTTCGCTTTACCGTGTGGCCCATAGCCTTTATATTGATGATATTCCTTTGTTGCCGAGGATCCTTACAGAATATGCGCATTCAAAAACGGGGATAGATATTCATCCTGCTGCCAAAATAGACGAGTATTTCTATATAGATCATGGTACCGGTATTGTTATCGGTGAAAGCTGCACAATAGGCAAGCACGTAAAGTTGTATCAGGGTGTTACCTTAGGTGCGTTAAGCGTAGATAAAAGTATGGCCAACACCAAACGTCATCCAACAGTTGAGGATAACGTGGTAATCTATTCGGGCGCAACCATTTTGGGCGGCGAAACCATTATTGGGCATAACAGCGTGGTAGGGGGGAACGTTTGGCTTACCAAAAGCCTGCCGCCAAATTCAAGGGTTTATCATACCCCCAATCACCGGATACTGAAAAGGCTGAGCATTAAACTGTTCGGCGGAAAAAGATAAAGCATTTACCTAATAAAAAATATAATGGCTGGATTGATAGACCTGATAGGCAACACGCCTATGGTAGAAATTAAAAAGCTGAACCCTAATCCTAAAGTACAGATCTTTGCCAAGCTGGAGGGGAATAACCCCGGTGGCAGCGTGAAAGACCGCGCATCGCTTAATATGATCAGGAGCGCCATTGAACGAGGTGATATCAAGCCTGGTACTAAACTTATTGAAGCAACCAGCGGTAATACAGGCATTGCTCTGGCTATGATTGCAAGGCTGTTTGACCTTGAGATAGAACTGGTGATGCCATCCAACTCCACCCGCGAGCGTACGCTTACTATGGAAGCTTTTGGCGCTAAAGTTACCCTGTTGGAAGGAATAGAGCTTTGCCGTGATTATGCCGAAGAGAAAGCAGCCACCGGCGAATATTTTTTGCTGAACCAGTTCGCCAATCCCGATAACTACATGGCCCACGTAAAAAGTACCGGTCCCGAAATTTGGCGCGATACCGAAGGTAAGATCACCCATTTTGTTAGCGCCATGGGTACCACAGGTACCATTATGGGCTGTTCAAGATATTTGAAAGAGAAAAACACTAATGTGCAAATTATAGGCTGCCAGCCGGTTGAAGGTTCTTCTATCCCCGGCATTCGCAGGTGGCCGGAAGAATATCTGCCCAAGATCTTTGATGCGACACGGGTTGACAGGGTAATGGATATCTCGCAGGAAGAAGCTACTCAAATGGCCCGCCAGATGGCTAAAGTTGAAGGGGTGTTTGCGGGTATGAGCAGTGGTGGCGCGTTATCCGCCGCGATAAGGCTGGCTCAGGAGCTGGAAGAGGGTGTTATCGTATTTATTTGCTGTGACAGGGGGGATAGGTATTTGAGCAGTGAGTTGTTTGGGTAAAACCGAACTACCACGTCATTGCGAGGTACGAAGCAATCGCGAACTATACAGAGCGGCTCTGCCAATCGGGGATTGCTTCGTACCTCGCAATGGCGTGGTGGATAATAGCATGTTATAATACCTCCAACCCTTTTAACTCTTCATCCAACCCCTCCGCCGAAGTAAAATGAATGCTTTTGATCCCCATCTTTTCCGCGGCTAAAATATTACGATAGTTATCATCAATAAATAAAGCGTCGGCAGCTTTTACGTCATAACGATCAAGCAAGAGCTGGTAAAAAGCAGGAGCAGGCTTACGCATCTTTTCGGCACCTGACATTACAATGCCATCAAACCAGTTTAAAAAATCATAACGTTCTAAAGCAAACGGGAAAGTTTCGGCCGACCAATTGGTTAATGCATAGATCTTGTATTTACCGCTTGCCTTTAATTGTCTAAAGATCTCTACGGTATCATGCAACGGCTCGCCAAGCATCTCTATCCACCGGGAATAAAAGGCGCGGATTTTAGCCTCATGTGTGGGGTGTTGGGCTACAAGCAGGTCTGTCCCTTCCTGTAAGGATCGGCCCGCGTCCTGTTCCTCGTTCCAGTCGGAGGTGCAGATATTGGCCAGGAAGTCTTTCATTTCCTGCTCGTCGGTAAACAGGCTGCGGTACAGGTAATGCGGGTTCCAGTCGATTAAAACGGCCCCCAAATCAAATATTATAGTGTTGATCATTTCTTCTTAGCATGTATCTCATGAACCTCGGCTTTGGTAACTACCGAATCTTTCAGAAAGATGACCAGGCTTGATGAGTATGTCAGTGTCCCCTTGTTGTACTGACGGTCAAGATCATACACCATACTATCTTTGCTGCTTAACTGCGGACGGTGAAGCAGGTGGATCACCTTTTGATATTTAAGACCATTGAGTTGCTTGCTGGCGATAAGGTCTTCAACCATGCCGGGGCGGTAGGCAAAGGTAATGCCGTCACCATCATCCCATTTATCACGATCAAACTTTTGTTTACGGCTGCAGGCGGTTAGGCAAACTGCCAGGAGGCAGGCGAATATCAATGAGGTTTTGTTGAGCATTTTATGTTTCGGTATTGAATCAGGTGCTGCTTTTGTAACCATGTCATTGCGAGCGATAGCGTGGCAACCGCATGCTATACAGAGCGGATCTGCACAGTTCGCGATTGCTTCGTGCCTCGCAATGACATGGTTGGTAAGCGCCTCTTTTTAGGAGGCACTTTTTCCAGCATCTAAAAATACTGAAATTAATCTACTGCTAAAAGGTAGCCTTTAAAATCAGCAAAATCTTTACTGATGGCTACAGCTTGTTTGGTTTTTGATTCCAGTTCTTTTACCTGTTCGGGCACTTCAATTTTGGCTGCTACCTCATCGCTGAAAACATCTGTGAATTTACAAGGATGTGCAGTTGAAAGGAATACACCGGCAGTATCTGTAGTGGCATGGTCCTGTTTGTAATCGGTTAGGGCCTGCCAGGCTATGGCAGTATGAGGGCATACCACATAATTATAATTATCAAATACCCAGTTGATGGCTTTTACGGTTTCTTCGTCATCATATTTGAAACCAACAACAAGCTCTTTAAGCGCTTCGGTATCGTTTTTAAACAGATCGGCAATACGTACCCAGTTGCTTGGGTTGCCCACATCCATAGCGTTAGATAGCGTTGCTACCGATGGTTTAGGCTGATAAACGCCGGTTTTTAAAAACTCGGGAACAGTATCATTAACATTAGTGGCCGCGATAAATTTTTCGACAGGCAAGCCCATTTTCCAGCCCAACAAACCGGCGCCGATATTGCCAAAGTTGCCGCTCGGTACCGAGAAAACTACTTTTTTAATGCCTTGCCTTAATAGTTGTGCATAGGCATTGAAGTAGTAAAAAGTCTGCGGAACCAAACGCGCTATGTTAATTGAATTAGCAGATGTAAGACGGAATTTTTCGTTCAGTTCTTCATCAACAAAAGCCTGTTTCACCAGGGCCTGGCAATCGTCAAAAGTACCATCTACCTCAAGTGCGCGAATATTTTGGCCGTTGGTAGTTAGCTGTTGTTCCTGCACACCGCTCACTTTCCCTTTTGGATAAAGGATAGTAACACGTGTATTAGGTACGCCTAAAAAGCCTAAAGCTACTGCACCGCCGGTATCGCCGCTGGTTGCTACCAATACATCGAGCTGCTTTTCGCCGGGCTCAAGGAAATAGCTCATTACACGGCTCATAAAACGGGCGCCAAAATCCTTGAATGCAAGCGATGGTCCGTGGAACAACTCCAGTACGTAAACATTGTCTTCCAGCTTTACGATAGGGGCCGGGAAGTTGATGGCATCATCGATCAGTGCTTTTAGATCAGCTTCGGGAATAGAATCGCCAAGCAGGTTTTGGGCTACTTTAAAAGCGATCTCGGGCAGGGTATATTTATCAAGGTTATTGATAAAATCATCATCCAAACGGGGGATGCTGTAGGGCATATACAAACCTTTATCCTGCGGCATACTGTTAAAAACGGCGTCTTTAAAAGATACTTCGGATAAGGTGTTATTGGTACTGTAGAGTTTCATTTTTTGATTTCGGATTTCGGAATTTCGATTTCGGATTTGTTTTTATTTGCGGATTTCTCCATCCCGTCATTGCGAGATACGAAGCAATCGCGAACTATACAGGGCGGACCTGCTAATAAGGGATTGCTTCGTATCTCGCAATGACGGGCGATTTTAAGCCCTCTCCTTTAGGGGAGGGTTTGGGTGGGGCGACTATCCCAAAACCTTTGGCCCCGCGTCATTAATAGTTGATACGTAACTGTTCGAGCCGATTTTTAAACCGGTTAGATGATGCTGTAGCTTCTGCGTGATGTTACGGGCGGTCGCTTCATCTCTGGTAAAAGCAAATACCGAAGGCCCCGAGCCTGAGATACCAAAACTTACGGCGCCAAGTTCCATAGCCATTTCGCGCATTTTATAAAAATCAGGGATCAGCATGGAGCGTACCGGTTCAACCAATACATCCTTCATACTGCGACCGATCAGGTCGATATCCTGCATGAACAAACCGCTCACCAGGCCGGCAATATTGCCCCATTGGGTTACAGCATCCTTCATCTGGATGTTTTTGCGGATGATCTGGCGGGCTTCGCGGGTAGGTACGTCCACATCAGGGAAAACAATAGCGCACCACAGGTTTTTAGGATGAGGTAACCTTACCACATCAAGCGGCTCATAACTGCGGATCAGCACAAAACCGCCGAACAGGGCAGGGGCAACGTTATCAGCATGACCATGACCGCAAGCCATTTCTTCGCCCTTCATAGCAAAAGGCAGCAGTTTTATCGGGTCGGAATCATCGCCCAATAAAGTTTTGATAGCAAACAAACCCGCAACAGTACTGGCCGAGCTTGAGCCCAGGCCACTGCCAATAGGCATTTTTTTGTGCAACTCGATATCTAAACCAATATCGGCGCGGCCAACACTTTGTAAGTAATGCTGTACGCTTACACTCACGGTGTTTTTTGCCGGATCAAGCGGCAGGCGACCGTCATCGCCCGTAATTTTACTGATGGTGATGCCTGGTTTGCCGGTCACGCGCATGATCACCTCGTCGCCAGGTTCATCAACCGCAAAACCCAGCACATCAAAACCGCAAACCACGTTGGCTACGGTTGCCGGGGCAAAAACCCTAACGCTCTCGCCCCCCCCGCCCCCTAAAGGGGGGGCCAAAGGGGTGGGTTTCTTTAAATCATTTATTGTATTGTCCATGTTAAAAATATCAAACTATTACTCCCCCTTTAGGGGGGCGGGGGGGCGAGGCTATTAATTCGCGCCCACGTTTATTAAATCAGCAAATACGCCGGCGGCGGTTACTTCGGCACCGGCACCGGGGCCTTTTACAACCAGCGGGCGCTCGCGGTACCTGTCGGTAGTGAATGATATTATATTATCACTGCCCGACAACATATAGAACGGATGGTTTTCATCAACCATTTGCAGGGTGATACTTACCTTACCGTTTTCCAATTTGCCAATGTAGCGCAATACTTTTCCGTCTTTTTCGGCCGAGTCTTTTAGTTTGGCAAAATGGGCGTCTTCTGCTTTTAAGGTTGCGTAAAAATCTTCAACGGTTTTGGCTTCAAGGCTCGCTTTAGGCAGTACGCTTTCTATTTCAACGTCGGCTTCTTCCATTGGGTAACCGGCATCGCGGGCAAGGATGAGCATTTTGCGCATAAAATCCTTACCACTCAGGTCATCACGCGGATCAGGTTCGGTATAGCCTTTTTCCTGGGCTTCTTTAACCACATCGTGGAAATTGGCATCGCCCTTAAAGTTATTAAAGATGAACGAGATGGTGCCCGAAAGTATTGCTTCGATCCGTTGTACCCTGTCGCCGCTGTTCATCAGGTTTTTAAGGGTATTGATGATAGGCAGGCCCGCACCTACGTTGGTTTCGTAAAAGAAATCAACACCATGGGCGCGTGCGGTATCTTTGAAAGTACGGTATTGCTTATAGCTGCCCGAGTTGCCTATTTTATTACAGGTGATCACCGAGATATTGGCTTTAAAGATCTCCTCATAAAAACCAATAGGAACAGGACTTGCCGTATTATCAATGAATACACAGTTTGGCAGGTTCATTTCTTTCATCCGGTTGATGAACGATTGCAGGTCGGCCTCGTAAGGAGACGATTGTATGTCATCTTGCCAGGTATCCAACGAAATGCCATCGCTATTGAAAGTCATTTTGCGGGTATTGCTGATGCCGGCTATTTTAACCTGGATGCCGTTGTTATCTTTCAAATAATCGCTGTGGGCATTTAATTGATTAAACAGCGTTTTGCCGATGTTACCTGTACCCAAACAAAATGCGTGCAGGGTTTTGGTAAGCTGTACAAAGAAGGCATCATGCACGGCGTTCAGTGCTTTTGAAAGATCATTTGCGGAGATGATCACCGAGATATTATACTCTGAAGAGCCTTGTGCTATAGCCCTTACGTTAACACCATTACGGCCCAACGCGTGGAACAACTTGCCCGACATGCCTGGGGTTTGTTTCATGTTTTCGCCCACGATGGCCAGGATAGCCAGATTTTTTTCGATAACCAAATGCTCCAGTTTTTTAGCGGCAAGCTCCAGCTCAAACTCCTGTTCTATAACCTGTTTAGCACGCTCGGTGTCCTGCGGCTGTACAGCAAAAGTGATACTATGCTCAGATGATGACTGAGTGATCAGGATCACGTTGATCTGCTCGCGGGCAAGTAAGGAGAACAGCCTGCCGCTAAAGCCCGATTTGCCTACCATGCCGCTGCCCTCTAAGTTGAGGATGCTGATGTTATTGATAGATGAGATCCCTTTGATTGGCAGGGTAGAGGCCTTGCAATCATGACGGATCACGGTACCTTCAAACTCGGGCTCAAAGGTGTTTTTGATCACGATAGGGATCTTCTTTAAAAATGCCGGGATCATGGTTGGCGGATAGATCACCTTAGCGCCGAAGTAAGAAAGTTCCATCGCTTCGGTATAAGTAAGCTCGGTTAAGGAGAACGCTTTTTTCACCATACGTGGATCAGCGGTCATCATACCGTTAACGTCTGTCCAGATCTGGATTTCCTGTGCGTTTAGAGCAGCGCCGAAAATGGCAGCTGTATAATCTGAGCCTCCGCGACCTAAAGTTGTGGTTTGGCCGGCATCATTTGAAGCAATAAAACCGGTAACGATCAGCGTTTTGCCTTTATTTTCGGTGTACAGGCCTTGTACCAGTCGTTCGGTTAGCTCGGTATTTACTTTGGCGTTGCCGAAGGCGTTGTCGGTTTTGATCACATCGGCGGCATCAACAAAAAGCACATCGCCAAAATGCTGTGCCGCAATTTTGCTCACCATCAGGGTTGAGCAACGTTCGCCGAAGGCCAGCACCTGGTCGCGCGTTTTCGGGGTAAGCTCGCGAAGCGTGAGTACGCCCTGCAGCAATTCTTCCAGTTGGTTGAAGTGAATTTTTAAGCGGGTGAGGGCAGGGTTCTGATTCTGCACATCCAAAAGGGCTTTTACGGCATCAAAATGGCGTTTTTCAAGCTCGGCAAGCCCGGCGGTAAATTCAATACCATTGGCTGCGTCTTCGGCCATAGCCGAGAGCAGGTTGGTTACGCCGCCCATGGCAGATAATACCACTACCGGCTTTTCATCATTTTTTACTTCATCCTTCAGGATGCTTAACAGGGTTTGGATGCTGCTTACAGATCCAACGGAAGTACCTCCGAATTTTAAAACTTTCATTTATGGGTTTAGTATCAAGCTATAACAAAAAAGCCTTCCTCTTTGCGGAGGAAGGCTTTCATCTGGTTTTCATTTTTTATGTTTTTACACCATACGATTATCTTCCTCCGAGGTTTATGCCGGTGGTAATAATAGTTGTAATAATGGTGTTGTTAATTGTCATATATAATGTCTGTAAAGTAAGTAGATTATTTTTGAATACGCAAGGATTATTTTA
>Ga0163162_10005067_pt1 | contig 12695 bp, 7 predicted proteins | sample S55metaG_FD_115310 | JGI IMG/M metagenome (GOLD analysis project Ga0163162, IMG submission 115310) | Switchgrass rhizosphere microbial communities from Kellogg Biological Station, Michigan, USA - S5-5 metaG | ecosystem: Host-associated > Plants > Roots > Rhizosphere > Soil | place: USA: Michigan...
CCCTTCGGCGGCACCTGGTACAGCGAGAACAACGTGCTCGCGAGCGCGTCGTGGGAACTGGACATCTGGGGCAAGAACCGCTCGCGCCTCGACGCGGCCGTGTCGCGGGAAAAGGCGGCCGAGGCGGACATGCAGGAGGCGCGCGTGGCGCTCGCCGCGTCGGTTGCGCGCACCTATAACCAGCTCGGGCTGCTCTACGCGCTCGCCGACGTCGCGCAGCGCGAGATCGACAACCGCAAGAACGTCGGACGGATCACGGACGGGCGCGTCGCCGCCGGCCTCGACACGAACGTCGAGCGCCGCACCGCGGAGGGCAACGTCGCGACGAGTCAGTCGAATCTCACCGAGCTCGACGGCCAGATCACGACCGTGCGCTACCAGCTGGGCGCCCTGCTCGGCAAGGGCCCGGACCGCGGCCTGCAGATCGCCAAGCCGGTTGTGAATCCGAAAATCGAGATCGCGCTGCCGGACAACGTGCCCGCGAACCTCGTCGCGCGCCGGCCGGATATCGTCGCCGCGCGCTGGCAGGTCGAGGCCATGACGCACGACATCAAGGAAGCGAAGGCCGAGTTCTTCCCGGACATCAACCTCGCGGCCGCGTTCGGTTTCGATGCGTTCGGCTGGAGCAAATTCCTTCAGTCGAGCAGCCGCCAGGTGCAGTTCGGCCCGGCGATCAGCCTGCCGATCTTCGACGCCGGCGCGCTGCGCGCGCAGCTGAAGAGCCGCTACGCCGATTTCGAGCTGGACGTCGCGAACTACAACCAGACGCTCATCGGCGCGCTCAACGACGTCGCGACGCAAATCGCGGCGATCCGCTCGCTCGACCGCCAGATGGCCGACGCCGGGCGCGCGCTCGACGCCGCGACGCACGCGTACGACCTCGCCGTGATTCGCTACAAGGCGGGCCTCTCGCCCCAGCTGCAAGTGCTTTCCGCGGACGAGAACCGGCTCGCGAACGAGCAGACCGTCACCAACCTGAGGATGAGACGCCGCGACCTGCAGATCGGCCTCATCAAGGCGCTGGGCGGCGGGTTCGACGCGACGAGCACGAATCTCGCGATCGACGGCAGCGGCGAGGCGCACGCAGCGGCCGGCCAGACGCCGGCTCGCTAAGAAAAAAGCATCAAGACCAGGACCAGGAACGGAGCCATCATGAGCGATTCTCAACAAACCGCCGCGACGCCCGCGCAGAAGCAGAGTTCGGCCAAGCGCCGCATGCTGATGACGCTGATCGTGCTCGTCATCATCGTCGTTGCCGTTGCGTACGGCGCGTATTACTTCCTGATCGCGCGCTTTCACGAGGCCACCGACGACGCCTACGTGAACGGCAACGTCGTGCAGATCACGCCGCAAGTGGTCGGCACGGTCATCTCCGTGAACGCCGACGACACGCAGACCGTCAGGACGGGCGAACCCCTCGTCGTGCTCGACCCGGCCGATTCGAAGGTCGCGCTCGACCAGGCCGAGGCGAATCTCGCGCAGACGGTGCGCCAGGTGCGCACGCTCTTCGTCAACGACAACCAGTACGAGGCGCAGGTCGCGTTGCGCAAATCGGACCTGTCGCGGGCACAGGACGACCTGCGCCGCCGCATGACGGTCGCGCAGACGGGCGCCGTGTCGCTCGAGGAAATCTCGCACGCCCGCGACGCGGTGCGCGCCGCGCAGGCCGCACTCGACGCCGCGCAGCAGGAACTCGCGTCGAACCGGTCGCTGACCGCGAACACGACGATCGCTAGCCATCCGAACGTGCTGGCCGCGGCAGCCAGGGTCCGCGATTCGTACATCAACTTCGCGCGCAACACGCTGCCGGCGCCCGTCACGGGCTACGTCGCGAAACGTTCGGTGCAGGTCGGCCAGCGCGTGTCGCCGGGCAACCCGCTGATGGCGATCGTGCCGCTCAACGCCGTGTGGGTCGACGCGAACTTCAAGGAAGTGCAACTCAAGCACATGCGCATCGGCCAGCCGGTCGAGCTGACGGCCGACCTGTACGGCTCGGGCGTGGTCTTCCACGGCAAGGTGATTGGCTTCTCGGCGGGCACGGGCTCGGCGTTCTCGCTCCTGCCGGCGCAAAACGCGACCGGCAACTGGATCAAGGTCGTGCAGCGCCTTCCGGTGCGCGTCGCGCTCGATCCGAAGGAACTCGAGCAGCATCCGCTTCGCATCGGGCTGTCGATGAACGTCGACGTGACGATCAAGAACGAGCAAGGCGGCCAGCTCGGCAACGCGCCGAACACCGTCTACCAGACGAACGTGTTCGACAAGTACGGCGACGACGCCAACGCCGAAATCGCCCGCATCATCCAGGCGAACGACGGCTCGGGCGGCGGCGCGAAAGGCGCGGTCTCGCGCGGCGCGAAGCCCGCCGCCTCGATGATGTAAGCGCGGTCCCCGCCACTTCGGATTCTTGCCAATGTCTCAGCCAAACGTCGTTCATCCGCCGCTCGAAGGCGCGAAACTCGTGATCGGCACGATCGCGGTGTCGCTCGCGGTGTTCATGAACGTGCTCGACACGTCGATCGCGAACGTCTCGATTCCGTCGATCTCGGGCGACCTCGGCGTGGCGTCCGACCAGGGCACGTGGGTCATCACGTCGTTCGCGGTCGCCAATGCCATTTCGGTGCCGCTCACCGGCTGGCTCACGCAGCGCATCGGGCAGGTGCGCCTCTTTCTCGGCTCGATCGTGCTGTTCGTGATCGCGTCGTGGCTGTGCGGCCTCGCACCCACGCTGCCCTTCCTGCTCGCGGCGCGCGTGTTCCAGGGCGCGGTCGCCGGCCCGATGATCCCGCTCTCGCAAACGCTGCTGCTCGCGAGCTACCCGCGCGCGAAGGCGCCGATGGCGCTCTCGATGTGGTCGATGACCACGCTGATCGCACCGGTCGCGGGACCGATTCTCGGCGGCTGGATCTCGGACAACATCTCGTGGCCGTGGATCTTCTACGTGAACATTCCGGTCGGCATCATCGCGGCGCTCGCCACGTTCGCGATCTTCCGCGAGCGCGACTCCGTGATCCGCAAGGCGCCGATCGACACCGTCGGCCTCGCGCTCCTCGTGATCTGGGTCGGCTCGCTGCAGATCATGCTCGACAAGGGCAAGGACCTCGACTGGTTCAATTCGACGACCATCATCGTCCTCACGCTGATCGCCGTGATCGCGCTCGCGTTCTTCATCGTGTGGGAGCTGACGGCGGAGCACCCGGTCGTCGACCTGTCGCTCTTCAAGCTGCGCAACTTCACGGGCGGCACGATCGCGCTGTCGATCGGCTACGGCCTCTACTTCGGCAACCTCGTGCTGCTGCCGCTGTGGCTGCAGACCGACATCGGCTACACGGCGACCGACGCCGGGCTCGTGATGGCGCCCGTCGGCGTGTTCGCGATCCTGCTCTCCCCCGTGACCGGCAAGTTCCTGCCACGCACCGATCCGCGCAAGATCGCGACGGCCGCGTTCCTCGTGTTCGCGCTGTGCTTCTGGATGCGCTCGCGCTACACGACTGGCGTCGACACCTATTCGCTGATGCTGCCGACGCTGATTCAGGGCATCGGAATGGCGGGCTTCTTCATTCCGCTCGTGTCGATCACGCTGTCCGGCCTGCCGGGGCACCGCATTCCGGCGGCCTCCGGCCTGTCGAACTTCGTGCGGATCATGTGCGGGGGCATCGGCACGTCGATCTTTTCGACGGCGTGGGAGCACCGCTCGATCGTGCATCACGCGCAACTCGTCGAACAGGCGAATGCGTACAACCCGACGTTCAGCCATTCGATCGAGCAGATGCGCGCCGCCGGGTTCGACCAGTCGCAGGCGTACGGGCTCTTCAACAGCATGGCGACGCAGCAGGCCGCGCAACTCGGCGTGAACGACCTGTTCTATCTGTCGGCGGGGATTTTCGTCGCGCTGATCGCGCTGATCTGGATCACGCGGCCGGAACGCGCGGGCGGCGGGGATTCGGCTGCGGCGGCATCGGCGGCGCACTGACGGCCGTCATGAGGGGCGGCGAGGAAGCCCGATAGGCTTTTCGGGCTTTCTCTACAGGGCCTCTCGACATGGCGAAGAAATTCCCTTTGTATCCCGAGGGGGTTTGCTGGGGATGCGACAGGTACTGCATGGCCGATTCGCCGGGATGCGGACACGGCTCCATCCGGACGCAGCACCCGATAGAACTGCTTGGCGCAGACTGGCTCGAATAGGGCGATTGGGGAATCGAGTCCGCGGCGAAGCCGGTGACGCCCGGCGAGAACTGATCGTTCGAGCGCAACAGCCGCGCTCCGACCGACCCGGCGTCGTCAATCTCACTCAGCCCTGCGCGCTCACGACGAGCCGCTCCGGCGCCAGCACGCCCTCGCCCGCCCTCGCGACACCGAGCAGCCTCGCGCCGTCGTCCGCATACACGCGCACGCGACCGTCTCCGAGCGGTGCCGCGGACACCTCCGACAATTTCAGCCGCTGACCATGCAGAAAGCGGCGCGCGGCATCGGCGTCGAGATGCACCGCGGGAAACGTCGAGAGCAGCGCGTCGACCGGCTGGAGCCACGAGTCGCGCTCGGCCTCCGGGGCATCCGACAACGCGTCGAGCGTAACAGCGTGCTCGAGCGTCAAAGCGCCGACGCCCGTGCGCCGCAGCGCGACGAGATGCGCGCCGCACCCGAGCGTTTCGCCGATGTCTTCCGCCAGCGTGCGCACGTACGTGCCCTTGCTGCACGTCACGCGAAAGGTCACGTCGGGCAGCGCGCACGCGATCAGTTCGAGCGCATGAATCGTCACCTGACGGCCCTCGCGCTCGACCGTCTCGCCGGCCCGGGCGTACTCGTAGAGCGGCTTGCCGTCGCGCTTCAACGCGGAATACATCGGCGGAACCTGCGTAATTTCGCCTCGAAACTCCGCGAGCGCGGCGAGCACGGCCGGCTCGTCGCAAGCGACCTCGCGCGAATCGATCGCCTCGCCTTCGGCATCGCCCGTCGTCGTGCGGATGCCGAGGCGCATCGTCGCCTCGTAGGTCTTGTCGGCGTCGAGCAGGTCTTGCGAAAACTTGGTCGCCTCGCCGAAGCAAAGCGGCAGCAGGCCGGTCGCGAGCGGATCGAGCGTGCCGGTGTGGCCCGCCTTCTTCGCCAGATAGAGCCGCTTCGCGCGGATCAGCGCGTCATTGCTGGACAGGTTGAGCGGCTTGTCCAGCAGCAGGACGCCGTCGATCGCGCGGCGCGCGATCTTCGGGCGCGCCGGGGCATTCGAACCCTTCATCGGTCAGGCACCTTCCTCGTCGTCCTTCGCGCGCGTCGCATTGGCCTCGTCGATCAGGCGCGACATTTCGACGGCCTTCTCGATCGTCTTGTCGTAGTGGAAATGCAGCGTCGGCACCGTGTGGATGTGCAGGCGCTTGAAAAGCTGATTGTGCAGATGGCCGGCCGCGTGATTGAGCCCGTCCTGCGTCTGCTGCGGATCGCCCGTCAAGGTCGTGAAGAAGACCTTCGCATGCGCGTAGTCGGGCGTCAGCTCGACGCTCTGTATCGTCACCATTCCGACGCGCGGATCCTTCACCTCGCGCATGAGTTCCGACAAGTCGCGCTGAATCTGATCCGCGATCTGCACGTTGCGATTCGGGGAAGTACGTTTCTTGACCATGATGTTTTCCAGTTGATGCTTGGGGTGTTGCGTGGCGCCCGGCGCCCATAAAGAAAAAGGCGGAGCGGACCTTGAGGCCCGCTCCGCCTTGCGCCCGGCGGGCAACCTTACAGCGTACGAGCGACTTCCGTGACTTCGAAGATCTCGAACTGGTCGCCTTCGACGATGTCGTTGAAGTTCTTGATCGACATGCCGCACTCGAAGCCCTGACGCACTTCCTTCACGTCGTCCTTGAAGCGCTTGAGCGAATCGAGCTCCCCGGTATGGATCACGACGTTGTTGCGGATCACGCGAACCGACGAGCTGCGCTTCACGAAACCGTCCGTCACCATACAACCCGCGATCAGGCCGACCTTCGGCACGCGAATCACCTGGCGCACCTCGACCATGCCCGTCACCACTTCGCGCTTCTCCGGCGAGAGCATGCCGGACATCGCCGCCTTCACCTCATCCACTGCGTCGTAGATGATGTTGTAGTAACGGATGTCGATGCCGTTCGACTCGGCGAGCTTGCGTGCCTGAGCGTCCGCACGCGTGTTGAAGCCGATGATGACCGCCTTCGACGCCGTCGCCAGGTTGACGTCCGACTCGCTGATCGCGCCGACCGCGCTGTGCACGATCTGCACGCGCACTTCGTTGGTCGAGAGCTTCTGCAGCGACTGCACGAGCGCTTCCTGCGAACCCTGCACGTCGGCCTTGACGATGAGCGGCAGGTTCTGCACTTCGCCTTCGCCCATCTGCTCGAGCATGTTTTCGAGCTTCGCGGCCTGCTGCTTCGCAAGCTTCACGTCGCGGAACTTGCCCTGACGGAACAGCGCGATTTCGCGCGCTTTGCGCTCGTCCGGCAGCACGATGACTTCCTCGCCCGCGCCCGGCACTTCCGACAGACCCTGGATCTCGACCGGAATCGACGGACCCGCCGTCTTGGTCGGCTTTCCGGTTTCGTCGAGCATTGCGCGCACGCGGCCGTAGGCGCTGCCTGCCAGCACGACGTCGCCGCGATTCAGCGTGCCCGACTGAACCAGGATGGTTGCGACCGGACCCTTGCCCTTGTCGAGCTTCGCTTCGATCACGAGGCCCTTCGCGGGCGCCTCCACCGGTGCCGTCAGTTCCAGCACTTCCGCCTGGAGCGAGACGTTTTCCAGCAGATCGTCGATGCCCTGACCCGTCTTCGCCGACACTTCCACGAACGGCGAATCGCCGCCGTACTCTTCCGGCACGACGCCTTCCGCGACGAGTTCCTGCTTCACGCGCTCGGAGTGCGCATCCGGCTTGTCGATCTTGTTGATCGCGACGACGATCGGCACGCCGCCCGCCTTCGCGTGGGCGATCGCTTCCTTCGTCTGCGGCATCACGCCGTCGTCGGCTGCGACCACCAGGATCACGATGTCGGTCGCCTTCGCACCGCGTGCACGCATGGCCGTGAAGGCCTCGTGACCCGGCGTGTCGAGGAACGTGATCACGCCGCGCGGCGTATCGACGTGATACGCGCCGATATGCTGCGTGATCCCGCCCGCTTCGCCCGCCGCCACCTTCGCGCGGCGGATGTAGTCGAGCAGCGATGTCTTGCCGTGGTCGACGTGGCCCATCACCGTGACGACCGGCGGACGCGGCAGGCGCTCGCCCGCTTCTTCCGTCGTTTCGCCTTCGGTGAGGAGCGCTTCCGGATCGTCCAGCTTCGCCGCGACCGCCCGGTGGCCCAGTTCCTCGACGACGATCATCGCCGTTTCCTGGTCGAGCACCTGGTTGATCGTGACCATCTGGCCGAGCTTCATCATCACCTTGATGACTTCCGACGCCTTCACCGACATCTTGTGCGCCAGATCGGCAACCGAGATCGTTTCCGGCACGTGCACTTCACGCACGATCGGCTCGGTGGGTGCCTGGAACGTGGTCTGCTCCTGATGCTTGCCGCGACCCTTCGGACCGCCGCGCCAGCCGCGATCGACGCCGCCGCTCGTGTCGCCGCGCGTCTTGATGCCGCGGCGCTTGGCGGCGTCGTCCTGCCAGCCGCCCTTGCCGGGCTTTTTCTTGTCTGCCGCGGAGGGCGCCGCCGGAGCCGGCGCGCCCGCTGCGGGCTTCTTCGCCGCGGCCGGACGCGCGGACACCGCGCCTTCCGACTTCGCCGGCTTGTGCAGCGTGCCCTTCGCTTCGGCGGGCTTCGCCGCTTCCGCGGGCTTCGCGGCAGGCGGTGGCTCGGCCGGCTTCGCCTGCTGCGCGCGGCGCGGCGTGTTCATCATTTCGCGGATCGCGCGCGCTTCGGCTTCCGCCGCAGCGCGGCGCTTCGCGATCTGTTCCTGTTCGGCGCGGGCCTTTTCGGTCGCGGCCCGAGCGGCGTCCTCGGCCTTCTTGGCCGCTTCGCGCTGAGCGGCGCGCTCGGCGGCGGCCTTCTCCTCGTTCTGGCGTGCAGCGTTGTCCGCGGGCGCGGGTTCCTCGGCCTTCTTCTCGGCGCGCACGTCCGCACGCGGTTCCTGACGCACCGCTGCGGCCGCACGCGACACTTCCGCCGCTTCGGCCTGCGCCGCGGCGCGCTTCGCGGCCTCTTCTTCGGCACGGCGACGCTCGGCTTCGGCCGCTTCCTCGCGCGCACGGCGCTCTGCCTCTTCGCGCTCGAGACGCTCCTGGCGCTCCTTCAGCTCCTGCGCTTCCTTCTCGAGCAGCTCGGCTGCATGCCGCGCCTCTTCCTCGCGACGCTGCAATTCGGCTTCGTCGACTTCGTCCTCGGCGTGATTGCCCGCCTCGACGACCTGTTCGGCGCCGTGTTCGTCGCGTTTCACGAAGACACGCTTCTTGCGCACCTCGACCTGAATGGTGCGAGCTTTACCCGTTGCGTCGGATTGCTTGATTTCCGACGTATGCCGGCGGGTCAAAGTGATCTTGCGCTTGTCGGCGTCGGCGGAACCGTGCGACTTGCGCAAATGATCGAGCAGGCGCGCCTTGTCCATCTCGGACAAGTCGTCGTCAGCGCTCGCTTTCTGGACGCCAGCCGCCTGCAACTGCTCGAGCAGGACGCCCGCAGGCATTTTGAGTTCCGCGGCAAATTGGGCTACGTTGTTACTCGCCATTCATTCCTCTTGATGCAAGGACTAGTTCCTTGCTGTTAGATCGGTCATGCGGCCAAACCGGCCGCGATATTTCAGTGCGCCATGGTCATTTCTCACTGGAACCAGTGTTCACGTGCTTTCATGATCAACGCCTTAGCGGCATCCTCTTCCATGCCGGTCATTTCGACCAGCTCATCCACAGCCAGCTCGGCGAGTTCGTCGCGCGTCTGGATCTGGTGTTCCGCGAGCTTCGACAGCAGTTCGCTATCCATGCCGTCGAGGCTCTTCAGGTCGAGCGCCACGCCCTCGACCTTTTCTTCGTTGGCGATCGCCATCGTCAGCAACGCGTCACGGGAGCGATTGCGCAGTTCGTGAACCGTGTCTTCGTCGAAGGCTTCGATTTCGAGCATTTCGTTGAGCGGCACATACGCGATCTCCTCGAGGCTCGTGAAGCCCTCGTCGATCAGAATGTCGGCCACTTCTTCATCGACGTCGAGGCGCGCCATGAACAGGTTGCGCAATGTGCCGCGCTCTTCGTTCTGCTTCAACGCGGACTCATCCGGCGTCATGATGTTGATCTGCCAGCCGGTGAGTTCGCTGGCAAGACGGACGTTCTGGCCGCTGCGGCCGATTGCGACCGCGAGTTCGTTCTCGTCCACGACGACGTCCATCGAATGCTTTTCCTCATCGACGACGATCGACTGTACGGCAGCCGGCGCGAGGGCGCCGATCACGAACTGGGCGGGATCTTCCGACCATAGCACGATGTCGACGTTCTCGCCACCGAGCTCGTTTCGCACTGCCTGCACGCGCGAGCCGCGAATGCCGACGCAGGTGCCGATCGGGTCGATGCGCTTGTCGTACGCGATCACCCCGATTTTCGCACGCACGCCGGGATCGCGTGCAGCCGCCTTGATTTCGAGCAGGCCCTGCTCGATTTCGGGCACTTCCATTTCGAACAGCTTCATCAGGAACTCGGGCGCCGTGCGCGAGAGCTCGATCTGCGGTCCGCGCGCGGTGCGGTCGACCTTCGCGATGTAGGCGCGCACGCGGTCGCCCACGCGCAGGTTTTCCTTCGGAATCAGCTGGTCGCGGCGCAGGAGCGCTTCCACGCGGCCCGATTCGACGATGAAATTGCCCTTGTCGAGACGCTTGACCGAGCCGGTCATGATCTTCTCGCCGCGCTCGAGGAAGTCGTTCAGGATCTGCTCGCGTTCGGCGTCGCGAACCTTCTGAAGAATCACCTGCTTCGCCGCCTGCGCGCCGATGCGGCCGAATTCGATCGACGGAATCGGCTGCTCGATGTAGTCGTCCACCTGCGCGTCGGGCTTTTCTTCCTTCGCTTCGAACAGCAGGATCTCCTGATCCGGCTCCTGCAGACCCGCCTCGTCCGGCACGACGCGCCAGCGGCGGAAGGTTTCGTGTTCGCCGCTTTCACGATCGATCGCGACGCGAATATCCACATCTTCCTCGAATAGCTTTTTCGTTGCCGAAGCAAGCGCAGCCTCGAGCGCTGCGTACACCACGTCCTTGTTGACGTTTTTTTCGCGCGCCAGCGCATCCGCCAGCATCAAAACTTCGCGACTCATTGTTTGCGGCTCCTAAAGTCAACCTTGGGGACGAGACGTGCTTTATCGAGGTCCGCGATCGTGAAATCGAGCATTGCGGCGCCGTCCTTCCCTTCAAATTCCAAACCAATCGTTTCGCCGTTCGGCGCATGCACGATGCCCCGGTACGACTTGCGCCCGTCCAGCGGCTTTTTCAAAGTGATTACGGCTTCGCTGCCCGCGAAGCGCTCGAAGTCGGCCAGTTTCTTGAGCGGCCGGTCGAGACCGGGCGAAGAAACCTCGAGCCGGTCGTAATCGATGTTTTCGACTTCGAGCAGATACTGGAGCTGACGCGTGACCTTCTCGCAGTCTTCAATGGCAATTCCGGCGGGCTGGTCGATATAGACGCGCAACATGCCGCCTCCCGATCGCTCGAGATCGACAAGCTCGTAGCCGAGGCCCGAGACCGTGGTTTCTATCAATTCCGTCAGATGCACAGTGACTCCAAGGTGTTCGCGCGCTCCACGCCGGAACACCTGCGGGCCGCGCCTTAGCCGGCGCGCCTCCCTTCCTCGCCCTGCAGCCCAAGATGCCGAACCGAACAGCCAAAAAAAAATGGGCGCAACGCCCATCTTCTTGAAACCGAGGTCGCATCTGGGCGGCAAAACGAAACTGCGGAAACTGCGTGCCCAGCGACTTTGTGATTTTAGCTATTTTTCGGGATAAACGCAAACGAAACGGCCCGGATGAGGGCCGTTTCGGCGCCGATTCGGGCCGTTTGCGTTCGAAACGCGGTCATAGCTGGCCGCGTCCCGAACTGTCGGTCGACGCGAATGCGCGGCTTTCACGCGCTACCGCTTTTGGTCTCACCGGAGGTGATCAAAATGGTGCGCAAGGCGCCGCTTTTCAAGCGCCGCGTGTTTTCGACCAGCGCTTCATCAGCGCCCGCGCGTGCGATTGCGCGGCGTGGCCGGACGCGGGCCGCGGCCGGCGCCGCCCGGTTTTCCCTGCCCCCCACCCGGCGCACCCTGACGGCGCGGACCACCCGGATTCGCGGAACGCTTGCCCGGGCCGCCGGCGCCCATTCCCGCCGCGCCCTGCCCGCCGCCCTGCGGGCGGCCTCCTCGCTGGCCGGAGCCTGCGCGAGCGCCGTTCGGGCGATTGCCGTTTGCCTCGCCGCCCGCGCGATTGCCGTTGGGCTCTCGTGCGCCGCGCGCACCGTACCCGCCGATGCCGCCCAGGCCGTCCGCGTTGCCGAACCCGCCTGCCGTACCGCGCCGTCCGCCCGCGGCACCGCCGCGAGTGGGCGTCTGCGCCATGCGCGAATGCGAGCTCAAAACCGGCTCACGCGTGATGAATCCCATCGACGTCTGCATCGGATCGGGCTGAACGCGCTGGGGCGCGCTGCGTCCGCCCTTCTCCTCGGCCGGTGGCTTGAGGCCCACCGACGCCATCAGGCTGCGCACCTGATTGTCTTCGAGCTCTTCCCAGCGGCCGCGCTTCAGGCCCTTCGGCAACGCGATCGGGCCATGGCGCGTGCGGATCAGGCGGCTGACCATCAGGCCGGCGGCCTCGAACATGCGGCGCACCTCGCGATTGCGCCCTTCGGCGAGCGCCACGTGGTACCAGTGATTCGTGCCTTCGCCGCCGCCATCCTGAATGCGCAGGAAATTGGCGGGGCCGTCGTCGAGTTCGACGCCCTTCAGGAGCTTTTGCCGCATGCCTTCGGAGAGTTCACCGACCACGCGCACCGCGTACTCACGCTCCACGCTGTAGCGCGGATGCATGAAGCGGTTCGCGAGATCGCCGGAGGTCGTGAGCAGCAGCAGGCCTTCCGTGTTGAAGTCGAGGCGGCCGACGGCGAGCCACTTGGCCGTTTTCATCGGCGGCAGCTTGTCGAACACGGACGGACGGCCTTCCGGATCGGCATGGCTCACGATTTCGCCGGTCGGCTTGTGATACAGCAGGATGCGCGGCGGCTTGCTCGCGAGCTTGCGCTTGAGCGGCTTGCCGTTGATGCGCACCTGGTCGGTCGGCATGATGCGCTGGCCGATGTGCGCCGGCTCCCCGTTCACCGACACGCGACCCGCGATGATCAGTTCTTCCATGTCGCGGCGCGAGCCCATGCCCGCCTCGGCGAGCACCTTGTGGAGCTTCGGCGTATCGTCGTCGGGTTCCAGCACGCGCTTTTGCTGCGGCGCGTTGCGGCCACGGCGCAGCATCGGGGCGCGCACGCCGCCTGCGTTGTTGTCGGCGTCGAACGCGGGCGACGTGACGTAAGCGAACACGTCGTCGACCGCAGCGGCCGCGGCGCTCGGCACCAGTGCGGGCGCGTCGTCGCGCTTGCCGCGCTTTTGCGCGCCCTGCCGGCGTCCGCCCTCTCGCTGGCCTTCCTTGGCTTCCCTCGGCTCGCGATTGCCCTCGCGTGGTGCGCGCGGTTCGCGCGGCTCGCGTTTGCCGTCGGCGTTGCGCGGCGCCTTGCCGGCCGCGTCC
>Ga0163162_10005068_pt1 | contig 12694 bp, 9 predicted proteins | sample S55metaG_FD_115310 | JGI IMG/M metagenome (GOLD analysis project Ga0163162, IMG submission 115310) | Switchgrass rhizosphere microbial communities from Kellogg Biological Station, Michigan, USA - S5-5 metaG | ecosystem: Host-associated > Plants > Roots > Rhizosphere > Soil | place: USA: Michigan...
CTCGAATGCCATAGGCGGAGTCATCAATCTTGTGACTGATGAAGGCGGCGGTCCGTTCCATGGGAACCTACTTGGCGAAGGTGGTGGCTTGGGGATGTTTCGCGGACGCGCCCAGATTGGCGGCGGCGCGCGCAATAACACTATTGCCTACAGCGCCGGCTTTTCGCATCTCAACTTCTCGCGCGGTGTTGATGGTCAGGACGAAGCGCGTAATACAAGTGGGCAAGGACGCGTTGTTTTTCGGTTTAAACCTAACGCCTCGCTGTCGGGGCGCGTCTATGCGAGCAACTCGCGCTTGCAACTCAATAACAATCCCCAGACTGTTGGCCCAATACCGCCGACCGGGATTATCGATGCCGTTGCCCTTCCGGCTGGAGAACTGCTCCGCTTTGAAGCTGGCGTTCCTACCTCGCTCTTGAATATCGGCGCAGCTACTTTCATCCCGTCAGCAAATGATCCCGACAACCTGCGCAAAGCAAACTTCTTTTCCGGGGCGTTACAATTTACGCACCAACCCACCGAGACTTTTGGCTACACGATCAGCTATCACGGTCTGGCCAGTCACCGCAGCGGCGTTAACGGACCTTTGGGAGTTGGTTTCCAACCAGTTGGCGGAACTGAGCGATCGGATTTCGATGCGCGGGTCCATACGCTAAGCGCGCGTTTCGATCTACGGGCCGGGCGTGCCAACTTCATCAGTGGTGGTTACGAGTTCGAAACTGAGAACTTTAAGAATCCATCATTCCCAGTCGATCCGGCCGGAAATTCCAACGTCGATGTTACGCAAAGAAGTCATACCCTCTTTGTGCAGGATCAACTGCGCTTCATGGATGACCGGCTGCAAATCTCAGGGGCGTTTCGCGCACAATTCTTCCGACTGCAACAACCACGTTTCACGCCAGCGGCCTCGTCTCCATATGCAGGCCTGACCTTTTTGTCGCCGCCCACGGCTTATACAGGTGATGGCTCAGTTGCATACATGTTTCGCACGTCAGGAACCAAGTTGCGAGCCCATGTTGGTAATGGTTATCGAGCACCTTCGCTGTTCGAGCGTTTCGGCGCGTTCTTTGACAGTTTCTTTGGCTACACCGCGGCTGGCGATCCGCGTCTCGAACCGGATCGTTCGATTGCCTTTGACGGGGGAATTGATCAGACGCTGTACAAGAACCGGCTGCGTGCCTCGGCAACTTACTTCTATACAGAACTTAAGAAAGTGATCGTCTTCGATGTCTCAGGCCTGATCGATCCGGCAACTGATCCGTTTGGCCGCTTCATCGGTTATGTCAATACCAACGGCGGGATCGCCCGCGGTCTCGAGTTAAGTTTGACAGCTACGCCATTACGTACGCTGACTCTTTCGGCGGCTTATACGTATACGAAGAGCCTACAACGCAGACCTCAATTAGCAGGGGTCCTTCGTTCCCTGGGAATTCCTGATCATCAGTTTTCGCTGGTCGCCACTCAGCGATTCGGCCGGCGTATCCTGATCAATTTTGATCTGGCGGCATCGAGCGATTATCTCGCCCCGATTCTTAATCCAACTACTTTTGGCAGCCGGGCCTATCGCTTTAGCGGATTCGCTAAGGCCGATCTGGGTGGGAGCTACACGTTGCCACTGGGGGAAACACGCTCCCTGCGTTTCTTCGGGTATGTGGATAATTTGTTTGGGCGGGAGTATTTCGAAAGTGGCTTCCGCACGCCGGGACGCATCGGCCGGGCCGGCGCGTCGTTTAGTTTTTAACATCAAAGAAAGGCGACCTGATACTGGGAACGCGGGCGTCTCGGCCGCGTTCCCAGCCACGTTTCAAAGCGGATGAAAAACAATAATGTCCTGATGTCATGGAGCGGAGGCAAAGATAGCTGCCTAGCGCTCCACGAGATCAAGGTTGAAGGGAAGTATTGCGTCGCGGCATTGTTAACCACGGTCACCCGTGATTACGATCGGATCAGTATGCATGGCGTGCGCCGAGACTTGTTGGAACAGCAAGCAGCTAGCCTCGGGCTGCCACTCCGGCAGATTCTCATCTCGAAAGACGCGAACAATGAAGAATATGAGGCAAAGATGGCCGAGGCATTTGCAGAGTATCGCGGAAAGGGAATGGATACCGTCATATTCGGCGACTTGTTTCTTGCGGACATCCGGGCATATCGTGAACAGTTTCTTGCGCGAAACCAGATGCATGCTCTGTTTCCCGTTTGGAAGCGTGATACTGCCGCTTTCGTCCGAGACTTTGTGGACTTGGGTTTCAAAGCAGTTGTTACGTGCGTGGATTCGAAGTTTCTGGATCAGTCCTTTGCGGGCCGATTGATCGATGAATCTTTCCTTTCATCGCTGCCTCCCCAGGTCGATCCCTGCGGCGAGAACGGAGAGTTCCATACGTTTGTGTTTGATGGACCAGATTTCTCGGCGCCGTTAAAGTTTTCGCTTGGCGAAACTGTTCTGAGAGAGTCGTTTTGGTTTTGCGACTTAGTGCCAGACTAATTGTTATGCCCCCAACCGCCCAGCGGATAGTTTCGTTTTTGCCTTCGGCAACGGAGATGGCCTGCGCACTGGGGCTGTCAGAACAATTGGTCGGCATTACACACGAGTGTGACTATCCTCCTGAAGTAAAAGGTAAGGCGATTGTTGTTCGCAAAGCTCTTCCAATCGAGACGATGAGTCAACGCGAAATTGACATCGCAGTAAGCGAGAGAATGCGCGATGGACGCAGCCTCTACGAAGTGGACGAGAGGCTCTTGCAGGAGCTGGCACCCGACCTGATTCTCACTCAGGACTTATGCCAGGTCTGCGCGCCTTCCGGTAACGAAGTATCTCAGGCGCTAAATCTCCTTCCCAAAAAGCCGCAGATCCTTTGGTTGACTCCAAATTCGCTCGACGAAATATTTGACAACTTGCGTGAGCTTGGCGAAGCAACCGGCCAAGGCACAAAGGCCGAGGAGCTAATCGCCGAAGGACGCGCCAGGCTAAATAAGATAGCAGCGGTCACCGAAAACTTAGCAGTCCGACCGCGAGTCTTCTGCATGGAGTGGTTTGATCCGGTCTATTGCAGCGGTCACTGGGTTCCGGAAATGGTGAAAATCGCAGGTGGCATCGACGCGCTTGCAAAAGCGGGTGCGGACTCCGTTCGCATTCCCTGGGATGAGGTGGTGGACTGGAAGCCTGAGGTTCTGATTGTGACGCCTTGCGGCTTTGATCTGAACCAGACAATTGAACAGTCGCGTGAGCTTTCCGCTTATCCGGGTTGGGCCACTTTTCCCGCTGTGCGCGATCGCCAAGTCTATGCGGTTGATGCGAATTCCTATTTCGCCAGGCCGGGACCCAGAGTGGTTAACGGCACAGAGCTCCTCGCCCACCTCATTCACCCTGAGTTGTTTCCCTGGAAGGGCTCGAACGACGCATTTCAACGGCTGGAGTTTTAATCCACATCCTGATTGTTATGACGTCTCCCAAACAGAAATGTTGCTCAAACTGCGGCGCTAATTTTTCCTGTGGGGCGCAAACGGAACAGCAATGTTGGTGTGAACAACTACCCCATATTTCACCGGGCAATAGAGATCAGGACTGCCTTTGCCCGAAATGTTTGTGGGCCGTCGTTCAGGAAAAAACCGGTGGGATGGATTTACAGCCGGATGACGCGGGGACAGGCTGGAATTCCGGGACCTGAAAAACGATTCAGGTTGCAAGGCTTTCGGGTTGATGGGCGCAATTGCGTCCCTTACAACAACCTGTCCTTGCAACCTGAAACTTCGTGGCCGCGCTAGACCAGGGGCAAACTCATGGGTTCCTGGTGAAGAAACCTCCCGCCATAAAGATTGCCCCGACAATCAAATGAATTCCGTGATCTACTTTGCCCAACATCAACGGTCCAATATGCAATTCTCCCATGACCAGACCAAGCACTCCGAGTAGCAAATAGACCAGGCCGAAGATAATGCAAAAGCCCTTTGCGCCGCTAAGCGAGCCCGCAAAGCCAAAATAAAGTGCAATCACTCCGGAAAGAATATGTACGAGATTGTGCGCGGGCGAAAGATGGGCGCCGAGGGAATCCAACACGTGAGTAAAACCGAGCACGCCAACCAACAGCAGCACCAGGCCCATAATCTTAGCAACAGTTTTTGCCATGATTACTGTTTCTTCTCCTCTGGAAAAGGTTGAGTACCAGGCGGTTGCCGCGACTAGGCGACAGCTACCGCGTAAACCCGCGAGGATGATGACTGACGGTGGCGCATGTATATCAGACTGTCCCGGTCGTTGCAAAGGTTTTTTGAAGCTTGAGGCTGGGAATCCGCTCTACCATTCCAGGGTCCAGAGCAGAGTGCTATACTAAAGAAAACCGTTACCCACCCAAAAGGTCCGTTGAAGATTGGAGTTGAATCATGCCTAAACTCTACAAAACGATGCACCGGATTACCGCGAGTAGTGTTCTTGTCCTCTTGTTCGTTTGCACCGCGAGCGCCTACACGATTGTGATGCGTGGCGGCAAGCGGATTGAAATACCCGCAAAGTTTCAGGTTACCGACACCACGCTAACCTACGAAGCAGGACCGAAGATTCAGATTACGCTGCAACTCGCTGCCATTGATATTCCTGCAACTGAGAAAGCGAATAATGAAGCCCCTGGATCTCTGTTGCGGCGCATGGGTGAGGCTCCCGCAGATTCACGCAATCAGCCCGAAGCTGTAACTTCAACGGCGCGCCGAACGATCACAAATCGGGATCTGGAATCCTCCATGGTGCGTCGCCGGGATAGCGAGGTTGCTTACGAAAAGAGAAGGCAGGAGCTAGGGCTACCGACTGTGGCCGAATCGCGACGACGTGCCGAGATCGAGTCAGCGCAGATTCAAAGTGAATTTAGCGCAACACGATCAGTAGAACGGGAGTCAGAAAGTTATTGGCGCGACCGTGCTTCAGGTTTGAGGACCGAGATTGCGGCTACGGACGCCGAAATTAATTACGTGCGCGGGCAGCTTGAGAATCTGCCGGCTCCCTTGACGAGTGGCTTTAGCACTACCAGCGTGCTCCCGTATTTTACGCCGGATATATTTGGCAACACTGGTTACGGAGGTCGCTATCCGCGGGCCGGCGGGCAGCGTCCACCGCCGGTCTATAGCTCGCCGCAGGTTGGGCCGGATGTGTCAGGGCGCGTAGGGATTGGCAATGGGAATACCGGCTGGCGAAACAACCGCGGCTATCGCTATCCCCGATTGCCCGGCTATGGCTATCCATATCCTAATGCTCCAAGCGTGGATCCGTTTGGGTCGAATTACGACTACAGCTATGAACGCAGCGCGCTGATAACTCGTTTCAACGAATTGTCTGCTACACGTGCTGGACTGAATGCCAGATGGCGCGAGCTTGAGGATGAAGCGAGACGCGCGGGTGCATCGCCGGGCTGGCTACGGCCCTAATCCAGAAGACAGAAGACAGAAAACAGAAGTCAGTACTGAGCGGCGCAGGCTTGCCTTCACGCCGGTGCCGATATAGACCAGAGTCTGTGCGACCGACCACGGACCACTGACCACTGACAACGCACCAATGACAAGCAACTGGGAAACAATTATCGGCTTAGAAGTTCACGCGCAACTAAGCACCCAATCCAAAATCTTTTGTGGGTGCTCTACTCATTTTGGCGATGAGCCTAACGCCAATACGTGTCCCGTTTGTCTGGGATTGCCGGGCGCGTTACCTGTGCTTAATCGCCGCGCCGTCGAACTTGGAGCGCGAGCTGCTTTAGCGCTGGGCCTGAAAATTAATAATCGCTCGATCTTTGCGCGCAAAAATTATTTCTATCCCGATCTGCCCAAGGGCTATCAAATCTCGCAGTACGACAAACCATTTTCGGCTAACGGTGAATTGGAGATTATGACGGCGGAGCGCGACGAGGCGGGCCATCCGCTCGAGTGGCGCCCGAAAAAGATAACCATCACGCGGCTGCATCTGGAAGAAGACGCCGGCAAGAACGTGCACGAAGGACTGCCGGATATCGATCGTTATTCCTATATCGATCTAAATCGCGCGGGCACGCCGCTGGCCGAAATCGTGACTGAACCGGACTTCCGCACTGCCTGGGAAGCTTACGATTACGTCAATCACGTGCGGCGCGCGCTGCAATGGGTAGGCGCGTCCGAAGCCGACATGGAGAAGGGAAACCTGCGATGCGAGGCAAATGTTTCTGTTCGCCGTCGTGGCGCTGAAAAATTCGGCACCAAAGTCGAACTGAAGAACCTAAACTCGGTTCGTTTCATGCACCGGGCAATTGAGTTTGAGGTTGAACGACAAATTGGCGTGCTGGAAGCTGGCGGGAGTTTGCAGCAGGAAACGCGGCTTTGGGACGAACGAGCGGCTGAGACTCGCGTCATGCGTTCAAAAGAAGAAGCACACGACTACCGTTATTTTCCCGAGCCGGATTTACCGCCGCTGGAAGTTTCGGATGAATTCATTGCTAAGGTGCGCGACGCAATGCCTGAATTGCCGGAAGCGCGCCGCAAGCGTTTCATGGAAACCTTTGGCTTAACTTTTCCCGAGGCTTCGCAGCTAACTTCGGAACGAGGGTTGGCTGATTACTACGAAAAGTTAGTATCGGTATCGGGTGATGCGAAAGCTGCCTCTAATTGGATTCGAACGGAGCTCTTACGTGAGTTGGATACAGCCGGCTTGGCGCCCCAGGCGTCGCCGGTTTCACCGGAATCGTTGGGTGACCTGATTCATTTGATTAACGACGGCAAGATAAGTGGCAAACAAGGTAAGGAAGTCTTGCTCGAGATGTTCAAGACCGGCAAGACCGCCAGCGTCGTCGTCGCCGAACGCGGCCTGGTCCAAGTCAGCGACACAGGCGAAATCGACCGCATCATTGACGACGTGATCGCGAGTAACCCATCGCAGCTCGAACAATATCGCGCCGGCAAGGAAGCGCTCTTCGGCTTCTTCGTGGGCCAGGTCATCAAGGCTTCCAAAGGCAAAGCGAACCCGAAGATTGTGAACGAGCGGTTGAAGGCAAAACTTTAATTCGGCTTCGCCGCCTGACGTGCGGTAATGCTTTGCCTTACCGTCCCACCGGCCCATACCGCTTTCCGTCACTTCGAGGCTGAGCCTCGAAGTGATGGAAAAGTTGTTAGAAAAGAATTTAGGGAAGGGCAAAGCCCTTCCGCACGCGCATCAGAAGGCAAAGCCGTTTCTCATGGCGAAGGACTTAAACAATAAAGTTGCAATCGTTACCGGTGGCTCAAAGGGCATCGGTCGCGGCATCGTTGAAGCGCTGGTGCACGAGGGAATCAATGTCGTAGTAAGTGCGCGGAAACGAAATGAGATCGACGAAGCGGTGGAGCAACTCAATGCGCTGCGCGCTGGTTCAGCCACTGGCATCGTTGCCGACGTCTGTAATTACGCGCAAGTGCAAGCGCTGTTTGAGCGCGCGGCGACGGTTTTCGGTGGCGTCGATATCCTCGTCAACAACGCAGGAATTGGAATCTTCAAATTAGTTGAAGAAATGACGGTCGAAGATTTTCGCGCAGTGCTGGAGACAAATGTTTTCGGCGTTTTCCATTGTTGCCGCCTGGCAATCCCGTTGATGCGCGAGCGCGGCGGCGGCTACATCATCAATATCTCATCGCTCGCCGGCGTTAACGCTCACCCGAAAATGGCCGCTTACAACGCTTCAAAGTTTGGCCTTAACGGTTTCAGCGAAGCGCTGATGCAGGAAGTACGACACGACGGCATTAAAGTCAGTTACATCATGCCTGGTTCCGTGAATACAGAATTTGGCGGCGATTCGCCTGATGAATCCAAGTCGTGGCAACTCACGCCGGCGGACGTCGCCAGAGTCGTTCTGAATCTGCTACATCATGACGAGCGCAGCTTGCCAAGCCGAGTGGAAATAAGGCCGAGCCGTCCGCCAAAGAAATAGATGCAAGTAGCTTCGCATCGATTGTCATTGGCTAGGTTGGGTTCAGCTTTGCCTTCCGATGTGCGGCGGTGGCTATGCCCCGCCGTAAAAGTTCTCTCTTAACTGTCGGGCTATGCCCTTGATTCGTCCTTGGCGATCCCAGCCAAGTCAGATAGAGGGCATAGCCCGGAGAATATTCTGCGTGCTTTCGGCGGACATAGCCACCGCCGCACATTAGACGGCAAAGCCGAATGCACGCCACTAGAACTTAAGTCAAAGCTGATGCGAGCTGTGGTTCAGCGCGTGACGCGCGCCAAAGTAACAATCCAAAGGAAAACAGCCGGCGAGATACAAAAAGGTCTCGTCGTTTTGCTTGGTGTGGCGCGTGAGGATGCGGAAAGCGATGCCTCTTATCTTGCGAACAAGATTGTTGCGTTGCGCATCTTTGACGACGAGCAGGGCAAGATGAATCTCTCGTTGAAAGATTGCGGCGGCGGCGCTTTGGTAGTTTCGCAGTTCACGCTCTACGGCGATGTGCGGCGAGGACTGCGGCCTTCGTGGATCGACGCAGCGGCGCCGGAAGTTGCCGAGCCGTTATACGAATTCTTTTGTGGTGAATTGCGGAAGGAGCTAACTCACGTCGCCACGGGTGGCTTTCGGCAGATGATGCAGGTTGAATTAGTTAACGATGGACCAGTCACGATCCTGATCGATAGTCGAAAATTGTTTTAGCTTTTGTAAAGCAAACTGTTAGTTTGCGTTGGTGGCCCAGCGTTCAACTTAAGGGCCAGCGAGCCTCCGCAAACTAACAGCTGGCTTTACGTATTTATGCAACCCTAGATCATATCCTCATCGGCTTTCGAGCTTTCGTTTAACTCGTACCGGTCGCGATCGCGCCGTTCGATCTTGTCGAGAAAATCCAACTCCTCGTTATCTTCAAAACTCACGCCCACCGCGTTCGCGTTTTCCTCGACCATCGATTGATCAGGTGTAGGGTTGTCGCCGCCGACGGCCTCTGAGCCACTCTCGTTTACATCTTCCCACGAAGCATCCAGGTCGCCGCCAGCATCTCTCGGCGAAGCAGCGGTGTTATTGCGCAAGCGGTGCGCCAACTGGTCGGGATCTTTCGGCGCGCGCGCAATTTCTCCCTCCATGAACTCTTCGATTTCGGGATTAGGAATGTAATCGGGATTGTTGCTCAAGTATTCAAATTCTTCCGTCGGTTTCTTCGTCATAAGCTCTCCTCACCTTGGATCATTGCCTGCTCGCTGGATTGCCAGAGCGCATTTCAATTACTCAGCAGTTGCAAAAATGTGGGGGTGTAAAACTATAACAAATGCAGAGAAAACTAACCATCAACGGCAGCATTTTTTCTGCTTGAAAACGCGGGAAATGGCTCGCTTGACGATTAACTAACAGGACTCTACACTTTAGTTGCTAAACAAAATCTGTAACAACTCCTTCACGTGATTAACGTACGACAGCTAATCACGAACATTTGCGGTTTCTATGCCACAAGCCCCATTCAATTCTCTCCAAACATTCAGTCCCAGCGCCGGTCAAACCGCAAAATTCTATTCACTTCCGCAACTGGAAAAGGACGGCGTTGGTCCGATTTCCAAACTACCGGTCAGCATTCGCGTGGTGCTTGAGTCGGTGCTGCGAAACTGCGATAGCCGAAAAATCACTGAAGACGATGTGCGCGGGCTGGCGAACTGGGAGCCGAATGGCGAACGAAAAGAGGAAGTGCCGTTCGTGGTAGCGCGTGTGCTACTTCAGGATTTTACCGGTGTTCCCTTGTTGGTCGATTTGGCCGCAATGCGATCCGCGGTCGCGCGTTTACGCAAAAATACCGGAGTCATTGAGCCGTTGGTGCCCGTCGACCTCGTCATAGATCACTCGGTCCAGGTCGATTTCTCCAGTACCAAAGATGCCTTTGAAAAGAACATGGAGATGGAGTTTAAACGAAATAACTCCCGTTACCAGTTTCTAAAATGGGGCACGCAGGCGTTCGATGGCTTCGGCGTGATACCGCCCGGCATCGGCATTTGTCACCAGGTAAATCTAGAGTTCCTTGCTAAGAGTGTTTGGGAGCGCAACGGTATTTATTACCCTGACACGCTGGTCGGAACAGACTCGCATACCACCATGATCAATGGTCTGGGCATTGTTGGCTGGGGCGTCGGGGGCATCGAAGCCGAGGCCGCGATGTTGGGCCAACCGGTTTACTTTCTAACGCCTGATGTGATCGGCGTAAACCTGACCGGAACTCTGCGCGAAGGCGTCACCGCCACTGATCTTGTCTTGCGCGTAACAGAAATGCTGCGCCAGGCCAAAGTAGTAGGAAAGTTTGTTGAGTTTCACGGCGCCGGCGCTACCAGTTTATCGGTGACCGACCGTGCGACCATTGCAAACATGGCGCCTGAGTATGGCGCGACCATGGGCTTCTTTCCGGTGGATGAAGAGACGTGCATTTACTTAAAGGCAACCGGCCGCACCAATGAACAAGTTGAAGCCGTGCGCAACTACTATCAGGCGCAAGGCATGTTTGGAATTCCAAAGAGCGGCGAATGTAATTACAGCAAGGTGCTCGATCTTGACCTCGCTTCTATTTCTCCCGGTGTAGCCGGTCCAAAACGGCCGCAAGATCGGATTGAACTTTCAGATCTCAAAAATCGATTTGTCGATCTGATACAGAAACCTGCAAACGAGGGTGGCTACGGAAAACCCAAAGAAGAGATGGAGTCGCGCTATTTCACTCGTATCGGCACGGTTGAAGTTGCGAGGAAACCAATCGCAGGGGGCGGTGAGCAGACGCCTACTCCGGTTGCGGCTGCCGTGAGTGGCGACGTAACAGCGCGGAACACGTCGGTGTGGACGGAAACCGAGATGGTGAACAACCGTCCCACGCCCGATCGTTTGGACGAAGTTCATCCCGAAGAGTTTCCGCATGCTGAAGTCGACCTGGGCCATGGCGACGTATTGATCGCCGCAATTACCTCGTGCACCAACACATCGAATCCAAGCGTAATGCTGGCCGCGGGCTTGCTTGCAAAGAAAGCGGTTGAGCGTGGTCTGACGGTCGGTGTCGCGGTAAAGAATTCGCTGGCGCCCGGTTCCCGGGTTGTAACGGAATATCTGCAAAAGACTGGCCTACAACCGTATCTTGACCAACTTGGTTTTAATCTGGTTGGTTATGGATGCACGACCTGCATCGGCAATTCTGGCCCACTCGATCCTACTATCGAACAAGTGCTAAGCGAGCACGATTTGATCGCGGCCAGTGTTCTCTCAGGCAATCGAAATTTTGAAGCCCGCGTTCATCAGAGCATTAAGGCAAATTTCCTGATGAGCCCGCCGCTCGTGGTCGCGTTTGCAATTGCCGGGCGAGTGAATATTGATCTTTCGACTGAACCTCTGGGGCAGGGAAGCGATGGGCAGGATGTTTACCTGCGCGATGTCTGGCCCAGCCTTCAGGAAATCAACGCGCTGCTGTCGACGGCAATGGATCCGGAAACGTACCGGAAAAACTATCGCGATTTTGCCGAGCAGAACCCGTTATGGAACGAAATCCCGACGCGCACTGGGAACGTCTATGAATGGGACCTGGAGTCAACCTATATTCGCGAGCCACCCTACTTCGAAGGGTTCAGCAATGCTGTTGAAGAAGTTAAAGACATTCACAGCGCGCGACCGCTGGCGATCTTCGGCGATTCGGTGACCACCGATCACATCAGTCCCGCCGGAGCGATCAAGGCCAGTTCACCCGCGGGTTTATACCTCCAGGAAAAGGGAGTGCACATCGAAGACTTTAACAGCTATGGATCACGCCGCGGCAATCACGAAGTCATGGTGCGTGGCACGTTTGCCAACGTGCGCATCAAGAATCTGATGGTGCCCGGAGTCGAGGGCGGCGTCACGCTTCATCAACCTGACGGCGAGCGCGTTAGTATCTATGACGCCGCGATAAAGTATCAGCAGGAAGGAGTGCCGCTGGTTGTGATCGGCGGCCAGGAATATGGAACCGGCAGCTCGCGCGATTGGGCCGCAAAGGGCACGCGCTTGCTGGGGGTGAAGGCGGTCATTACGCAAAGCTTCGAACGAATTCATCGCAGCAACCTCGTCGGCATGGGCGTTTTGCCTTGCCAGTTTAAAGAAGGAACCAATGCGGCATCCTTAGGGCTGGACGGTAGCGAAACGTTTGATTTGCTCGGCCTTGAAGCTGGAGTGGCGCCGCAAAAGGATCTGAAACTAATGATTCACCGGTCATCGGGACAGACTGAAGAAGTGCCGGTAACTTTGCGCATCGATACACCGATCGAGATTGACTATTACCAACATGGCGGGATTCTGCCTTACGTGCTCAGGCAATTGCTTGCCGGCACTACTGATTTCTAACTGAATGTCCGACAAACTTCAGTTTGTCGCTCTTGTTCATAACGTTCAATCCCAACGACGACAAACTGAAGTTTGTCGGACATAAGAGGAGTAAGAAATGTCATCAGCACAACCAGCCGGAACAAACACAGCTCGCAAGTATCAACTTCTAATTGATGGGCAATGGGTCGATGCGCAGTCGGGCAAGACATTCGCGACACCGAACCCCGCAACCGGCGAAACACTCGCTGAAGTAGCCGAAGGTGACAAGGCTGATATAGACAATGCGGTGTCTGCGGCACGGCGCGCTTTTGAAGGCAAATGGTCCAAAATAAGCGCACGCGATCGCGGCCGCATGCTTTACAAGTTAGCGCAGTTGATTGAAGAGCACAGCACGGAACTGGCCGCCCTCGAAACCGCCGACAACGGCAAGC
>Ga0163162_10005069_pt1 | contig 12693 bp, 9 predicted proteins | sample S55metaG_FD_115310 | JGI IMG/M metagenome (GOLD analysis project Ga0163162, IMG submission 115310) | Switchgrass rhizosphere microbial communities from Kellogg Biological Station, Michigan, USA - S5-5 metaG | ecosystem: Host-associated > Plants > Roots > Rhizosphere > Soil | place: USA: Michigan...
GACCCTTCAGGGGCTGTGATCGCTGGCAGTTCCATCGAAATTCTCAACTTGAGCACCGGCAGGAAGACAACCGCCATCACCGAGGAGTCAGGTCTTTACCGTGGTTTATCGCTGCCGCCAGGAAACTATAAAGTTCAGGCCGCTGCCAGCGGCTTTGAAGGCCAGATAAGAATTCCGGTTGTGGTAAACGTCGGAAAATCCAGCGAGGTAGACTTCACGTTAAAAGTCGGCGCTCCAGATGCCGTGACGGTTGACGTCACGGATTACCTGGTTGAAACCGAACGATCCTCGCAATCGAACTTCATTGACGAAGTCCTGATTCGAGGTCTTCCCATCGATAAACGCGACTATCTGCACCTGGTCAGTTTTGTCCCAGGCATAGCGGACTCTGAAGCACTCGCAGACAGCAACGACTTTCGTGTTCCGCAAGCGGCGCAAAGCGGCATTTCCTTCAACGGCAACAATGGCCGGGGCAATTCCCTTAGCGTTGACGGGGGCGAAGCCAATGATTCCGGTGGAGGGTTCCGTCCGACCCTTAGTCAGGAGGCCGTTGAGGAGTTTCAGATCAACCGGTCCAACTATTCCGCGGAATTTGGAAGCGCAAGCGGCGGGGTCATCAATATCGTCTCCAAATCCGGCCGAAATAAGATGTACGGATCCGCCTATGGATTCTTTCGTACCAGCGGACTAGACGCCGCCGATCCGTTCGCCAGGGTCCTCTTGGGCGACACGCTCGAACGAGTGAAACCGCCATCGAACCGCCAACAGTTTGGTGGAACAATAGGAGGAGCGATTCGCCCCAACCAGACCTTCTTCTTCGGATCTTTTGAGGGACTACGCCGGCGGGAATCCAATTCCGTTTCCGTGCTGACCGACCGGTCTATTTTTTATCCAACGCCGCAGCAGGAAGCGATTCTTGCCGGTTTGCCGCCGGCTCAGTCAGATCCGCTCCGGCAACAGTTGACCGCCAGCCCGACCACGCAGCAGATGTTTGAAATCAACAGTGGTGTTTTCCCGTACGACGGTGACGACTATCTGTACTCACTGAGGCTCGACCACGGGCTCTCGGCGAAAGACCAGCTGATGTTCCGCTACAATGGCGCCTATATCGATGAATCCAACCCCAACTCGCGGGCACTCATCGGAGCTTCCCGAAGCATCTCTACAAAACGCGTGGATCAAACAGGGAATCTCAGCTGGACGCGCTTCGTCAGCCCGACGACGGTCAATCGCGCTCAGTTTCAATTCAACTACGGTACTTTTCGCGTCAGCACATTGGAGAAATTTGGTCCGGAGATCAACGTCAACGGTTTCGGCTTTTTCAACAGGGACTTCCTGTTGCCCAGCAACCTCCTGTGGCGCCGGTACGAGATCAATGACAGCCTGACAATGGTGCGGGGGTCTCACCAGATCAAATTTGGCGGCCAGTTCCTCGTGCATGACAATAACGTCGAATCGCACGTCTTTATGGCAGGCCGATTCAATTTCGGTGCATTGCCAGGCTCCCTGGCGAATCCCGCATTGGGCGGAACGACAATCACCGCACTGCAAGCGTTCAACCTCGGAATACCGCAAGCCTATCAGCAGGGATTTGGCGATCCCAATACGTCGTCAACGGAACCGTACTTTTCCGTCTACATTCAGGATCGATGGAAGGCGCTGAGGACTCTCACCCTGGATCTGGGAGTACGCTATGAACTTGATGACCTTCAGGATCCAGTCCGGACGGACACGAATAATCTGGCGCCTCGACTGGGGCTGACGTGGGATGTGCGTGGAGACAGGAAAACTCTTGTGCGGGCGGGATACGGCATCTTCTACGCACCGACCAGCTATGTTCTTCCTGCGACTGTGAATCCCCTGGGTGAGGTCAATGGCTATCGCAAAATCGCACAGGTGCTGACTACATTGACCAGTCTTCCACCAGGCAATCCGGCCAATCCCACAAATATTTACAACAGCCTGCGGGCTCAGAGTGTAATCACCTTACCGGTGCCGACGCGAAGCATTACAGAAGCGGATATCAGTCAGTTTGGCATCACCATTGCCCACGACGGACCGCGCCCGCCCCTGTCGGTTCTCTTTCGAAGCGCAGATGATTTCGCCAGCGCTTACACCCAGCAGACTAGCCTGGGTCTGGAGCGAACAATCGGTCTTACCTGGGTGGTGTCCGCTAATTATCTCTTTGTACGGGGAGCACGAATCATGCGCGCCCGGGACGAAAATCTGCTGCCGGCCCCTGTTTCGTCCAACGGCATTCGTGTCTGGTCCACCGCTTTTTTTGCGGACCCCGCCTTGTTTCAGGGGAATGTGTTCGAATCAACAGCCAATTCCTTCTACCACAGCATGACCGTTGAGGTTACAAAACGCGTTTCCAGTCATGTGCGGCTGACGGGAAACTATACGCTGAGTAAAGCCATCGACGATGTGGTGGACTACAACTCGGATTTCCAGGCAACGGATCAGGCCAATCTGAGAGCTGAGCGGGCACTGTCCTCGTTCGATCAAAGACACAAGTTCGTGAGCTACGCCTTTCTGGAAAGTCCGTCAGATCTCGGCAACGAAGGCATTTCCAAAGTCCTTAGTAATTTCACGCTGTCTCCCGTATTGAGTATCAATAGTGCTCGACCATTCAATCTCCTGACAGGAAATGACCAGAATAACGATCGGCATTCGACGACGGACCGGCCAATTGGCGCAGGACGCAATACAGGTATCGGACCCGGCTTTTGGACTCTGGATCTTCGTCTGACGCGTTCCGTTCCTGTTGGCGATGCAAAGATTGAAATCATCGGAGAAGCTTTCAACGTCTTCAACACGCTGAACTACAAATCAGTGAACAACACTGTCGGGAACATCTCAGGCCCATTTCGGCGAGAGGGTGATCCGAGTCTCAGTCCGAGTCAACCGTTCGGTTTCACGTCAGCTCTGGATGCCAGACGAATTCAGCTTGGAGTCCGAGCGACCTTCTGACGATCAGAACCTGGGTTGAGCGCGTAGATTTGGCTCGGGTTGAGGAGCGCTTTCACAAAAGCTGCCCTTCCCGTCCCAGCTCTCCACAAGTCCGGCAATTTTTGCGGTCTCCTCAGCCGCGAATGCCTTCTCTGTTTCGTTCTTCCAGGCGTATCCGGGAGTGGGCTCTGTCGCCGTGCCATCCAGCAGCTGCCGGATACGGCGGTCTTCGGAGAAGGGATGCTTGTACCTCCGGCCGAGCGCAGCAAGATGCCGCTCGAGGATGCACATCGTCGTTCGATAACGCGCCCAGACATGCTGTGGCCAGTTGAACTCATCACGAAGCTTTCGCCCTGCGAGGGCGCCGCGTTTCGTGAGATTGCTGATGAGCGGAGGCGGCATCGTCAGATTCAAGCCACCTTCGTTCTTGTTCAGACTGATATGCACGATACGATTTCTGTAGCCTGGCATTCGTGTCTGAAGATTGTCTCGCCAATCCATCGTCGTTGAAAGAATCGCGCCTACGAACTCAATAAGCTGAGCAAGCGGCTTGCCCTTCGAGTCAAAGCGTTTCACGCTGGCGAGCATTCCCGCGCCGTTACTCGACGGCAGCCACACCGGGTCATTCGGAAAGTCGGGATGAGGCTCCTTAAGATTGATGGCAAACGTGGGCCATCCCGGAATCGGTGAATCAAAGAAGTGAATAGGGAAATTGCTGCAGATGCCACCATCCGAAAACCAGCAGCGGTCCGCTTCAAGCGTGGGCGCTGTCCTGTCCTGATTTCGCTTGAGAGAGAAATCGACGGCATAAAGAGGAACGGCGCTGACAAGTCCTGGAAAGCTCAAACTCAAACGCGCTGCAACGACAATGGGCAGCATTCCGGTTCGCGGAAGTGGAAGCAGCGCACGGCCCGCACAGACAACAGGCCGTTGCACCTCGGCGGCATAGGTTTTCATCCACGACACAACCTCACGCGGGAACAGCAGAGCCCATTCTTCAGGATCGAAATAGAAGGTGTCGTTCTTGAACGGTACGGTGTAGGGGCTCAAGTGGTTCAAGTTGGTCGTCACGACTTCGAGGTTAATTCTCCGCTCCTCGGTGAGATCGATAACATCGTCCTCTTTGACGACACGTCCCTTCCAAAGGTCCGCGAATACGAGGGGGCGTGAACTCGGAAGACCTGCCAATCGGTTGAACAGCGCATACATCCAGTTTGTTAATGGAGCGCTTCCTGCCGCCTTGGTGCTTAGCCCATTCGATAACCCGAAACCGTTGTCCACGATGGCTCGTGTCGTTTGCAAGATGACTCGAGACACAACCACGAGGGCAACGCCGGCAATGATCCAAAGCAGTGCCAGAACGCCAATCGCGAAGCGTTGCCGGAGGGAGGCGATCGCCACACCCCCAACCTGGATCACACCCGCCACGAAGAGTGCAGCGATAGCCGCGCCAATGAGAGCGCTTTGCCAATACTGACCGAGTAAGCCGACGACAAGGCTGACAATCCTGCCCGCTCCAGGCTTGGCGGCGAGAACTCCCAGAAATGTCTTGTACGCCGCGTGTGTGTTGCCATCCGGCGTGAATAACGTGGGAAGAAATCCCGGACTCCCAAATTCTTCGGGCAGCTTTCCAAGTTGGGTGAAGCTGTCGGCAACGCCGTTCTGCCTGCCAAATTCGGCGGCGGCAGCCGCGGCAGCGGCGATGGCGCCGGCAGACGCGCCACCGATGTTTCTGAATTGATATTGGGTGGCAAGTTCACAAATGGCCGTGGGATACACCACCCCGCTGGTGATTCCTCCCTTCATGACCATGTCGCAGTACTTCGGTTTTTCCGGATTCATAAATTAATCAATCACAAGGCTTACGGGAGCAAATCTCCCGGCGTGCGCCCTGTCACAGGATTTCGGTAATGAAAGGCCGGCTCGACGATCTCGGGGAAGGGATACTGACGCGATCGAATCGGACGATCCGGCGGAAACTCAGTTGCTAATCGAGAAGGCCGCGCGGGCGTCGTTGCCGCTCGCGTCGAAGGCATTTTCGCCCAGCCATTGCGGTAAGAGGCGTTGAAGATGTGATAGAGGTCCTGCACCCCGAACTTCCACTCGCCGTTCTCTTTCACCGCAGTGTTCTCATAGATTCCACCGATCCATGAGCCCGATGATCCATTCGCGCTTCCACCCAGTTGAAACAGACGCAACCGCACTTTAGCGCTCTTCCCATCATCCGAGATATGGATGACAGGCTGTGTGAGCTGATGAATGGTGAAGAACGTTGTGCTGCGTCCGCCCTGAGGACCACGCATGTTCAGCGCCTTGCGTATGCGGTCCTGCCCGACATAGACACCGTTATCCATCAACTCTTTCGCGCCGCCCGTGATCGCGAAAGTATCTGCCATAGCATCCCAGGCGGACTCATCAATGTAGTACCCGTAGGAACTGTTCAGGTTCTCTACGGCCTCAACCGCGATTGCAGCATTGAGCCTGGCCTCTAAGCCTTCAATCATCGTTTCGACATTCGTTCGCGAGTCAACCCGACCCGTCGCGCTGGTCGAAGCGGACGCAGGCACAACCTTTACCTTGGTGATGGGACCCGCGGGGTATTGAGCCGGCTTGCCCGTAACGGGGTTGTCGTAGTGAAAGGCGACATAGTGGATCTCGGGGTAGCTCTCAAAAGATTGCGCCGATTTTCGGTCCGGTGGAAATTCGGTGCTCGCCGCGGCCGCCGGCTTCGCATCTCTTGCCCAGCCTTTGTCGTAGTCCGCAACCATCTTTGGATAGTAGTGAACGGCTTGTATTCTCCAGATACCGTCGCGTTTTTGGAATTCGCTCTCATATGTTCCCTGTTCCCAGCGAGCGTATTCGCCATCAAGGCCCAGCATGCTGAGCTGTGTCGTTCGGGCGCTGGCATTGCGGCCATCCGGAGTAATGGTAACGACCGCCGCGAGTTGGATGTGGTCAAACAGCTCGCCGCGACGCAAAGGCGACGGACCATAGAGCGCCTCCAGCGCGCGCTTGATATGCGGCTTTCCCTCATAGACTCCTTGCTGACCGGTCTCGAATGTTCCGTCATCGGTAAAGAGGTCCACGACGTCGTCCCACATCTTGCGATCGAGATAGTAGCCATAGATGTGCTGAAGATTCTGGACTGCGGTTTCGTCAATCAACCGATCGACGCGTTGCGCAAGGCGATCCATGCGAGTGGCGGCTGGAATATTCGAATTCGTTGGGCTCAGTGATTCGAGCGCTGATGCGGGGATCGTGACACCGACATGTGCGCTTTCGAAATGATATGGAACATTCCATCGCGGGGGAGCCTTGTGGCCCCATTCTTCGTACTCTCCACTGTATTCCGGATAGTAGTGGATACGGCTGATCTTCCAGACCGTCCCGTCCAGCACATATTCATTCTCGAAAATGCCGCCTCGCCAGGTTGCGGATGTTCCGAATCTGCCGAGCATCGCAACCTCATGCCAGGTGCCCTTCGCCGTCTTCCCGTCCGCACCGAGCGTAATGATCGGCTGCAATGTGAGGTGCACATTCAGCTGGCCCTTCGCGAGCCCCAGCGAAGTGCGCTGGGCCTGCTTCATGAAATATTCACGAAGGCCCGCCTTGCCTGTCACGGTTTCATCTTGAAACCGGCCCACAGCATTATCGGCAAACAGGTCGGCGACGTCGTTCCACAAACCTGATTCGATGTAGTGACTGTAGGTGTGCTGCAGGCGCTTCACCGCGCGAACCGCTTCCTCCGCCCGAATACCGGCCTCCAGTGAGTCGATTCTCGCCTTTAGGCGTGCGTCTGAATTTTGAGCGACAATCCCGCGCGTTCCAAGGGACACGAATGCGACGAGGCTGAGCGTCAGTGCGATTCTGGTGGGTTTCATCTGGGGGAGTGTACTGCAACTGGAACGCGTTTTTGTGCATCTTCACTCCTCAGGAACCAGAGTCAGAATCACAATCTCCGGCTTCACTCTGAACCGAACAGGGACGATGCTTGTGCCGACACCACTCGTAACGAAGAGCTTCCTGCCCTGCTCTTCGATCAATCCGTACGCGAACCTCTGGCCAAATTTTGAAGGGGTAGCGGGTCGCCCGATGAGCGGCAAATTAATTTGTCCTCCATGCGTATGGCCCGCCAACGTCAGCGTTACGCGTTGCGGGATATCGGGAAAGATATCGGGATTGTGCGTTATCGCAATAATCGGTTCATTGTCGTGGATCGCGGCGAGCGTGCGTTGAACGTGGCTTCCACGCGTCCAGAGATCATCCAGTCCCATTAGCCAGAACGGTTGATCCTTGTAGATCATCCGAAGACTCTGATCGGCCAGCACCTTGATCCCCGCCGACATTAGAGCGCGCCGCATTCGTTCCCCATCGAACCACCAATCATGATTCCCCAGGACGGCCACTACACCCAGGGGCGCCTGCAACGCGGAGAGCTCGTCCGCGATAGGTTCGGGCGGCACAAACGTGCCACCCAACACGCCCTGAATCAGGAAATCGCCAAGGATGACGATGAGATCCGGCTTCTGCTCGTTAGTGAGGGACACGACATCGCGTAATCTTGCGATATCGAAGTGCGGTGCTCCGACATGGAGGTCGGACATGACGGCGATCTTCAGTCCTGCATGCTCGGCGTGCCAGTGCTGCAAAGGAATGGTTCGCTCGACAATTATGAGACTGGACGGCTCCCACCAAAGCGCCCTCACCGACAGAAACAATACAGCCGCAGCAGAAAACAGAACGATGCGCCGGAAAGCTTTCGATCGGATCATCCGAATCATTCAGATAACTTACTTTCAGGCCGGCCGATTGTATTCAATCGAGCAAGCGTCATCCGGATCTGTTCGTACGGAACGGAGCCGCCGAGATGATCGAAAATTGGCTTGAGATACAGCGAGCCGACCTGGGTTACCGCGTCGGCGACGATTTTAAAAGTTTCGGCTGGAACCCATGAATCGATCTCATGGGCAGGATTTTGAGCGATGAATTCACCAAGGTAGCCCCACACCGTGCTCGGCGCTCGTTGGATTGCTTCAGCAACCTCCGGCACGGTCGCATTCCTCTGGAACATTTCGAACGCACGTTCTTTAGGCTTAGCGGGTTTTGGCGCCGATGCAACGACGGGTAGAAATCTTGCGGGCGCTTCCGCAAACACATCCATGGGCACATTGTTTGCAGTGCAGTATTCCTGAATAATTGCCAATACAGGAGGACCCAGGTCTTCCCGTTTTCGTTCGCCGATGCCCCGCACCTTCAGCAAGGCTGCTGACGTTCCCGGTCGGACGCGGGAGAGGTCACGCAGCGAGGCATCGCTGAACAACATGTATGCCGGTAAATTGCGTCGCTGTGCTTCCTGATGTCTCCAGCCCCGTAACCATTCGAAGAGTTTGCGGTCCACGCCCTCCCATGAGGCTTCGTCGAAGTGAGTCTTTCGTACCCGGCTCCTGGGTTGCAGCAGCGTGACCTCACGCTGGCCTCGCATCACCTCCCAGGACTGCCCGTTCAATTTAAGAACCGGACGCTCGTCTGTGGTGCGCTCGAGGATACCGCTGTCGATAAGCTGGTACAGCATGGCAGTCAATGCCTTGCGGTCGATACCCCTCATCAGGCCATAAGTCGACAGCAGCTCGTGGCCCCAGCGCCGCACACGTTCGGTGTCGGCGCCCAGCAGAATGTCGATGATGTGTTCTGCGCCAAATCGCTGCTCGGCGCGCGCTACGCATGACAGGATTTTCTGCGCGGTGATCGTTGCATCCGGAACACCCTCGATTTCGCCCAGGCATGTATCGCATGCCTGGCAATCCGGCTTCGCATACTGCTGACCGAAGTATTCCGACAGCGCGCGATGGCGGCAACGAATACCGGAGCAAAACCGCCGCATGTGCTCGAGCAAGGCGAGGGTTGCGACGATAGACTGAGGATCCGCTTCAGCTTCCGCAGCGCTTCTATCAATAAGGGATTCCCACTTCAGAAAATCGGCGGCCGAGTAAAGCAGCACGCATTCGGCTTCAAGGCCATCACGCCCCGCGCGGCCTGTCTCCTGTTGATAGTGTTCGAGAGATTTCGGCATGCCGGCATGGATAACGGCCCGCACGTCGCTGCGATCAATGCCCATGCCGAAAGCGACGGTGGCTGCCACGACATCAATTTCTTCAGACGCAAATGCGTCCTGTGTTTTTCGACGATCGTCGGCCTCCATTCCTGCATGATAAAAGGCGGCACGAACGCCCTCGCGCTGAAGATACTGAGCCATGGCTTCAGAGTCCTTGCGACTGATGCAGTAAACAATGGCAGCCTCTCCGGGGTGCCGACGCAGGATATCGAGCGTCTGTCCTCGAGCATCCACGCGGGGAACAATTCGATAAACGAGATTCGGCCGGTCGAACACGCCGACGAGAACCTGCGGATTTTCGAGACGAAGTTGCTGAACGATATCGGTTCGTACGCGTTCGGTTGCCGTGGCCGTATACGCGTGAACGCTTGCGCCGGGGAATCGCACCTTCAGTTCGGAAAGCTGGCGATACTCGGGCCGGAAATCATGCCCCCAATGACTGATGCAATGCGCTTCATCGATAGCGAAGGCGGGTGCGGGAAGGCGTTCGATGAATTGAAGAAACCGTGGTGTCAGCAGCCGCTCGGGCGCAACGAACACCAGACGGTATTTCCCTGCGACCATGCCTTGTTCGGCCGTGCGTATCGCTTCCGGCGTCATCCCGCTGTAGAGCGCAGCTGCAGGATAGCCGCATTCCCGCAACCCGTCGACCTGGTCCTTCATGAGAGCAATCAGCGGAGAAACAACGATGTCGTGCGTTCTTCGACAGCGGCTGGAATCTGATAGCAGAGAGACTTTCCGCCGCCTGTCGGCATAACAACCAGTGAATCGCGACGGTTGAGTCCTGCACGGATGGCTTGTTCCTGAAGCGGACGTAGTTCTGAAAATCCCCAGTACTGTTGTGCGATGGCGAGAATACCTTCGAGTGGCCAGTTCGTTGAGCTGCTCATGTGGTGTATGGATCCGACGGCAAGCGTTGCAATTATAGCGAAAGGATCGCGTTCTTCACGAGACCGGTCAGCCTGGTGAAGGCGGCATGGGTGTCGTCTATCGTGGGAGGGACTCTCGCCTTCATCCTTAGAGTCCGCTCCGAAAAGTGGTCTCCCCTACACGCTATGGTATTATTCAAACTCATCTTGAATAGATTGGTGTGGCAGCCGGCCTTCGATCTGGCGCAACGGCAATTCGAACTGAATTACTAATGACGTCTCAGGTCCAGGACACATCTTCAACGGCGGCTTTGGCGGCGGAGCATCCTGCGCCCCTGTTGGAGTTGAAGGAAATCACGAAGTCCTTTCCGAACCGCATCCACATTCTGGGCCCGATCAGTCTTATTGTGCAGGAAGGCGAGTTTGTTGTTGTGATCGGTCCGTCGGGGGCGGGTAAGTCTACACTTCTCCGCACGATAACGGGGTTAACGGAGGTCACCTCCGGTGAAGTTTTGTATCGCGGGAGCCGAATCTGGGGAGTGAATCCCAAGACAGCCCTGGTTTTCCAGAGCTTTGCGCTATTTCCCTGGCTCACCGTAATGGAGAACGTTGCCCTTGGGCTCGAGGCTCGAGGTCTGGACAAACCCGCGCGCTATGCTCGAGCGCGACGCTATATCGATATCGTGGGCCTTGACGGATATGAACGGGCTTACCCCCGCGAACTCTCCGGGGGAATGAAACAGCGCGTCGGCTTGGCGCGGGCCCTGACTGTCGAGCCCGAACTGCTGTGCATGGACGAGCCTTTCTCGGGGCTGGATGCGCTGACCGCATCGAACCTCCGCGAACAGTTGCTCGATATCTGGTTGTCAAAAGAGATCATTACGAACACGATCATCCTGGTGACTCATAGTGTGGAGGAAGCCGTCCTCCTGGGAGACCGCGTTCTCCTTATGGCCGCTGCGCCCGGGACTATTGTTGCGGATCATCCGATCACGCTGGATCGTCCTCGAAAACGCAAGTCACCCCAGTTTGAGGAGAAACTGGACGAGCTGTATTCCCTGATCGTATGAAGAAAACGAAAAAACCAACAGCCATACCCGTGCTCCCCAACGCCCGCGTGGGCTCGATCGTCGGGCTTCTCGAAACGCTCAACGAACAGGGGACCAAGATCGACATCTATAAGCTCAGCGAGTCCCTGGGCTTCAAGTTGAACGACCTGATGCCGATTACCGAAGCTGCCGAATTGCTCGGCTTCGTGAAGATCGAAAGCGGCGACATCGAATTGGCGGATCTCGGCCGCAAAGTGGTCGACGGCGATGAGAACGACAAGAAAGCTATCTTCAGGCAACAAATGCTCGCAAGTGTGCTTCTGGCCCGCCGCATCCGCTCGGAGCTCCAAAGTACGTCCGACTTCCGGGTCGGCCGTGAAGTCATCCTGGAATTTCTGGGATCGTCTTTTACTCCCGATGAATCCGAGCGGCAGGTGCTCGCGATTGTAGATTGGGCTCGTTACGCCGAGCTCTTCGATTACAACCCCGAAACTGATCAATTCTTTTTACCCGAAAAAGCGGAGACTGCATGAAAGCCACCGTTATCGTTACGTTGAAACCGACTGTGCTCGATCCTCAGGGCATGACCATCCAGCGCAGCGTCGAATCTATGGGATTGCCCGAAGTGGCCGACGTTCGCCAGGGCAAATACTTCGATGTCAACATTGCCGATGGCGTCTCGTCGGACCGAAGCAAGGAAATCGTTCAGAAGCTCGCGAAAGAAGTCCTGACGAATCCGGTCATCGAGGAATATCGCATCGTGTGGGAGTCGCGATGAAGTTCGGGGTTGTCATTTTCCCCGGATCGAACTGCGATCACGATTGCTACTACGCAGTGCAGACGGTGATCGGAAAACCCGTCGAGTTTATCTGGCATCAGGACACCTCGCTGAAAGGTTTTGACGCGGTAATCCTGCCGGGTGGCTTCTCGTACGGAGACTACTTGCGAACCGGAGCTCTTGCGAAGTTCTCACCGGTGATGCAATCCGTTAAGGAGTTTGCGGACAAGGGCGGTCTCGTAATCGGAATCTGCAACGGCTTTCAGATTCTCACCGAGAGTGGATTGCTACCCGGTGCGCTGATGCGAAACGTCACACGGCAGTACATCTGCAAGTTCCTGAATATCTCCACCGAAACGGCGGATTCCCCGTTCACGAACCAGATGAAAAAGGGGCAGGCTCTTCGCATTCCGATTGGCCACGGCGACGGGAATTACTTTGCGGATCCCGAGACCCTGAAGAAGCTCAACAATGAGGATCGGGTGGCGTTCCGGTATCACGGAGAGAACCCCAACGGCTCGCTGGAGAATATTGCCGGAATACTGAATGAAGGCCGGAACGTGCTTGGCATGATGCCCCATCCCGATCGATCCAGCGAAGCGATTCTCGGAAGCACGGACGGGAAACTGATTTTTGAATCGATGGTAAATGCCCTGACTCTGACCTGAGATCCCTCATCCGAGTCACAAACAACTTTATTTGAAATCATGATTACCTCAGATCAACTCTCTCAACACGGACTCACAGACTCCGAATACCAGCGCATCGTTACCATCCTGAAGCGCGAACCCACCCTCACCGAGCTCGGTATTTTCAGCGTGATGTGGTCCGAGCACTGCAGCTACAAAAGTTCTCGCGTCCATCTGAAACGCCTTCCCACCAAAGGTCCTGCAGTTCTCCAGGGACCGGGAGAGAACGCAGGAATCATCGACA
>Ga0163162_10005071_pt1 | contig 12692 bp, 13 predicted proteins | sample S55metaG_FD_115310 | JGI IMG/M metagenome (GOLD analysis project Ga0163162, IMG submission 115310) | Switchgrass rhizosphere microbial communities from Kellogg Biological Station, Michigan, USA - S5-5 metaG | ecosystem: Host-associated > Plants > Roots > Rhizosphere > Soil | place: USA...
CCAAGGGGGAATGGGCCACACCCGATCCGGGTGATGCCTTCCGGCGACCGGTGCGCGACCCGACTCCCGTGCTGTTCGTCCAGGGTGACTGGGATCCATCTACGCCGATGGAAAACACCCTGGCCATGCTGCCCTGGTTTCCCAACGCCCGCATGATGATCCTGCATCGCGCCCAACACGGCGGCACCTTCCAGTGGCTTCGCACGCGACCGGAGTTGGCCGGGAAGGTTTATGACTTCCTGCGTAGCGGCGACTTCGCCGATGTGCCGAGCGAAGCGTCGCTGGATCCGGTGGCGTTCGAGAAACCGGAGATTGCCCCGCTCGTCCGCTAGGTGCCAAAGCCCCGTCATCGTCCGCGGTCTTTGCCCTTGTCTTTGTTTGGCTTAAAGCGATTCAGGAAGGTTGCCGTGGAACTCGGACTGTCGCGCTCGGTCTGGCGCATCACGGCGGCAAGTTCGGAATCTGCCGCTGGTTGGAACCGCGAGGTGGCAGGCGGGGTTTCCTGCCGGCTTCCCAGGTACTTGCGATGACCCTGGTCGACGATGCCGAAATCCACGGGACGTCCATGGGAAACATCGGCTGCGGCATGGCGCGAATCGCGCACGATCTGGCGAGTACGCTCGGCCCGTTGGTCAAAGCCCTGATGGCTCTGTGAGCGAGACACATCACGCTCGCGGATCTCTTCCCGTGCTGCGGTGTAGAGGGGGTTCTGTCCGACATAAGGCGGAAGTGCCGATGCGCCAAAGCGTGCGGACTCCTGCTGGTGCGGGCCCTGGAACCGCGGGTCGGTACGCATGGCGCTGACCACCCGGTCCATTGAATGCATCTGCAGGGGCGCCATGGCCGACTCGGGATTGGCACGCCCATAGGCCGATTCGAGCTTGATTACCGCTCCGGGCACGCCATGAGAAAATGGTGACATGTTGTTGACCTTCTGTAGCGCTTCGCGATCGACGTGATAGTGGCGCACGGCACCCTGTTCGGCGCGGGCGCGCTGACGATCTGGATCGGTAAGGGAGTTGTTGTGGACACCCGCGGCATTGAAGACTACGGCGTTAACGCCGTTCTCCAACGCCGACGTAGAAGCCAGCCCACCTCCGAGCGAGTGCCCGACCACTATTACATTGTTCGCACCCCTTGCTTCAACGACCTTCTTCACCAGCTTCTTGGCCTGGTCGTATTGCGCGGTGGCGAAGCCCAACTCCTGCGCCGCGTCGGTGCGAAGATCGCCCAGTGACCTAGGATCCGTCCCTGCGAAGGCCACGACGGTCTGGCCGGCATCATTGCTGTACACGCCGGCACGCAGGCCACTGCTTCGCTCCAGCTTGCTCTCCTTGGTTCCGTAGGACTCCAGTTCTCTCCCTTCTACCCGGCGCCACCCATTCTGCACGTCACGGATCGAGGGGTTGTAAACCGCGTTGGCGATTTCGGCCATGGCCAGATCTTGCTTCTGGGATTCCGTACCGGCGGTGGGTAGCCTTGCCGGTGCGCTTGCCGAGGGATACATCGAACTCATGGGGCTTCCTTGCCTTGGATGGTTGGGTAATTACGCCGGCGGAGGCGCGGGAGGGGGATCGGGATACGAGACAGCCGGGAATGCAGCGATGGGCACAGTCGGTGGCTTGACCACGCGCTGCTTGAATATCGCTTCCTGGTACCAGCGTATCTTCGTGGCGCGAATGGGACGGAACCCTCGGGGAAACAGCAGCACTTCGTCCTTGCCCAGGGCCAGCGCCTCTTGGGGCAGCAGCAATGCGCGCGACTGCTCCGACTCACTGACGCTGCGCTGACCTTGGCCGAATGCGGTGGGTCGCGAGAGCGATTCGGTGCGCACCGTGTTGTTGCCAAGCTCGCGGCTGATCTCGCTGGCGGTTTCGAAATCCGCCGGGGTGTAGCTGATGCGAAGCGCATGGTTCTGGAAGAATGACTCTGCCGCGTCCTTGCCGTACACCTCGCGCACCTGTCCGGGCGACTGAAAGATCGGCAACAGGCGCAGGCCGTACCCGCGCAGGAAGGCGATGGCTTCCACGATCAGGGGCAGTTTCCCCAGGCTGCGGAATTCGTCCAGGATAAGCAGGCATTGGTACTTCAGTGCCTTGTTGTGCTCGGGGAGTTCGCGTGTATTGAGGTCCACGACCTGCTGGAAGAACAGATTCAGGATAGGCGCCATTCGGCTTAGGTTGTCCGGCGTGATACCGATGTAGATGCTCATGCGACGTTTGCGCAGGGCTTCAAGATCGAAGTCGTTGGCGGAGGTGGCCGCATCGATGATGGGATTGAGGAACAGTTCGAAGCGCGAGGTAAATGTCTTTCGGATCGACGTTCGCGTGGTTTCAGAGGTATTGAGGTAGTCGGCCAGCGAGCTTTCGCACGCCGGGGACAACGGGCGTCCTTCGTCGTAACGCGCTGCCAGCGCCGCGGACAATGCGTTCTCGTCGCCAAACGCTTCCCGCGCCACCTGGCCCAGCGTGCGCGTCTTGCCTTCGGTTTCGAACACGTACAGCACCAGTCCCAGGAACAGCGAACGGCAACTGGCCGTCCAGATCGGGTCGGTGCCTGGCACATCGGGAAAGATGATGTTGCCGATCTTCTGTACGTCGTCCACGCGAAGGCCGGGATCGTCTCGCACGTAAGCCAAAGGATTCCAGCGATGGGTACGACGCTCGGTTGACGCTGGATCGAACAGATACACCTCGTGGCCGCATTGCTGGCGGAACCCGGCGGTGAGCGTCCAGTTCTCCTGCTTGATATCAAGCACGATCACCGAATGGTTGTAATTGAGCAGGTTCGGCAACACCACGCCCACGCCCTTGCCCGACCCGGTGGGTGCAGCAAGCATGATGTGCGGATAGTCCCGAAGGCCGGCCGTAAGAAATTTTTGCCCGATGCGACCGACGATCACGCCGTCGCCTTCGTTGGTGAGCAGGCCTGCCTTGCGTATGTCGGGGAGGCGCCCGAAGCGGGCCTCGCCATGCAACTTCTGCCGCGGCTTTATGAACAACATGGCCAGTGGCGCCAAGCAGGTTACCGTGGCGCCGAAGGCCGATTGCAGAAGGTGCGATTTCGTTGCCGGCAGGTTGCCGTAGGCCGTCCAGTAGCGCGGCCATGTCAGGAGTGTCGCTTCGGCACCACCCTTGCCGAAGGCCAGCCATATGTAAGCGTGGCCGGCCAGGTACAGCCAGCCGACGCAGGCCAGTGCCAACAGCGACAGCACCAGTAGCACCCTAACCCAGGCTGGCGCGCTTACGGTCTGGCTCATAGTAGATTCCCGTAACGCGGCGACGCCCGTCGACCACGCTGAATTGGATGACGACATCCACCAGCATGTAAAGCAGCTGCTTGATGTCTTCGCGCGAAAGATGTGCGCCGCCGGCCGATTCCTTGACCAACAGCATCAGCTGCTCGATGGCCAGGCGCGGGCTGGTGGCATGCACGGAGGTGATCGACCCTGGATGGCCGGAGTTGACGTTACGAATGAAGTAGAAGGCCTCGTCGCTTCGAAGCTCGGCCAGCAGGATGCGATCGGGCTTCATGCGCAGGCACGATTCCAGCAGAAGCTTCGGCGTCGCGTTGCTTACGCCCTGGCCGTCCTTGGAATAGAAAAGCCTTACGTGATTGGGCTGGTTGCGGATCTCAAGTTCCGGCGTGTCCTCGATGGTGATCAGTCGATCGTCCGTGGGAATCAGGTCCACCAGCGTCTTCATCAGCGTGGTTTTGCCCGAGCCGGTGGCGCCGGACACCACGATGTTCAGCCGAGATGCCACTGCGAGCTCGAGGAATTGGCGGATATTCCCCGCATCGAGCAACCGCAGCAGTTCCGTTTCGTGCGCGCCGCGCCGATGGTCGCCGATATCGACCGCTTCGAAGGCGCCGCTGCGCTCGTAATCGTCAAGCGTCAGCCGCAGGCTGGATGGCTTGCGGATGGTGAGACTCACCGTGCCCTGCGGCACCGCCGGCGGAACAATCGCCTGCACGCGTTCGCCTGATGGCAATGCCGCCGACACCACCGGGGCGTTTTCCGAGATGGTCTGCTGAGTAGACGTGGCGATCAGCTTGGCCAGCATACGCAAGTGGTCGAAGGTGAGCTCGGGCATATCGTGGCGCAGCCAGCCCTCACGGCCTTCCGTCCAGGCTTCGCCCGGACGGTTGACCACCACCTCGGTGACCTCGCCGGCAAGCAGCCGGCGAACGGGGCGCAGGTAGGTTTCCACGGCGGACATCGCCGTGTTTGCCGCAAGGTCCCGGTTCATGGGCGGCCAGGCTTTTGGCGCAACTGGTAGACGTCGCCGAAGTAAAGGTCGCGCGCCACGAGCACGCCGATGCGCGAGCCCTGGGCTTTATCCAGCGTGGGCGGAATGTTCACCGTGTTCTGGACGATAATTGACGCCGCGTCCTGCGTAGCCTGTCCTGTTTGATTGAAGTTGATCGACGTGCCGCCGTTGTTGTTTCGCTGCTGGTTCTGCATGGCTCCCTGAACCACGTCGTCGACCACCGATACCAGCATGGCCGAGCCGAACCGCTCCCAGAAGTGATTGTTGATCTTGCCGTCGACACCGGAGCGGCCGAGCGAGTCCACCGAAGGTGAATCCAGATCCACCAGTACGCCCTGGGGCGTCTGTACGCGTGTCCACAGCAGGAAGATGCGCCTCATGCCTTGCCGTATTTGGCCGGACTGATACTGGCCCACCAGCCGGGAGCCGCGTTCGAGCAGCAAGGTGCGGCCGTCGGTGGAGAATATGTCCCGGCTGAGCACACAGGTGGTCATGCCTGGGAGCGTGCTGTTGATGGCCGTGACCAGCGTGCAGTCGAGGAAGCTGCCTTGGGTGAGCGTCAGCGAAGGGTCTCTCAGCTGGTATCCACGTGCAGCGGCGGTATGAGTCGCTTGCAGCGCGCCACCGAGTGAGCCGCGGTTGTCATCGGCCACGCCCTGGTTCACCGCCGTACCCGTACCGCCGCTTTTGGCGCCTGACTTCGCACCCAGGGCAATGAGCGGCGCGCGCTTGCGTCGTTCGGCGAGGTCGTCGTGCGCTGCTTTCGCCTTGATCTCCGCCGGTGGGGCAGCCGCGGCGACTTCAGGCGGCTTGGCCTCTACCGGGGGCTTAAGTTCATTCGCATCGAAGGCACCGCGGGCCAGGTTGGGCAGTCCGCGCTGGATGGTCTTGTCGTTGGTGGCTTCGCCTCGGTTGCGAAGGCGGTCGAGAGCCACCTTGCTGCCCAGCGCCATGATCATCACCGCGACCGCACCCACCGTAAGCAGTGTTGCCCATCGATTTCCTTTCTTCTTGCCGCCGACCTGGGGGATGCCCCGGGCCTGCTGTTCGTTATCGGTGGTTCCGTCGGGAGCCTGGCTCATGGCGTTGCTCCTTGTCGGGCACGAAGGCGTTCCTGGCGGGTAGGTTTGCGCGGCTCAACCACCGGCTCCGGTTCGGCGGCGGGTTGGACGACCGGAGTGATAAGCGCGGGATTGATAGTGATGGGGTTCGTTGGTGGAGCGACGACCGGACGGGGCGCGCCCTGGGTGGTGACCGCGCCATTGGCCTCCACTGGTTTCACCATGCGTTCGACCTCGTCGCTGCGGGTGCCTGTGGGGGTGCTGATGCCATATCGGTTGTAGGCGCGATTCTGCACGCATGCCACGGCCTTGCCCTGGCGAAGCACGAACTGCTGCGCCGTGTGGTGCACCACGTAGTAGTCACCCTCCATGGCGCCATCGACAATGCTCTCGCTCTTGTCTGGGCCGATTTCGAAGATGGCGGGAATTTGCTGCGCGGCCGGGAAACGCATCCAGGTGAAACGGCCATCGTCGAACACTTCAGCCGGCCATAGTGTCTTGTCGCCGCAGGCGTAGTAGGTCCAGTTGCGTACGTCGGGCTTCTTGCGCAGGGCCGATTCCATCTGGCGTTGCCGGGCAACGGTTTCACGTTCCTTCGCCTCGGCCGCAACGCGTGCCGCGTCATCTTGCGGGTAGCGGAACCGGACCAGGAAGTACACATGGTTTGACTTGGGGCCCGTGCCCGCGGCGCGGCGCGCATCCAGCGCGATCTGATAGATCCGCCGGTCGGTGATCACCGTCATGTTGGTGGCGGCATTGTCTTCCCGCGGCTTGACGAACAGGTGGTTGTCGGCGGGAGCGACATCCCAGGCCAGGGTGTCGCCCAGGGCGATGTTCTTGATGGTCTCGCCCGCGGCGAATTCGATATCGGTGGAGTAGCCGTAGTGACCCACCACGCGCACGACGTCGGACGGGTTGTACTGCACTTCCTTGATACGCGCGTCGAAGCGCACGCTGGTGGGCACGCTTTCGGCGTGAATGCTTCCGGCGGCCAGCAGCGCCAGGCAAAGTAGGGTTGGGCGCAGGCAAGTCATTTGGTTGCCGCCGTGGTTTCCGGATCGAGTCGGTAATCGGTGACCTGGAACCCCACCGGGTTCACCAGGCGCGACTTCGCATCCATCGAAGCCTTGATGTACTGATAGGAGATCGTGGCTATCCAGTGCGACTTGCTGGGTTCGGAGCTGGGCATTTTTTCGCTTCGGGTAAAGCGCACCTGGGCGACGTGATTGGGCAGGAAGGCAATGGACACGATGCTGATTTCCACCACGCCTTCCTTTTTGTACACAGCAGAGGGGGAGTCCGGATTCTTCGGATTCACCACCGCGTAGTAGGCTTGGCCCGCCTGGCGGGAGGACATCAGCGACACTGCCTCGTAGTTCGGATAGGCAAGATTCGCCGAGTATTCCTCGCGGTAGTTGACATACCGCGCCAGGAAATAGCGATCGATAGCGTCGTCGTACTTCACGGTTCTTTCGTCCAGCCGCGAGACGATGTCCGCGCCGCCGGTGCTTGTGTCAACGCGAACAACGAATGGCTCGACCGTCTTCAAGGGCGTAAGCAGGGCCACTGCGATGCACGCGGTCAGGCCGCACGCCAGGCCCAGGCCAGCGAAAATCCACGCCATTCGCTCGCTGCGGCGCGAGCGTGCCACTTCGCTAGCTTCCCAGAAAGCCGAAGCCTCGGCGAAGGCGTCCACCGTACGCTTGGTCACGACGCGTGCCCCTTGACGGGAAGGTAGTGCTCCGGTGCATTGATGGGGTGGTACTGGCCTTTGCAACGCGGAGCCTTCTGCACTCCCGCGCAACCGACCAACAACAGAGTCGATACGACGGCAAAGGTGATCGTGGCCATGATCCTTGGCATTGGGTGTCTTCCTTTTCCTAGTTCTTGAAGGTCTGTCGCGAGCGGTTGGATGCTGGCGATGAGGCGCGGTTCGCCGACGAGGAGCCGCCGGCAAGGCGCCCAACACCGGTGGCACCACGTGTGGCCAGGCCAGCCACGCCGCCTATGGCGCCCCCGGCGCTCCCCACGCCGCCCGCGACGTTGCGATATACGCCGCCGACGGCCGACTGCACCTGCAAGGCCACGCCGCCACCGATGCCGGCGGCGATCGAGCGCGTCTGTACCATCACAGCGATCATGCACAGGAATGCCACCATGATCTTCAGTGCGTTCTCCACGTTGTGCGCCATTTGCGCGAAGCCGTGCAGAACCTCGAAGCAGATCATCGCTGTAGCGGCAACCAGCAGGAAGAGCACGCCAAAGGTCACCATCTGCCCCAACCAGCCATCGAAGTAACGCCGCGTCTGCTCGAAGATGAGCAACATGATGAAGAACGGCCCGATCGCCAGCAGAATGCCCATGGCGACATAGGCGATATAGATGAAAGCCACGGCAATCCCTACCAGGATGATGGTAAGGACGGCCACGACCGCGCCTACTGCAACGTTTCTGATCCCGTCACCGATGTGCCATATCGAGAAGTCTTTGAAGAAATTCATGGCGATGGCCATGCCTTCGTCCAACGAGCGGTCAAGTACCGTAGCTATTCCCTTGGCGTCTTCGCCTATCATCCCCGCTGCTACGGCCGACGGCAGGTTGAACAGCACCTCACATACGTAGCTGTTGTAGCCGCCGGCGGTAAATCCGAGCAGAACAATGAAGATTATGCGCAGGATCCTGCGTATGCCGTCGCCGAACGGCTCCTGGCTCCGGCCTGAAGCCACGGTGGCGCCCCACAGGAGTACGTAGGCCGTCAGCAATGCCCCTACGATCGGCTGGACCACAGTCATCACCTGCGCGGACATGTCAAATGCCTTGTCGAGCATCAGGTTCTGTATGTCGTTCAACAATGAAGCGGCGATGTCGGCCATCGATGATTCCTCGTGCTCAAGTGGGGCGTGCTGAAATCAGGCCGCTTATTTGCCGTAATCCATCTGCAAGCTATTCGAGCGCATGGCCTCTTCTACGGCGCTTTTCGTTGTTACGTCGATCAACTGGTTGGCCGCCTGGAGTTTGAGGAGTTCGTTGAGCATTCGGCCGTTCTCTATCTGGGCACGTGCATTCACATCGGCCAAGTCCTCGCCGCCCTCGGCCTTGTCAAGGCGATCTTCGATATCTTTCAGGCGTGCCTCGCGCGTCTCGCCCGCATCGAGCACGGCGGCATTGATGCCACCGCGGGCAGCCGAGCCAGCGAGCTGGGCGTTTGCCATGGCATCAGCGGTTGGCGATTTGCCGGTAAGTTTCGGATCGCGGGCCTTCACGGCGTCGTCTCGCATCGCACGTGCGGCATCAGACGCGGCGCTTTGGCCTTCAATAACGTTCAATGTCTCGCGCCAGTTGCGTGGGATGGCGCTGGTGGAGGCCTCTTCCTGGGCATGCGTAGCAGTGGACAGCATGGCCAGCAGGCTTGCGGCAAGGATCGTGGAATTCTTTTTCATGGCTTGTCTTCCTTGGCGTTGAAGTTAGCTGCGCTCGCGGCGAAGCTGGTGAAAAACGTCCATCCAGGCATCCGGCTCATCGCCTGCCATGGCAATCGCGCGCTCGCTCAGCTCCACGCTGCTGGCCGTGCTGGACAGGATGGCCAGTTCGTCGTCGAACCCGCGAAGGTTCAGTTCGCACACGGTGGAATGAGCGCCCTGTTTAAACAGGAAGCCTCGAATGTTCGCCTCCACCATGTCGCGATGGATAATCTCGTATTCTCGTTCCGAGAGCTTGAATCCTTCGATGTAGTCCTCACGGCGAGCCTTGGGGTTGGGTAAATAAAGCTGGCTTACACACTGCTCGATCAGCTGGCGACTGATCTTCGAACGAAGGACGTCAGCCGGGCTCTGTGTGCCGAACAAGGCCAGCGCGTTGCGCTTTCGATAAGTCTTGACGGCATCAAGCGCCTTGCCCTCGAAGTACTCGTCCATCAGCATCTTCCAGAATTCATCCATGTTCAGGATGAAGCGCCGTCCGTCGATCAACGACTCCATGCGGTGGAACAGGTACATCACCGTCACCGTGCGCGTCTGGTCGTTCTCCAGGAAGTCGGTGACGTCAAAGCCGAAGTGGCGACCGTGCTCGAAGTCGAGCAGGTCGCGCGGGTTGTCCATCAGCCATCCCAGCGCGCCGCCTTCGCACCACTTGGCGAAGCGTGCAGAGTTACCGTTGGGGTCCGTGGGGTCGAAGAATTCCCTGATCGCCGAGAAACGTCGTACCTCAAATGGCATGGCGTATACGCCATCCACGGCATCTTTTACCTCGCGCTCCCGGTTCGGAGAGAAGCGGAAGGTTTCGTCATCGCCAACGATGCACCGCTTGACTAGCGCCTGCAGCATTAGCCGATTCCCCGGCGTGTCGGGCATGCTGCAGGGGTTGAACCCGGTGTGCTCGCCGTTGCGCAGCGTGGAGTACTTGCCGCCCATCGCGCGCACGAAGTTTGCCTGGCCCTGGTCCTTATCGAACGTGAATACCGTGGGCTGGTACTTCTCCGCCTGGGCCAGCATGAACGCCTGGATCACTGTTTTGCCGGCGCCGGTGGGGCCAAGAATCAGCGTGTGGCCGGGAACGCGATCGTCCACGTCGCGTTCGTTTACACCCTTTCGCGAGGTGGGAGGCAGGTGGAAGTTGAAGTAGAACGGGGTGCCCGACGTGGTCTTGAGCAGGCTCAGGGCAGGGCCCCATTGATTGCCGTCGATCCGGCCGTGCGGATAATTGTGGAAGCCCGTATAGCCGATGATGTTGCTGGAGCTGATTGGCGCGGGACGTGGTCGCAACGCGAAATTTCCAGGAAGCTGGGCGAAAAACGCTGCTTCAATGCACTCGTCCTCGCGCACGGCAAGGAAGCCGGCGTCGCTTAATACCGAGCGGGTGGCCGCGATCCTATCGTTCAATGCCTTCTGGGTATCGGCGCGCAGGCAGACGCTGACATGATGCTCACCGAAGATGGCACGGCTGGCAGCCAGGTCGTCGAGCGCGGCGTTGATGTCGTCTATCTGCGACGAGGATGCGTCCTGCGCATTGACCAGCAGTCGTTGCTGCTTCTTAAGGGCTTCCATGGCAGGCTGCCGGCCGAACATGGCGAAGCTCTGGGTAAGTACAAAGGGGAAGGGAAGCGTGAGCATCACGTTCAGATGCCCGGGCTCGGTGCGTTCCACCTGGTATGCGGCCGTACCCAGCATGGCGCCGATGGATGTGTGTGTTGGTGTGCGCGCTTCGAACTGGTCCACGCCAAAAGACATCCGCGTGGTGCTTAGCGATGCACTGATCTTGCCCCGCGGTACGGCGATGCGTTGGTGCTCGCCGTTGACCAGGCTTGCGAAGAACTCCAGGGTTTCACTGCAGACCAGGCCGTTGTATTCGTAGGTTTCCAGGCGTCGTGCGCCATAACGCGACAGGCCCGCCAGGAAGCTATCGGCGAGCTCGTCCATGCGAAGATTAGTTTCCGCGATGCCTTCCAGCAGCGCGGCGACCGTCCGCTTCTCGCCGCTCAGCCAGCGTGCTTTCTGGCTTGGCGCCCGTATCAGCAAGGTCACATAGTGGCGGTTGACCATCATCTGAAGCCCCGAAAGGCTCTGGCGATAGCGGTTGTTCAGCCGCCCGGCGAAGTCGTCCTGGAAATCGCCATCGGGATAGCGATTCATCGGCTCTCGCACGGTGTGGATCCACAACGCGATGTCTTCGGCAGCGATATTTCTTACCAGGCCTACCAGCGCATCGTGCCAGCCCTGGATGTCGTCATCGTCCGCTGCTTCGTGCGCCGCTCCGGTAATAGCGATGGTGGTTGCCAAGTCGCCGTCGTGGGTGCGGATGGTATGCCGCGAGACCGCCGCCGAATACGGTACGTGTTCGGTGATGGCACGGGAGGCCTGGGTGAGCGAGTGGCTTTGCAGCGACATAAGTGTTTCCAAGTGACTTAGTGGCGACGGAACCTGACAGGTGCGTACGACCCACATCGCCACCGTGCTCGTGTCCGATGCATTCCTTTGGTTTTCAGCTGCAGCGCCATGTAACGGAATGCACGCGCATCGCGCACGCATAGTAGGCGCGCAAGCCCATAGAACACGGCGCCCATGCCGAGCGCGGCAATCTTGTAAAAAATCTCTTTACTGATCATGCCGGCAACAAGGAACGAGACGACGCTCAGCATGAAGATGCCAAGCAGCGCCTCGATCGGCAGGCCAAGCATGGTGGCGGGTCGAGTGAGGCCACCGAACAGCGGGTCATTCCGTAGCCCTGACATGGTCAGGTCGGGGAGTAGAGAGCTGAGACTACTTCGTTGGCAAGGCCTGCGATTATCGAGCCGATAAGGACCTGGCCTACCGTAGTCCAACTCATGCGGCCGAAGGCCGCCAGCACACCAGAGCCGATGACAGCCACGATTAGAATGAACTTTACGCCGGTTTGGATCGCATCGACAGCCTCTTGCGCCTTTGCCTCGATGCCCATACCGCCTTGTGAGAATGCTGGCTGCACCAACACCAATGCATACAACGCTGAGATAAGCGCAAGACGTGCAACGCGGCGAAGACGCTGCGAACGCCATGTCAAAGCAAGATAGTTCATGATGTTTCCCTACGTGGTAAGGCCGCGTCCCGGCGGCCTGGTGGACGAAAAGTGAATTGGTGGAGCGGTAACTACCGTGCTGCTGGAGCCGGTGTCCCCAGCACGAGCCCGGGATCCCCTTCAAGCGCCCGCCAGCGCGCCGCGCCGTAGACATCCCAGTCGGGTGGCCGGGGCGTTGCCTTGAACGGCTTCAACTGCGTTATCAGCCACGCCTCAACGTCAGCAGGGCTTTCACCTGCAGCAATACGGTCGTTGGCCTGTGCCAGTACCTGCGCCACGGCTTGGTCTGTTTCGGTTGGCGCCGCCGCCATGACGGGGGTCCATGCGAGGGCTAGCACAACGATGCAGCAGGGCGTAGCACGAAGGAAACGCATGGCGACTTGTCAGCTAGAGGGAGCGCGAGAGTAGGAATTGCCCTACGAGGGCGCAACGGCCTAAACGCTAATTTCGATTACTTCCAAGTGAGTGTTGGTAATATCAATAAATGTCGAGAAATAGATGGAAATCAAAGCCCGGCATGCGCTTGGGCTAAGCTATCCCCCTCGCCACCACCGGCCCAAGCGCCATGTCCCACCCCCCGCGCCGTGTCCTCGTCGGAGTCACCGGCGGCATCGCCGCCTACAAGACCTGCGAACTCATCCGCCGCCTGCGCGACCACGACATCGAAGTCCGCGTGGTGATGACGGAGAACGCCACGCGCTTTGTCACGCCCACCACCTTCCAGGCACTCTCCGGCCAGCCGGTGCGGGTGAGCCTGTGGGATGAAGCGGGCGAGGCCGCCATGGGCCATATCGAGCTGGCCCGCTGGGCG
>Ga0163162_10005072_pt1 | contig 12692 bp, 5 predicted proteins | sample S55metaG_FD_115310 | JGI IMG/M metagenome (GOLD analysis project Ga0163162, IMG submission 115310) | Switchgrass rhizosphere microbial communities from Kellogg Biological Station, Michigan, USA - S5-5 metaG | ecosystem: Host-associated > Plants > Roots > Rhizosphere > Soil | place: USA: Michigan...
AATGCTGTTTATGTTACCTATCCTTATGCATTAAAAGCCTCAGTTGTATTTAATGATATTAATAAGCATATTACTGGGATGACCAGAAGAAAGGATATTTCTGATTACATTAATAGCAGAGAGCAGGAACTTAGAAAACAATTCTCAGAGCCCCTTATGAATCTTTCAATATACCAAGGGAGGGTATTAATGAAGCTGATAAACAGAGAGACAGGTAACAATGTCTATGAAATATTAAAGGAATTTAAAGGCGGCTTTAATGCCCGGTTATGGCAGACGGTAGCTTTCTTCTTTGGAACAAATCTCAAACAGCCATACGATGCCAAGGGTGATGATGCAGAAATAGAAAGTATTGTAAAAGAAGTTCGCCGTATGTATGGGTATAGAACTTAAGGATCAATGATTTATAGAAAACGTTAATCCCCTCTTCTCTCTCCGATTTTGTCTTATCTTCGTAGTCGTTTTTGATACTTAACCACTGATGAAATTAGATATCCTTGCCTTTGGTGTACATCCCGATGATATAGAGCTTAGTTGTGGTGGAACATTGTTAGTTGAAAAGAATAATGGAAAAAAGGTTGGCATTGTAGATCTTACTCAAGGCGAATTGGGTACGCGCGGCACAGCTGAAACAAGAAAACAAGAGGCAGCAGATTCAGCTAAGATATTGGGAGTAGATGCAAGAGAAAACCTGTCTATGGCAGATGGCTTTTTTAAGAATGATGAAGAACATCAGTTAAAAGTTATAAGTGCAATAAGAAAGTATAAACCGGAAGTTGTTATTTGTAATGCGCCTTCTGATCGTCATCCTGATCATGGGCGTTCAGCACAGCTGGTTCGTGATGCTTCTTTCTTATCCGGCTTAAAAAAAATAGAAACAAAAGATGGAAGTAAAGATCAGGAAGCATGGAGACCTAAATACGTTTTCAATTATATACAGGACAGGTTCTTTCAACCGAACTTTGTAGTTGACATTACTGATGTATTTGAACAAAAAATAGAGGCTATCAGGGCATATAAAACTCAGTTTTATAATCCTGATTCCAAGGAACCTGAAACATACATATCTTCACCTGAATTCTTAGATAGTATTATATACAGAGCTAAGATGATGGGTAAAATGATTGGAGTTAAATATGGCGAAGGATTTATATCAGAAAAAATGATTGGAATAGCATCAATGGATGCATTAATAAAGAAGAGCACATAATTGGTAAATATTAAAATTTTAAATACCCAATGTCTACGGTAAAATTTATAAAAGGAAAAGGAACTTTCCACACTGATCTGAAAGAAAGAGTTAATCAATACTTTACAGTTAATAACAAGCTGTCTACTGGCAATATAGGTCTTTTTCTAAAGGCTGTATTGTTTTTTGTATGTTATATAGGGCTTTATATTCACCTTGTGTTTTTCTTTCCTCAATGGTGGATGGCTGTACCTGAATGTATATTAATAGGACTATTTACAGCTGCTATCGGTTTTAACGTCATGCACGACGGAGCACATGGCAGCTTTAGCAAATACAAGATAATTAACAAGCTTGCAGGTTTCTCTTTAAACTTCCTGGGCGGAAGCTCTATTATGTGGAATATGAAACATAATATCATTCATCACACTTACACTAATATAGATGGAATGGATGATGATATTGAAGCAGGTGCAATGCTGAGATTTACAGAAGGCCAAAAAAGACTTAAGATGCATAAGTTCCAGCATTATTATTTCTGGTTCCTTTATACTCTTTTGCACCTTATGTGGATCTTTGTAGGTGACTATCGCAAATATTTTACCCGTAAGATTGGTACCATTGAAATAAGGAAGATGACTGTTAAAGAGCATTTAGGCTTTTGGACAGCTAAAATAGTTTATGCCTTTATGGTTATTGCTTTGCCAATATATCTTGTTGGTTTTGTAAACTGGTTATTAGGTTTCTTGCTTGTAACTATGGTGACTGGTCTTGTAATAAGCATTGTATTTCAATTAGCTCATACGGTTGAACATACTGAATTTCCACTACCATCAGAGATAACAGGAAAGATCGAGAATGAGTGGGCTATACACCAGATAAATACTACAGCAAATTTTGCAACAAAGAACAGGCTTATTTCATGGCTTGTAGGGGGATTAAACTTCCAGATAGAGCATCATTTATTCCCTAAAATTTCTCACGTTCATTACCCCGCAATAAGCAAGATCATTAAGAAGACATGCGAGGAATATGGCATTAAGTATATTGAATACCCTAAAATGAGACATGCTATTGTTTCTCACGTATCCTATCTGAAAAGATTAGGAAGGGCTTAATTAGATAAAATATTAGCTGAATAGCTCAGGTTGCTTGTCAACCTGGGCTTTATTTTCCCAATTCATTTCGACAGTTTTGGAATAGTCAAGCAGTTTGCTGCCAACAGCTTTCCAGCCCATGACATCAACCATCTTCATCACTTTGAACTTGGCCTTTCTTATCTGAGCTCCTCTGCCTGTTTGAACGGCAAGGATGGGTTCCTCTTCGGTTGTTGCTGCAAATAACTTGTTGCCATCACCTTCTTTAATAAAGAGAAATTTATTGTGGAGTGTTGTTGTCTCGATCTTAAAACGCTTAATATTTACCTGAGACTTATCATTATCAAGATAAACAGCAGTTACAATTTTCTCAGGATTGAATTTTTCTATAAGAACAATATTATCTGACTCAAATCTCTGGGTGAGTTCCTGGTCTGTTATTTCATAGTTACCGTCTTTGTATAATACAAGGATCTTATCATCTCCTTCAAATGAGCCCAGGGATCTTCCTTTCTCCTCTGTATTCAGACGCCCAAACGTTTCATCAAACCAAAGCCTGCGACCTTCTAATGTTGATTTACCTTTCTCTTTAAGCTTAACTGAACGGATAGGATATTTTGTTACCTGGTTACCTATACTGCTTCTGCCTTTTATTTCTAGTTCACCAAAGTTGAAGTCGAATTCCTTGATACGTGCTGAGCAATTAGGACTTAAAATTATCTTTACCACTTCAGCCTCTCCATTAGGATTAACGCTTAAATAATGGACTTTGGTCTTCTCCTCTCCTTTTGTAAGTTCATATTCTTTTTCTCTTGTTACTCCTGTAACATTAAATCTTTTAGAGTATCCAATCCCACTCCTGCCATCTGTATAGATCATATTATATGTAGTGCGCTCATCATTCTTCTGGAACACTGCAACATGGATAATATCTTTCCCTATAAAGGCTTTGTCAGCAACTTTAACTACTTTAAACTTTCCTGCCTTTGTAAAAGCAATTATATCATCAAGGTCTGACACCTCCGCGACTAACTCATCTTTCTTAAGACCAGTACCAATAAAACCTTCATCTCTGTTGACATATATCTTAGTGTTTGCAATAGCAACAGTCTTTGCCTGTATAACGTCAAACAGCTTTATCTCAGTCTTTCTTTCCCTGCCCTTGCCATACTTCTTCAGCAGGCCATCATAATAGGCAATTGCATAGTCAACAAGATTTGCCAGATCATGCTTAACCTGCTTTATCTCTGTCTCTATATTCTTTATTTGCTCGTTTAGCTCATCAATATCAAGCTTGTAAATACGCCTAACAGGCTTCTCAGTAAGTTTGATAATGTCTTCCCGGGTGATGTCCCTTTTAAATTGCTTTAAAAAGGGCTGGAATGCCTTATCAATCGAAGCAAGAACTTTATCCCATGTCTCATGCTTCTTTTCTAATTCCTTATATATCTTCTCTTCAAAGAATATCTTTTCTAAAGAAGTATAATGCCACTTCTCATTAAGTTCTCCCAGTTTTATCTCCAGTTCCCTCTTCAATAATTCCTTTGTATTCTCTGCAGATATCTTCAGCAATTCCTGAACTCCTACAAAAGCAGGCTTGTGATTCTCAATTACACATGCATTAGGAGATATAGATACTTCACAATCTGTGAAAGCATATAATGCATCAATAGTTATATCAGGAGAAATACCCGCAGCCAACTCTATCGATATCTCCACATCAGCAGCAGTATTGTCTGTAACCTTTTTTATTTTGATCTTACCCTGGTCATTGGCTTTTATGATAGAATCAATAAGCTGAGTTGTAGTTATTCCATAAGGCACATCACGAATGGCCAATGTTTTTTTATCAACCTCTTCTATCTTAGCTCTAACTCTTACCTTTCCTCCCCTCTTTCCTTCGTTGTAATTAGTTACGTCTATCATCCCTCCCGTCATGAAGTCGGGATATAATTCAAACTTCCTTCCTTTCAAATACTTTATGGAAGCCTCGATAAGTTCAATAAAATTGTGAGGAAGTATCTTGGTTGCAAGGCCTACTGCAATTCCTTCAGCTCCCTGTGCAAGTAACAAAGGAAATTTTACAGGAAGAGTTACAGGCTCATTCTTTCTTCCGTCATAGCTGAGCTGCCAGTTAGTAGTCTTATTATTAAATGCAACTTCGAGGGCGAATTTGCTTAGGCGCGCTTCAATATACCTCGGCGCAGCTGCATCATCACCTGTTCTTACATCTCCCCAGTTACCTTGTGTTTCAATTAATAAATCCTTCTGTCCGAGGTTTACAATAGCATCACCAATACTTGCATCTCCATGGGGATGATACTGCATGCTTTGTCCAATGATATTAGCCACCTTATTAAAGCGCCCGTCATCCATTTCCTTCATGGCATGAAGTATTCTTCTCTGCACAGGCTTTAAGCCATCTTCTACCGCAGGTACAGCCCTCTCTAATATTACATAGCTGGCATAATCAAGAAACCAAGTCTTATATTGACCTGATAGTCCAGCATCATTGTGTTTATATTCTTCCTGTTGTGCCTTTGCCATATTAACTTATACTCAGATTCTCTTGTTCAACGTTTACTGCTTCCCCAAGTTTTTTCTTCACTTCAAAGTCTTTCATATTCTTGATATTCCCTTGTGCATCTATCTCTCCCTCAGTTATCATCTTCTTTAGTCTCCATAAAAGATATGCATCTCCAGTTTTTTCAGGCGACTTAGCAAGAAAGTTATGTATTAACTTATTTACCTTTTGCCAATCTCCTGTTATGAATTTCAGCAGCTCCTTGTCATAGTAATCATAATCCCTCTGTGTAAGCTTCTTCCCTCCTTCCAACAGCCTGACTCCTTTATTCTCGTTGCATAATCTTGTCCATTCATCAGGGTCAACTTCAAACTCGCTCAGGGTAACAGGCCTTGCAAGCTTCTTTGCTTTTAGGAATTCCTTTGGCTGTATCTCATAAAGATTAGTAGGATAGAATAAATGTCCTTTAGGATTTATAAAAGGAAGATTATTAAGATAGAGAATAAACACTCTTCCTGCAAAGTCCTTCAGCTGGCTGATCAGCCAGTAATAGCTGCTTACATCATGCTTGTTCTGTGCGGCCCATATCCAGAGAAGCTCTTCAGGATCGTTATTTAATCTTTCAATAAGTTCAGCAACGGTTTTCTGATCATCAACCTCTCCCGTCTCAACTTTACCATCATAATCACCACCTGCTAATACATCTCTCCACCATTGCTTCCTGGTTTCAATTCCTTCTTCTGAATAAATATTAACAATAGGCCCTACGGCAAAGTCATCCTTTACCAGGATAATATCTCCCTGTAATGTCTCATCTAATTCAAAGCTCTTTTGTAATGCCTCTATATCAGCCTCCTGAAATACAATATGAATCATTCTTAAAATCTAATTTTTAATTATTTATCTAAATCCCGCTTACCTCCGAAAGATCCAATTCCACTTTCAAATTCTCAATTATAAAGTCCTGCCTTGATGGTGTATTCTTTCCCATATAATACTCCAGCAATTGCTGGATATGTATCTCTGGTAAAAGCATCACAGGTTGCAGCTTTATATTCTCGCCTATAAACCTTCCGAACTCTTCGGGTGATATCTCTCCCAACCCCTTAAACCTTGTTATCTCTGGTTTGTTGCCAAGCTTGCTTACTGCCTGCTGCTTTTCCGTTTCATCATAGCAGTAAATGGTCTCCTGCTTATTCCTCACCCTGAACAATGGAGTCTCCAAAATATAAACGTGTCCGTTCTTAACCAGGTCTGGGAAGAATTGCAGGAAGAATGTCATTAATAATAACCGAATGTGCATTCCGTCCACATCAGCATCTGTAGCAATAACTATATTGTTATACCTCAGATCTTCATATCCTTCTTCAATATTCAAGGCATGCTGAAGGAGATTAAACTCTTCGTTCTCATAAACAACCTTCTTTGTTAACCCATAACAATTCAAAGGCTTACCCCTGAGACTAAATACCGCCTGTGTCTCTACATTACGTGATTTAGTAATAGAACCACTCGCACTGTCTCCCTCTGTAATAAATATAGTTGCTTCCTTCTGCTTCTCTAATATCAGGTCTTTATCCTTGCCTGTAGGCTCGTCGTTCAGGTGGTAGCGGCAATCCCTCAGCTTCTTATTATGCAGGTTAGCCTTCTTGGCCCTCTCGTTAGCCAGCTTCTTTATCCCTGCCAGCTCTTTCCTCTCTCTTTCATTCTGCTCTATCCTCTTCTTCAAGGCTTCTGCTGTTGCAGGATTCTTATGCAGGTAATTGTCCAGCTCTTTACCAAGGAAATCACCAATAAAGTTCTTCACGCTTGGGCCTCCCTCAGAAACGAACTGCGAACCCAGCTTTGTCTTCGTCTGGCTTTCAAACACAGGCTCCTGAACCCTTATGCTTATTGCCGCACAGATGCTTCCCCTGATATCTGTAGCGTCGTAATCTTTCTTATAAAAATCCCTGATCGTCTTTACAAACCCTTCCCTGAATGCATTCAGGTGTGTACCACCCTGCGTAGTGAACTGTCCGTTTACAAAGCTGTAATACTCTTCCCCGTACTGATTCTCATGAGTAAGGGCCACTTCAATATCATCTCCTTTAAGATGTATGATCGGGTAACGAAGCTCATCCTCATTCGTCTTTCTTTGCAGCAGATCCAATAGCCCGTTCTTGCTAACAAACCTTTTCCCGTTATAGTTTATAACCAGCCCCGCATTAAGAAAGCAGTAATTCCAGAACTGGTTCTCCAGGAACTCAGATATATAATGATACTTCTTAAAGATGGTCTCATCAGGAACGAACAACACTTCCGTCCCGTTATCCTGGGTTGTTTTCTCTTCTTTGCTTTCAATGGCAAGGGCGCCTCTTTTAAATTCCGCCACCTTCTGCTTTCCTTCCCTGAACGCCGTCACCTTAAAGTAGCTGCTAAGCGCGTTAACAGCCTTGGTACCCACCCCGTTTAGCCCCACGCTTTTCTGGAAGGCTTTACTGTCATACTTGGCACCCGTATTTATCTTGCTCACCACATCCACCACCTTTCCCAAAGGAATACCCCGCCCATAATCTCTTACGCTTACATTATTATCCTTTATAGAAACATCCACATGCTTGCCGTAGCCCATCGTATGCTCGTCTATGCAGTTGTCTATCACCTCCTTCAGCAGCACATATATCCCGTCGTCGGGGCTGCTGCCGTCTCCCAGCTTGCCGATATACATCCCAGGCCTCAGGCGTATATGCTCCTTCCAGTCAAGGCTCTTAATGGAGTCTTCGGTATATTCAAATATTTCCTTGCTTTCAGCCATTTACGCTATCCTTTTTAGAACGGACAAATATACCAAAACAGCCTCGGATAAGGGTTTGTATAGTTTTGAACATTTGTTGATAAGTTCATTTCAATCTAATACTTCAATAACCGGATTTCCCAAACGTATAAAATCTCTCCATACCTCAATTAAGTCATTCTGATGCCGTGCAATAACAAAGTCTACTGCTTCTTGAATGTCTTATGATTCCTTTCTGGAAGCTTTATGACTTCCACATAATAGCTACTATATACCGTATTAGAACCGTATGATTACCGTATCACAACCGTATTTTGTCGGTTAGCGTATTAATAAAATTCGGCTTAACTAAGCCCCTCAACATGCGTACAATTTGTTCTGGTTGGTAAACCACAATATAAGATATTTTAGTTTTATTTCCAAATATTTTAGTAATTATTTATCCACACTGTCAAAATTTATTAGCAATCTGTCAGATTGTCTTTGCTTTATTTAGATAATATTTTTTATCTTATTCCTAACGTCTTAACCATGTGGTTTTCTTAGCTTTACACCTATAATAAATAGCATTCTGAGGAGAGCCTTTAAAATATTCTATAAATCTTTGTTGTTCCTGCTGGCCTTTTTGCTGCTGGTATGGCTTCTGCTGCTCACTCCCCCCGTGCAAGACTGGGTGGTGAAGCGGGTTACTAATAAGCTTTCCAGCAACCTCCAGACAAAGGTTTCCATCAAGCACGTAAACTTCGACTTCTTCAGCTTTAACAAGATGAAGATGGAGGGGGTGCTGGTGCTGGACAGGAAGAACGATACCCTTCTCTATGCTGGCGAGGCTAAGGTGAACATCACAGACTGGTTCTTCTTTAAGGACAACATCGTGCTGAAATATGTAAGCCTTACCGACGGTATCATTAATCTTAACAGGCAGGACTCTGTATGGAACTACCAGTTCATGGTCGATTACTTTTCCAGCCCCAGTAAAAAGACGGGCAACGCTAAGAATGTAATAAAGCTCGACATTAAGAAGGTGGAGCTTACAAGGGTTAAGATATTTCAGAAGGATGAATGGATCGGTACGGATATGCTGGTGTCCCTGAACAAGCTTGACCTTGACGCGGAGCAGATAGACATGGGCGCTAAGCTGATAAGGCTTAATTCCCTGAGCATTGACGGTGGAAGGTTTGCACAGATGGACTACCCAGGCAGAAGGCCACCTAAAAAGAAAAAGCCTAAAGCCCCAGAGGTAAAGACCGAAGGGCTGCAATGGAACAGCGAGGACTGGGATATTAAGATAAAGGACCTGGACATTACTGATGCTGGCCTGGCAATAGAGAAGACCACCGACCGCCCCATCTATGCGGATAAATTTGACGACAAGCACATCATCTTCTCAGACATTAATGCAAAGCTGAAGGGCTTCAGCATTTCGAAGGATACCATCTCTGCCGACATTACCCTGAGCGCAAAGAACCGCTCTGGCTTTGAGGTCAAGAAGCTAAGCGCGGACTTTAAGTTTACTCCCGTGATGATGGAGTTCAGCAAGCTTGACATTAATACTAACAAGAGCCACCTGGGCAATTATTACGCGATGCACTATAACGGCTTTGAGAAAAGCATGAATGACTTTATAGATTCTGTGCACATTGTAGGAGACTTTAAGAACGCCGAGGTAAACAGTGATGACATTGCATTCTTTGCCCCAGAGCTAAAGACATGGAAGAGGACATTCCATATGAATGGCAAAGCATCTGGAACCATCTCTGACCTGAAAGGGAATAATATTAACATCACTTCTGGCAACAGCACTTTTACAGGAGACTTTAGCCTGAAGGGCCTGCCAGCGATAAATACCACCCAGATATATATCAGGTCAGACGACCTTAAAACTTCATACAGGGAACTGTCAAGCTTTATCCCTGCGCTAAAGAGGATAGACAACCCGAACGTAAAGGCCATGGGGAATATCAGGTTCAGGGGAGTTTATTCAGGCACTGTGAATGCTTTTGTAACTAAAGGAACTATAGGCACTGACCTTGGTACTTTGGATACGGATATACAAATGACACTGCCAGAAAATGGCGATCCTGCTTATGCAGGAAAGATATCTACTGGCTCTTTTAATCTTGGAAGCTTTATCAATGACTCTAAGATAGGACGCATAGCATTTACAGGTGATGTATCAGGAAGAGGGTTCAATACAAAGACCATGTCCCTTACTGTGAACGGGAACATAAGAAGCATTGAATTCAACAACTACAATTACCAGAACATTGTTGCAAAGGGAACGCTTAAGAATAAGATGTTCACAGGAACAGGAAGCATCAACGATCCAAACCTGAAGATAGAAGACATAAACGGAACGATAGACCTTTCTAAGAAGGTGCCGCAATTTAATGTTACGGGGAATGTTATTACAGGCAACCTGAAAACGGTTAAGCTGCTGAAAGATAATTATACACTTAACGGTAAGTTCAACCTTAATTTCTCAGGAGATAACATTGATAATTTTACTGGTAATGCAAGGGTGTATGATGCAGTGCTAACGATAGATTCTAAAAAACTCTCTTTTGATTCACTGGTAATTAATTCGTTTACAGACAATACAGGCAAGCACCTGACCTTTGTAACAAACGAGCTGGAAGCCAATGTTAACGGGGATTTTAGAATAGCGCAAATAGCAGATGCATTTAAGCTACTATTGAACAAGTATTATCCATCTTATATCGAAAAGCCAAAGAAACCAGTTCAGAACCAGAACTTCTCCTTCAACATCACTACGAGGAATATTGCAGATTACCTTTCCATCTTTAGCAAGAACGTTACAGGATTAGACAACAGCATTATCTCTGGCAATGTGAACCTTTCCCAGAATATACTTAACTTGAAAGCAGATGTCCCTACCGTAAAGTATAAGAATATCTCATTCAGCAATGTATCTCTTTTAGCAAAGGGGACTAATGATACGCTTACCCTCGTAGAAACAATTGGAGAGACTATCTTTAATGACAGCCTTAGGTTTCCTAATACAAGTATAAACGTAAAGGCTCATAACGATTTATCTGATATCAGCATTAAAACATCAGGGATTAAGACACTCAATGAAGCTGATCTTTCTTTAAAGCTTCAGACATTACCAGATGGATTCAGAGCGTATTTCAACCCATCTTCCTTCGTTATCAATAATAAGAAATGGATATTGGAGAAAGGCGGAGAGCTGACTGTCAGTAAGAATATCTTTACTGCAAGTGAAGTTAAGTTTGTGCAGGATAAGCAGGAGCTTCTGATATCAACCAAGCCTTCCAGCACAGGAACGAATGACATAGAAGTGAACCTTAAGAACTTTAATGTAGGAGATGTAACTCCATACCTCATGAAGAATCCTCGAGTGGAAGGTGTCATGACAGGAAAGCTTACCATCCATGATCCTTTTAAGAACCTTGCTGTTGATTTTGATACCAAGACAGAACAAACCCGCTTTGAAGATGACTCGATCGGAGTTGTACAATATACTGGTAACTATTCTGCAGCAACAGGAAAGATAAAAGCAAAGGTTATCTCTGCAAATGAGTTCTATAAGTTTGTGTCAGATGTTGAGGTTGACCTTTCAGATTCTGCAGAGAACCAGCTTAACACAATCGTAAATGTAGATCACTCCGACCTGCACTTTCTGAACACATATCTGGGAACGTTATTCAGCGGAATAAGCGGCACCGCAACAGGAATTTTAAACCTCTCAGGAAAGCTAAAAGCTCCAAAGATCACAGGCCAGGTAAGTCTTGACAGCGCAAGAATGACGGTAAATTATACCCGCTGCACCTATATCTTAAATAACCATTCCCTAATTACTTTTGGCCCTGACGAGATAGACCTTGGCTCGCTGAAGATCAGGGACACCTTAAATCATACAGCAACTGTTGGCGGTAAAATATATCACCAGTTCTTCAATAGCCTTTTCTTCAGCGATGTAAACATTACTACAGACCGCATGGGAGGTCAGCCTGGTAAATTCCTTCTCCTAAATACAGCCGCTAAAGACAATAAGCAATTTTACGGGACGATGATAGGAGACGCTACTGTAAGTCTTAACGGTCCAGAGTCAGACATGAGAATGTACATAACAGGTGAACCTACAGATAGTAGTCATATGTATCTGCCTACAACAGAAACAGCCGAGGGAGGAAAGATCGATTATATTGATTTTATTAAGTTCGGACATGAAATGAAAGGCAGTTATAATCTCAGGAAGCAATCTAATCTTAAGGTTGAGCTTGACATCATAGCTAATCCCTTTGTAAAGGTGGATGTGATATTGGATGACGTAACAGGCGATGTGGTAAAAGCACAGGGAAGAGGAAGATTGCATATCAGCGCAGGAACATATGATCCCTTGCTGATAAGAGGCCGATACGACCTTGAGCAGGGAGAATACACATTTAACTTTCAGTCATTAATTAAAACACCGTTTGTTCTGCAGCAGGGGTATATAGAATGGCAGGGAGACCCGTACCTCGCCAATTTGAATGTAGATGCAATCTATACTGCTGCGAGAGTTGACCAGTCAAGCATCCCGACCAGCACAGGAAGCAATAATACAAAAGGAGACATAGGAATCATCTTTAAGCTCCGAGGTACTTTATTGAATCCAAGGCCCGATTTTGAACTTGAATTCCTTAATAATAACCCTATCCAGAATGATCCTATTGCAAACGAATACTTAAAAGCAAGGCTGCAGGCAGACAAAGTTGAGCTTAACAAGCAGGTTATAGCTTTATTACTATTCGGCACCTTCATGACAAACGAGCAGCGGCTTTTGACCACAGGTAGCACCGTTGGCTTAGCCACTAGAGGAGTAGGCCAAATGATATCATCTACCCTATCTTCATCTTTAACCGGATTGTTCCAGAGATTATTTAAGACCAATAACCTGACTACAGTATTCAATTTGAACACCTCTGACCTTAATTTTCAAAAAGGAATTACCCAAGAGCAATTGCATAACCTTGGAAGCTTTGGCGTCAAAACCGCATTCTTAAAGAATCGGCTGCTTATTAACTTTGGTGGTGATGTAAATTATAACTTAATAAGAGCCTCAAGCAACTCTAACAGCAA
>Ga0163162_10005075_pt1 | contig 12682 bp, 18 predicted proteins | sample S55metaG_FD_115310 | JGI IMG/M metagenome (GOLD analysis project Ga0163162, IMG submission 115310) | Switchgrass rhizosphere microbial communities from Kellogg Biological Station, Michigan, USA - S5-5 metaG | ecosystem: Host-associated > Plants > Roots > Rhizosphere > Soil | place: USA...
CCCTTATCTCCTAACCCGTCCTCCAATTGACACCCCTCGCACAGCGCCTTTAGACTAGAATCTAAACGATAATGGGAGTGGAATGCTTCTCGCACGCGAATTTGTCGACTACATATCACGTCAAACCATCCGGAAGCTGAGTCCTCAATGGATCGAAACCACCGACCTGCAGGTGGCTGGCGAGTTCATGGCCACCATCATCGAGGACGATCTCGCCATCGAAGACCAGTTGAACGATGAAGTCCGCGAGATGCTCAGCCAGTACAGCGAGTACATGCGCAAGGAAGGTGTCAGCTATCAGGACATGTTCCGCCGCATCAAGAACACCCTGATCACGCAGCGCAAGGTGATCCGCGCCGCCGGCCGCGATTCCGGAGACCAGATGAAGCTCTCCCGCGACAAGATCAACGACCTGTCGCATAAGATTGTCGCCGCCCTGCGCAAGAGTCGCGACTTCCGCCTTAAGCGCGACCCCAACGACGTGCGCCTGGAACTGGTCAAGATCATCACCGACTTGCTGCAGACCGAAGAGAAGGTGGATCGCGCCGCACGCACCAAGATCCGCACCCAGAAGCGCGAGATCGCCGAGGGCACCGAGGAGTGGGATCTGCTGCACAAGCGCTACTACGCCGAGGAGCTGAAGAAGCTCGGCATCGATCTGGCATCGCGCTAGGCGCGGACGGAAACCGCTGGCACGGTCAATAATGGAAGCGGAGCACTTGCCATGAACTCGTTTCTCCTGCGTAAAATCCCGCGTGCATTATGGATCGCCGCCCTCGCCGCCGCGCTGTCCCTCCCCGCGGCGGGACAAACTCTGAAGGTGGAATCGATCGCCAACCCATCCGCCCCCGGCAGTCTGCAGGCGAGCTGGTCCACGGCTCGCGATGGCAGTCCGCTTCTGAGCTGGATTGAAACCGAGAAGGATGAATCCTACACGCTCAAGTACGCCATTCGCCGAGGGGCGCAATGGTCGGAGCCGCGCACCATCGCCGCGCACCGCAAGTTCTTCCGCCAGCCCGCCGAGCTACCCGAAGTGATCTCTCTCAGCGACGGAACGCTGCTGGCGCATTGGGTCGAAGCCCCCAGTGAAGGCAGCGAAGCCGAGTTCTCCTATGTAGCGGCCTCGCATGACGGCCTGCGCTGGACCGTCCCCGTCATCATCCATAAGGACCGCAGCATGGTGCAGCACGGCCTGGCTTCCATCGCCGCCAGCGGGGATCGCGAAGCTTCCATCCTTTGGCTGGAGGCGCTGAACGGAGAGGACGCGCCGGTTTCGCTCAAAAGAACCGTGGTGAATGCCGAGGGCAAGGTTGTCAAAGAGGAAGCGCTCGACGCCGACGTCTGCGCCTGCTGCCCGACGTCGGTAGTCAAGACCGCCCGCGGTCTGCTGGTGGCCTATCGCGATCGCACCACGGAAGACATTCGCGATATCGCGGTGCTGCGCCTGGAGAATGGACGCTGGTCGGCCTCGAAGAACATCAATCCCGATAAGTGGAAGCTGAACGCGTGCCCCACCAACGCCGCCGCGGCCGCGTCTCAAGGCGACCGCGTGGCGATTGCCTGGTTCACCGGCGCGCAGGATTCGCCGCGCGATCAGATTGTGTTTTCCTCGGATGGCGGCGCAACTTTCACCAAGCCTGTGGTGGTGAGCACCGGGCGTTCGCTCGGCTACACGTCGCTCGCACTCGACCCCCAGGGCAACGCTCTAGTGTCATGGCTCGAACAAAGCGACGCCGGAGCCCGCATCCTGGTCCGCCAGATTTCACCCGCTGGAGCCGCCGGCCCGGTAATCCAAGTCGCCGAAGGCTCGCGCCGAAGCCTCGGTTATCCGCGAATTTTGCAATCCGGAAATGACACCTGGATCGCGTGGACCAGTTCCGCCACCGCCGCTAAGGTGCAAACCGCCCGGCTCGTCAAGTAGGAGCTCGGCCGCCCTAGCGGCTCGGTTCCATCCGATTGTGCTTATATACCGCCATCGCTGCCGGCGACGAAATGTAATCCAGCAGCGCCTTGGCCGCCGCCGGGTTTTTCGCGTGGGAAGAAATGAGTCCCACGAAGGACGTCGCGGTCGAAATCTCGCGCGGCAGCGGACCGATCACGTCGATGCCGGGCACATCCATTTCGCTCATGAAGGTGACGCCGACCTCGACCTCGCCTTTCGCCGCCATCGCCATCGCGGCTTTGCCCCCCGCCGAGGGCTTGATCTTTGCTTGCACTTGATCGAAGATGCCCAGCCGCTTGAGCGTTTCGTCGAAGCTGACTCCCGCGGCAGCCCCGATGGCTGCACCCGGATAGGCGACAGACTTCGCCGCGAGTAGCATCCGCTTCACCGCGTCTGCCGTCGAGATATCCGGCTTTGGCGCGCCATGGCGGACCGCAACTCCCACCGCCGAGCTCGCCAGCGGCGTCGCGGTGTCGTCCAACGCGTTGCCCGACGCGATCACCGCCGGATACGGCGGTTGCACGACCGCTACGTCGAAGGCATCGCCGCTCGCCACCTGCTTCTTCGTGACCAGGCCGGTCCCGAACACTGGTTTCACCTTGTATCCCGTCTTCTTCTCGAAGCCGGGGATCATTTGCTCCATCGCCTCGCGGATGCCGCCCGGCGCGATCAGCGTGACTTCGCTATTCTGCGCGCTCGCCGTCTGCCAGGGCGTCACCGCCAGGGCGATTAAGATTAACGGAATCAAATGCTTCATGGTTTTACATTCTACATCGCGGGGCGCGCCCACAACCAAACGAACCCAAGCGCGACTACTTCGTCGGCTTCGCGGTGGCTTTTTTATTGTCCTGCTCCGGAGGCTGGTAGCCCTTGAGCGAATCCCCGTGATCGCGGAAGTACTCGCCCGCCGGCGTGAGCTTGCGCGAATCGGGCGGATGGCAGAACTCGCAGTCTTTATGGGTGCGACGCGTGTACTCCGGCTTGGCCGGGCTGATCCTGGCGGATAACACGAGCCCGGCCGCCAGGATCAACGTTGGAATCATCCATTTCATGCCTGCGCCGCTTGAGTCGCGGCCGTCACCGAGCGAATAATTTCGATAGCTTCCTGAACCTGCGCTTTTGTGATGTTCAGGTAGGGAATCGCTCGGATGCCGTCGAGTCCGCCCGGCAGCACACGCAGTCCTTTGGCGGACAGGCGGTCGGCGAACTCGCTCGCAGGAAGGCTGGTGACTTTGAAACGCAGAATGTTGGTCTCGACGGCCGCCACGTCCACCACCAGGCCCGGGCAATCGCGAATGCCCTCGGCGAGCATCTTAGCGTGAGCGTGATCCTCAGCCAGGCGCGCCCGATTGCAGCGCAGAGCGTAGAGAGCCCCTGCCGCGATGATCCCCGCCTGCCGGAATCCGCCACCGTACTGCTGCTTGAAGCGCCGCGCCCGCTTGATGAACTCTCGGCTTCCGCACAAAGCCGACCCCACCGGCGCGCCCAAGCCTTTCGAAAAACAGACGCTGATACTGTCGAAGAACTGCGCGTAAGTCTTCTCCGGAATTCCGGTGGCGACGCTGGCGTTCCACAAGCGCGCGCCGTCCAGATGCGTCTTGAGCCCGCGCTCCCGAGCCACATCGGTGGCTGCCTTGATTTGGTCGAGGCTCCAGATCTTGCCGCCTCCGCCGTTGTGGGTGTTCTCGAGGCACAGCAGCTTCATCGGAGTGGCATTGGTCGAAAGCGGGTAGCGGCTCGGCACTCCCAGCGTTGCACGGACATCGTCGGCGGTGAAAACGCCGCGCACGCCCGGCAGCAGTCGCGGCAATACGCCCGAGAGCGCCGCCATTCCGCCGGCCTCGTTCATATAAATGTGCGCGCCCTGATCGAGCAGCACCGCATCGCCGGGTTCGGTGTGCGTGCGGAGCGCGATTTGATTCGACATGGTGCCGGAGGGTACATACACGGCGTCTTCCACTCCCAACACGCCTGCGACTTCGGCTTCCAACTCTTTCACGGTAGGGTCATCGCCATAAACGTCATCGCCCACCGGCGCGCGCGCCATCGCTTCGCGCATCGCATCGGTCGGCTGACTGCATGTATCACTGCGGAGATCGATCATAGTTGCCACTTTGCTATCTTGCCATGATTCGAAGTGTCTCAGCGACAATAGAAACAGAGTGACGCTTTCGTTCCCCGCCTTTCAATCGCGAAACTACCGGCTGTATTTCGCGGGGCAGAGCATCTCGTTGATCGGCACCTGGATGACGCGGCTGGCCACCAGTTGGCTGGTCTACCGCCTCACCGGTTCCGCATTCCTGCTGGGCCTCTCCGGCTTCATGAGTCAGATTCCTGCGCTCTTTCTCTCGCCGCTCGCAGGCGTCTGGGTGGATCGTTGGGATCGCCATCGCGCCATGGTGATCACGCAAACGCTGGCTATGCTGCAATCGCTCGCGCTCGCGGCACTCACCCTCACGCACACCATCAACATGCCGTGGATTCTGTTCCTGACGTTTCTGCAGGGCGTCATCAATACTTTCGAGACCCCGGCGCGACAGTCCTTCGTCATTCAGATGATTCATGACCGCTCGGCTCTCGGCAACGCCATCGCGCTGAATTCCTCCATCGTTAACGCCGGACGTTTGGTCGGGCCCGCTATCGCCGGGGTGGTGATCGCGTGGGTGGGCGAAGGCTACTGTTTCCTGATCGATGGACTCAGCTATATCGCGGTGCTGTACTCGCTGCTGGCGATGAAGAATCTGCTTCCCGGCCTGCGTAATCCGCCGCGCAATGTCGGCCAAGAGCTTGCCGAGGGCTGGCGCTACATCATTTCGTCGCCAGCCATCCGGTGGATCCTGCTGATGCTCACCTTGGTGAGCGTAATCGGGATGCCGTTCACGGTGCTGCTGCCCATCGTCGCGGATAAAGTATTAGGCGGCGGCCCACACACTCTAGGCTTCCTGACGGCGGCGACGGGGGTGGGAGCGCTTACTTGCGCGATGGCTCTCGCGATGCGGCGCAGCGTGCGGGGGTTGGTTAAATGGCTGGGGATCGCGGCGGCCATTCTCGGCGGATCGCTGATCTTATTTGGACTCTCGCATTCCTTCTGGTGGTCGCTCGTACTGATGTTCGGCGCGGGCTACGGCATGATGCAGCAGATCGTCACCAGCAACACGATACTGCAAACCATCGTCGCCGACGATAAGCGCGGCCGCGTGATGTCGTTCTATGCGATGTCGGTGTTCGGCTTCTCGCCCATCGGCAGCCTGATCGCCGGGATGCTGGCTTCGTGGATGGGCGCACCGCAAACGCTGATGCTGGGCGGAGTGCTGTGCCTGTGCGCGTCGATCTGGTATTTCGGACGCCTATCCGAAATCCGCCGGGCCATTCGGCCGGTTTACATCGAAATGGGAATCGTGCCGGACCCGTCGACAATGACGACGGGACAGCAGTGAGCCGGGTCTAAAGAGCCGCCTCGCGCAACGCCGCGCGGGCAAGCGTGCGAGTGGAATCGAGAATCGGCAGCACGGAATCCTCGGCGTCAATCAGCAGCGGGATTTCAGTGCAACCCAGAATGACGGCCTCGCAACCGCTGCGCTCAAAAACCTGAATTGCCTGCTGGAAGTATTCGCGAGTGGAAGCAGTGAAGCAGCCGAAGACCAATTCGTCCATGATCAAAGCGCTGATCTGCTGGCGCACTTCGCTTGCTGGAATTTCGCAGGCGATGCCGCGGGCGCTGAGCGCGGTTGGGTACACCGGACCTTCCATCAGCCAACGAGTGCCCAGCAGTCCGACTTTGCGGTAGCCGCGGTCGGCCGCTAGGGACGCGATCTCCTCGGCAATGTGCAACCAAGGAAGAGGCGATTGTGCACGCACCAGGTTGAGTCCTTGATGCGCGGTGTTGTCGGGGCAGATGGCGAACGCCGCGCCGCCGCGCGCAAGCTTCCCGGCCGATTCGAGCAGCAGGCGGCCGACAGTGGGCCAGTCCTCGGCTTCGATAGCGTTCATATAGTTCGACAACGGAAAGGTGTGCAGCGTGACTTCGGGATGCGCGTATCCGGTTTGTGCTTCGCCCTCCTGGCAGATGGTCCGGTAACACAACGCCGCGCCTTCCGAGGTTACCGCTGCGATACCAATGTGTTTGGGCATGGCGTCCAGTTTACTCTGGAGCTATGACTACGGGTGCAAGTTGGGCGGTTTACGCGGTTTTGTCGGCGTTTTTCGGCGCGCTGGTGGCGATTTTGGGCAAGATCGGCGTGCGCGATGTGGACAGCAACCTGGCGGTAGCGATTCGTACCGTAATCATCGTCTTCTTCGCCTGGGGAATTGTGTTGGCGCAGGGCAACGCGCGCGATGTCTCGCGGATCTCGCGACACTCGATGATCTTTCTGGTGCTCTCCGCGATCGCGACCGGACTTTCCTGGTTGTTCTACTACAAAGCGTTGAAACTTGGCGAGGCATCACGCGTCGCTCCTATCGATAAATTAAGCGTGGCGCTGGCGGTGGTGATGGCTTTCACTTTCCTGGGCGAGAAGCCGACCACAGGGAACGTGCTGGCCGCGATCCTGGTGACTGCGGGCGTGCTGGTAGCGGTGTTCGTGCGTTAGGGCTCGCGAAGCGCGGAAGAGATCGTGCGCTCGTATTCGGGGAAATAGCGCTGGATTACCGGAAGATCAAACGAACGCAGAATGCTGGTGTTACTTTCGCGTTCCAGGAGAAACTCGAAAGACTTTTCGATCAGCACTTCCGCGGAGGCGCCGCCGCCGGTCAACTTCTGCAAATATTCGGGCGTTACCGTCACCGAGTGCACGGTGGTGGAGGCGCCTTCGACCGTCACTTGGTAGGTATTAATACCGGCGCTTGCGACGCGAATGGTCATCCTTCACCCTCGAGGATCACCATCGCCAGAGCCTGCTCCTTGGTATGCGTTATCGAGAGAGCCACGTGACGCACGCCGAGTTTCGCGGCGACTTCGGCAGCCCGTCCATGAAATTTGAGAGTAGGCCGGCCCGAAGGCAGGTTGATCACTTCGAAATCATGCCAGGTTATGCCGCCCGTCCAACCTACGCCGAGCGCCTTCATGCCTGCTTCCTTTGCGGCGAAGCGGGCGGCGTAGCGTTCGAAGCGGTTGGCTTTGCTGTCGGCGTAGGCGATTTCGCGACCCGTAAAAATTCGGTGTAGGAAGCGGCTACCGTAGCGCGCGACGGCCGCTTCGATACGCGGGACTTCACAGAGGTCTACGCCGGAACCGAGGATCACTGTAACTTTAGGTTAGCGTGCCTTCGTTTGTTTCCAGCATGAGCGTCACCGGCCCGTCATTGACCAGCGCGACTTCCATGTGGGCCTGAAACACTCCGGTCTCTACGCGGAGTCCGCTGCGGCGCGCGATCTCGACGAAAGATTCGTAAAGCGTGCGGGCCTGTTCGGCCGGGGCGGCCGCGTCAAAGCCGGGGCGGCGACCCTTACGGCAATCGCCATAAAGCGTAAACTGCGAGACCACCAACAGGCTGCCTTGAATATCGAGCAGGCTGCGATTCATTTTGCCGTCCGCGTCGGGGAATATGCGGAGATTAATGACTTTGTCCGCCAGAAACGCGGCGTCGGCGGCTGTGTCGGGCTTGGCGACGCCCAGCAGAATCAGCAGTCCAGCGCCGATTTCACCCACTACCGCGCCTTCGACAACCACATTCGCCTGGGTGACTCTTTGGAGCAGCGCACGCATTGAATACTAGGATAAACACCTGGGAGACCTAGATACTTCGCTGGATACCATTGCGCTGGGACTTGGCGCACAATCGTACTGTCCCCGGAGAATCAGATGAAAACCCCCAAAAGCAAACACAAGCGAGAACCGGGGGGGCACTTCAACCTCCAGGAAGAGAAAACCAAGACTCGCGTCTCGGGTTACGGCCACGGCGACTTCATTAAGTTGAAGGATGAGTACGGCAATGTCTGGCTGGGCTCGGCGGAAACCGTAGCCGACAATTCGATTGTGTACCGCTTTCGGAATGGCACGGGACAAACACTGACCGGAATTTCGAGCGGGCTGGTGGTGACACTCCGCGATGAAAAAGGCAACACCTGGCGAGGCGCCGTCGACTAGACGAGTTGCCGCGTTCTAACGTCCCGTCTCCGTCAGTTGTTGCAGAACCTGCTGTGCGGCCTTTTGGCTGGCGCTTTTCTTGGAGAGCCCTTCTGCCTGGCTCACCCAATCCTTGCCCAGCCGAACCTCCACCGTGAAGATCTTGGAGTGCTCCGGGCCGGCTTCGGCGACGATGCTATAACGCGGCGGCGGTAGCTTGAGAGTCTGAGCCATTTCCTGCAAGGCGCTCTTATGATCGGTTACCGTACTATTTAGGCCATCCTCCGGTAGATCGCACGGTTTAATGACGTGCTCCTCAATGAACAGGCGCGCGGTGTCGAGTCCGGCATCCAGGTAGAGCGCGGCGATCAGCGCTTCGACCGCATCCGAGAGCAACGCCTTTTTCTCGCGACCGCCACTCATTTCCTCCCCGCGCCCTAGCCGCAGATGATCGCCCAACTGCAAATTCTGCGCCACCGCGTGAAGATGCGCGGCGCTCACCAAATGCGCCTTTAATTTGGAAAGGCGGCCCTCCTGAAACGACGCAAAGCGGCTGACCAGGGACGCGCTGACGACGAAACCCAGAATCGCGTCGCCCAGGAATTCGAGTTGCTCGTTATCGGCGCTGTTCTTGCCCTCGAGGGCATGCTCGTAGACCCGCGATTTGTGGGTAAGCGCGCGTTCCAGCAACTCGCGGTCGCGAAAGGTGTGACCGAGCGTCTTCTCGAGAATCCCCAGGTTTAGACTCACGTATCCGCACTCATGCGTCCGCGCTCAGGGGTTGAGCCGAGGCGTCTGCACTCAAGTGTCCGCGCCGACGGGGCGCGTCGGGCCAAAGCTATTGACCCTTTCCTTTGGCGGCGCGCGCTTTTTCATCCTGCGCGATTTTCTTCAGGTTATCGGGAGCGCCGGCGGCGATCACTTTGTCGGCCAAGGCGGTGGCGTCATCGTACTTCTTGTCATTGTTGTACACCGACATCAGCCGGACCATGGCAGTGTAGGCGGGAGAGGACGAGGTGTCGATGGCGGCCTTATATTCGGTGATGGCGGCGGGCCACTTTTTGTCGACGGTGGCAATCATGCCCAGGGTCTCGTGCGCTTCGGAGGTCAGGTCCTTCTTGATGCCGGCCCACTGGTCGTCAGTGAGCTGCGGGTTGGGCTTCTCGGCCGCGGCAATGGCGGCGACGGCGTCGTTCGCCAGTTTGCTGGCGCGCTTCAGTTTCTCGTCCTTATCCAGATCGAATTCCTTGGTCATCCGCGCGAGCTGGCTGGAAACCAACAGCAACGCCTGGAAGTTTTTGGGATCGGCTTCGATCGCGCGATCTCCGTAAACGATCGCGTTGGGGCCGTCGCCCTTTTGGGCGTAAGACTCACCGGCCATCTGGAGGGCAATGGACTTGAATGCGGTGTCCTTGTACTTGCTGAGCAGATTGTCGGCGGCGGCGATCCTGGCATCCGGAGTGGTGGCAGTCAAAACCGCGTTCACCGCTTCGCCTTCTTTGGGGGATTTGACCTTCTGGCCCATCGCCAGGGTGCCCGCCATCAGCAGGACGGCTATCAAAGACTTCATCTTCATGGTTACTCCTCGTAATTTCTAATTATTTTTTAAAGACTTCCCCGACACCCTTGAGGGCCGCTTGCCGGACGGAATCCGGAGCGTCCGGTATGGCGAGGGCCGCCTTGTAATTTTCTACTGCCTGGTCGCGATTGCCCTGCGAATCAGCCAAACGCGCCAAATATAACAAGCTCCACGATTTGGTTTCGGAGTCCGGCTGCAATTCGAGAACCTTGCGGAACAGGCGATCGCCCGTCTCGGGATCCCTCTGCAGCACAGCCACCCGCGCTAAACCATAATACGCTTTTGCATGCAGGGGTTGCTCGGCGGTTTCGTCCAGCACGCGCAGAAAGATCTGTTTGGCCCGGTCGAGGTCGCGGGCGCGGTAGGCCTGCTCTGCGTCGTCCAGAGTTTTGGCGGCGCCGGTCAGCTCCGGCGGCTTGACGGATTGCGCGGGACGAATGGTGCGGCTGGCGCGGGAGGCGGCAAATTCCACCTTGGCCATACGCTCTTCTTCGCGCTTGAAGTCCAAGCCCGCGAATAGATTAGGGAAATACAGGCGCAGCGCGGCGTCCTGCTTTTCGTAGATCGCGAGTTGCTCGGCGAGAGCCGGGGCCAACACGAAACCTTCTTTCAGGGCCTGCTCGGCTTCTGCCGGGCGGCGGTCCAGGCGACTCTCGATGGCTTTGATGAGGCTCTCGCCGGCCAGATCCACGAAATCGGTCTTATAGTGATCGTCCAGGGCGCCGGCGCCGAGCGCGTAATCGCCCAAGGCGTGCTTCTTGTTGATGTCGTCGGAGAACTTGATAGCCAAAGGATCCACCAGGAAGTGCAGGTAGGCGTGGCGGACGCCGTCGATCTGCGGCTCGGCGGACGGCGTGACCACTACAAAGTAGTCGTCAGCGAAGCTACGCGACTGCACCTGATTCGGTGCGCCCAGCAGGTCGATATAGATCTGGAAACGCCGTCCCAGGTAGCCGCTGGTGGTGTTGCGCGCATAGGCATTGGCTTGCAGAATGGCGTTGACCACCGGTTCGTGATACTGCTCGATCACCTGGTCGAAGAAGGGTTGCGCGCGCTGCCAGAACTCGCCGATGCCGGCTTCCTTATAGAATGCGGCGAGCAGCGGGGACAGGCCTTCAATCGCGGTCGCGTCGGGCGGGCGCACCATGTCGGGATCGCGGTAGTCGAAAACGGGCGGGCCGTTGATGAGCAGGGCGTAAGAGATGTAGCGGTTCAACTCGGCGGTGGGATTGGCGAGTTTGTGGTCGCGGAAAAAGCGCTTCAGCTCAAAGACACTATCGAGGTTGCGGGCCGCGAGCTCGGTGCGCAGCGTATGGCGGAAGGCGTGGGTGGAAACGGCGTTGATCTGATCGTCGTAACCGGCGGCGTTGATGGCGGCGAGCACTGTGAACAGCGCCTCATTGCCGTCCAACTGGTTGTCGGCGCTATTCGTCGGAATCTGCGCCCGGCGGGCTGGCGGCTTGGCGCTACGCGGCGGAGGGGGGGCCTGCGGCAGAACGGGCAGCGCGGCGGCGCACAGGGTCAGGAGAAGATGTGGAATACGACGCACGGCAACCTCTTGCGAAATGCTAATCCCCCAGTATACTCAGCGCGGCTTCCAGTTCCCCTAGCGCATGGGGGTCGCGCGTGGCGGCGATCCCGCGGCGGTAGAATTCGCGGGCGTCGTCCAGCCGGCCCAGTTTTTCGAGCGTTTGACCGCCGTGATAATAGGCCGCCGAATAGCCCGGATCGGTAACCAGCACGGCTTCGAATTCCGGAATCGCGCGCGCCCATTCGCCTGTGTTGACGTACTCCATCGCCAATCCGTAACGGGCGAGTTTGCTGGAGGGGTCCTGGGCGAGAATTTGTTCGAGAAGCTGGATCCGCGGGGTCACTTATCTGTTAGGATACCGCTTAGCGCGAATTCAGATGGCTTGCCCGTTCTTCAAACCCGCGCGCCGGCTGGATGCAGGCGGCTGGGACCCAGCTCCGCGGCTGCCGCTGGGCGATGCCTGGGCCGGCGAGTGCACCGCCGGATGCGCGGAGCAACCTGCGGAAGCGACCCAGCGCGAGGTTTGCAACTGCGGCTATGCGCGGGGACGCTGTGAGCATTTCCCGGCCGGAATGGAAGCCGATGCGGTGCGATTTTCGATGGGCGTGGATGGCCGGCTGATTTACATTTTCGAGAAGGATCACGCGCCGCTGGAGCATGGGGAAATCGACGCCGTGACCGACCCACGTGAGCCGCTGGCGAGTTTAGCGCGGGCGTTTAGCGAGAGCCAGCGGCGGACCGCGGCCGCGAGCGGGTAATAACATGATTTCTCACACGCAGCGGCTAGTGCTTTCTATCTTGCTGTTGGCGCGTGTAGCCGCCTACGGACAAGATTCAGCCGCTTTACCGAGTGGAGTTAGCGCACCGCGAATCATTTCTAGGAACAGGGCAGAGCCTGAGTACGCTGAGGAGGCCCGAAACGCTCGACTGGAGGGGTCCATGTCACTCTCCATAACTGTTGACACGGACGGCGTACCGAAGAATATCACTGTCTTAAAAGGCTTGGGTTTTGGACTGGACCAGAAGGCCATCGAAGCAGTCGGCACTTGGCGATTCGCGCCGGGTCAAAAAGCGGGGAACCCAGTGCCGGTAGTCGTGAGAATCCAAGTCAATTTCGGTCTGCCCGGTCCCAAAGGGCAGTGGCACCCGCTCAGGCAGCATTCAATCCGCCTGAGGGCGCCTCGCTTCCATCCTTGATCAAACCCGAATTCCCTCCAGATGATCCCGCTCAGGAACCCGCCTCGGTTGCCGTGACGTTTGATGTGGACGAGGAGGGGCGTCCCATTAACATTCACGTCGAGAAATCTTCCGATCCACGCTCGGAACAAGACGTGATCGCGGCGGTACGTGAGTGGAGATTCAAACCAGGGGTTAGAAACGGAACGCCGGTGGTGGTTCCGTTGACTCTGGAATTCTCCCGAGCGGGAGCCTCGAGTTCACCACCGTCCGCAAAAGTACCGTGAGGAGATTTCGCGCGGACTACTTCTTGGCTGCGGCGGCGGGGGTTGCGGCTGCAGCAACCTTCTTTTTGGAGCTGCGGCGTTTCTCGGCGGGCGGCACGCGGTC
>Ga0163162_10005076_pt1 | contig 12678 bp, 10 predicted proteins | sample S55metaG_FD_115310 | JGI IMG/M metagenome (GOLD analysis project Ga0163162, IMG submission 115310) | Switchgrass rhizosphere microbial communities from Kellogg Biological Station, Michigan, USA - S5-5 metaG | ecosystem: Host-associated > Plants > Roots > Rhizosphere > Soil | place: USA...
ACCACGCCCGTCGCGGTCACTGACGGCGCGTTTATCGCAACGGAACACTCGAATTACGCGAACGAGCGCCAGTTCGTGCTCAAGGCGGGCAACACGTTCGTTGTCAACGACGCAAACGGCGATATCCGCGGCAATGACGACGGTCTTTTCGTCAACGATACCCGCGTGCTGTCGCAACTTCGCCTGACCTTCGGCGGCCGCGCGCCGTCCTTGCTCTCCGGTAGCGTGTCCAGTGACAACGCCGTTTTCACCGCGCACATGACCAACCGGCCGCTGCCGCCCATCGGTGGCGCGACCACGCCGGAAGGGGTACTTCACGTCGAGCGCCGGCGCGTGTTGTCGAGGCATGTGCTGCACGAAGCCATCGTGCTGACCAACTACGGCACGGAGCCCGCGACGGTGCCGCTTTCCATCGACTTTGCGGCCGATTTCCACGACATGTTCGAAGTCCGGGGTTCGACGCGTCCCAAACGCGGGGAAATGCGCGAGCCGTGCATCGAAAACGGCGAAGTGGTGCTGCGCTACACGGGGCTCGATGAAGTCGAGCGGACCGCACGCATCCAGTTTTCACCCGCGCCACATTCGCTCACGGTCAATCGCGCCGACTACGCGCTGCGAATCCAGCCGGAAACGGCGATGTCGATTTACCTGTCGGTCACGGCGCTTACGCATGCCTTGAGCGACGCAAGCGCAGAAAGCAAGAAGATCGCTGAGGAGGGCGCGGAATGCGCACCTGAATCGGGCCGCCCGGCGATTCGCGAGGCCTTGGTCGATGCCCACAGGCGCATGCGTGACAGGCGCCGTTCGGTCGCGCGAGTGCGTTCTAGTAATCCGCTCTTCAGCGAATGGATCGATCGATCGCTTGCCGATCTGGGCTTGCTGACCACCGACCTCGAAACCGGACCGTATCCGTACGCCGGCATTCCGTGGTTCTCCACGGCATTTGGCCGCGACGCGATCATCACGTCGCTGCAGATGTTGTGGCTCGATCCGTCTCTTGCGCGCGGCGTGCTGCGCTTTCTCGCTGCGAACCAGGCGCGCGAGGACTCGGCGTTTCGCGATGCCGAAGTCGGCAAGATCATGCATGAGACGCGCAACAGCGAGATGGCTGCGACCGGCGAAGTGCCGTTTGCGATGTACTACGGCGGCGTGGACAGCACGCCGCTGTTTGTCGCGCTCGCCGGGGCTTATGCCGAGCGCACGGGCGACACGGCGCTTATCGACGAATTGTGGCCTTCGCTGCAATTGGCTGCGAAGTGGATCGCGGGGCATTGCGACAAGAATGAATATGGCTTGCTGAGCTATCAGCGCGCAACCGAACACGGGCTCGCCAACCAGGGCTGGAAGGATAGCCACGACTCGGTGTTTCACGCCGACGGCACTTTCCCGGTCGGGCCGATCTCGCTGATCGAAGTGCAGGGTTATGCATCGACGGCATTCGCGACCATGGCCCGTTTTGCGCGGCAGCGCGGCATGCCGGAAGACGCGGCCTCTTTCGATAAACGCGCACAGCATATCCGCGAGCGCGTGGAGACCATGTTCTGGATGCCCGAGTCGGAGTTCTACGGCATTGCTTTGGACGGCAAGGGCCAGTTGTGCAAGGTGTTGTCATCGAACGCAGGACACTTGCTGGCTTTCGATCTGGTTGAACGCAGCCGTGGCGAGGCCGTTGCGCGGCAACTGGAATCGACCCTGTTCCACACGGGCTGGGGCGTTCGGACGCTCGCGGCCGGCCAGCCGCGTTTCAATCCCATGTCGTATCACAACGGCTCGGTCTGGCCGCACGACACCGCCATGTGCGCAAGGGGTCTCGCACGATACGGCGATCGCGGCGGCGCAGTACGGTTGCTGCAGGCGCTGTTTGAATCCGCCGTCACTTTCGATATGCGCTTGCCCGAGTTGTTCTGCGGCTTCACGCGACAGCGCGGTGAGCGTCCGATTGGCTATCCGGTCGCGTGTTTGCCGCAAGCGTGGGCGGCCGGTTCGCCGTTCATGATTCTTGAGGCGTGTCTTGGAATTGCAATCGACGCCGAGCGAGAGGAAGTGCGTATCGACCGGCCGCAACTGCCGGATGGTATCGATTGGCTCGAGATCGGCGAGTTGCGGGTCGGAGAGAAGACCGTATCGATAACCTTCCGGCGCGTAGGCGGACAGGTCGTGCCATCGGTGGAAGGCGACGTTCGTGTAGTGGCGGTTCTTTAACTTCTCTGCTGTTTGGCGCCTAAACCGCGACGCTGCCGACGTAGTTTTCGGCCAGCGCCGTGGCTGCGGCACGCGACGTTGTCACATGTTCGAGCTCGGCCACTTGCAGGCGTTGTTCAAAAGGCGACGTGTCGTCTAGCTTGTGCAGCATTCTTGTCATCCACCACGAGAAATGCTCCGCGCGCCAGACTCGTTTCAGCGCGGTTTCCGTGTATCGATCCAGCTGGTCGTTCGTGCCTTCTTCGTAGAACGCACGCAGGGCGGCGGTCAGCACGCGGACATCGGAGACGGCGAGATTCATGCCCTTTGCGCCGGTCGGGGGAACGATGTGCGCGGCGTCTCCTGCCAGGAAGAGCTTACCGGATTGCATTGGCGTGGAAACGAAGCTGCGCATGCCGACAATGTTTTTCTGGAAGATCCGGCCTTCGGTGATCTGCCAGCCATCGTGCGTATCTACACGGGCGTGCAGTTCGGCCCAGATGCGGTCATCGGACCAGGCATCAGCTGAATCTTTCGGGTCGCACTGGAAATACATGCGCTGCACGGTAGGCGAGCGGGTGCTGATCAGCGCGAAGCCGCGGTCGTGGCGCGCGTAGATCAATTCGTTCGATGAAGGCGGCGCTTCGACCAGAATCCCGAACCAGCCGAACGGATAGATGCGCTGGTAATCGTGCCGCTGTGCTTGCGGCATCGATCCTCGCGCAACACCCTGAGATCCGTCGCATCCGACTATGAAGTCGCATTCCAGCTCATGCCGGTCGCCTTCATGCGCGTACCTGATGCGCGGACGGCTTGTGCCGCCGGATTCGAAATCGTGCAACGACACATCGGACACGCCGAATTTCAACGCAGCGTCCGCCGCCACGCGCGCGGCGACAAGATCCTTGATGACTTCGTGCTGCGCGTAGACGGTGATCGAGTGACCGGTGAGTTCGGTCAGCGCGATGCGTCGGCGTTGCCCTTCGAATGCAAGTTCTAATCCGTGATGCACCGCACCTTCGGCTTGCATCCGTGCGCCGAGTCCGGCTTCGTTGAGCAGGTCCATCGTGCCTTGTTCGAGAACGCCGGCGCGGATAGTGGATTCAATGTCGCTGCGGTTTCTCGCTTCGAGTACGACCGACTCGATGCCGCGCAGATGCAGCAGATGAGAGAGCAGCAGGCCGGCAGGGCCCGCGCCGACAATTCCGACTTGTGTGCGCATGATTGTCTCCTGTGTTTTCATTTTGTCGGGACAGTCTGCGTTTGCCTTGTGTATCGCGCAACGCGATAGTGCGGATAAGCGATATTCCGATTGCAGATAAAGGTCACTGTCCGTCGCTGGGTCCGGTGCTTGCTGAGATTGAGTTCCCAGCCAATCACCACACGGAGCAACGCACATGGCCCAGATCTCCTACCCTAAACCGCCTTTCCCTGAGCAACCGCAAAACCAGCAACCAGGCCAGACTCGCCCGATGGATCCGCAGCCCGATCACGGCGAAAAGACCTACAAGGGCTCGGGCAAACTCGCCGGCAAGATCGCGTTGATCACGGGTGCCGACAGCGGCATCGGCCGGGCCGTGGCGATCGCTTTTGCCCGCGAAGGTGCGGACGTCGCAATCTCCTACCTCAGCGAAGACGAAGACGCGAAAGAAACCGCGCGATGGGTCGAGCAAGCAGGGCGCAAGTCGCTCCTCCTGCCCGGCGATATCACCGATCACGCGCATTGCCGCGCGCTCGTGGCGAAGACCGTGGAGACCTTCGGACGCGTGGATGTGCTCGTGAACAACGCCGCGTACCAGATGACCTACGACAGTCTGGAAGACATCAGCGACGAAGAATGGGACAAGACCTTTTCGACGAACATCGGCGCAATGTTCCGGATCACCAAGGCCGCCGTGCCGCACATGCAGCCGGGCAGCGCGATCGTGAACACGACATCGGTGAACGCGGACAGCCCGAATCCCGGCTTGATTGCATACGCCACGACCAAAGGCGCAATCCAGAACTTCACGGGTGGCCTCGCCCAACTGCTGGCCGAGAAAGGCATTCGCGCGAACGGCGTGGCGCCGGGGCCGATCTGGACGCCGCTGATTCCATCGACCATGGACCCAGAGAAGGTCAAGAATTTCGGCTTGCAAGTGCCAATGAAACGGCCTGGTCAACCGGCGGAACTGGCGGCGGCGTATGTGTTGCTGGCATCGGACGAAGGGAGCTACATTTCGGGCGCGACGATCGCCGTGACGGGCGGCAAGCCGATTATCTAGGCGCGCGTGCGACACTACGAGCTCGCACTTTCCTCGAGCCGAACGTCCATGTCATTCACTGTCCGCCGTCTAACTGCCGCCGACGCCGCTGCGTATCGAGAACTGAGGCTGGAGGGCCTTCAGCAGCATCCCGATGGTTTTGGTTCAGCGTATGAAGACGAGGTCGACCAACCGCTTTCGTGGTTCGGCCAGCGCCTCACGGATGCCGCAGTATTTGGCGGTTTTTTACAGCAGAACGACGCGAGTGCAGCAAGTCTCGACGGCACCGCTGGCCTGGTCGTGCCGCATGGCGCGAAAGTAAAGCACAAGGGCGCGCTGTTCGGCATGTACGTGCGCCCGGTGGCGCGCGGAACGGGACTCTCAGCAGCAGTCGTGCAGGCCGTGCTGAATCATGCTCGCGGCGTGGTCGAGGAAATCCAGCTGACCGTATCGCCGGATAACGAGGCAGCGCTGCGGCTTTATCGGAAGGTGGGATTCCTTGAATATGCGCGCGAACCCCGGGCGTTGAAAGTCGACGGCAAGTATCACGATTCAGTGCTCATGACCTTGCCGCTCGACCTGAAAGGCTGAATCAGCCGTTCGATTCCTTCAACTGATTCAACCGGTACTCGCCCGTACGCGCCAGCATCCAGCCCGGATATTCGCTCGCGAGCTGACTGACTTCGTCGAGCGCGGCGAGTTCGTCGTCATTCAGCTTGACTTGCGTTGCGGCGATGTTGTCATCGAGTTGCTCGATCCGCTTCGCGCCCACGATCACCGTGGTCACCGCTTTCTGATGCAGGAGCCACGCGAGCGCGATCTGCGCGACCGTCACGCCCTTGGCTTCGGCCATTTTTGCCATGGCGTCGATGCAATCGTGAGCGCGCTCCATATTGACCGGCGGAAACTGGAAGTTTGTGCGGCGCCCTTGTTCGCTGGAACTGCCGTCGCGCTTGTATTTGCCGCTCAAGAGGCCGCCCGCAAGCGGACTCCAGACCATCAGGCCGACGTTTTCGCTCTTCAGCATTGGCACGATTTCGCGTTCGAGGTCCCGCCCGGCGATGGTGTAATAAGCCTGTAGCGACTCGAATCGCGCAAGGCCCAATCGCTCCGAAATTCCCAGCGCTTTCGCGATCTGCCAGGCCGCCCAGTTCGACACGCCGATATACCGGACATGGCCATGCTGCACGAGCGTGTCGAGCGCGCGCAGTGCTTCTTCCATCGGCGTGGCGGGATCGAAGCCATGCAACTGATACAAGTCGATGTGATCGAGCTGCAGGCGTTTCAGGCTCGCCTTCACACCATCGATAATATGAAAGCGCGACGCACCGCGTGAATTGACGCCCTTCGTGCCCGTTTCGCCGTGAATCTTGGTCGCCACGACGACATTTTCGCGTGGTACTTTCAGGTTTTTCAGCGCCTGGCCCGTCATGATTTCCGAAGTGCCGTCGGCGTAGACGTCGGCGGTATCGAGGAAATTGATGCCGGCGTCCAGCGCACGGCCGATGAGCTTGTCCGCGTCCGCCTGCTGCAGCCCGCCGATGTTCGTCCAGATGCCGCCTTCGCCAAAGGTCATCGTGCCGAGGCAGAGTTCGGAGACGAACAAGCCGGTATTGCCGAATTTTTTGTTGCGCATGCTGGGTTCCTTAGAATTCGTACTGGATCGAGCGGCCGGCGTGCGTTGCTGTTGTAAACGCCTTTAGCCTCGGCCGCGCGCGGGGCTTGCGTACCGAAGACCGAACGCCGTTCGGCGCGGTTTTAGCTGGCCGCGAGGATTCAGTATCTGCTTCTGATGTACCGGACGGCTAGCCTGATCCTGTCGGATCATTGCCCGATTCTGCAAACGCCGCGCACGGCTCTGGGCGAAAACGCCCGCGCGCGAGTAAGCTAAGTGGAATTCACCGGCAGCACTTCAAACGCCTTACGTGTCAGCAAACCCAAGCAAAACACGAGCAGACGAGCGATTGGATGCATATTCCATGCATCATTGAAGTCCGGCTGACGGTTATCCTTCTTCATCCCCGGCGCCGTTGTTGCCCGTTTTTCCCGTGCAGACGCCAACTCACTAATTGCGAATCATGGCCCTGAATGAGACGGCGGATTCCGCCATCGATCCATCGAATCACGCTGAACACATGAATCAGGCCGCGTACCGTGAACCGGTAAACGGTCATGACAATGCGCCGCTCGATCCAGGCCTGGATCACGCGCGCCTCGACCTGGTCGCCTTGCTCGAACGTCTCACGGCCGACCACGAAGGTTCGCACGAGACCGCGGTGAAAGGTTTGCACGTACACAGGATCGTGCATTGCGGTGGTCCGAGCCACGGCATGCAAACGCCGGCGCTCGGCTTGATCGCGCAGGGGTCCAAGCGGATCATGGTCGGCGACGAGTTGTACGTGTACGACCCAATGCACTACCTGGTTTCATCGGTGGATTTGCCGGTGATGGGGCAGGTGACCGGCGCGACCGAAGACAAGCCTTATCTTGGGCTCCGTCTTGACATGGACGTGGAGGAAATCACTGCACTGATCCGCGATGAAAGCCTGCCGCCGCCCACGCACGCCGACGCATCGCGCGGTCTTTACGTGAACCGGCTCGGCACGCCTATGCTCGACGCCGTCTTGCGGCTCTTGCGCCTGATGGACACGCCTGAGGACATCCCTATCCTCGCGCCCATGATCAAGCGCGAAATCCTCTACCGGCTCTTGATGAACGGCTCAGGCGCGCGCCTGCGCCAGATTGCGCTGCAGGACAGCCAGACGCAGCGCATTGCGAAGGCGATCATGATGCTGCGCCAGAACTTCGCCCAGCCGTTGCGCGTGGAATCGATCGCGCGCGACGTACATATGAGCGTGTCGTCGCTGCACCATCATTTCAAGGCGGTGACGGCCATGAGCCCGCTGCAATACCAGAAGCAGTTGCGGCTTCAGGAGGCGCGCCGGCTGATGCTGATCGACATGACCGATGCAGCCACGGCCGCGCATCGCGTGGGATATGAAAGCGCGTCGCAATTCAGCCGCGAGTACAGCCGGCTATTCGGCGCGCCGCCTTTGCGCGATACCCGCAGATGGCGCGATTCGGCCGGAGCGTAGGCCACGCCTGCAACAAAAAAGCCACCCGAAGGTGGCTCTTTTGACGCTACCCGGCGCGATCAATAGTACCGATGCGGCGGCGCATAGTGGCGGGGCGCGTGCCGGCGTTCCCACTCGCGGCGTTCCCAGTACCTGTGGCCATCGTAATAACGGTCGCCGTGCCAGCCGCGGCTGTCGACATGCACGTAGCCGGGGCGGAAGTGTTCATCGGCGGATGCCGCGTTCGATACACCAAGACTCGTCACGGCAGCAGCCGCAATCGATGCAAGCAACAGGCCTTTCTTGAGGTTCAACATGATGGTTTCCTTCGCGTTTTGTCAGTTATGAATCGCCGTTGATGCGTGGACAGGTCAGCTTCAGTAGCGGCCGCCGTAGTAGTCGCGGTGATGGTGATACCCGCCACCATCCGGCACGACGATGCAACCACCCAGTGAGCTGCCGACAAGGACTGCAAGTGCGGCAATAAGTGCTAATCGTTTCATCGGTTTCTCCAAGTGAATCCCGTGAAATCAATTTAGCAATTAGATAAATGACAAGCCGTATGCCTTTGTAAGGAAACGTATGCTGGGAAATATTTGGGAAAGGGTGTGAAAGGGCGCATGCGCCCACACGGTTACCGAACGATCTGCGGCTTTACATTTGGCGTCAGCGATACACCCACCACGCGCCCGTCCTTCACACCGCAACGGCTGTCGAGGCGGGTCCATTGCGAATGGCCCCGCGTTTTCGCAAAGGCGCGCATGACGATCACTTCATCGACGGGAACCGGGTTGCCGGCGCTGAAGATGGTCGTCTCGTCGTCGATCTTCGCGTTCAGAACACGCCGGTCCGGCACGATGAAAGTGTCGTATTTCGGCGTGAGCGCGACCCATTTGTCGAAGGCGGCGACGCAACTGACTACCGGTTGCGGGACGTGCATGCGCGCGAGGTACGCGTAGTCTTCCCTGGAAGGATCCGGCGTTTCCTGTGCATGCACGGCAGGAAACAAAGAGGCGGTGGCTAACAATGCGATGACAACGGCGGGGGACGAACGGAGCTTTCTCATGCTGGCGATTTCTCGGTTTCCTCGTTACGCGCATCCACGTCGGACACGGTTATGTTGACCAGATCCTCGCGCCCATAGCGAACGCAAGGGGTAATAAAGAGATAGCGCCGAAGTATACGCGCGGCTTCGGCGCTCTACAAAGCGTGGCTATGCGCCTGGGCGTGCAACCGCGGGCTGCGTGACGTAATCATCCGGGTTGAACACGCTCAGTGCTTGACGAAACTTCCAGCTGAAGCCCGGCCACAACGCGGTATTCCTGCCCGAGACCGGATCGATATACCAGCTCTTGCAGCCGCCTTTTGCCCAGATCGCGCGGCTCAATTTCTGCTGGATACGCACGTTGTAACCAGCTTCCACTTCTTGTTTTACGTCGATGGTCGCAACGCCGTGATCGCGCATATAGCCGAGCGCTTTCATGACGTAGGCGACTTGCGACTCGATCATGTAGACCATCGAGTTATGCGCGAGTCCGGAATTTGGACCCACGAGCATGAAAAAGTTCGGATAGTCCGGCAGCGTCGTGCCGAGATACGCATGGGCTCCGTCGCGCCAGGTATCGGTGATGCGCACGCCGCCGCGACCGATTACAACCCCGCGCGTGAAGGGCTTGGCGACCTGGAAGCCCGTGCCGAAGATGATGCAGTCCACCGGGTGCCGGACATTGTCGGCGGTGACGACGGCGTCATTTTCCACACGCACGATGGCTTGCGTCACCACGGACACATTGCTGCGCGATACCGCCGGGTAATAGTCGTTGGAAATCAGAATCCGCTTGCAGCCGATGGTGTAATCCGGCGTGAGCGCGAGTCTCAGTTCAGGATCTGCGACTTGCTTATGCAGGTGCCTGAGGGCGACTTTCTGGATCACTTTCATGAGCGACGGATGCATGACAAAAGCCAGCACGCGCGCTTCGAGCATCCAGTAAACCGTCATGCGCAGAAGCCGTTGCGTGAACGGTAAGTGTTTCAGGAACCATCGTTCGCGCTTGCTCAGCTCGCGATCGTTTTTCGGCATGATCCAGGGCGGCGTGCGTTGAAACACGTCTAGATGCGCCACGCGCGCCGCGATCTGCGGCACGAACTGGATCGCGCTCGCGCCCGTGCCGATCACCGCGACGCGCTTGCCCTCTAGCGGCAAGTCGTGATCCCACTCCTGGGAGTGAAAACACGTCCCCTCGAATGTATCGATGCCCGGAATCACCGGCACCGCCGCCCGCGACAAGCCGCCCATCCCCGCGATCAGCACGCGCGCCGAGACTTTCCTGCCCGTGGAAAAACGCAGGATCCAGCGTTGCGTGGGTTCATCGAAGGTCGCGCGTTGGAGTGTTTCGTTGAACCGCAAATGCGGGCCGATGCCGAATCGTGCAGCGCAATCCTCTAGATACGCGCGAATCTCCGCTTGCGGCGCGTAAAGCCGCGTCCAGCCAGGATGCGGCGCGAACGAGAACGAATAGACGTGAGCCTGCACGTCGCAGGCGCAGCCGGGGTAATCGTTGTCGCGCCACGTGCCGCCAAGGGTGGCGGCTTGCTCGGCCACGAAGAAATCGTTCATGCCGGCCTGTTTCAGCCGGATCGCCATGCAAATACCGGCAAAGCCCGAGCCGATGACCGCAATATCGATACGTTCGGGTTCTTGCGCGACGGTAGGGAAAGGATCGTGTTGCACGGTTTCGATGGCGGGCTTGGCGGAGCGGGGCAGACTATCTCAAATTTTGGCACAAAGACATAAGACGCCAAAACGCCGAAGGTCTTCAACATTCGCAACAAATGAGCACATTGGCCGTTAAAATGCGCGCCGGCGCCAAAACAAAGCGGCCACGCCAAGGAGACATGAATCAATGACCACCCAGGAATATGAAGCCCCCCAGACCTTAGCCGGCGTTTTATCGGCGGGGACGATTTCCGCGCGGCTCGATCGCCTGCCCGCCACTCGTTCGATGTGGACGCTCGTCGTATTGCTGAGCCTCGGCTTTTTCTTCGAACTCTACGACCTGCTGTATTCGGGCTACGTTGCGCCGGGGCTGGTGAAAAGCGGCATCCTGACATCGACGACCGTCGGGTTGTTCGGCTTCACGGGCGTGGCGAGTTTCATCGCGTCGCTGTTTCTCGGGCTTTTTATCGGCACGATTGCGTGCGGGTTCCTGGCCGATCGTTTCGGGCGACGCGCGATCTTCACTTATTCGCTGCTCTGGTACACGGCAGCGAACGTCATCATGGCGTTCCAGGACACCGCAGGCGGGCTGAATTTCTGGCGCTTCATGGCCGGACTGGGTATCGGCGTGGAGCTCGTGACGATCGGTACGTACATTTCGGAACTCGTGCCCAAGCACATTCGCGGACGGGCCTTTGCGTGTGAACAGGCGATCGGTTTCATGGCCGTGCCGGTGGTCGCGTTTCTCTCCTACGCGCTGGTCCCGAACAAACCCTTCGGCTTCGATGGCTGGCGTTGGGTCGTGCTGATCGGCGCACATGGCGCGCTGTTCGTGTGGTTCATCCGCCGCGCGTTGCCCGAAAGTCCGCGCTGGCTCGCACAAAAAGGACGCTTGGCGGAAGCCGATGCAATCATGACCGCACTCGAAGCGAAGGTCGAAAAGGAATACGGCCGGCCGTTGCCAACGCCCGCCGCGCCAGAGCCTGTCAGCACGCGCGGCGCGTTCAGCGACATGTGGGTCGCGCCCTACGGCAAGCGCGCGACCATGATGATCATTTTCAACGTATTCCAGACGGTCGGTTTCTATGGCTTCGCCAACTGGGTCCCGACGCTTCTGATCCGCCAGGGCATCACCATCACAACCAGTCTGATGTACTCGACGATCATTGCGATCGCCGCGCCGGTCGGGCCGATCATCGGCTTGTTCATCGCCGATAAATTCGAACGCAAGAGCGTGATCGTGGCAATGGCCGGGATGATCGTGGTGTGCGGACTGGTCTTCAGCCAGGTTTCGGGCGCGGCTCTTCTGGTCGCGATGGGCGTGGGTCTTACGCTTGCCAGCAACATCATGTCCTATAGTTTCCATGCTTATCAGAGCGAGCTTTTCCCGACGAGTATCCGAGCCCGCGCGGTTGGATTCGTCTACTCGTGGAGCCGTTTTTCAGCGATTTTCACGTCGTTTTTCATCGCCGGCGTCTTGAAGGCGGCTGGAACGACGGGCGTGTTTGTTTTTATAGCCGGAGCAATGGTCGTCGTGATGCTGGCGATCGGTTTCATGGGCCCGAAGACGCGGGATCTGGCGCTGGAACAGATCTCAAGGTGATGATTTTTAAGGCGATGTCGTCGCTATAGGATGCTATACGGGTAGCGTGTAAGACGCATAACGCAGCCGTTCGTGACGGCAAGATGACGCGCGTTATGCCAAAATCTGCATAACGCGATTAACTCTCCGTTATGCCATGTCCGACACGCTCACGCCTGCCGAAGCCGACCATGCAATGCGCCATTGGTCGTATGGGTCCACCGGCAAGATTCAGATTGGTTCTCCGCAGCACAAACGCATGTTTTGCGAAATGCTGCTAACGACTCACAACCCCTATAAACCTGCAGTCATCGACTGGCCGATGCTTGGCGCCGCCGCGCTCAAGCGCATCACCTCGTTGCCCATATGGGACATCGCGGTCCAGACGGAAGGGCGCGCGTCGATCCGTGTATCGACGTATGCCAGCACCATCAAAGACCCGTTGCTGCGCGAAGCGGTCACCATGAACGGTGGCGAGGAGGCGCGGCACAAGATCGTCCTGTCGAGGCTCGTGCAGGCATACGGCATCGAGCTTGCGCCCGAGCCGCCATATCCCGCTCCCGATGACGCGCTGCGCGCCTGGATGCTGACCGGTTACAGCGAATGTATCGATAGTTTCTTTGCTTTCGGATTGTTCGAAGCCGCGAAACAGACGGGCTATTTCCCCGAAGAACTGGTCGAAACATTCGAGCCGGTGATTCAGGAAGAAGCCCGGCATATCCTGTTCTTCGCAAACTGGGTTGCTTGGTATCGGCGCAATCTGCCTTGGTACAAAAGGCCGTGGTTCCTGATGAAGACCGCGAGCGTGTGGGTTTCGCTGATACGCGACCGGATATCGCTGGCAAAAGGATTCGATACCAGTGGCGCCGCCCAGGACATGAA
>Ga0163162_10005080_pt1 | contig 12674 bp, 17 predicted proteins | sample S55metaG_FD_115310 | JGI IMG/M metagenome (GOLD analysis project Ga0163162, IMG submission 115310) | Switchgrass rhizosphere microbial communities from Kellogg Biological Station, Michigan, USA - S5-5 metaG | ecosystem: Host-associated > Plants > Roots > Rhizosphere > Soil | place: USA...
ATCACCTCAACCTCATATGAGATGGGCCTGCCGAGCGGGGCGTCATAATCCACGACGTAGGCGGAGTCAACGAGCGTCACCCGGCGGGCCCCGCGGACAGGGTTTCTCTCCCCATCCGCGGAACGCCACACCGACACCACCGAATCACCAACACCCAGCCCTGTGATCGTCACACCAACCCGAGGGCACGGCGCATCAACCAAAGCCTCAACCGATACAGCAACCATCAGCGCCTCCCAGGACGTACATAAGTGGACTGACGGTCAGCCGCGGAAACGCGGCTGTCTGCTACCCCGCCAACCTGCGCGAGAAGGTACTCGCCAGTGAACGGGTTCTGCACGTAGATCGGGCGTCTAGCGGACCCGGAGTTGGACAGTGACGAGCTAATTCCGACCTTGCCGGTCAAGCTGGCTGAAGTCATGATCCCTGCGGCGGCATCCGCAACCACGCCATTCTGAGAAGCGATACCCGCCGCGAAATCCTTAGCGAGTGCTTTACCTGAGAATGACGTGTAGCCGGAGCCTGAGAAAGGGCCGCGCTTAGCCGGGGAATGCGGGAAGAACTGCTTAGCGAAGTCCATGACCCCGCCAACAGCGTCCCCAATCGCCCCCACCATGCCCTTGATGCCGTCGATGAAGCCCTGGATGAGGGCTTGGCCGGCGCCGATCAGCAGCCCACCGAGGTTCCCGAGGGTGCCAAGGATTCGGCCCGGCAACCCGGAGAAGAAGCCAACAAGGTTCCCAATGAACCCGGACACCCCTCCGATGACGTTGCTCCACGTATCGGAGAAGAACCGGCCGATGTTGCCGAGGATCGAGCCGATGAAACCGGCAACCAGCCCAATGCCTGCGCTGATGACTGACCAGACAATGGCGATTGCCCCGCCGACCACCGCAACAATGGTGTTCCAAATCCCGGAGAAAATGTTTTGGATCCCTGTCCACACTTGCGACCAGTTGCCCGTGATGATGCCGGTAACAACCTGAATGATGCCCTGCACAATTTGCATAGCCGCGGTGATCACGCTCGCAATGACACCGAACACAGTCACCACAACAGGCATGAGCGCCTGAATGATCGGGATCAGCAAACCGGCGATCATCTCAATCAGCGGGCCAATAGCACTCAGGACGTTGCCGAAAATATCAACAAGTGGCGGCAGGATCGACGCAACCAAATGGGTAATGATTGGCATGAGCTGACTGATCAGAGTTGTCGCCAACCGCACTATCGTCGTAATGATCGGGACAACGATAGGGACGAGGCGCGACAAGGTCGTGCCAAGCATCGTTATCATCGTGACCACAGTCGGGAGGACAGCCGCGATAACTCCGCCAAGAGCGTCAGACACAACCCCTGAAAGCTCAACGAACATGGGCGTCAGTGCCGTCAGGATCGACAGCAGCGACCCGCCAAGAACGGACGCGAGCTGCCCGAACATTGCCAAAAGCTGAGGCAGAAGCGGCTGGATGGCGTGAAAAATGATTTGAAGCGGCGAGAACGCAGAAGCCAGCGGGATAACCTGCGCCACGAGCGGGCCAACTGCGGCTACCACCTTGTCAAAGACATCCCGGATCGTCGCGCCAATAGCAACCATCCCGCCGAGGGGCGCGCCGAAGGACGAGGCGAAACCCGGAGGCATGGTCAGCCCTGCCCAGAGATCTTGGAATCCGCCCTTGACGTCTAGGAGGAACCCGTGGACCTTGACGCCCGCGTCAGCGAACTTGTTGAAGCCCATGTTCTCTGGCCCCAAGATGGACGGCATTTTGAACCCAGTGACAAAGTCCTGGATTCCCCGGAAAACGGCCCAAAACTTGTCCTGGAGGAACAGGAGTCCACCGATGATCGGGGAATCTTCCTCCACTCCCAAGGATTTGAGGAGAGTTGGTGTGATGTCCCCATCCATGATGAGAGACTTCATGCCCGTGAAGACCCCGCCGATGGTCGCGCCAATCGAAGCCATCTTGGTGGCAACCTTCTGCGCAGCTTCCGCCGCAACAGGGCCGACCTTCTGCATGATCTTTATGGCACCCTCAAGCGCCGGACCCATGACAGGCAGGAAGCCCTGCACGATCCCCTGAGACAAATCCTCGAACGCGCGGTGCACACGCTGCAACTGGCCCGGGAACGACGCACCCGCAGCCTTAGCCGCCCCGCCGAACTCGGTATTGAGTTCCTTTAGGATAACCTTCTGAGCGCCGGCAACATCCCCGGTCTTGACCATCGACTCAATGGTCTTTTTCTGCTCATCCGTGAACGTCACACCAACACGGGTCAGCGCGGAAATGCCCTTCACCGGGTCATTCAACGCCTTGCCCAACACCACGGCCTGCGAGGACGCATCCCCGCCGAACTTCGCCGCCATATCAGCGGAAGCCTTCGTTGCCAGGTCAAATATCTTGTCAGGGCCGGTGTTCTTGATGTTCGTGAACGTCTGCAACAGTTGCTCAGACTTCACAATCGAATCGTCAGTCTGACCCGAGTAGTTCTGAATCTCTGACGCAAGACTGTTCAGCCCGTCAACGGACAGGTGCGCCGCGTTACCAGTGGAGGCGATACCCGCCGCCAACTGCGCCGTACCAGCCGCCGCGTCCTTAGCCTCATCAAAACCAGACTTGATCACCGCGCCGAAACCAACAGCAGCCGCCAACGGGGCAGCCCACTTAGCCGCCGCACCAATGATGGAAGTACCCAAATGCTGGCCCGCCGAAGCACCAGAAGACTTCGCCGCAGGGTTCAGATCATCACTGATCTTCTGAGACGCGCCCTTCAGCGATGGGACCAACGAAATATACGCGGTCGCGAGTTCAACAGCGCCAGCCATCAGGGCTCCTCTATGTAGTTACCAGCCCAAACGGGCATTCATGTCCTCGATGGATACGGCCCTACCTCGCGCCAACGTCTCGCCAGCGTCTACCTGCTTATTGGCGCCCGGACGTTCTAGGCGCTCCGGTTTCTTCGCGTTCTCGTCCCCACCACGCTGCCAATTCGCAACCGCCAACACGTCAAAGATCCCGGCGAGGAGGTGGCTCTGAAGATCCCACGCATGGTCAGCGCCATTCATGGAACGGTAGATCGCAGAATCGCGCGAAGACTGCCTAACAATCACGAACAGGTCACGCCACGTCAGGGACTCAGACCCCAGCCAGGAAAGCCGCAGGCCGAGCCGGATAAGCTCATACTCAACAGCCTCCCCATGCTCCGTTAGGAGACGGCTGAGGCCGAGGATTCCCCCACGCCCACGCCCTCAGAGGCGTCCTTCCACGCGCCAAGCAACGCCTCCAACTGGGAGCCGTCCTCAAGCTGCGGGAACACCTCCGGAAGGTACTCGGAGAAGAGAAGGTTGGCGACCTGAATTTCGGTCAGATCGCCGAAGCTCAGTGCCAGTGACGGCTTCACGAACTGAAGCTTTGGGACGCTGTAAACCTTCTTCGCACCCGGGAGTGTGAACTCAAACCGGTTCTGCTTCACGGACGCTTTAGACGGGGGAACCTGAAAAACCATTTGCGGACTCCTTAGAGAATGCGGACTCGTTGAAACAAGGTGGATGGTTGGCCGGGGCAAGGGTCCGCATGACAACCCCGGCCAACCAGAATGAGGGGACTAGGCCGTCTTCTGACCGTCATCCGAGTAGGTGTAGAAGTAGGCGCCGGTCGTGTCCGGGAACGCCTGGATTGTCGCGTCAGCAGCGGCGATCTGGTCGTCCTTGAACGTGGTGTCGCCAACGTCCATGACCTTCGCGTTGGGGAAGACCACCCGGACCTTAGCGGCGTCAGAGAACACCTCGATGACCCAAACCTTGCGAGGGGTGGGAGCCGACGTGCCAACAACCTTCAACAGGTTGCCCTTCGTGGGAGACGCAGCAGTCGCCGTTACGTTGGCGTCACCGTAGATGAGGCCCTGAACGACCTTGTTGAGGAACTCGGCCATCGAGAGCTTGACTGTGACGTCCATGCCCTTCTTGGTCGCGGCGATCGTGTCGCCACCCCACGCGGCGATGGTGCCCGTGTTGCGCTTCTCCGACTTGGTTACGCCGTTATCCGTGACGTAGCCGACAGCGGTGAACGCGGCGTCCAGTGCGGTAGTTGCGTCGATGGGCAGGGCGGTCCCGAGCGGGGCGACGAGGATGCCACCCGTGACAAGGGGCTTGCCAACCACGACATTGTTAATTGAGTTAGCCATGAGGCGAACCCCTTTCAAGGTGTTTTGCGGACACTTGGGTTAGTGGTTACGCGCTGATTACCGTGCCGCGTGCACGGACCTGAAAGCTCTGTGTGTAGCGGATCTGCGCTGACAGAGGATCAGGAAGGTTGGCGGGGCCGCTGAACTCGCGGACCCCGTAAATCGTTTCGTCCGCGGCGTTCAGCACCGCCCGGCACTGGGACAGCAGGAGGGCTGCCCGGTCCTCGGTTTGAGCCCACGCCTCAACGGTGATCTGCGCCGCCTCTGACACAAGCGTTTCCTTCGGCCCACCAGTACGGAGAACACGTATGAACTCGGGCGGGCGAGGGTTCGGGATCCTGACGCCGATCTGGATAGAACCCAGCGGAGGCTTACGCAGGAACGTGCAAACCAGGGCTTCGACATCCCGGAACAGGACCGCCTCAGCCACGGCCAGCATCCAACGCCCGCGTCAGGGAACGCTTCGTCGCCTCGGATTTCCGCGCCGCATGGTCTGCCGTGCCAATGGACACGCGCGCACGGGTCGGGGTGTGGCCCTCAGTGACATCGAAGGCCCCATCGCCGGCAGCCCTCGCAATCGCGTGACCGCGCCGCACAAGATCCGCCATGATCGCGGGCGAGTTCAGGAGCGCCCGGGCGGCGGCGTCGTGAATCTCAAGCTTCTCTAGACTCATCGCCGCCCCTGACAGGTTCCAATGCGGCCACGGTGTACGCGTAGGCACCCAAAGCGTCGGACCACACAGCAACCTCAGTCACAACATGGTCGGCGCCGGCGTGGTCTACTTTGTCGCCAACCGCCAAACGGTCAACGGACTCAACGCGAACAGTCATCAGCCACTCCAATCCTTGAGAACAATCTCGGTGTAGTCCTGCCGGCCCGAGTAGGAATCCCACTCGGCGGGGTGCCCGTACACCTCATAGGTCCGACCGTTGAACAGGACCCGGTCGAACTCGGTCACGTCCACACGCCCCGGGGCGAACACGGTCCACGCAACAAGGGTGTTGTCACGCCCGATCAGGTATTCCTGGGTGGTGCCCGGCTGCACATCGCAACCCCGGATCACGGTTTCCGTGAGCGAGCCGGACCAGTTAGGGACAGTGTCGCCGTAAGTGTTCATGACGCGCGGGGCGCGCTGAACCGTGATCGTCTTCCGACCCAGCGGCCTACCCATCAGGCAACCCGCGGCGTGCGGAACGAAGCCAGGACCATCGACTCAAAGCCGCTGAACCCGGCAGACTCAAGCGAATACTTCACCTGACGCTGCCCTGTGCGTTCCATGTCAATCCCCGCCGGAGTCGAATAAAACCGTGCCGCGATACTGCACGCAACACCCTTCAACTCATCCGGGACCGAAGCGTAACCATGCGTGTACGTCACCCGCCACGACTCCGGCGCGCTAGGCCACTGCTCGCCCGTGAACGGCTTCGCACACACAACCCCAAGCCTCCGGGACACTGTATAGTTTGAGGCCGGCACAGTCGCCCACGTGACACCGTCCGTACTGGTTTCCACCAACGACACGGACTGCACAGGAAGCTGACGCAGGAACGCATACCCGCCGCCAACAGGGTCCACATACTCGACGTCATCCCAGACCTGCGTAACGTCCTGATCGAGATAGCGGCGAATCATGCCAGACGCGACGGATAGAAGAAACGCAGCAGAAGGGTCCGCCGGATCAAGCGCTAACTGCGAAAAATCGTTCAAATCCTGAACGCTGGCAAGATCCACCACGGCTACTTAGCCTTCGTCTCAGCCTCGGCCTTAGCGACCTCAACGGTTTCCTTCGGCGCGGTAACAACCTTCGCCGTGACGCCCGGCTTCGGGATCTTCTTGCCGGTCAGTTCTTCGTAATCCTCAACGTAATGCGTAGGCATAACGCCTCCTCAAAGATGGTGGTGTGCAAGGGTGGGGCCAACAAGCGCCGGCCCCACCCAAGGGAACTACTAGGCAGTCAGAGCGACCTTGCCGAAGCCGGCGGGACGGTAAACAGCCAGAGCCAGCCGCTCCTCAGCACGCAGGGTGATGAGGTTGTTCACGAAGTCATCCACGTTGGAGTTCGTCATTTCGAGCGTGATGCCCTGACGGCGGAACACCTGAGCGCACTCCTGGAAACCACCGACGAACACGGTGCCCTGCGGGATAGCGGTCGTGATGACAGCCTTCAGGCCCCAGATAGACGCAACGTTGGTGTAACCGCCGTTGCCGTAAGCACCAGTGAAAGGACCGCCGGCGTAGTACTGGCCCTGGGAGTCCTTGCCGAGACGGATGGTCTGCCAGTCGTTCGGGTGAATCACGACAGCGTCAGGCTCAACGAAGGACACGGCGCGGAGCGCGGTGATCTGGTTGAAGATACCTTCCATCGCCTTCACAGCGGTCAGGCCCGCGGTAGTCGTCACGGTCGTGGCGAGACCCGCACGGTTCAGGAGACCCTGAATGTTTGGGGAGGTGCCGTTACCGTTCAGGAGCTGGGCTTCCTCAGCGCGCTTCACACCGAAGACCATGCGGTTCGACAGGTACGCCTGGAACTGCTCGGCGTCCTGGAACATTTCGTCAGTGACCTTGGCAACGTTAGCGATCTTGCTAACGTTGTCCTGCCGGCGGGCGAGAGTCAGGTCAAGCTGCGGCTTCGTGCCCTTCTCCGCAACAGTGGCGGTGAGGTCCTGGAACGCGGCCTCAATGACGTAGGAGATCGAGGAAGAAGTCGTGGAACCCTGAGCAACCAGATCAGCGATGGTGAGCTGCTGGAAGTTCAGGCCAACGATGCCGGGGAGGAGCTGCGGGGCGACAAGCTGACCGCCCATTCCCGATCCGCCGTTGAACGCCGGGATGGTGCCCTCGTCAATGGTCGCAGCGGCCTTGACCTCAACCGCGACACCCTTCGACTGGCCGTTCAGCATCGACTTGTAGCCGTCAGACTCGACAATGGACCGACCGAAGGAGCGGTTGTCAGGAGCCTCGGCACCCTTGACCTCGGGGGCAGCCTCGCCGCCACCGATCAGGCGGGAAGCCTGCTCGTGAAGGGCGATGGTGTCCGAGTGGGACTTCAGATCAGCCTGGTACGCATCCAGGCGGGTCTTCTTCTCAGCGTTGGTCAGGGTGGAGTCCTTCAGGACTTCCTGAGCCTTGGTGCCAAGCTCCGCCATTGCGCGCTTAGCTTCGATAACTGCCGACATGGCAATTCCTTTCAAGATTTTGGGCACAAAAAAACCGCCAACACGGGCGGTTCAAATTGAGTCCGGGAAGTTTGGGTTAGATGAATTGCGCGGCTTGAATCTGTAGAGCAAGCTCTTCAAGGCTCTTCGCCGTTACTGCATCTGAATCAGCATCAGCAACGGGGGCAACCACGACGCCGGAAGCGGGGGCAGATTTCTCAGCGCCGGCAACGGGGGCCACAGGTGCGCCGGGAGCGGCAGCATCTTCATCAGGGTCCTCAACACCAAGAGCGTCAAGGGTTTCATCCGCAGCCACCGAAGCGGCCTGGATAAGAGCAACAGCCTGCTGAACTTCCGCAGGCAAACTTGTAAGGTCCACACCTTCGAGGAGCGCGAGGGCTTGATCAATGGCGGCGTCATTAGCCTGCGCAGACTCGCCCGGATCCGCTGCGTCCTCGCCGTCCTTCTTCACGAAGGACTTAGCCCCGGCACAGTCAGCACCGAGCGCGGCGGCGTGGTCGTGGATGCCCTGAACCTTCTCAGCATCCGCGGCACTGTTACGCGCGCCAGCCTTCAAACCCTTCGAGGACAAGACGAGCGCTTCACGGTTCGACGGGATCGCCACGAACGCGCCATTCAGAAGCTCACGGACACTGACAGTCGCGCCGTCCTTCTGAGACTTCTCAGACATGAACGCCACCGACGTCGTCCGGATATGCCCCTCATTCACGAGGGTCCGAACCTCCTGCGCCCGCGGGAGGCTCGAATAGGTGCCGGACACGATCAGGTTCCCCGTCTCCTCATCAATCCGAGGAACACCAGAACCGACAGTCTTCTCAACCGTCATCCCATGATCCGAATCGAACGTGATGTGCTCAGGAAGGGGAAGCTTCCACCCATCCTTCAGGAGCGTGTCACCATCCCGATCCTTCGTCTGCGCCGACAAAATCACCTCAAACGAGCCAGGGAAGGCGTCGTCCGTGTTGGTGATCGTGGCATCCTTCTTAATGATCGCCATGATTAGCCTTCCTTGCTGAATTCGAGGTCGCATGTGCAACCAGCTACTTCGTCCGCGCCACCGACAGGATCGCCAGGGCCATTCATGCCGTTGCTAAAGGCTTCGTTGAGGCCCACAGTTTCGCCGTCCATCGCCTCATGCGACGGGCGCGGATTCGGGCCAGCCGTGACCCACGTCTTAGACCGTGCGTCGTTCTGCCTTGCCGCTACCTGAGACGCCAAGCCACCAACCGAAGCAACCCGCGAGGTCGCGATCTGCAACACACGCCCGGCAAGGTACGACACAAACAACGCCTTCAACGCATCCGAACCGTCAGCGCCCTCAATCTGCGCCGCCGTCGTCTGATTGATGAGCGCCGCCGAATCCTCAGCGTCCGAATCAATCCACTCGGCAATGTCCTCCGGGTTGTACTTACCCTTGAGCTGCGCGGCTGTACTCGTGCCAATAGCGCGCGACGTCGCATCGCCGAGCGTCTTCAACAGGTCAGCTAGGTCGCCGTCCCACTCGGACGGGTCGAACACGCCAGCATCCTTCGCCCCAGCCTTAGCCAACACGGCGTCCTGCTGGGCGGTGAAGAACTTCGTGAGCGCGTCCGTATGCTCCGTGACGAGCTGATCCCGTACAGCGGACTTGTTAGCTTTGACCCTTGCCAGCCGGCCCATTATTGAGCGGACTGTTAGTGCTTTTGGGTTGGGGTTCGACGCCGCCTCAAACGCGGGCGCCGCTTCGGGCGCCACGGGCTCAGCCGCGTTCGCCCCCAACGGCACCAGAGCCGCGTTCGCGTAAATCTTGTTCATCTCAGGATCATCCGAAAGGGATTCGCCAATGATCGCGCGCCCCTCATTACCCGTGACCAGACCGGCCTGACGGGCAGCAAGAGCCTTATCAACACGGGTTTCGTAATCACCGCGCAGGACTTCGGACATGTCGAACTCAACCTCACGCACGCCGGGAGCGTAGAACTCCGAACGCAGCGACCGGTCGATCGTTGATTCAATGTCTTCCAGCCGCGGGCTCATCGTGTCCCGGTACATCGAACGCATCTGCTCCGTGATATTCGAGAACGTCGCGTGATCCAGGATGTGCACAACAGGAGGCGGCACGTCGAAGACCATGCAGACTTCCTGCATGTTCAGCTTCCGCGACTCGATGTACTGCATTTCCTCGGCGTTGAGCTGAATGATCTGAAGGTCAAGGCCTTCTTCAAGGACGTTCGTGCCGCCCATGTTGTCCGCACCCGCATGACGCGCATCGAAGGACGCCCGCAAACGGTCCTGCGCAGCCTGGGACAGTTCGCCCGGGTGCTTCAACACCACAGATGGGCGAGCCCCACGCTTCCACCACGACTGAGTAGCACGCCGCGAAGCGTCCTCATTCAGCAGGGTAGAGCGGAGTGGCTCGAGCCGGGACATGCCGCGCATCAGGTTCTCAGGGTTATAACGCAGGAATGCCACAACATCATCAGCCGGCGCCGTCAGGATCCCAGCCGACGCAACACCAAGGGTGAAGGAATACCAGATCTTGCCGTCATCGTCACGCTTGACCATCGTCCGCGAAGGGTGCATCGGCAACAAGCCAACAACCTTGCCGTCAGTGTCGCGCTGCTTGTACCAAAACGCCTCGCCGTAAATCTCATACGTCGCAACCGTCCAACGGTAAAACGAGAAGGGCGACATCTCAGGGCACGGATCCGCAATCAGATTCGCAAAAGCAGAATCCGTATCCACCACACGGCCAGTCTTCGGGGTGTTGTCCCACACCTTCACCGTCAACCGGGCCGCACTAGCAGCGATCTTATCCACCACCGTAGCGATGGACGGCTGAGCCTTGTAAAGAGCCCCATACGTCGCTGTAATCCCAGACAACGACATCCCATTAGCCGAATAGAAGTACCCGTTCGACAGGGAAGGGACAGTCTCACCAAGAGCCTGCGGGGCGAACCCCAAAGCCTTACCACCAGAAACGATCACGGCCTACCCCCAGGATTCTGCATGTAAGCGACCTTGTCGCGAGGCAGGTACAAATCACCATCAACCGAAACGGTCTCCGTATCACTGACAGCCGACGCGCCGACCAGCTTCACACTGTTATCATCACAATCCGCCAGCAACCCATCGAAGGTTTCCCCGGTTGTGAGAGTTACCACGAACCGCTCTAGATGGGCTGCACGCAGCAGTCTGTCCTTGCGGTTCATCGCAACTCCTAAATCGTTAGTAGATCTTCGTCTTCATACTTCGACCGCTTCTTCACAACCGTGCCGTGAACCAGGAACGCCCATGCCGCACCAGTCACAGCCACCAACGGGCTAATGTCCACGGGCGACTTCCCCCGGTCCCACAGCCACGCATCACCAGCCGGCTTAGTCACAGCCACCGAAGCGGCAACGTCCAGGACAGGCTGCCCACGGTGCCGGATCAACGGTTTATCACCCGGGGTGTCAGAGGACTCATCCAAGCCCCGCACACGGTCATAGAACATGCCCGTACCGCGCCCAAGGTCTGAGCCAGCCCATGGGATGACGTTCAGGCCGTCGATGGTTTCCAACTCAGAGACGAGCGACGAAGCCGGCGCACCGTTCTGCTGAACAGTCACACCAAACAAGTCGTCAAGCTTCGCGCGCTCCTCAAACCACGGCTTCACCCACGCAGTACCCGAACGAGACGCCACAACCTCCACATGCAACAGGCCATCCTCACGGAATCCCGCCACACCGATATGAGCCGTCGAACGATCCCACGAAACATCCACACAGAACACGTACTTGCCTGCGATGGACGAACCAGGATCCTTCGCGGCCTCCCATGAACCCTCAGGGAAAGGCCCGTCAGCCGTCGTGTCCAGCCATTGGCACAAACACTCGGTACGGAAGATCCCCTCAGGGTCAGTACGCGCCGCGGAAGCAATAGCCTTCTCCGTCAGCGTGTACCCGAGGGACGGGTTAGCCTCAGCCCAGCCGTCACGATCCCAGATAGACACGCCCGGACGCGCGGACCACTCGAATATCCCGAGCGAATCGCCGTCCTCGGCATCATCACCTTCGGGATCCGCAATCAGGCCCACATCATCTAGGCCATCAGGATTACCCAACGCCGTGTGCGCCAGCTTGCGGAGGAACCGCAGAACAATAGACGCGGCGTCACCAGCGTTGCTAGCCGCCCACACCTGAGCGTAAAACCGGGCCAGCGTTGTCTTACTGACAGCAGACCAGGAATCCCAGTTCGTGTGCTCACGCAACTCATCCATAAGGACCAGATCGCCCGAGAGCCCGCGGCCACCCTTGCGGTTCGCCGCAGCAACCTTGTACCGCTCACCCGACTCAAGCTCCAACGCCTTCTTGCCGTTAGTCTTGTTAACCTTCGAGATTTCCTCAGCCAACTCCGGCACACCCTCAGCCAGTTCAACCGCACCCTGCCACTGCTCCTCAGCAATGTCCAGGTTCTGCGCCGTACCGATTATGAGCTTCGCAGCGTCAACATACATGCGCCACAGGCTGAGGACCTGCATCAGCGTGGACTTGCCGTTCTGCCGAGCAACCAGGAGGATGACCGTGCGGAACCTGTAAGACCCGTCATCAAGAACCTCGAGCGCATGGATCAGCAACCACTTCTGCCACGGCAAAAGCGTCACACCAAGCACATCCTCAGCGAACTGAATGCACTCAAAACCCTTGCTAGTCTCCGGCGTTAGTTCCCGCAGCGGAGGAGTGTAAATCCGCGGAACCTCAGACCCGTAACGCTTAGCCCGTTCCTTCGGCGGTGTCATTCTTACCGCCTCTCAGCGCACGTAGCGTGGCAAGCTTGCCCTTCTGTTCAGACGCGCCGATCTCCACACCACGCGACTCGGGCGTCAGCTTCAAAGCCGCGCAAAACTTCAGATAAGTCGGAAGGGTTACGTTGTCCTTCTCCGGATCCGCCGTACCAATCCGCACCGCCAGGGCACGCAGCGCAGCGACCGCACCAGCGTCTAGGTCAGTCAGGTGGGTGGCAGCTTTGATAGACCGCTCAGTAGCCTCCACAACGCTCTCAGGGTTCACGCGGCATCCTTGAATGTCCGGCGCCAGTAGTCATCCGCCCACGCCTTGTCCTCGGTCGATACATCCTCGTGGTCCATGCAGATGATGGAATCCCAGCGAGCAGCCTCAGCCTGCTGGATTGCCCGTGCGTCCTTCTCCGCTTGCAGAAAAGCTGCCCGCAGACCAGGCTTCCGCGTGGCCATACGTTTAGGCTCTCTATGGTCGCGCTTGCTCACGGCAACTCCCATTCTGACTAGGGGGTAAATATTCGATGCCCCCCCTATAGCTCAGGGAGGGGGAGTTCAC
>Ga0163162_10005082_pt1 | contig 12673 bp, 9 predicted proteins | sample S55metaG_FD_115310 | JGI IMG/M metagenome (GOLD analysis project Ga0163162, IMG submission 115310) | Switchgrass rhizosphere microbial communities from Kellogg Biological Station, Michigan, USA - S5-5 metaG | ecosystem: Host-associated > Plants > Roots > Rhizosphere > Soil | place: USA: Michigan...
AGGGGGCGAGGGCGGCCGGGATAGCCGATGAAGAACAGATCGTGGATCGTCACCACGGTCGGACACGGCGCGGCCAGCGGAAGCTTGTAGTACGGCGACAGGAAGACGTCGGCGCCGTCACGCCGGAGCGCCTGCGGCAGCGTGACCTGATCCCACCACTGCGTCCACGCGCCCTCGAGGACCGACAGCGTGACACCGGCAGACGGCGATGGCAGCCGCGTGCTACGGTCGCCGTAGACCACGCAGGACAGGCCACGCGAGACCGCGGCGCGCAGCACCTCGACGCAGTAGCGGCCGATCCCGGTCCTCACCCCCGCGCGCAGCTCACGGCCGTCGAGCGCGATGCGCATCACCGGACCCTGGCCTGCGGGGCCTGCGGGGCGCGCGGGGCCGGGCCCGAGACGAGCCGCGCCCACGTGTGCCCGTCGCCGAGCCGCGTCCAGTCGCCGTCGTCGAGCGGTCCGCCCTCGGCCACGATCGCCCGCACGCCGGCCCCGGCCAGCGCGCCGTCGAGCCGGGCGCCGGCGCCGGCGGTGCGCGCCGACGCGCCGGCGGGCTCGACGGCCGCGGTCACGCGCAGGCGCGCCAGGCGCGCCCAGCCGGCCGTGAAGAAGTCACCGGCCACCGCGACGCGATCGCCTGGCCGGAGGCCGAGCTCCTGCAGCCCGCGCGCGATCTGCCAGTGACGGTGGATCAGCGGATCGGCCCGCACCAGCCCCTTCACCTCGTGCGCCGTGTCGTAGGCGATCGTCGCCGCCACCGGCGTCACCTGGGCCACGAAGACCGCGATCACGACGGCGGTGGTCAGCCGCCGCGCTGCCGGTGTGTCTGGGGCTCGCATCGCCGCGAACGCCGCGGTCAGGAGCAGCACGATGAACGCGCCGATGTAGCGGTACTCGATGTGGATCGCGACGTACATGCCGAGCGGGGCGGAGGCCAGCGCCAGCGCGAACAACGGCCACCGCCAGGCCCTCACCTGCCGGCGGCCCGCGACGGCCAGCACGGCGAGGCCGAGCAGGCACGGCGCCCAGCCGATCGCCAGCCGTCCGAGACGCTGAAGGTTGGCCAGCACCGCGCGCGCCTGCCGCGACGGGTTGAAGTGTGGGGCGGCGCCCTCGTGCCAGTAGCCCGGATCGCGCCAGAGCGGGACGGTGCCCGGCACGCCGCCGTCGAAGTCGTAGACGGCCGGCACGGCCAGGAGCTGGACCGGCGGATGCGCCAGCCCCTCGTGCGTGCCGAACGCGGTCAGGCCGGTCTCGATCCGCTGGCCCTCGTGCCGGTTGACGATCCAGCCGTAGTTGAGCCCGGCAGACTCGCCGACGCTCAGCCGTCCCATGCCGGCGCTCAGCACCACGATCCACGGCAGCGCGACGACCGCAAAGCCGGCGAGCGCGATCGCCGCGCCGCGCGCCACCCCGGTTCGGCGCAGGCTCATGACGGCCAGCAGCGCGAAGGTGACGACGGCGATCGGCAGCATCGCGAGCTTGGCCAGGTAGCCCACGCCGAGCACGAGTCCCAGCCCGACGAACGTTGCCGACGAGGCGCGCCCGGCGCAGACGCGGGCCAGCAGCGCGGCGGTCAGCAGCACGGCGCCGAGCACGAGGAGGTCGGGCGTGACCAGCCGTAGCGTGACCATCCAGAGGCTGGCGGGCAGGAACACCGCGTAGCCCCACAGGCGCCACGTCCAGTCGGCCGGCCCTCGACCGGCCCCCGGCCCGCCGACCGCGTCGCGCCAGTCCCGCAGCGCGCGCAGGAACACCTCGAAGCAGACGAGCGCCGTCGCGAACAGGACGACGTTCACCAGGTGGACCACGGGAAATTCCCAGTACGCCGACGGGCCCAGCGCCGCCAGCGTGCCGCCGAGCAGCCAGGAGTAGAGCGGGCTCCAGTACGCGCTGAGCGCGCCGCGCCAGTCGCCCCGGACGTAGGCGTCGCCGATGTCGAGATACGAAATACCGTCGGCGTTGATCGCGTTGCGTCCGGCGAAGGCTGCCATCACGCCGAGCCCCAGCGCCAGGACGCGCAGACCGACCCGCAGCGCGCGCTCCCGCGCGGGGGTCACCGCGCAGCCTCCCGCAGCGCCTCGGCATAGACGCGCTCGACGCCCTCGACGTGACGGGGCGCACTGAAGCGTTCGGTGGCGCGCAGGCGCGCCGCGGCGCCGAGCTTGGCCCGGAGGCCCGGATCGCCGAGGAGCCGATTGAGCGCCTCCGCGAGCGCCGCCGGATCGTCGGGCGCCACGAGCAGCCCGGTCTCGCCGTCCACCACGACCTCCGGGATGCCGCCCACGCGGCTGGCCACCACGGACTTCTCGAGGCACGCGGCCTCCACCAGCACGCGCCCGAACCCCTCGGCGCGCGAAGGCAGCGTGACGACGTCGGCCGCCTCGAAGATCGGTCGTGGATCGCCGGTCCACGGCCGAAGCTCGAGCGCGGCCTCGACACCGAGCTGGCGAGCCAGCGCCCGCAGCCGCGCGCCCTCACCTGCCGTGTCGGCGCCGAGCAGGACGAAGCGCGTCGACGGATGGCGCGCCAGGATCGCCGGCGCCGAGCGCACGAGCGTCTCTTGCCCCTTGTCGGGCATCAGGCGCCCGGGCAGCAGCACGCAGGGCGCGGCCTCCGACGCCGCACCGGTCGGCGCCCAGCGCTCGAGGTCGACACCGTTGGCCACGACGCGCACCCGCCCGGCCCGCGGCGAGCCGGCGAAGCGAGCGGCGACGGCGTCGGAGATGGCGATGACGCGCGCGGACAGCGCCAGCAGGATCGGATCGAGCCAGCGATCGCGCTCGGCGATGCGCGCGTGCCAGACCAGCGGCACGCCGAGCCCGCGCGCCGCGAGCCCGGCGTAGAGCGCGCCACGGCTGCCGTGCGCGTGGATCAGCGCCACGCGCGAGGCGATGAGCCGGGCGCGAAGCCGCGTCCACGCCGCCAGCATCGCCGGCAGGGTCCAGGGCCGGACAGCGGGCAGCGACTGCACCGCGACCGGCAGGCCGCAGGCGCGGAGCTCGGCCGCCATCTCGCCCTCGGCCGGGACCAGCGCCGACGGAGCGAAGCCGCGGCGGTCGAGGCCGCGCGCCAGCAGCAGGAGGCTCTCCTCACCCCCGCCGACGCGCTCGGCGAAGTTCGCCAGCAGCAAGATCGGGATCGGCTCAGCCACGCTCGCCCATCCTGAGCACGCGCAGCCGGTTGGCCGGGCCGGCCTCGAAGTCGCGGACCACATCGAACCCGGGCGGCGGCGCGCTCCACACGAACGGCGCCAGCTGCGGCCGATCCTCCAGCGAGCGGCTGTCGAGCACGACCAGCCGGGCCCCCACGCGCCGGGCCGCCGCCTGCAGATCGGCCGGGGTGATCTCGGCGCCCAGCGGCACGTGACGCCGGCCGCTGTAGTAGGCGACGAACGGTTTGCGGTCCATCACGATCGTGTCGCCGGCTTCCGTCTCGGCGATCATCCGTGCGGCCTGCCGGTAGACGGCCTCGGTCGGATCCGGGCGCAGCACGGGGCGCAGGGCGGCCACCAGCCCGAGCAGCAGCACGCCGATCGCCAGCGCCGCGCTCCAGCGGGGGGACGGCCGGCCCACGACCCAGCCGGCCGTGGCGATCAACCCGGCCGCCACGAACGGCAGCACGAAGGCCAGCACGGGGAAGAACACGCGGGTCTCGGTGTGAAAAGCCAGCGTGCCGAATGGTGGAATCAACAGCGCCAGCAGCACGCCCTCGCGGCCCAGCCAGCCATCCTCACGCGCCCGTCGAAGCACGCCGGGCAGCAAGAACAGGATCAGCAAACCGGGCAGCAGATCGGGCAGCGAGTATTTCAGGAAGGCCAGCAGGTTCACCACCGTGTTGGTCGCCAGCGCCATCGGGTGCGCCAGCGGCGCGATGCCGACCGAGCCGCCGAGGTCCTGCACCAGGTTGTGGGCGACCTTGCCGCTCAGCGTCCAGTGGCCGAGGCTCCGGCGCAGGTAGACGAGGTACGGCGCCGCCATGAGCGAGAAGCCGACGAGCCCGCCGACGAGCCAGGGGGCCCAGCCGAGCCACGTGCGGTCGCGCACGGCCAGGATCAGCGCCACGATCAGCAATGAGACGAGGTAGAGCGCGGCCTCGGGCCGCACGAGGTACGCGAGGCCCAGGACCACGCCGGCGACCGGCAGCAGGGCGCGGTGGGCGGCCGCGATCACGCGCCAGCCCAGCCAGACGCCGGCGGCCAGCAGGAACGCGTACGTCGAGTCGGCCAGCACGGACGACGAGTTGCGCACGAGGCCGGGGTGGACCGCGAGCAGCGCCGCGGTCAGCAGGGCCACCGGACGCCCGATCACATCGCGGGCCAGCGCGAACGCGGGCACCAGCAAGGCCACGCCGAACGCGGTGGCCACGAGCCGGCCGGCCGTCTCCCAGTCGCGGATCACCCACTGCAGCAGGCCGAGGATCACCGGATACAGCGGATGGAACAGCGGGTCGAACGGGTTGCCGGTGGCCTGGAACTGCCGGGCGATCGTGATGTAGCGGACGCCGTCGGTCTCGACCACGCCGATGGCGTGCCCCACGACGAGCCGCAGGATCAGGGCCAGGGCCAGCAGCGCCGCCAGCGCCATCAGCGCCCCTGCACCCGCAGCCAGCCGGTGCGCTCGGCCAGCCGCACGTTGGCGACGAAGGCGCCGAAGGCCGCGAGCGCGCAGAGCACGAGGCCGTGCCAGCCTTCGCGCCAGCCACTCTGGCCGAGATACTTGCGCACGAAGATCCACGCGGGGCGGAGCACCAGGAGCCACCAGGATCGGAGACCGCCGTGCCGAACTCCGCGCCGCTCGAGCATGCGGGCCTCGTAGCCGCTGTACAGCCGGGTCTTGGCGGCGTGGACGGCGAGCGAGTCGTAGCTGTCGTGCAGCAGATCCGCGTGCAGGTCGCCCACCGGCCCGTCCACCAGCGCCTCCTCGTGCACGAGCCCGTCGGTGAAGCGCGCGCGGTCGCGGCGGACGAGTCGCAGGACCGGCAGCGGGTACCAGCCGCAGTGGCGGATCGGGCGCCCGAGATACGTGGTGAGTCGCGGAATCCGGTAGCCGACGGAAGTCGACGATGCCGCCAGCGCGGCCTCGATCTCACTGCGCAGGGCGGGCGTGACGACCTCGTCGGCGTCGACGCTCAGCACCCACGGCTGCCGGGCCTGGGCCAGGGCGAACGCCTTCTGCTCGCCGAATCCGTCCCGCATCGGGCGGACGATCACGCGCGCGCCGCTGGCCCGGGCGATCTCGGCGGTGGCGTCGGCGCTGTCGTCGTCCACCACCACCAGCTCCTCGGCCCAGCGCACCGCGTCCAGACATCGGCCGATGCGGGCCGCCTCGTTGCGCGCGATGACGATCACCGACAGCGCGGCCCGCTCAGGCATGCGTGCCCCGGCGGGTGTCGACCAGGCGCGGTGACGACGACCGGGCGAGCGCATCGTAGAGACTCAGCGTGGCGCGGGCGCTGTCGGTCCACGACCACGCCGATGCGCTGAGCGCGCGCGCGGCGTCGGCCATCCGGGCGGCACCCGCGACGTCGGCCAGCACGTCGCCGAGCGTGGCGGCCAGCGCCCGCGCATCGCCCGGTGACACCAGGCGGCCGGTCGCGCCATCGGCGAGAAACTCGCGGAAGGCGCCCACCGACGTGGCGACGATCGGCGTGCCGAGGCTGGCGGCCACGCGCAAGGCACCGGAGTCGGTGACGTCGCGATAGTTGAAGACCGCCACGTCGGCGGCGGCGAAGTAGGTGGCGACCTCCGCGTGAGGGACATAGACCGGACGGAAGGTGACCGCGTCGCCCACGTGCGCGCGGGCGATCGCCTGCTCGTACTCGTCCCGCGAGCCGACGAGCAGCGGGCCGACCACGACGAGGTGCGCTTCCGGATGCCGGCGCTGCACCGCGGGCAGCGCGCCGATCAGGTCGAGCAGGCCCTTGTAGGGCCGGATGGCGCCGAAGGCCAGCAGGAGCTGGCCGCGCTCCGGCAGTTCCAGGGCCCGCCGGGCCGCCGATCGGTCGACCGCCCGGCCGTTGCGAAAGAACGCGTAGTCACCGTGGTGGATGAGCTCCACGCGGTGCCCGGGTCCCAGCCGCCGGCTGGTGATGTCGGCGGCCTCGCGGGTGTGGACGACGACCGTGTCGGCCGCGCGCAGCGTCCGCCACAGTGTCCACTCCTCCCAGCGCCCGTGCTCGTGCGGTCGCACGTTGTGCGCGGTGGCGACCAGCCGCGCGCGGCGGCGCGCCAGCGGCCAGAGCGCGGCGTCGAACCGGGTGGAGAGCAGGCTCTGCACGTGCACGACGTCGGGCGCCAGCGCCGCAATCCGGCCGAGCACGCGCGCCGCCACGCGCGGGAAGGACGCGGCCGACAGGCACGCATCCACCCGGAAGCCGCCATCGAGCTCGGCCAGCTCGTACCGGACCGCGGTGAGCAGGTGGACGTCGGCGCCCTCGGTCGCGAGCGCGCGGCACAGGTTCCAGGCGTAGTGCGCCAGCCCGCCCCAGCCGCCGGTCTCGATCATGACGATCTTCATGACCGCGCCGCCACCGTCATGGCCGCACCGGGGCCGGCCGCGCCAGCGCGGCGAGCAAACGGCGGCAGGCGGACAGCTTCTCGCCGAGCACCGTGCGGCGCGCGCCGACCGGCGGATACTTGACCACCAGCCCCAGCATGCGAAGCGCGGTGCTGAGCGCCACGGTGCCGGCCAGCAGGCGCCCGGCCGCGCGGCCGCGGTGGGCGGTGAGAAAGCGGACGTAGCTGACGTAGTACTCGACCTGACGCACGGTGGTCTGCCGGCTGCTGGCCGCGTGCCAGTGCACCGCGCGCGCCTCGGGCACCAGCGTCACCTCGAAGCCGGCGGCGTGCAGGCGGCGACAGAGATCGGTCTCCTCGAAGTACATGCGAAAGCCTTCGTCGAAGCCGCCGATCGCGCGGTACGCGTCGCCGCGGATCAGCATGGCGGCCCCCGACACGGCCTCCACCGCGGTGGGCCGATCGAACACGCGGTCACCGTAGTAGAAGCGCCGCACCGCCGCGCTCGACGGCGCCAGCGCGTGCACGCCGAGCGTCTCGGCCACCGCGAAGCCCAGGGCGGGCAGCCGCTTGGCCGAGGGCTGCGGGCGGCCGTCGGGATACACGAGCGCGGGTCCGGCCAGCGCCGAGGCCGGTGTGCGCGCCAGGAAATCGCACAGGGTGCCGAGCGCCGCCGGCTCCAGAAAGACGTCGGCGTTCAGGGCGAGATGAAACGCGCCCGGGAAGGCCGCGAAGGCCCGATTGAGCGCGGCGCCGTAGCCCGGGTTGTCGGGCAGGACGAGCACCCGCCAGCGCGGGCACTGCGCGCGCACCGCCTCCACGGTGCCGTCGCGCGAGCCATTGTCGACCAGGATGAGCGCCGTGTCGGCCGAGGCGGCGGCCTCGGTCGCGCGCAGGCAGCGCAACGTCAGCTCGCGCGTGTTGTAGCTGACCACCGCGGCGCTGACGCCCGTCACGAGCACCACGCCTTGAAGGTCGAGAGCGCCAGCATGCGGGGCGCGCGCCCCTGCCACGGCACCGTGCGCACCGACGCCGCGAGGCGGCGGCGCGCCTCGCGCCAGTCACCGTGCGCGCCGGCCTCGGCGGCGAACCAGTTGTGCATGTCGGCCACGATGCGCCGGCCCCGCGCGCCCAGCTCGCGCAGCGCCTCCGGCTGCGTGCGGGTCAGCTTGTCGAGGACGAGGAAGCGGCAGCGCTCCATCCGGGCGCGGTCGCGACTCAGACCGCCCGGGCGGACCAGGTACGTCGCCAGCGGCTCGGCCAGGTAGCGGGCGGGCGCCACCAGCGACAGCCGCAGCCACAGGTCCCAATCCTCCATCGGGGTCAGGCTCGCGTCGAACCAGCCGGCGGCGGCCAGTGCCTCGCGACGGACCAGCGGCGACATCACCGGGATGAAGTTGCCGTGCACGAGCTCCGGGAACAGCCAGCCGTCCAGCCGGCGGCCCTGGTAGCGAAAGCGCTCGGAGGCCAGCCGGCGCTCGCCGGTGACCTCGTCGTCGATCAGGACATCGCAGTACACCCAGCCGACGTCCGGATCGGCGTCCAGCACGGCGGCCTGGCTCGCGAGCTTCGTGGGTGCGATCACGTCGTCCGCATCGAGGAAGGCGATGTAGCGGCCGCTGGCCAGCTCCAGGCCCACATTGCGGGCGGCGCTCAGGCCGCGGTTGGCCTGCCGATGCACGCGCACGCGGCCGGCGAACCGCCCGAGCACGGCGGGCGTGTCGTCGGTCGAGCCGTCGTCGACGACGATGACCTCGGTCGGGCACGTCTGACCGAGTGCGCTGTCGAGCGTGCCGGACAGGTAGCGTCCGTGATTGTAGGCGGCGATCACGAGACTCAGGCTCGGCCCTGCCACACCGTTCTCCAGTCGGCGAGCAGCTCCAGGCGCCAGGCGGCGCCGGAGCCGGCCACGATGAGCGCCGCGTACAGAGCCCCGGCGGCCGCCGCGGCCACCACCAGCGAGGCCAGGTCGTGAATCCACACGCGCTCGAGCCCGGCCAATCCCAGCGCGGCCACCACCGCGGCCGCCAGCGGAGCGGCCACCGGTCGCAGGACGTTGACCGGTGCCAGCCGGCGCAGCGCCACGGCCGTCGCCCCCATCGTGAGCGCGACCGCCGCGCTGCTCAGCGCGAAGCCGGCCACGCCGAGCCACGGCACCAGCAGCGGCGTGAGTACCCACAGCAGCGCGGTCCAGGCGAGGTTCAACCGCAAGACGGTGTCGGCCCGGCCGAGCGCGTAGAGCGCGTGCACCAGGAGATTGGACGTGCCGCCCACCAGCGTGGTCACGCACAGGATCCGCACGGCCGTGACCGCCGGCATCCACGCCTCGCCGTACACGAACCGTACGATGGGCACGGCGGCGGCCATCAGCAGCAGCGCGAGCGGATAGACGACGAGCGCGATGCGGTTGAGCGCGCGCTCGGTGGCGCGCGCGAACCCGGCGGGATCGTCCTGCAGCCGGGCCAGCGCCGGGAACAGCACGCGGCCGGCGATCGACACGATCTGCAGCGGCAGGAACGCCAGCGCGGTCGCCCAGTTCACGAAGCCCACGCCGGCCAGCCCCACCCAGGCGCCCACGATGATCGGCACCACCGCGTCGCGCACCATCGTGATGAGGGCGCTGCCGTGGAACAGCACGCCGAACGAGAGCGCGCCCCTGAGGTCGCGCCAGTGCCAGCGAGCGGCCGGCCGCCAGCGGACCGCGATCCACAGGGTGGCGACACCGGCCAGCCGGCCGGCCAGCGCGCCGAGCACGAAGCTCCAGACCCCGAAGCCGGCCACGGCGGCCGCGACCGCCACGCCGTAGAACAGCACGGTGTCGAGCGTGTCGGCCAGCGTGAGCGGGAGATAGACGAGCCGGCGCTCGAGCACCACCGCGGCCGGCATTCGCAGCGCGGCCAGCGGCACCAGCAGCGCGAGGACGCGCAGCGCGCCGGCGGTCGCGGCCGGGGCGCTCAACCACCCGACAACGGTCGGCGCCAGGACCACGAGCGCGCCGCCCAGCACGGCGGCCAGCACCAGCTGCGCCACGAAGGCGGCGGTGAGGCCGGCGTCGCCCGCCAGCTCGCGGCGCTGGATCAGCGCGGCCCCGAGGCCGACGTCGCTGAACACCACGCCCAGCGTCACCGCGAAGCTGATGATGGCGTAGCTTCCGAAGACGTCGGGCAGCAGCAGGCGGGCGAGCGCGATGCCGCCGATGGCGGTGACGACGAGCGACAGCGCGCGCTGGCCGCCGACCAGCAGGAAGCCACGCAGCGTGCGGGCGCGCAGACCCGGCGCCGCGCCCACCGCCGTGGCCCTCAGCGCAGCCGTGTCACTGTCCACGCCGGTCGCGGCGACAGGGCGGGCGCCGGCGGCGGGGCGGGCGCCGGCGGCCGCTCCAGCACCGGCAGCATCGTGACGATTCCGGCGAAGAGCCAGAACGGTTCCATGATCCGCACGATGATGAACGTGTTGGAACCGATGGCGTGGACGAGCAGGCCGACCATGCCCGCCACGAATCCCACCGTGAGCCCGCGGTCGTCGGGATCGTCGAGCTGGCCCAGGCGCGCGGTGCTGGTCCGCCAGATCGACCAGAGCAGCCAGAGGAACGCGGCCAATCCGACGATCCCGGTCTCGACCAGCGTGCGCGCGTACTGGGCGTCCATGAAGCCGAAGCCAGTGACGCCGTAGCCGAACACCGGCCGGTTCTGCCAGCCCTCGATCGCCTGCCGGAAGCTGAAGAGCCGGGCCGACGTGGACGGATCGAGCCCCACGTGCCCCACCCGCACGGTGGGCTGGCCCCGCTCCGGCTCGAAGGTGTAGAGCACGCGCTTGGTGACGCTCGACGGCGCCACCGCGATGATGAGCGGCGAGAACACCAGGCCCACCAGCAGGAGTCCCACCATGAACCGGCGGCGTGTGGTGAGCGCGGTCAGCACCAGCATGGCCGGCACCACGCCCAGGAAGGACGCGCGCGAGAGCGTGAAGGCGAACGGGATCGTCATGAGCGCGAGCAGGGCCAGCATGGACACCCGCATCCGGAAGCGCCGGGTCTCCAGCGCGATCCCCCCCGCGATCGCCATGAGGATGAGCAGGTAGCCCCCGAAGGTATTGGGCTCGCCGACCTCGCCCTCGAACGGCGCCGACACGCGCTCGCCCGACGGGATCTGCGCGATGCCGACCACACTCACGATGGCCGCGGTGATGAGGGCCACCGCCACCATCCGCCAGGCGTGCGGGCGGTCGCGCACGTTGTTGACGACCATGTAGTAGACGACGAAGTACTCGACGTACTTGAGCACGAAGAAGAAGCCGGACTGGGTCCGCACCGTGCCGGTGAGGTAGCCGATGAGCGTGGCCAGCGTGGTGGCCGCCACGTAGAGCACGATCGGCATGTTCAGCGGCGTCTTGGCGATCAGCCCGAGCTCCTTGTTCACCGCGGTCTTCGCGAGCCACGAGAGCCCGATGACGATGAGGACGAAGTCCTCGGTGCGCAGCGTGATGTTGCCGCGCAGGGCATCGCCGGAGCCGCCGGCGCCGAACTCGGGAGACAGGAGCATGGAGGCGATCACCAGGTAGATGCCCCAGTCGCTGCGCAGGAACACGAGCCCGAACATGGTGAGCGCGAAGAGGACACCGGCGGCGAAGGTGAAGGAGACGGTGTTGAGTCCGTGCGAGAGCGCGTAGGAGGCGACCAGCACCACCAGGCCCAGCACCACGATGTTGCCGACGGCCGGCGCGCCGACCGGGCCGGATGTCCCCAGTCGCATCGGGGCCCTAGCGGACCTGGATCACCTGGTGCGTGAGTCCGAGACGGTCGAGCTCGCCGGCCTTCGCCTCCGCCTCCGTCCGGCTGGCAAAATTGCCGTGACGGATCATGTAGGCGGCGGCTTCGCCGGGCTGAGCGGCCACCCGGACCTGGTGACCTTGCGCACGCAGCTTCTCCGCGACCTCCACCGCGCTCCGGAGCGGAGACGGCTCGGCCGCGCGGACGATCGGTGGCTCGGGACTGATCACCGCGGCCTCGGTGAATCCCGCCTCGCGTAGCGCGGTCACGAGACTCTGGGCCTCGCGACTGGTGGGGATGCGCTCGAGGAGGACCGCGTAGAGGCCGGCGCCGTTCTGCTGACGGAACCGCGCGGTCTGATATCCGGCTTGCGTGAGCTGTCGCTCGACTCGCTCGGCGTCCGCCGTCGTTACGAAGGGGCCGAACTCGATCGCGAACCGCGGCGTGGCCGGCACCGCCGCACCCGACGGCGTGACGACCGAGCCAACCTGGCGCGGCGCGTTCGATGAGGCCGGCGGCGCCGCGACGGATCGCGGTGCGTCGGCCGCCGGCGCGGACGCGACGCTCGGCGCCGGGGCCGGCTTGACGCTGGGCGCGGACGGCGCGGAGGACGTCGGCGCAGCGGGCGACGGCGCGGTCGCCGTCGCAGTGGCCGCGGGCGCCGCCGGAGCGGCCGGCTTCGCCGGCGCCGCCGGATTCACGGGTGGCACCGGCGCCGCCGCCGGCGGCGTCACGGCCGGGGTCGTCGCGGGCTTTACCGGTGCCGGCGGCCGCGTGGGCGCCGTCGTGCCGGGCCCGATCCCCAACCGCTGGCGCAGCGTCGCCAGGGGATGGCCGCTGCGATCGAAAGCGCCCATCTGCCATCCGGCGACCACCGCCAGCACCCCGAGCAGGCCGCCGACCACACCGACGCCGACCCAGGCGTTGCGATACCGCGGTCGGCGGGACGAACGAGACGAGCGCTCGACGGCCGCGGCCGGGGCGGCCGAGCGCGGCGTGGCCTCCTCATCCCGCTCGGCCGGCGCCGCGATCGGCGCCGGCCCGGCACTGCCGCCGCCCACGCGCGAGCGAATCGAGTCCCACGCGCGCTGCAGCGTGCCGCGGTCCCGCGGCGAGGGCGTCTCCTCGCCGTAGTAGTGCGTGTAGTAGTGCGTGTAGTTGTAGCCCGAGACTTCCGTCTGCACGTCGTTGAGCACGACGCCCCACACCTTGGCGCGCGTGGACTCGAGATGGGACTTGGCCCGCTTGAGCACGAGGCGGCCGACCTTGCCCGCCTGGTAGACGAGCAGCACGCCGTCGACCTGCCCGGCCACGATGGCGGAGTCGGTGACCGGCAGCACCGGCGGCGTGTCGATCAGCACGATGTCGTATTCCGCGCTCACCGCG
>Ga0163162_10005085_pt1 | contig 12672 bp, 11 predicted proteins | sample S55metaG_FD_115310 | JGI IMG/M metagenome (GOLD analysis project Ga0163162, IMG submission 115310) | Switchgrass rhizosphere microbial communities from Kellogg Biological Station, Michigan, USA - S5-5 metaG | ecosystem: Host-associated > Plants > Roots > Rhizosphere > Soil | place: USA...
AGATGAATTACGGCGCGCACGGAGGCCTTGTTGATGCCGAGACCGAAGGCGATGGTTCCGACCAGAACGCGCACCTCGTCGGAGGTCCACTTCTCCTGGTTGCGGCGGCGCTGTAGCGATGGCATCTGCCTGTGATAGGCGACTGCAGCAATTCCCTGGTCGGCCAGGAAGTCGACGGTTTGTTCGACTTCGTTAATGGTGGGCGCGTAGACGATGATGTTGCCCTCGCGATAGTGATTGAGCGCCCGTAGCAGAGCGGGGTGCTGATCTGCCGCGTCGGTTTGTCGAACGATATAGCGGAGATTCTTGCGGTGAAAACTGGCGATATAGCGGTCGGGCGTCCGCAGGTGGAGTTGCGCGAGGATGTCATGACGCACCTGGCGCGTGGCACTAGCGGTGAAGGCTGCGATCGGAAGGTCCGGGAAATTTGCGCGCAGGGAACTGAGCTGGCGGTATTCAGGACGGAATTCGTGTCCCCATTCTGAGATGCAATGTGCCTCGTCGATTGCGAAGAAGGCGACAGGAACCCGCTTGAGCCAAGCAACGGTTTCCGATTTCGACAAACGCTCGGGGGAAAGATAGAGCAGACGATATGCGCCGGCGGCAGCGTCCCGCATGATGCGTGCCTGATCGGGGGCGGGCATGGCGCTGTTGAGCGCGGCCGTGGGGATACCCATCTGGAGAAGTTGGGCGACTTGATCCTGCATGAGTGCGATGAGCGGCGAAATGACGACGGCAGTTTTTCCGAGAAGAGCAGCGGGAAGCTGGTAGCAGAGCGACTTGCCGCCACCGGTGGGCATGATCACGCAGGTATCTTTTCTGGAGAGGAGGCTGCGCACGATCTGTTCCTGCAGCGGCAGGAAAGAGTCATATCCCCAATAGCGTTTGAGGAGCGCCAGGAACTGGTCGGGAGAACTCAAGATCCAACCATAGCGACGTAAACGGGTTGGTTCTGTGACGATTGAACAGGCGAACGGGTCGCGATCCGGACGAAAACCGAAGCAGCCATGCGAGACCAGAGTAAATCAGGGGAAGGCTGTGGGAATTTGTTGAAGAAGAAGGGGATTCGCGGTAGTGCCGGTACCTCCGTACCGTCTCTAGTACTTCGGTTACTTTCCACGGTGTAACCGGGCATCCAATGCATAAACACTACACCCTGTGGGAGCCGCATAAAACCTAGCTACAAGATATGGGGAGTACCTGCATCTGCTCTTCTCTCCAATTCCAAGAAACAGGTACAAAACCCCAAGAAACCGGGCGTTTCGCTTGGAGGCGGGGTTTTTCCGGGTTGAGATATGCTCGGCTCACTGAAATTCACTCGAACACGAAATTGAACGAGGGATTTCCTCCCAAGGTTCCTCTCGAGGGCCGTCAAGGGCGGCAGGAAGAGAGGGTTGATTCTGTGGAAGGGGCACTGAATATGGCCGACTCAAGAGAAGTGATGAACATTCGCCAGGCGTCGCAGTACCTGGGAGTGAGTCCGGACACGCTGTACAAGTACGTCGGGGAGCAAAAGATCCCGGCTTTCAAACTGGGAAACCGTTGGCGCTTCAAGAAGTCGAAGCTCGACGAGTGGATGGAAGAGAAGTCGAACCAGATGGAAGTGAAGGGGAAGAAGAAGCCGAAGGCGGCCGTAAAGGCAGCCGGGTCGTAAGAACGAAATCAGTCCGGCGAGACGCCGGCGCAACAAAAGGCGGGCACATGTTTGGATTCGGGTCGAAAACGATTGTAGGTCTGGATGTGGGCTCCTCGAGCATCAAGGCGGTGGAGCTGAAGAAGGGCCGCAACGGCATCGAAGTGGCGCATCTGGGTCTGGAGCCGCTGGCTCCGGACATCGTGGTCGATTCGATGATCGTGGACTCGGGGACGGTGTCGAGCGCGATTTCGAAGCTGTTCACCGACAACGCGATCAAGTCGAAGGCGGTGGCGACGGCGGTGAGCGGGCACTCGGTGATCGTGAAGAAGATTTCGCTGCCTTCGATGAGCGATCAGGAATTGGCCGAGACGATCGAGAAAGAAGCCGCCCAGCACATTCCGTTCGATCTGGGCGATGTGAACCTCGACTACCAGATCCTTTCCGAAGACGCCGGCAGCCCGCAGATGGACGTGCTTCTGGTGGCCGTCAAGAAGGACAAGATTCTGAACTACACCAACGTACTCTCGATGGCGGGCAAGACCCCGGCTATCGTGGATATCGATGCCCTGGCGTTGCAGAACTGCTACGAGTACAACTACGAGCCCGCGCCGGGACAAGTAGTGGCGCTTTTGAACCTGGGCGCGAGCGTGATGAACATCAACATCGTGAAGGGTACGACGCCTCTGTTCCCGCGCGATGTCAGCGTGGGCGGGCACCAGTACACCGACTCGCTGCAGAAGGAACTCGACTTGAGCTTTGACGACGCGGAGTCGCTGAAGCTTGGTCACAAGGTGGGAACGGTGAGCGAGGACGCGAAAACGCCGATCTTGCAGCAGGTGACCGAAATTATCGTGCTCGAGATCCAGAAGACGTTTGATTTCTTCCGCGCGAGCGCGGCGGGAGAGCACATCGAAAAGATTTACCTGGCGGGCGGGTCGTCGAAAGTTCCTGGGCTGGTCGAAGCGTTGCGCCAGGAGTTCTCGATGCCGGTCGAGTTGTTCAACCCGTTCCAGAAGATCACGCCTCCGGTCGAAGGGCTGGGAGCGGAACTGGTGGAGCAGAATGCCGGGCAATTGGCCGTAGCGGTAGGTTTGGCCTTGAGGAGTTTTGAAAACCTATGATCCGAATCAATCTGCTGGGAGCGCCGAAACCGAAGAACAAGAAGGCGTCCGCGTCTTCGATGCAGTCGGTCGACATGGGCGAAGTCGGGTCGCCGATGCTGAAAATCATCGTGTGCCTGCTGCTGGCTGGTGTGCTCAACGGAGCGTACTGGCTGCAACTGGACCGCGAGAAGAAGTCGATCGCCATCAAGATGGAACAGGCCGAACAGAAAAACCGCGAACTGGCTGACGTTAAGGCGCGCTATCTGGAGCGTCAGCGGCAGGCGGAAAACTACAAGCGCCGTGTGGATGTGATCGACCAGCTTCGCAAAGCCCAAACGGGTCCGGTTGACCTGCTGGCGATGGTGGGCGAGACGATCAACAACACCGAAGCAGTCTGGCTCAACAACGTGAAGGATCGTGGCGCGAGCGTGGATATCGAAGGTATGGCGCTCAGCCCGGACGCGGTGGCGAACCTGATTTCCAACCTGCAGAAGACTGGATATTTCCGCAACATCGAAATCAAGGAAGCCATCCAGGACGAGCAGATCAAAGACATGCAGGCATTCATATTCACCCTGACATGCGAGCGGGCAAAGTCGTAAGCAAAGAGGCGAACGATTATGGCGAACTTTGGGGAAATGTCGGGCGCGAAGCAGTGGGCGGCATTGCTGGTTGGAGCGGCGGTGCTGACCGGAGCGCTCTACTTCACGGTTTTTAAGACGCAGCGGGCAGCCAACGCCGCGGACCAGCAGAAGCTCGAAACCAAGCTGCGCGAGAACGCAGAACTGGAAGCGTATCGCCCGAAGCTGGCGGAAATCGAGCGGCAGCTGGCTAGTCTGAAACAGCAGCTCGAGATCGAGCGGCGCATCGTTCCGGACGAAAAGGAAGTCGACGGCTTTATGCGGATGCTGAGCGGTGAAGCGCGGAAATCGGGAATCGAGATCCGGCGCTACACGGCGATGCCGGTGGCTTCGAAAGAGTTTTATACGGAAGTCCCGTTCGAAGTGGAACTGGACGGCCCGTATTACTCGATGCTCGGCTTCTTCGATCGCGTGGGCAAGCTGGAGCGGATCGTGAACGTCCAAGGCCTGCTGGTTGCATCGACGCGGAAACCAGCCGATGCGAAGACCAAGAAGACCTATCAATATGCGCCGACCGAGTCAGTGGTAGCGACCTGCACGGCGACAACGTATTTCAGTCATGACTTGGAACCCCCCGCCACCAGTGGCGGCAAACCGGCTCCGGTAGCCGTCAAGAAGTAAGGGAGGATGCGATGAATCTGAAGACGGGCATTCTCGTAGTGGCGATGGCGGCCGGCACGGCTGCGGCGCAAAACGCAAACGTGATTCAAAAGACCCGCGAGTCCATGAATGCTGTGCAGCAGAAACAGGCGAGCGGGTCGGATGCCGCGTTACATGCAATCAACGGGCAATCGGCGAAGCCTTCAGCTGCGGCGGCGAGCGCTCCTGCGAAAACAATCTCGATCCAGGCGCCAGCCAAGGCTCCGGCAATGAAAACGACGGTTGCTGTTCCTGTCGCGCAAGCCAAGAAGGCGGACGCGAAAGCGGCGGCACAGCCAGCGGCGAAAGTCGTGCCGCAGGTCAAGGCGACGCCCGGCAGCAAGGCAGCCGCAGGGATCAAGGCACCGGCGAAGAAAGACGAAAAGAACGCCGAGAACAATTCGGACACTGCCGAACAGAAAAAATACGCGATGACGGGCAAGCGGGATCCGTTCCTGAGCCCGGTAGTTGCCCAGATGGGCGGGTCGGGCTGCAGCACCGGAAAGAAGTGCCTGGAGATCGGCCAGATTGCTCTGAAAGGTGTGGTTCACCAGGACAGCGGTTTCATCGCGGTCGTGACGAACGCACTCAACAAGGCCTATTTCCTGCGTGAGAACGACCCAGTGTTCAACGGATATGTAGTGAAGATCACGGGCGATTCGATCGTGTTCAAAGAAACGTATCAGGACCGGCTGGGGAAAGCGTTTACGCGCGAAGTGACGAAGAAGATCATGACGCCGGTTGTGTAGAAGTCTGAGTGGCCCGCGGCAACGCGGGACGGGGAAGAAAACGAGTTTGGAATTAACGCGTAAGGCAAGCGCCTCGCGTGGGGAGAATAAGAAATGCGAAAGCAACTGCTGGGTGTTTTCCTACCGCTGGTAGTACTGGCCCTGATGGCCGCAGCGGCTGAGACCGAGAGCGCGAGTCCCGCACGGGCGGCACTGCAGAAGTTTGCGGTCACGCGCGGAGCGGATGGCATCAGCGTGGAAATCACCGCTCGGGGCCAAGTGACGCCGAAGGTAAGCACGCTCGATTCACCCTCGCGCGTGATTGTCGATCTGCCGAACACTGTCATGGCGACGTCACAGAGCCATATCGAGGTGGGCAGCGAAGGCGTGAAGGGCGTTCGCGTGGGCATGGACGGACAGAAGACGCCATCGACCCGCGTAGTGGTGGACCTCGAGAAGGCCCTCCGCTATGAACTGGTGCCCGGCGCCGACAACAAATTTATGCTGAAGCTGTACACCGCCGCGGCATCTGCCAAGGTGGACACGAAGGCCGCGCCCAAGGCGCCGGCAGCGAAGCTGATGCTGGCTTCTGCGCCGGTTGTCTCGAAGCCGGAAGCCGCTCCTGCCAGCGTGGCAACTGAAACGAAGACGGTGGCCGCGGCCGCGAAACCAGCGGACACTCCGACCGCCTTCGTATTCGTGGAACCTTCTTACAAGGCGAAGACCGAGACTACCGCTGCCAGCACCACGGTAGAACCTTCAGCGCGGGCTCTCGAAGCCGCAGCCAAGTTCGCCGACAAACCGGCCTCTGAGTTGGTGGCAATGAAGCCGAGCGCATCGTTGCAGCAGGGAGCAGCCGCTCAGCCAGCGGTGAACCTCGCGGCCGAGCAGAAAGCGCAGATGTCGCAGAGTCCAGCCGCCTCGGGCCCGAAATATACGGGCGAGCCGATCTCGGTGAACTTGAAAGACGTCGACCTGAAAGATTTCTTCCGTCTGATCCACGAGATCAGCGGCCTGAACGTAGTTCTCGATCCGAACGTGCACGGTTCCTTGACGGTCGTTCTCGATGACGTACCGTGGGACCAGGCACTGGACATCGTTCTGAAGAACAACGATCTGGCGAGGCAACTGGAAGGCAACGTCCTGCGCATCGCTACCGTTGAGACTTTGAAGAAAGAAGCGGATGCGCGGCGCGCACAGCTCGAATCTGAAGCACTGGCCGTCGAAAAAGTTACGGTCACACGTTTCCTGAGCTATGCACACTCGAAAGATGTCGTTCCGACTGTTAAGAAGTTCCTTACGCAGCGCGGCGATGTCATCTCCGATGACCGGACGAATGCTCTGATCATCTCGGACATTCCGAACGTCGTTCCGACGATCGATCGCCTGCTCACGCAGCTTGACCGCAAGACGCAGGAAGTCGAAATCGAAGCTCGTGTGGTTGCTGCAACGCGCAGCTTTGCCCGCGACATCGGAACCCAGCTTGGTTTCGGATTGGGCAACTCGGTGTTCGCGGCAGGCGGCGTCCAGCAAGTTGGTACGACTCCGACCGTGGCCGGCGGCAACGTTCCCAACCCGCAATACATCATCTCCGGCAAGCCGGGAGCGAGCACGATTCCGCTGTTCTCGAACCTGGGCGTAACCAGCCCGACCAGCGGCATCCAGCTTGTGAACGCGACCAACAACTACCGTATCGATGCCATTCTTACAATGGCCGAATCGCGCGGACTTCTGAAGATCCTTTCGCGTCCGCGGGTAGTGACCCAGAACAACATCCAGGCCCTGGTTCGCCAGGGCGTGCGAGTGCCGATCGTGACGCAGGCGCAGTTGGGCGGACCGCCCACCGTGACCTACGTCGACGCGTTCCTGCGATTGACCGTAACTCCGCAGATCACTTCGGAGAATACGATCTTCCTGAACGTGGACGTGGAAAACACGACGCCTGACTTCGGCCGCACGGTACAGGGCAACCCGACCCTGATTACCCAGCAGGCTACAACGCAGGTGCTGGTCACCGACGGTGGAACAGTCGTCATCGGCGGAGTGATCCAGACCCAGAACTCGGTCAACGTTTCCCAGGTGCCATTGCTGGGCGACATTCCGGTGATGGGAAACCTGTTCAAACGGCGCAGCGTCAGCACCTCAAACCAGGAGCTGATCTTCTTCATCACGCCGCGCATCATCCAGACATAAATCTAACGACGTTGACGAAAGAAATCGCCGGATTCCTCGACTGAAAGGTCGATGAAACCGGCGGTTTTGTTTTTGCGGCCGGACGCATCTCTGTAATTTGCGACTCCGCAGTGCGGCGCCCCAGCACCGCATAGTTGGTCGATCGTGTTCGCCTGATACACTTCCGCGCATGAATTATGCAGGGCGACTGCGACGTCTGCGGGCGGCTTTGGCGGAGCATCGTCTCGATGCGCTTATCGTTAGCCACCTACCGAATGTTCGATACCTGTGCGGATTCACAGGGAGCTCCGGCGCCTTGCTCGTCACTGCGGGAAGGGCCGTTCTGTTTACTGACGGGCGCTACCGTGCGCAAGCGCGTGAGGAGGTGAAGGCGGCGAAAACCGTGATCGTCGGCAAGGCTCCCGTGCTGGCCGCAGGCGAATGGCTGGCTGAGAACCGGAAGGTGTTCCATCGCGGGCAGGTAGCCGTCGGCGTCGAGGGAGAGCATCTCACTGTCGCCGCACAGAAGCGGCTTAAGGCAGAGTTAAGTGCTACGTTCCGTTTGAAAGCGTCGCCATCTTTGATTGAGAACGCGCGCATGGTAAAGGACACGGCGGAAATCGAACTGATTCGCGCTTCGGTCGAGGCCGGTGCGGGGCTATTCGATACCGCGCTTGCAACAATCCGCCCGGGAGTAACGGAAATCGACGTTGCGGCGGCGATGGAATTCGAGGCGAGGCGCAGAGGCGCAGAGGGGATGTCGTTTGAAACGATCATCGCATCGGGAGCGCGTTCGGCGCTGCCTCACGGGCGCGCGTCGAGGCAACAGATCCCGCCGGACGGGTTCGTGGTGTGCGATTTCGGTGTTATACTTAGGGGTTATTGTTCGGACCGGACGCGCACTGTGTACGTGGGGTCTGCCTCGAACGGAGCGCGGGCATTTTACGGTGCGGTGCTGGACGCACAGCAAGCCGCAATCGCAGCTATCAAGGCTGGGGTGACTTGCGACGAGGTTGATGAAGCGGCGCGTAAGGTATTGCTTAATAACAAGTTAGAGCGATATTTTACGCACTCGACGGGGCATGGGGTGGGATTGGAAATCCACGAGGGCCCTCGCGTCGCTGCTGGACAGCTACAGATGCTTGAACCGGGTATGGTGATCACCATAGAACCGGGGGCGTATATTCCGGGGCAGTGGGGAGTTCGTATCGAGGATGTAGTTGTGGTGACGGCGACCGGGTGCGAAGTGCTCACTCCGAGTCAAAAGGAATTCATAGAAGTCTAGACTACTCCCGACCGGAGCGAAGTCGCCCGGCAAGCCGGCTCCCATGCTGGCGCGGACGAGTAAGAAGCGGGCCCACCCGAGACGATGAATCAAAAAGAGCTGAAAGAACTCATCGAGTTCTTAATCGAAAAAGACATTGCCGAATTCGAACTGGAACGCGGCGACGTTAAAGTGCGTATACGGCGGGCAGGCGAACAGGTGCATATGGCGCCGGATCCACGCTATTTTTCCGCGCCTGCGAGCCCGTCGGCTGCTGGTGAAGCAGGGTTGTCGCCGGGCCAGCCTGTTTCAACGCCTCCAGCGGCGCCCAAAGCTCCACCCGAACCGGAGGAGAAGCTGCATATTGTGCGATCCCCGATCGTCGGAACGTTTTATGAAGCGCCATCGCCGGGCGCGCCTCCGTTCTCAAAAGTTGGGGATGTTGTGGAACTGGGACAGGTGCTGTGCATAGTGGAAGCGATGAAGTTGATGAATGAAATCGAGTCGGATGTGGCCGGCGAGATCGTGAAGAAGCTGGTGGTGAACGGGCAGCCGATCGAGTATGGACAGGAATTGTTTGCGATAAGGGCCCGGAGCTAAGTCCGGTGTCTATCTGAAGGCGCGCGAACCGCGCCTTTTTGTTTCTGATTCGAAATCGAATGTTTAAGAAAATCCTGGTCGCAAATCGCGGAGAGATTGCGCTGCGCATTATTTGCGCGTGCAAGGAACTGGGCGTGCGGACGGTTGCCATTTACAGCGAGGCCGACCGCAATTCACTCGCAGTGCGCTTTGCAGACGAAGCTATTTGCATTGGGCCGCCGCAGCTGGCGCAGAGCTACCTGAATATTCCAGCCGTAATCAGCGCGGCTGAAATCGCGAATGTGGACGCGATTCATCCCGGCTATGGATTGCTGTCGGAAAACGCCAATTTTGCGGAAGTGTGTGAGACGTGCGGGATCAAGTTCATCGGGCCGCCGCCGGACGTCATTCGCCTGATGGGAGAAAAAGAAAAGGCGCGCGCGGCGATGAAAAAGGCGGGAGTGCCGATCTTACCCGGGTCCGACGGCGTGATCGCCTCGGAAGAGGAAGCGATCGAGTGGGCGCGGCAAGTGGGCTATCCCGTGATCATCAAAGCGTCGGCGGGTGGCGGCGGCCGCGGTATGCGAATTGTGCGCGCCGAAGAAGACCTGCCCGCATTGTTCCGTCAGGCCACTGGCGAAGCCGCAGGTGCGTTCGGGAATGGCGATCTGTACATGGAAAAGTATGTTGAACGACCGCGCCACATCGAGTTCCAGATACTGGCCGATACCCACGGAAATGTGGTCAGCCTGGGCGAGCGCGAGTGTTCCATTCAGCGTCGTCATCAGAAGTTGCTGGAAGAGTCACCATCGACGCAGGTGGGCCCCGAGCTGCGGCAGCAAATTGGAAACATACTGTGCAAGTCTCTGGCGAACATCGGCTACGTCAACGCGGGCACGATCGAGTTTCTGATGGACCAGGACCGGCGTCTCTATTTCATCGAAATGAATACGCGCATACAGGTGGAGCATCCGGTCACGGAGATGGTCACCGACGTCGACTTGGTGAAGAGCCAGATTTTGATTGCGGCCGGAGACCGCATGGAGCACGTGCTGATGGGGCCGATCGTGCATCGCGGGCACGCCATCGAGTGCCGCATCAACGCGGAGCATCCCGAGAAATTTACGCCGTCAGCGGGGAAGATTACGGCTTTCAATCCGCCGGGTGGTACCGGCGTGCGGATCGACACGGCCGCCTATGCAGAGGGAGTGATACCTCCCTATTACGATTCGTTGATCGCGAAGCTGGTGGTGCGCGGTAAGGACCGTTCCGAGGCCATTTCGAGAATGTCGCGAGCGCTCGAAATGTTTGTGGTGCAGGGAATTCACACAACGATTCCTCTGCACCGGAAGATCCTGGCAGACCCCGAGTTCCGTGAGGGCAAGGTTGACACAGGGTTCATCGAGCGGTTCTTTGCGAGGCAGGCTGCCGCGGCAACGAATCCTTAACCAACTGCGAACATGAGATTACAGGGGATTCTTTGCGCCTTCCGTGTCTTTATCCCATCGTAGATGCGAAATTCTTTCGGGCGACGACGGACTTGTGTGCGTTCTGCGAAGAATTGGCGGCCGGCGGCGCCACCTTGCTTCAATACCGGAACAAACTGGCCGGCAGCGGGTTGATGCTGGAACAAGCTCGCGAGATTAAACGCGTCCTGAGTTCGCACGTCCAATTGATCATGAACGATCGGGCGGATCTATGTCTGGCGGCGGAATTTGGCGGAGTACACGTGGGGCAGGATGACCTATCGCCCGAAGCGGTGCGAAAGATCATCGGTTTCGAAAGAGTGCTCGGCGTCTCTACTCACAATCCCCAGCAACTTTCCCAGGCGGGCGAAACGAGCGCTGACTATGTTGCGATCGGGCCCGTGTTTCAGACGTCCAGCAAAGAGCACCCGGATCCAGTAGTGGGGCTGGACGGAGTGCGACAAGCGCGAGGACTGACCCGTAAACCGCTGGTTGCGATTGGCGGAATCACACGTGATAACGCCCGTTCTGTCATCGCAGCCGGGGCGGATTCGGTGGCGGTGATTTCGGATCTGGTGCAGGAGCCCCGCAAATCAGCAGAGGAATTTTTCTTGATATTGAGGTAAAGTCGTGGCGCTCACTCAAAATGTAAGGGGGCCTTCCTGAGCACCAAACCTGTTCATCCTCGCACTGCCACCTCGGCAGCCGATTGGGAACGACATACCCACCAAGATACGGAACTAGTGAAGGGCCTTGGCCTGACCAGCGCGACCATGCTGGTGATGGGATCGATGATTGGGTCGGGCATCTTTATTGTGTCCGCGGAAATCGCACGTGAGGTGAATTCGCCGGCATTGCTCATTGGCGCATGGCTGGTGACGGGATTTCTGACGATCGTGGGCGCACTCAGCTACGGGGAACTTGCAGCGATGATGCCGCGAGCCGGAGGTCAGTACGTCTACCTGCGCGAGTCGCTCGGACCGATGTGGGGGTTCCTTTACGGTTGGACCCTGTTTCTGGTGATTCAGACAGGGACGATTGCGGCAGTGGGTGTGGCGGTTGGAAAGTTTCTGGGCATATTCGTGCCGTCGATCTCGTCTTCGAATTGGATCCTGCATCTTTGGAAAGTTCCACCGATTCGAATCGGGCCCATGGTGCTTGGCAACATGGATGTCGGACTGAACACGCAAAACCTGGTCGCCATCCTGGTCGTCATCGCCTTATCCATCATCAACATCTTCGGCGTGAAGATGGGCGCGCTGATTCAGAATGTCTTCACGATTGCTAAGGCTTCAGCGCTGTTCGGACTTGTGCTGCTCGGAATCTTCCTCGGACGTAATGCACAGGCCCTCGCTGCCAACTTCAGCGGCAACTTCTGGCGCAATGCCGGGCTCGGGACCATGCATGAAATCGGCCCGGGTGTGGTTGTCTCGACGCTGACTGTGCTTGCCGTCGCGCAAGTAGGATCTTTGTTTTCGGCCGATGCCTGGAACAACGTGACTTTCACTGCGGGCGAAGTGAAGAATCCACAACGAAACCTACCTCTGTCCCTCGCTCTTGGCACGGGCGTAGTGATCGCGCTTTACGTCGCGTGTAACTTCATTTACCTGGGTGCACTTCCGCTGGATGGCAGCCCGGCCGGAGCCACGATTCTAGAGCGCGGCATCAAGTTTGCGAGCGAGGATCGCGTTGCCACTGCTGTGATGAATCAGATGCTCGGCACAGTAGGCGGCCTGCTGATGGCGGGCGCCATCATGCTCTCGGGTTTCGGGTGTGCCAACGGGCTGATTCTGGCCGGCGCACGCGTCTACTACGCGATGGCCAAGGACGGATTGTTCTTCCGCAACGTTGCGAAACTGCATCCTACCTACAAAACTCCTGTGATGTCGCTGATGGTGCAGATGGTCTGGACCTGCATTCTGTGCATCTCCGGCAGTTACGGACAACTTCTGGACTACATTATTTTTGCCGTGCTGGTGTTTTACATTCTGACCATCTTCGGGTTGTTTGTCCTGCGACGGACTCATCCCGAAGCGCAACGCCCATACAAGGCCATTGGCTATCCGGTTTTGCCGGCCATTTATATTGTGATGGCTTTATTCATCGATGTCGTACTATTGCGCTACAAACCGCAATACACGTGGCCGGGATTGATGATCGTGCTTCTGGGGATCCCGGTGTACTACTTCTGGTCGCGGCGCTCGACACGCGCGGCAGAATCAGTCTGAGTCTGATCTCGAAGGAGAGACACGCGAATGGCTAAGTTGTTCGCAACCAAGTCTATAAACACTCTGATGCGGGAGTCGCAGGAGACCGGCGAGCATAGCCTGAAACGCACGCTCGGACCCGTGAACCTCATCATGCTCGGCATCGGCGCCATCATTGGCGCCGGTTTGTTCGTGCGGACAGCCGCTGCCATTGCGGATCGTTCAGGACCATCTGTG
>Ga0163162_10005087_pt1 | contig 12670 bp, 10 predicted proteins | sample S55metaG_FD_115310 | JGI IMG/M metagenome (GOLD analysis project Ga0163162, IMG submission 115310) | Switchgrass rhizosphere microbial communities from Kellogg Biological Station, Michigan, USA - S5-5 metaG | ecosystem: Host-associated > Plants > Roots > Rhizosphere > Soil | place: USA...
CATGATCCATCAGGAATTCTCTGGCATTTTGGAGAATTTTTTTAAAATCAATCTGATTTACCCATGAAAATACTGATGATGCTGTTCCCTTCGCTTTTGTCTCTATTATCCGCAGCCGCTCAGACGCCCGACAAGCCTCTCGTCATTTCTCATCTGACGGGAGAATTCTATGTCTATACTACCTATGGCTCTTATAAAGGTGTTCCGGTTCCTTCCAACGGTATGTACCTGGTCACCCCGAAGGGAGTTGCCCTGTTCGATACACCCTGGGACAGCACACAGTTTCAGCCCCTGCTGGACAGCATCAAAGCCAGACATAACAGGATTGTTACCATTTGCATTTCAACTCACTTTCATGAGGACAGGACGGCGGGCCTTGAATACTACAGATCAAAGGGAATAAAAACATGTACCACCAAACGAACAGACGAGCTAAGCAAAAAAAGAAACGAAAAAAGGGCTGAATACCTTGTCCCCGATGATTCGGTTTACGCAGTCGGTGGGCATACATTTCAAACCTATTATGCAGGGCAGGGGCATTCACCCGACAATATTGTCGTCTGGTTCGAACAGGAAAAAATTCTTTATGGAGGCTGCCTTGTGAAAAGTACGGAAGCAACGGACCTCGGTAATCTGTCCGATGCAAACACAAGAGAATGGATCCTAACAATAAAAAATATTCAAAATAAATTCAAAAAACCGGCCTTTATTATACCAGGTCATTTGGACTGGCACAGCAATCAGTCTTTAAACCATACGCTGCAACTGATAAAGGATTATGAAAGAAAAAAATCATCCTGAGCACTATAAATTCTTAAATGAAAGTCCTTTACCGTAGCTTTATAATGCACGAATAAATAAACCAATCTATCATGAAAAAATTTCTTCTTTTTATTTTACCGGGCCTTTTTCTTTTGGCATGCAGTAACAATGAACCGAAACCGGTGGAAGCGACAACTGACAGTACCGCAAAAAAAGAACCGCTTAATTATCCGTTTACCGCAAAGTATTCCCTTAACTGGCAACCCGGTGACGAAAAAAATGCAGTTATCGTGCTTAATTCTATCAAGAAATATATGGACGGCGACATAAAAGGGTCGTTCAGCGACTTTGGCGATTCCATCACTTTCATAGCAGACAAGTTTCTATTTACCGGCACGAAAGACAGCCTGGTTTCTGTAATGACCCCCATGCGTGCACAGGTGGCATCCATGACCTTTGAACCAGACACATGGCTTACCGCGTATTATCCTGACAAACAGGATACCTGGGTCACTGTTTGGGGAGTACAAAAATGGACGCTTAAAAACGGCAAAACAGATTCATTTTATATCGCGGAGGACGTACGTCTCAAGGACGGTAAGATCCTGGAAGTGGACGAAAAAATGCGGCTCTTTCCCGCACCGAAGAAAAAATAAGAGCGAGAAATATTTCTTTATTTGCAGTTTCCTGTGAATAAAGAGATTTTCTTCGCCTTTGGTACAATGTGAAGAGAAAATCCGAAAGGGATTTACCCAAAATATTCCCGGTTCGTCAACGATCTAATCCGGGTATGTTTTCCGTCTCTGCCAACTGTGGCTGTGGCTTTGAAAGTTCGGCGGGCGTCTTCTTCCGAACCCAGGAATTATCGTAAGGGATAAAACAATCCTGGTGTTTGAGCTCGGCTAATGAAATCTTATCGCTCATGTAATCAGCAAGCAGCCTGAACGCCGCTTGGTTTTCTTCTTGCAGGACCAGTAGGCTGGCATTTGCGCCTGCTTTGGCGGCAACCGGCACACCGCCACCCAGTTCTGCCCAATGGCCGCCCAGGATGAGATTTTTTATAGGTGTGCGGTAATGCGCAATCTTGTTTTTCATATTAAGGCGTCCTGGTCTTGCACCCATGATGGAACCGTTTTTATTCCCGGTATAGCGCCAGTGCGTCACGGGTGTCGCCACTTCATAAAAAAGGATGTGTGAACGCAGACCCGGCGCCAGCTTGTCTTCAACCCTCTTTATCATCACATCCGCAATTTCCCTTTTGAGTCTTTGATACGCTTCACCTCTGATCCTGTTTCCATTTTCATCAAGACTCGTTTCCCATTCATTGTGGTAGTCCATGCAGGCTGGCATATAAAGTGTTAATGTCCCCTTGTCAGACGGAGCAAGGGATTTGTCCCTGAGTGACGGGGCAATTACACTTATTTCCGTAAGGGCCGGATCTCCTCCCGTCTGATCGCTGAACGACTGGTTCTCATCGACCAGATGAACAAGCTCTTCATTAAAGCCCAAAGATTCCGTGGGGCAATCGAGCGCAATGGACACGGTAATTGAAGAACTATAGAGGTCTGCATTTTTGAGCTTTTTCTTCATCGTGGCAGGAACGGAATAAGCCGGCAGCATTTTTTCGTAGAGCGTTTCAATATCGCTCGCTGCAATAATATATTTACTTTTCACCTGGTGCAGGCGGCCATATTGTTCAAAAGAAAGACCCGTACATTTCCCATTTTCTACATGGATTTCTTTAACCAGGCATTTCAGACCAATCGTATTGTGATAATAACCCACCACATGCTGCAGCCATTGGGGTATGGCCTGTCCACCCCCTTTGGGCGGACTTTGAAAGTCATGAAAATAGGCCCAGCCGATAGGGATCAGGCAACCCAGCATTTCCTGCTCACTGGAAAAGACATTCTGCAATTTTGGGTTTTTAAAAAACCGGTTGAGGCCCTTTCTCAGACCTTTTTCACCGCTGTAGGAAAGGAAGGGAATGAAAGGAACGGCAAACTCGAGCAATCGGAATTTATTTTTAAGTCTTTGAAAAAACCCCATGGTTTCCTCTGACCTGAATACTCTATTGTAATGATTGAATGACTTCCCGATCTGCTTTGCCTTATAAAATAACTTTTCTATGCCTTTTTTTTCGTCCGGAAAATCCCTGATCAGCTGATTGCGCATTTCATCGGGATTGTTCGTGAGGAGGTAGTCGAATGTTTCACCCTTATACCGCCTTATCCGGTGCTGTTCTACGGGCTGCGGATGATCGCTTCCGATAGCCTTAAATAGTTTGTCCAGCAACCCTCCGGGACCACATTGATTCAGCCAGTGAACAGCTGTATCAAAAATGAAATTCTTTCGCCTGAACCCCGCCAGGTATCCTCCCACATGCGGTTCCTTTTCCAGCACACAAACAGACAAGCCTGCTTTACTCAACAAGGCGGCGGCCGTCAGACCACCTACTCCGGCCCCGATCACAATCACGTCGTAATAATCCTTGAATTCCCCATTCCGCATTCCAGTAATTTACTGAAAAATCACGAAACGGTAATTAATCCACCACTTTGCATTGACCTGCAGACAGAATGAAATACAATAATTAACCCACTGACTCCATCATGTTTGAACTGCTTATTTTAAATAATACATAATGTTATTCTAACGCTAAAGAGGGAATGGATATATTCGTTTATTGAAACAACTTATAACCAATGCCTGTCACTTCGCCGTCTGCTTTTTTTTATTAACTATAAGTGCTTACAGTCAGGAAGACAGAACCATTGATACCTTACTTCAAACGCGGAATACTGATACGCTGGGTGGCAGGGTGAAGACTTATTATTCCCCCGGCCATCAGTCAATTGCCACTGAACTGCAGCAACTGGTCACCAGGGCCATAACATACTATGAGAAAAAATACGCCGTTCATTTTGACATTCAGTTGATCGTACTGGATTCGTCCCAATGGTTTAAAGAAATTATTCCCTTTGGATTTGTATTCTATGATGGGACTCACTGGCTGGTGCTCAATTCAGGCATGAATTATTCTGATTTTAAATCCGTTTATGGATTCAACGGCATTTCTGTCCAGCTGGACAGTTCATTCAGCAAGAATAAAATTCAGGCCGAAGACATTATCTATACCAGACTGAAATTCCTTTGTCTGCACGAACTGGGACATTATTTCATGTATAAACTCTCAAACGCCCAGGCGCCCGACGTATGGACGAATGAATTCATAGCCACATACTTTGCCAATGAATACGTCGCACAGTTTGAGCCAAATATTAAAAATGGCTTTGATATTTTCTGCAGGACAATTGTGTCAGCATACCCTGCCGAATACAAAACCCTGGCTGAGTTCGACAGCCTATATTTCAAAATGAAACTCGGGAACTTCGCGTGGTATCATAGCCGGTTTTATTTTCTGGCCGACTCCCTGTATCGTTGTTCAGGCAATGGGTATTTCAATATTTTTCAGTCCAATTTTCCAAAAAAAGAAAAATTACTGTACAATCAAGAGATGATTGACAAGCTCATCGAAGCCAATTGTACCGGAGTATTTTCCAAATGGAGTAATTTGCCTGCTAACTAATTTTAGAGGTTTTCCGGGGCGGAAACGACACCTCTCAAATGCTGATCAAAGATTCCTTTCGTCTTCAATGAGTATTTCAAAAATTGCCTGCTGGTGGCCGGGCTTACCCCCGCCTATATCATAGCTTTTGCTGAGATGAAAAGTCTGGCTGGCAGTTTTATCCAGCAGCTGTCGCCAGGGCAGGTACTGGCCTTCTTCGGGTTTGCGGGAAAGCACCCGCGATAAAGCCCTGGTGAAGTAATGAGTAAATATGCTGCCGATTTTAGGATCGCTGATGGAAAACTGTCCACGCTGAGAGGAAGACACAAGTATTGAAACAGTATGCTGTTCATCCGTAAAAAGCTTTTTTGTCATTTTCTTATTCACGGGTGGCATCAGGTTTGCCGCAATACCCATTTCCACATGACTTTCCTTACCGCGTTTGTAAGGCACGTTGCTGTTGCAACAATCAGCAATAGCGATATTAACGCGGCCTCCCCGCATCCGCATGAGTTGTAAAATAACCGTCAGGTTTTCCGTATACTTATTGATAAAGTCGATGTTGTTGTATTTTTTATTGTTGTTAAATGCGCGAAGGTCTATTTGAGGATACTTTCGGCGGGTGTCTTTTTCGTAGCTAAAGCCATGTCCTGAATAGTAAAATATTGTTACATCTTTATTGAAGGGCTCTATGCAATCAATAGCCGCCAACAGATTCTTACGGGTATAATTGTTCCCCGATATTTCTATTTCAAAATAGCAATAATCAGTATGCTTGCAAATATGTTTGAATACCTTCCTCACGGCTTTCACATCCTTTTTACAACCCCTGGCAATTTCCGGATCATGCGTATTGGCCATCATGATGAGAATGAGCTTGGGATGAGCGCCTGTTTTGTCCTTATTCAATGATTTGCTGAACTTGTTCAGAGACAGATCGAAAGAATAAGCTTTATCAGTAGGCATTTTTAATTGATTTTTGGTTTGTCCCTGGCGGCATGAAAGCGGTTATCAGCGTAGGACATTAAATATAGTCAATTAGCGATATTGAACCGTAACTTGCCAAACTAACCGATAGCACTTAATGCATGGCCCGGTATTTTTTTCTTTTCATTTTTATTGTTTGCGCTGGCACTTCGCACGCACAGTCTTCCAAAATTGACAGTCTGCGAAATTTGCTGGGATCAGAAACGCAGGATTCCAGCCGGGTAACCCTGCTTTGGAGACTGGCCGAGCAATATCAGTTTTTTAAACCAGACACAACCTTGCAACTGGCGCAACAAGCCCTGTTACTCGCCAGACATATTGGATATAAGGAAGGAGAAAGCCGGTCACTGGCTGCTATGGCAGCCGGGCAATATCTACTGGGGAATTACCCAAGCGCGCTCAATAATTACATGAGCAAATTACAAATAGAAGAAAAACGAAATAGCATCCGGAACTATATCAGTGCGCTTAACAACATTGGCCTCATGTATATTTTACTGGCAGACTATAACCATGCATTAAGCTATTTATATCGGGCGGACTCTACGGTTAGGGTCGCGGGAGGAGAAGCAAAAAATGAATTGGAAAACAGGATACTGATCAATCTGGGTGAAACATTTTACCGCATGAAGCTTGCCGATTCGGCGAATTACTATTTTTCCAGGGCACTGCAGGTAGCCGTTGATAAACAGGACAATTTTTACCAGGGTGCCGCACTACTTGGTCTTGGCAATGTGGAAGCCGCAGAGGGAAATGACAGTGCCGCTATGCGCAACTTTCGTAAGTCACTACAGTTTCTGAACGACGGTACGAATAGTGATATGATTTGTGAAACCGCGATGGGACTGGCCAATATTTTTCAAAAAACCAACCAGCCTGATTCGGCACTACACTATGCCAGGCTGGCTTTTGACATAGGACGTGATGATGGCTTCCTGAGCAGGGAGCTGGACGCAGCCGCATTTCTTAGTCTTTTTTATAAGAAGGAAAAAAAGTTCGATAGTGCCTTTGCTTATTTAGAAAGATCATTGTTACTACAGGACTCTCTGAAAGGTCAGGCTAAGACAAGGGAAGCGATGATCATCAGCAGTAACGAACAACTGCGGCAGTCTGAGCTTGCTGAGCAGAAAAGCAGGGAACAGGAAGCAAGGTTGGAGCAACTGCAAATACTCGCCATCTGCATTTTCATACCCGCCTTTTTTATGCTCACCATTGCCGTCAGCCGGGTACGTATAAGAAGAGACATTGTTCGATTTATGGGCGTGGTTTCCCTACTCCTGCTCTATGAATTTCTAATATTACTTCTTCACCCGCCGATAGGAGAGTTAACGCATCACAATAAGGTTTTGGAATTGCTCATTCTGGTTGTTATTGGCGCGGGACTGGTGCCCCTGCACCATAAGCTGGAGCATCATTTGATAGAAAGACTTACGAAACCCCTGCCCATTAAAAAGCCCGCCTTCGGGAACAGCGATACCAACAATATGGAAGAAGTCGCGAACATGCCGCCACAAGAAGACGAAAATTCTTTTCCGGAGAGACCTCAGGGTTAAAGACCAAAAATATTTTACTTACCCGAAACAGTAAAAAGCCAAATGATTTAGCTGATAATTCCTGTTATTTAGTACTTGGAATTACGGGTTTAATGCCAGCCCTTTTCAATGGCTTTTTCTTTTTCTCAGGGGCCGCTTTCTTCTTAACCGCCTTTTTTTTAACAGCTGATTTCTTAGCCGATTTTTTTGCGGCGGACTTCTTTCGAACCGGTCTGGCAGATTTTTTTGTGGCCATATAAGTATTTATTAACCGTAATATACCGAATTCCAGGTGCACAAGCCTCAAACAATCACTCTGAACGCAGACTGTTCACAGGATTCACCAACCCCGCCTTAACAGACTGGAAACTGATGGTGATGGCCGCAATTACAAAAGAGATGAGTATTGCAACAATAAATATTCCGTATCCGATATTCACGTGATAGGCAAAATTCTCCAGCCACCCGTGCATTAAATAATAACTGACCGGAACAGCTACCAGGAATGCCAGAACAATCAGGTAAATGAACTCCTTTGCGAAAAGACTGGAAATATCCAGGAGGGAAGCGCCCAACACCTTACGGATACCTACTTCCTTAGTACGCTGAACAGCGGCGAATGCAACGAGCCCGTAAAGTCCCAGGCAACCTATCAGGATCGCCAGGGATGCAAAAAGTTTAAAAGCGGTATACACTTTTGCTTCCTGCTTATACCAGTTGGCAATATGCTGGTCCATAAATTCATATTCAAAAACACTTTCGGGAAATAAGGATGACCAAATTTTATCTATGTGTTCAATTGTTTGGTGCATAGCCGCTGGCTTAATGCGTACACTGGCTACGTAAAATCTCTTATTATCAAAAGCCAGTACGGAGGGTCTCCTCTTTTTATGTTTGGATTCGTTTTGAAAATCCTTTACAACACTGATGATACTGGCCTTTATATCTCCATTAAGTATGACGCGTTTGCCAATGGCCAGCGCTGGATCCTGAATCCCGAGTTTATGTATCAGGGTTTCGTTAACCATCACCCGGTCGATACTGTCGCGGTTATCTTTATTACTGATTTTTCCCCCCGCCAGAATTTTCAGTTCAAACATATCCGTATAGTGATCGTCCACAAATTGAATATCTGTTACATCGTCTTTGGTTATACCGAGATCAGGGCTGCTGAAACTGGTGGCCCCGTCTACATTTACGGGATCGCCGGATGAGAAGCTCATGTCTGCCAGCCCGGGTTCATTCTGCAGCCGCTGTTTCAACACTTCTCTTTTTGCCTGGTCGGGAATGCCAAAGCTAATTACAGCCTCCTTGTTGAATCCCAGATCCTGGTTTTGAAAATAGTTCATCTGATTTGCCACCACGATGGTGCCAATGATCAGAATTTGCGAAATAGCAAACTGCATCATCACCAGGCCCTTGCGCAGATTGACTCCCCTGAATGACATACCAGTTTTTCGCTTCAGGGATTCAATGGGATTGAAGGCAGACTGCACAAAGGCCGGATAGAGTCCGGCCAGTAATATGATCATCACGGACGTCAAAGCCAATAATCCGATGACAACGGGTTGGGTTAATTGTACCACATCGATCTTAATATCCAGCCATTTGGCAATTCCGGGAATGGCCATGAGGGCGGCAACAAATCCGATCACGACTGACAGCATCACCAGCATGCCGGTCTCTCCCAGAAATTGCTGAACCAGTTGTCCTTTTGTTGCGCCCATTACTTTGCGTACTCCTACTTCTTTTGAACGCCGTACGGACTGCGCCGTCGAAAGATTGATGAAATTGATGCAGGCCATCAGGATGATAAACCCCGCAATAGCTGCCAGTCCCCAATAGGTATCCTGGGAAACGGGAGTGACTATATTGTTGATATAACGCTGATCGAAATGAATTTCTTTCAATGGCTGCATGGGCAGGTGCGCCTCTTTGGCAATGTCCTTGCCCCAGTTCGCCGAGATAAAAGCAGGAATCTTTTTTTCTAACTGGCGGATTGAATAATGTTCCGGAATGACAATAAATGCGTAGCTGCCACCGGGAATGCTATAAAAACTGGTCATGGAACCGTTATCAAACTTCAGCGTATTGAGGGAGACCAGGAACTTAAAGGGCAGACTCGTATTGGCAGGCGGATCCTTTATAACGCCGGTAACTTTAACGGTGAACTGATTTTGAAGATTGATGGTTTCACCCAGCCATGTTCCGGTCCCAAAATATTTTCGGGCCAGGGTTTCAGTGAGTACGATCGAATTGGGTTCTGCGAGTGCCGTACTGCTGTTACCAGCCAGCCATTCAAGATCAAATATCTTATGGAACTGGTCATCGGCAAAGGCAAATTCTTTTTCAACAAATCTTTTCTGACCGATCTTGACAAGGCCTTCAGACTGATAAAAAGTCTGCGTGCTGTTTTCCAGTTCGGGAAATGCATTGCGCATGGCCGGCAATACAGCCAGCGAAACATTGGAATTAAAATCCAGTGCATTCAGCGTAACACGGTAAGTCCGGCCAGCCTTCTTACCTGCACTGTCGTAGTTCAATTCATTTCTCACCACCAGAAAAATGATGAGGCAGGAAAATATACTGATGCCGAGGCCGAATACATTGAGAAAAGTAAAATTCAGGTTCCTCCTGATATTTCTAAGCGCGCTGAGAATATAGTTCTTGAACATTTGACACCGGATAAAAATGAATGGATGCAAAAAACAGCACCAATCATATACCAAATGAATAAAAGTCTAAATATCAAGCATTTGAAAACACGAACGTAAGATCTGACCGTCCGGTTTTGAACAACACTGTTCATTTGTGTGACCCCCTGATGCAAAATTTTCAATGATTGCATCATGAATTATACATTAGCGCGTTGTGAGTATCAAATATGTTCCGTTCATTTGGATTCTGTTAAAATAAATTCCCGAAGTGACGAAAAGTACCCTGGCAACCACTCTAAAAGCGACATTAGTCAGCCTGACCCTTTTTGGGCTAACAATTTCAGGATGTAAAAAAAATAGTGAGGTAGACAAGCTGATAACAAACAACCCGCCTGATCAATTTAGTGTTTCAGTGATCAAGGTTTCCTCTGATTCAGCTGTAATTAACTGGACTCAATCCACAGACCCTGACGGTGATCCTGTGACTTATAAAATCCTGATAAATGATACAATTAAAATTACAAATTATACCGGGGTTGACTATGTATTTAAAAATCTGCATGAGCTTACCACATACAATATTAAAATTATTGCAGTTGACAGTAAGCAAAACGAAACCTCTGAATCATTAACCCTCACAACAAAAAAATACTGGCTGACCTTTTTGAAAAAAGTAGAATATGGTTCAATCAGCGGTTATAGTTCCCAGAAGTGCGGCCAGATGATAAAAGCGAATGATGGAAATGGATACGTTATTGTTGGTGAAAGTGAAATTCCTGGTGGGACTGCCGGACCTTACAGGATGTTCGCAATCAAAATCGACACGCTTGGAAATAAGTTATGGCAAAAATATTATGACTATACGGTCGGCAACACCATTGAAATAAAAATTATTAAGAACACAAATGATGGCTACATTATTTCCGGTGGAAGCAATTTGATCAGTATTAATAATGCTGGTGATTTAATCTGGCATCAGTCAACGTCTACAACATTTAATGTAATATTTGGCATTGCCATTAACAGTGCAGGACAGATTTACACCGTAGGAGATATATCCTTTGATTCTGCAACCAACAAAATGGCGGCCATTCTGAGCAAATATGACGCAGACGGAAATCTGCAATGGAATAAACAATATTCACCCTCCATTTATGATCAATTCTATGATATAAAAATTGACGCGAACGATCAATTGATAGTGCTGGGACTAACAGAAGGAACCAATATGTCCATTGCAGACTATAACTATGGCGGCCAATCCCGCTTTGATTTCTGGGTACTAAAACTAACCGAAGACGGCGATATTGTATGGAGCAATACTTACCCCATTGACTATAATCAGGCATTTCCCGAGAATATTATTCAAACGAAAGAAGGAAATTATGTATTTACAGGCTTTACTTTCGGTCCTTATGACATTACTTATTTTCACCTGCAAATGATTGATGGCGGCGGAAACAGTATGTGGAGTTATTTCAGTGAAGAAAATCACACAAAGTCTTATTCAGTGTCGGAGACAAGTGACAATTCTTTGATTGTTGCAGGCGGTTTCCAACTACCTAACAGCATGCAGTCTGCACTATTTAAGTTTGACAAAAATGGAAACGTAATATGGGAAAAGTTATATCCGGAATTTGCTACTTTCTTACAGAACAGGACCGTGCTGCCAACCTCCGATGGTGGTTATATAATCAATTGCCAGAAATCAAAACCATATAACTCTTCAGGGGAAACAGATCAGATTTACATCTTCAAAACTACCGACACCGGAGAATTTAGTAATTAATAGAAATACGGAATCGGTGTTTATTTAGGAAAGTGGTAGTTCCGTCAGGATGATGCAGGGCGGCATCATCTTACAATGCAAATAGACAATCTCATTCTCTTAGAAAGGACGGAATGGATATATTCGTTTATTAAACAACGATGACCAGTATTTTATAAATGGAGTAATTTTGCCTGCTAACTAATTTTAGAGGCTTGCCGGAAAGACTATATGTTTTCTTATGACAGATACCAATCCCTGGCTTAGCATCCCGTTAGAAGATTATGAACGTCATATGTCACATTACCAGGTGGGGCAGTCAATACTTTTAAATTCATTGACTAAAAAATATCTGGACGAGACTAAACCCGAATCTGTAGTTTTCTTAGGAATTGCAGGTGGAAATGGTTTGGAACACATTGACAATAGTGTCACAAAAAGTGTGATTGGAATAGACATCAATCAGGATTATCTCAATACCGCTTTGACCAGGTATAAACATACTATCCCATCACTGCAACTAGTTAACCTTGATATCGTAAAAAATTCAGGGAGTGTTTACGAAGCGGATTTTATTTGGGCGGCATTGATATTAGAATACACTGGAATCGACAAAGTCCTTGAGTTTGGTAAAAACAATATTCGCAAAGAGGGACACCTGATTGTTTCGATTCAGTCAAATAATAATAAACAGTCTGTCAGCTCTACAGGAATAGAAAGTGTGAAAAAAGCAGGAGAAATATTTTCCGTTGTCAACCCGGAAGAGTTACTCAACAAAGCAACAGATGCAGGATACAAACTTATTGGTAAAGAGGAGAACGTCCTTCCTAATGGAAAATCCATTCTAACTTTTCATTTTGTTTCTTAGAAAGAATAGCGTGTTTAGTCCTTTGTAATTTTTATATTGCTGAGATAGTATCTCTCCGTTTCGCCATCGCTGTTACTCATTTCAAAAGATAAAGCATCAAACGATAAATCTGCAGGCATGGCCCTGGGATAGTCCATTACCACTTTATTGTCAGCCAATAACTGCAGTGCTTCTCCATTTTTTTTAATCGTAACCTGAATGCGATTTAATTTCTTATTGTTAGAAAAGCCCTCCAGCCCAAAGTACTTAGTCCCGTTCGAATATCCCTGCGGAAATAAGGTTTCCATTTCTCCCTGGCCGGCGTTTCCCCCGGAGCCGGGCCGGACTTTTATTCGGATAAAAGCTTCGGCTACGCCCTCCTTTTTTTCCTTTGCAAGAATAAATACCAGGCCCTTTGCACCCCAGGTGAAATTTTCCGGAACAATGACATCGTACGACAACCTGAAATTCTGAGGCAAAGGCTTTTTCAGATTATTTGGGATTAACTTGTTTCCCCTGAGCACAGCCCATTTATCGGAGCTGCCGTCA
>Ga0163162_10005089_pt1 | contig 12668 bp, 8 predicted proteins | sample S55metaG_FD_115310 | JGI IMG/M metagenome (GOLD analysis project Ga0163162, IMG submission 115310) | Switchgrass rhizosphere microbial communities from Kellogg Biological Station, Michigan, USA - S5-5 metaG | ecosystem: Host-associated > Plants > Roots > Rhizosphere > Soil | place: USA: Michigan...
AGTTACAATTCCGCGGCGCCGGGCACCAAGTTCGATGCCCGTATGCATCCCGACACGCCGACCGTATTTGTGGTGGTCGCGGGCGAAGTGCATTTCACCGTCGAAGGCCAGCCGCCGGCGACGGGCACGCGCGGATCTATCGTGAACATCATGAAGGGCACCGTTTTTTCGTACGACGTTGCGGGCGACCAGAATGCGCTTTGGGTCGAGGTCAATCCCACCAACTATAAGACCGTCTACCCCGCTGAAGGGCCACCGCCGCCGGCCAGCAAAGACGGCAAGGTGGTGAAAGTGGCGTTCAGTCATACGCCTGCCGCCTACACCAAGCCGAACCAGCTCGAATGGAATACCTTCGACGATGGCATCGCTAAATGCGCAATGCCCGGCGCAAGAGTGGTCGACGATCACCTCTTCGTAGCCCCGTTACTGGGCTATGTCAATCCCGCCGACAACAAATGCGGCACGGGCAAGCTCAATATTGGTAGCGGGCCCGACAAGCCCGATGCCCCCGCCTTCAACGCCCACACCACCTTCGGACATGTACATCCGGGTCCCGCGGAATGGTGGATTGTGCAGGTGGGCGCAATCAGCGGCAAGTTTGAAAACATGGGCGAGTACCACGCTGTCGAGGGCGATGTGCTTTATGCCGCGCCGATGAGTTGGCACCAGATGGCTGCCGAGGCCCCTTCGGGTCCGTCGGTTCGACTGGCGATGGGCGGCTATCAGCTCATTAACATGAACAACACCGAAAACCCCACCGGTGCGGGAGCCCAGTAACGCGGCTCATTACTTGCAGGTAAAGTTCGCGGCCAGGTTGATGTCCCCACTTCCGTTGTAGTGCGCGGTCTGTGGATAGGCGCAGAGGGGACGGGTGAGCGTCGCGTTTGAATCTCCGGATGCTTTACCGGTGCCGATCAACTGCTTGGGCGCGACGCCTTTCTCCACCCACTGTTCGAGCGCAGCCACCACGTCGTGATCGGGATCGATGGGGGCGCCGGGACGGTTGCCGAAGGTGTTCGGTCCATTGCCTCCCGCGCAGTGGCCCATGCCGGGAACCATGAACAGGAGATAAAAATTATCCAGCGGCTGGGCCGAACTGCTGCGCCCATCCGGAAACTTGGTCATGAAGTCCTTGACCTCTTCGTAGTATTGGATGGAGCTGGTCGCCGGAATGGCCGCGTCGCCCCAGCCGTGATACTGGATCAATTTGCCGCCACGGGCGCGGAACGACCGGAGGTCCGGGCTGTTGGAGCTAAGAATCACGCCGGCTTTTTTGTCTGCGTAGAGAACGTCCTCGTCGAAGTTGGAACTGCGGAAGTCCCACTTGGGGTCCTCGTAGACCGCCTGCCCGAAATAGGTATTGGCGAAAATGAATTGCGCTGGAGTTCGGTTTGCTGTTGGTATGATCCAGTAGGACCAGGTGCCTTGCTCGCCTTCGACGCCGGGCGGAAAGCCTTCCACGATCTGCGCTCCGGTGCGGGGATTCCTAGGTCCGGCGTAGATTTTGGCAAGCGCCGCGGCTTGAGGCGCGGTCAGGCAGTCATCGCTGTCAGCGCCTTTGCAAACAAGCACCTTGGGATCGAATTGGCAGGCGCGCGGATCCTCGATCACACCATCTTTCACTCCGTCGAGGGCGTCGCACTGCCCGAGAACCGCCTTTTGAATGGCGGGGAGCTTGGCCGCTGGGATGGTAGCTTTGGGATCGTCGAGCAGGGCGCGCTCGTTCCACAGAAAGCCGGCGAAAAGGTGGGACCAGTTGTATGCGGGAGCGCCGGCGACGATACCGTCGAAATCGTCAGCAAAGCGCTGCGCTTCCATGAGAGCCTCGCGGCCGCCGTCGGAACAGCCGACGAAGTAACTGCGGGTGGGCTCCCTGCCGTAGAAGGCCTGCACAATGGCGCGAGACTGCAGCGCGGTTTCATGCACCGCGCGATAGCCAAAATCGATCAGCTTCTCAGGGTGGCCAATGGCCCAGCCCGCACCTGGCGCGGTATGGCCGTCGTCCGTGCCCGCCACCGCGAATCCGCGCTTGAGGGGCTCGGCGAAGGAGACGAGGGGAATGCTTCCAGCCCATCCGCCGTTGCCGACCTGCTGATATTTTCCGTTCCACCCGCTGGGCGGCAGCCAAAGCTCAAAGTTGATTTCGGAATCGGACGTGGGGCGCGCGGTGGCTTTGACATCGCAATGGGGCGGGATCGCCGTGGTGCCCTCTACCAGGGCAGCAGATGTGATGGTGGTGTGGGGCAGCGCAAGTTTCGTCAGGTTCTCGCAGGGCTGCTGCGCGGAGAGCGTGGCGGCGAGGGCGAGACTGCAGGGAAAAACGATGGTCTTCAACATAGTGTCAACCGGCAGAGTTTTAATTCTACGTCATGTTCAAGGAAAAACGCTGCGCTATTCGTAACGCAGCGCCACCATCGGATCCAGCTGCGTCGCGCGGCGGGCAGGCCAGTAGCAGGCGACCAGACCGGCTACCGCCACCGCAGCAATTACTACGGCGATGGTGATCGGATCGTAGGTCGAGATGCCGAAGAGCTGATTGGAGACGATCCGCATCGCCGCAAACGTGAGGAGCAGCCCGGCAACCACGCCCGCTGCGATCAGCCGTAGCCCCATCCACAGAACCATCCCCAGGACATCGGCATGGGCCGCGCCCAGCGCCATGCGGACACCGATCTCCTGTGTCTGGCCCGACACCGTATACGAGATGACGCTATAAACCCCGATGGTGATGAGCGCCAGCCCCACGCCCCCGAAAATCGCCAGCAGCACGAAGCCAAAGCGCGGCCGCGCGTAGACGAAGTCTCTTAGGAAGTCCTCCAGGGAGCCGGTAAACGTAAGCGCCACGTTGCGGTCCACCGCCCAGATCTCGCGGCGCAAAGTGTCTACGAGTCCCGCTGGGTTCCCCGCCGTACGGACCAGGACGGCGCGATCGAAGGTTCCCGTCATGGTGTAGGGAATGTACATTTCGGGCAACGCCGGGTCCTGGATCCCCTGATTTCTCGTGTTGCTCACGACTCCAATTACCTCGAAGACAGGGTTCTCCACCTTGCCTTCGGGCATGCTTTCGAGCATCGAGATTTTGATCTTCCGGCCGATGGGGTCTTCATTATTCCCGAAAAAACGATTGACTAACGTCTGGCTGATCACGGCCACCCGGCGGCCGTCATTTACATCGAATTCCGACAGCACCCTTCCGCGCAGCACCCTTAGGCCGATGGTTGGGAAGTAGCCTTCGCTGCAGAGCGTATAAATCGCGGTCCATTTCTCGTAGTGGGTCTTGCCCGGGATGTCGATGTCACTGCGTATGCCTCCGAAAGGCGGGACCGTCGTGGTAGTCGTCGCCGCGACAACCCCCGGAAGCATCTGGAGGCGTCCCAACAGCTGGCGAAAGAAGCGCTGCTTCTGGACCGTAGTCTTGTACTGTCCCTTAGGCAACGGCAGTCGCGTGAACAGGAGATTGTTCGGCCGGAACCCGAGATCCACCTGCTGCATGGCGACAAAGGTCCGCATCATCAGACCGGCGCCGGCTAGCAATACCAGCGATAATGCCACCTCTAGGATGACCAGGGCGTTGCGTAGCCGGCCTCGGCGGAATCCACCGCTGACGCCCCTGCCCGATTCCTTGAGAGGCTCCACTAGGTTCTGGTTCGCGCTGTGCAAGGCCGGCGCCAGGCCGAAGATTAGGGCCGTTAAGATTGCGATCCCCAGGCTGAACAATAGGACCGGAATATTCAACTGAATGACGACTTCCCCCGGAATCATTCCCTCCCGGATCATCGCGACGATGCCCTTGAGGCCCACATAGGAGAACACACAGCCGAGCAGGCCCCCTGCTAACGCGAGCAGCAGACTCTCGGTCAGCAACTGGCGGATCAGTTCGCTTGGCCTGGCGCCCAGCGATCCGCGGATGGCCATTTCCTTCTCCCGCGCCGCCGCGCGAGCGAGCAGCATGTTCGCCACATTGGCGCACGAAATGAGTAGCAACAGCCCGACCGCCGCGGCCAGAGTGTACAGCGTCTTCCTGAAGGGCCCGATCAGGCTATCGACCCAGCTGACGACTTGGACCGTGAACTTGTCAGGATAGTTTAGGGGGTAAACTTTAGCGAGCCGGTGAGCCAGCAGATCAATCTCCGCTTGCGCCTGCGGGATGGTGACGCCCGGCTTCAGCTTCGCTTGAAAATTCCAAAATCGTTGACTCAACTCCGGGTCCGCCCGGTTCATTGAGACGGACCACCAAAGGTCCGCTCCCATCTTGGTGAAGCGCGGCGGCATGATCCCGACCAGCGTTGTTGGCACGCCATTGAGCACAAATGTCTTGTTGACGATCGAGCGGTCCAGGCCGTAGCGCTTGGACCACAGTTTGTAGCTCATGACGAAGACCGGCGGCGCCCCGGCCGCTGCGTCTCCCGCCGTCAGCGCGCGGCCCAGCATGGCGGGCACGCCGAGAAAGTGGAACATGTTCGGTGTGGCGGCGCCTCCCGAGAACTGCTCCGTGCCCTCCGCCGTACTCTGTAGAGCGTCCTGAAACGATCCACCGATGATCTCCTCGAATACGTGGCTCTGCTCTTGGTAGTCGAGGAATTCCGCGGTTTGCAGGAATGACCGGCCCCCCGGATTGCTGCTGGCGAGGTCGTGGATTTGGATCGCCACCACCCGCTTGGCGTCGGCATAGGGATATGGATCGAGCAGAACGTTATAGATGACACTGAAGATGGTGGTTGCGGCGCCGATGCCGAGGGCCAGCGTGAGGATCGCAATGCTGGCAAAGCCGGGCTGATTGCGCAGCCCTCTCGCGCCGTAGGAAAGATCTCTCCAGAATCGTCGCATGTGTTTTATACGGCTGAACCGCAGATTTGTTCCGTGGAAGTATTCTACCGCCTGCCACCGGTCAGAAAAGAATGCGGCTCTTCCGTAGCTCCAACTTGGAGGGATCCACGCCGGGCACCGCGCGCAGTTCCGCGAGATTGGCGAACGGATGCCGCTGCCGGCTGGCGATGATGGCTTCGGCCACATCACCAGCCACGCCGAGAACGCCCGCGATCTCATCAGCGGGCGAGGTGTTGACGTTCACGAAGGTCAGGTTCTCTAAAAAATAGGTGGTCACGCGCTCCAGTTGCTCGTCGGTGCCGTTGGCCCCGCGCTGCGTCATATCGGCAAAGACGTCGTTCCAACGGTCCCAGGATCGGGGTTTGTCCAGGAACACCGCAGTGGTGTGGCATCGTCCACAGACTGTTTGCACCGCCTCGAGGTTTGGATCCGGATCCGCCGCGGCCGCCGTTTCCGTTACGAATGCCGCGGCGATGATCCACAGTACAAAGCGACCCGCCGTCATTTCACCTGCGCCGTCAGCCCGCGCCCGGCGAGCCGCGCCTGGACAGCGCTCGGGATGCCTTCCGCGAACTGGCTCACCGTCCGCACCAGCTTGCCATTGGAGAAAGATATTTCCAGCAATTTCTCGCTGTGCATCTGTTTTCCGTACTCATCCTTCATCTGGGCGACGATCTTCTTGGTTTTCACATCGACGACGTCGCCCGATGACAGGTAGGCGTACTGGCCGCCAATGCCTATCGTGATCCAGTCGGCGGACGCGGTCGTCGGGAAGCTCGACTTCAGCACCGGCCACTCGCCGGTGTTGTCATAAACCAGGACTCCATAGTTAATGTTGTCGACCACCCAAAGCTCACTCTCATCCGGCGTCAGGGCAATGCCATGGCTGGGACAGGCGTGTCCGTAGAAGTGCTGCGTCACGTCTGCCCACTTTGCCTTCCACAGTTCGGCCGGGGCCTCGATACGCTTGACCACTTCGCCGGTCTTGACGTCGGCGATTTCGAAACCCAGCAGATTATTGACGTTGGCATAGACGCGTGTCGCGTCGTGATTGATGACGAAAGGACGAATGTGGTCCGAGAACGTGATCGTCTTGAGAGCCTTCATGGAAGGCACGTCGCCCACCGTCATGGTGACCCCGTTGGGGGCCATGAACACCGTCTTGCCATCGGCGCTCAGCCCCATGTTGTGGGCGAAGTTGCTTTTCGGCGCCTGGATCTTTCCCTTCAGCGCACCGTCCTGGGCGTTGATCACATACCAGAAATCTTTCAGGTCAGAGCCCACCACCAGCGTCTTGCCGTCGGGCGTGACTTCGGGACGTTCGCAGCAGGTCCCGTCATAGGTTTGCTCCCAGACTTTTTGATCGGTGGCCAGATCGAAGGCCGCGAGGCGACCCCGCGTCGCCAAATAGATCATGTTGGTGGCGCCGCTCGCCGCGACTCCCGAGACTTCCTCGGGACTAATGCTCGCCGCCACGTTCCAGGTGGGGATGCGCTTCACGAACTCGAAGTTGCGGTCGACATCCAGAACCACAATGCCGACGCCGTTCTGGTCGGACGAGAATTGCCCACCCGCCGAACCGCCCGGTAGAGTCACATAGACCAGTCGCCGGTCGCGCTTACCGAATCCCTTGGCGATATGCGGGCCGGCGGCGCGCGGATCCGAAGACCCGGCAGGCCGGTAGGGGCGCTCAGGCCGGTTGACCGCGTTCTCGGCGCGGATTCCGTCCGGTGTCGTCTGCTGGGCGGACACAGAGACTGCAAGCGTGAACACGGCCGCAGCCGAGAAGAGTTGGTTTCGGAACGTCATGAAAACCTCCCAGGGATGTTGATTGTGACTATATAACTACTGGTTCCGACTGTCCAGTGGGCGAATAAATCCGGTATAAGATGTAAACCATGCACGGGTATCGATTCCTTATTGTGTTCAGCTTCGCGCTTTTCATGTTGCCCGGGCTCGCTACGGCTCAGGACGAGTGGTTGACGTGGGGCCACGACCAGGAACGCACTGGTTCCAACCCGGACGAGAAGATCCTCAACAAGGACAATGTCTCTCAACTCGAAGTAAAGTGGACGGCGCAGATTTCCACTGTCCCACAGGAACAAGTTCTCTCAACCATGACGGCTCCGGTGGTCGCCATGGTGAATACGCCGCGAGGGCCTGTAGCACGGGTTTTCGTAGTCGGTAGCGACAACACTGTTTTCGCGATCGACGCGGCGACGGGCAAGATCGCCTGGCAAAAGGCCAACCCGAACACGATGAAAGAGCCCAAGAAGGGCGATTACCGGTGTCCCAACACGCAAAATGCCACGCCCGTGATCGACAAAGAGGCGGGGATTATTTACGTCTCGACGAGCGATGGAAATCTCCGAGGCTTCAGTCTGCTGGAGGGCGAAGACCGCATTCCGCCGACCAAGTTCACGGATGCTTTCGCGCGTAACTGGAGTCTGAATTTGATCGATGGAGTGATCTACTCTCCCACCGCGCGCGGCTGCTTGAATATGCAGTCCCACTTCACGGCGCTGGATTTGAAGGATTCGGCGCGGCATCCGCTGGAGTATTACACCAACACCGGAATCACATCGGGCGCGTGGGGGCGCGGCGGCCTGGTCCGGGGACCCAAGGGCATTATCGCCCAGACGGCCGACGGCCCTTACGATCCCGCCTCCGGCAAATTCGGCAATAGCGTGGTGACGGTGACTCCCAAGAATTTCCGTTTGCAGGATTCATTTACTCCGGCGAATTTCGAATATCTGAATAAAACGGATCTTGACCTCGGCTCCGGAAATCCCGTGGTCTTCCCGTTTCAAAAATGGACACTGGCAGCCGTGGTAGGCAAGGAATCGGTGATCTATTTGCTGGACGCCAACAATCTGGGAGGCGCCGACCATCACACGCCGCTTTACACGTCGCCGCGCTGGGGCAACGATGAGGCGAAGCTTCACGACCGTGGAATATGGGGGATCACTACAGGGCAGGACGCGCAGGGAAGGCGCTGGCTATATGTGCCGATGCTGGGGCCTCCGGCGAAAGACGCGCCGAAGTTCCCGCAGTCCTATGGAGCCGCGGATCAGGGCAGCACCATGGCATTTGAAGTTCGCCTGGACGCGGCTATCGGTAAACCGACGCTGGTTCCGATGTGGATGTCGCGCGAAATGCACGCGCCGGAGCCACCCACTGTGGCCAACGGGGTGGTTTACGTCCTTCTTAGTGGCAAGACGTCCGATGAGTCGCGGGGAGCGATAAAAGCTCCGGCAGGTCTCGACCCCAACGCGGTTCTGTATGCGCTGGATGCGGAAACCGGACGGGAATTGTATTCGAGTAACAAGCTGATCAGCAGCTTCACTCATTTCAATCAACCCGTGGTTGCGGGCGGGCAGGTTTACGTTTGTACCTGGGATGGAAAAGTCTATGCTTTCGGACTAAAGAAGTGACAGCCTATCGCGAAAATCCCTTCGAGCCAAAAGTGTTACGTATGTCTTAGGAACATTGTGTTACCTATGTGTCCGGTCCGGACAAAGGAAAGAATGGTGAGCCGGGCGGGACTCGAACCCGCGACCACCGCATTAAAAGTGCGATGCTCTACCAACTGAGCTACCGGCCCATCAATAACTTACGAAGGTTTGGAACCCTCTTGGATACTTTGAGGGATACTTGAAAACTCAGACAGCTTGCTCACAGCGTCGGCTAGATGCTTCGGTGCGAGATGTGAATACCTGAGGACCATCGCAAGGGATTTGTGACCAAGCAACGCCGCTAGCGCAACCGGGCCTACTCCTGCCATTGTACATCTGCTAGCGAAGGTATGCCTCAGATCATGAAACCGAAAGGACGAAACCTTCGCTGTGCTCACGGCTTTCTCAAACCAGAAACGGTATGGATCTCTCGGCAGGACGTACCCGGCAGTACCTTTTACTTTTGCGACGACCTCCAACGCTGCCAAGGCATCGGCATTGAGGGGCACGTACCGTATGGACTTGTTCTTAGTCTTTAGAAGTGTGACCTTGGTGAGGCAGACAGATCGTCTACGTGTATCCACTTCAAACCCCACAACTCCCCTGCCCTACAGCCGGTGTGGAGGGCCAGTGTGATGATGGGCCAACGTTCGGGATGCTTCGGCTCAACGACGGCTTTTAGTCGCTGTTCCTCCGCAGGTGTAAGGAACCGGATCACATGGTTATCCTCTGGCAGTCTCCTAACCAGACGCGCAGGATTCACGGCCACCTTACCGTTGTTCAGTGCAAGCCGATAGATGAGACTGAGCGCAGCCTTGTGACGGTTGGCAGTGGCTGGCTTCCATTCCCTCTCGACCGATATTTCACGAAGCTTCTGTTCAATGTCCGATGGCTTGACGCTGTTGGCTCGTGTGTCACTGAACAACTCAGATAGAACGTCAATGCGTTCTGATTCTCCACCACTCCTAGGGTGATAATGTTGGGTATTTACTTGTTGCTGGTGGCTTTTTTGCCAAAGGAGGCCGTTTTTATGAGTTGGCGATTTCGCAAAACCTTTAAGGTTATGCCGGGTGTTAAGCTCAACCTCACCCGACACGGACTGAGCGCCACAGTTGGAGCCTCCCCATTAAGCGTGAATCTGGGGCCGAGAGGCATCTATGCCAATATGGGCATTCCTGGTACTGGACTCTGGAACAGGGAACGTCTCGATGTTCCTTCGGGTCGGCAACCCCCAACTGTTCAGCCGCACATTCCAGTTCAGCTTCCGTCTCCAAGCCTCGTACCGGACGCGACAGGGGGAATACGAAGCGCCAGTACTGAATCATTGAATAGTGAAAACCTCGACGCCCTTCGCCACCTACTTAAACATGCCCATGAAGAATACACTGCACTGGAAAAGGAGATCGCACTTGCGTCTTGGGAAGGCAAAAGAGCTATAAAACGATATGAAAGCTGGAATCGCGGATTTTTGTTCAAGCGGCTTTTCAAAGCAGGGTTCGTAACTCGCAAGGATAACCGCGACACGGCGATTGCGAAAATGGAGGAATTACAAGAGCAACTTCGTCTGACCCGAATCGCAACCGAGATCACAATTGACAAGGAACAATCCGAACCGTACTATCGGATGCGGGATGACTTCGCCGCCCTATGCCAAAGTCATACTATCTGGAATCTTCTGACAGAGCGTGCCATTGATCGCGTCAAGCAGCGCAGTGTATCGAATATAGAAGTAGATCGCACTCCGGTTCAGTTTCAACTCGGTTCATGCGACATCATCCAATGGGAACAACAAATTCCACACCTAGCCAATCGGACAGGCGGTGATATGTTCATCTATCCCGGCTTTGTCCTCTATAGGGAATCAAAACAGGCGTTCGCACTAATCGAGTTTCATGATGTGGATTTGAAATACGTAACTATTCGATTCACAGAGAGGGATGCGATCCCAGCCGATTCCCACATCGTTGGTCAGACTTGGCAGTATGCAAACAAAGACGGAAGTCCCGATAGGCGTTTTAACAACAATCACCAAATGCCGATTGCTCAATATGCGGAGCTTTTGTTCACCAGTCGAGATGGTCTCGATGTTCGGTATATGTTGTCTAATCCCGCGCTTGCGGAACGATTCGTACAAGGGTGGTCTGCATTTCGGAAATCGCTGAGTCTAGACGCGCCAACCATCACGGCAGGTGATCCTCTTTTTGCCGCTTTTCTGCAATTCAAACCCCACATTCTCGCTTTCATGGAAATGCTCTCGAAGAGCGTCAAAGAGAATGCTGGCACTGGGAAAGCCACTCTGCCAGAAGATGCATTTGAGGCGCAGATGGTAGCAACTACTACGTTCATAGTTGCCGCTAGGGAAGCGATGACCCAAATGAACCTTCCACGTACCAAAAAGACCAAGGTCACGAAATGTGTGAACACAATAGAGACAGCACAGAAGGCGTTACAGCAGGCCGTAGATCAGGGAGCAGTGAACTCTGAACACGTCACAGCCTACACAAACGCAGTTGCTAGTTTCACCGAGGCCGCAAGCTGACTACCACGGCTTTTGTGTGATTCCCTGCTCAGTGAATCCGTGGATACTTTTTGGATACTTCGAGTATCAATTTCTCGCTTTTTGTTGCAGCTTGGTACAAGTAGCCGCTAAACGAAAGGCCTGTGTTTATTAGCGTTCACGAATCTGGTTATAGACTTGCAAGATAAGCCCAGTAAGCATTAAAAGTGCGATGCTCTACCAACTGAGCTACCGGCCCATGGACCAACTTGCGGGGAAACTCTAACCTCGGTGCCGCTATCGGCACCACTCCAAAACTCAGTGGTTACTTGGATTGTTTCGTGCCCCTGCATGACCAGTCTACTTGCGAAGGCAGTACGAAGGCAATGCCAACTGAAATGCTCTACTCCGATGCCCTCCAGGCGTTGCTGAGCGGAAGGGAGGTAAGATGCGTATTGCACAGCATCGGCGGTCCTAGATGATTCGCCGAGCAAAGGAGATTCTTGTGAAAATTTCCAAACTGGCTAGACTCGGCCTTCGGTGGTCGGCGCTGGCGTTGGGAGTCTTAGCGCTGACGGTTCTCTCGAACCCCTCGGCGAAGACCAACCAGCGAGCCGGACTGATTCCTCCAGACGTAATGAAGCTCATGGCAGTCTACGGCGCCGAGGCGGTTACCCTCGATCGCAATTCGAGAGACTACAAACTGTCAGACCAAATTGAATGGAAGGGCCGACCCGGAAGCGGCAATCAATCGGCGATTCTGTTCGGCGATCCTTCCAAACCGGGTTTGTATGTCCAGCTCCTCAAACGGGGCCCAAACAATTGGAGCCAGCCCCACTCTCATCCGAATGATCGATTCATAACCGTCCTGGCCGGAACGATGTGGATCGGCACGGGGAACAAGTTCGACCCCGAAAAAACCGTTCCGCTCAAGCCGGGCAGTTTCGTCAGGGATATTGCGAATCAGACGCATTTCGACGGCTCCAAGGCAGACGGACTCACCATCGAGATCGTCGGCATGGGTCCGGCGACGTCAACCCAGGCCGAAACGAAGTGACCTCGCAGACTGGCCGGTCCTTGGCGATAGCGGCGTGCCTGGCGGTGCTGTTCGCAATCGCGTTTACGGTGGCTGCTGCCCCGCCCCCGATCGCGATCACCTTGACGGGACAGTCGATGATCCGGTCGGATATCCGCGCGACTGCTCCTGCGGCGGTGCCGGTGATCCAGGGGTTGCTCAAGGGCGATGTTGTGTTCACCAATTTAGAAGCCGCAGTCGCCCAAAAAGGTGAGGCCATCCATGAGGGCAGAGGGTTTCTCACTCCGCCTGAAGCGCTGGATGCGCTGAAAGCTTTCGGTTTTAACTTGTTGTCGCTGTCCGGCAACCATGCGTTCGATCTGAAACTGAAGGGCGTTCAGAACACGATCCGGGAGGCTGACGGCCGCAAACTCGTTCATGCCGGAACGGGGAATAACTTGGTCGAAGCTGCCGCGCCGGCTTATCTGCACACCCCAAAGGGCACGATCGCCCTGATCGCAAGCGCGTCGGGCCTGATTGTGCCCGGAGGAAGCGCCACGGCGGACCGGCCGGGTGTGAATGAGCTTCGCGTCGAAGCCGGCGGCAAGCCAAACGAGGCGACGGTCGATCTGCCCGGCGCGCCCGCAAACACACCGAATCAGGAGGATTCGCAACGCATCCTGCAAAGCATTCGCGACGCCCGCCCGCACGCCGACCTGGTAATCGTGTACCAGCATAATCACGTGTTCGCCAACCACTCGTTCGGAACCATTTTCACGGAAGGAATGCCGGAGCGGCTTGCCCCGAATGACTGGCTCAAGAAGTGGACGCATGCGGAGGTGGATGCGGGTGCGGACATCATCGTGATGCACGG
>Ga0163162_10005091_pt1 | contig 12668 bp, 10 predicted proteins | sample S55metaG_FD_115310 | JGI IMG/M metagenome (GOLD analysis project Ga0163162, IMG submission 115310) | Switchgrass rhizosphere microbial communities from Kellogg Biological Station, Michigan, USA - S5-5 metaG | ecosystem: Host-associated > Plants > Roots > Rhizosphere > Soil | place: USA...
CAAACGATAGAGATTATGCTCAAGCCCGACGAAGGCTCTTTGTCGAACTGGATCTACGAGAATTGCGAAGTGGTTGCTCGTTCGGCTCTCGACGAGGGAATCACTGCGCTTCGCATTCGCGTGCCGCCGGAGAAACGTGACAGGCTCGCCCGCCTCGCCGGCCCGGCGCGGCTTAGGCTCGCGGCGGAGTAACTTCTAGTCTTTCGACTCCGTGGCCTTGGCCTCGTCCCAAAGGCGGTCCATTTCCTCGAGCGTCGAGTACTCTGGCTTGCGGCCCTCCGCGGCGAGCGCAGCTTCGATGCTCTTGACGCGTGAGCTTCGCGTTTGCGTCACGCAAGCTCGCCTCGGGGTCGATGCCGAGATGCCGCGCAATGTTTGCCATGACGAAAAGGAGGTCCCCAAACTCCTCGGCAACACGCGTCGCGCGATCTCGGTCCGAGCCGTTCTCACCCGCCGAGATCGCCGCTCTGAGCTCGGCGATCTCTTCTTCGGCCTTGGCGAAGACTGGGCTAAGGCTCGGCCAGTCGAAGCCAACTTCTGCCGCACGTTTCTGCAGCTTTACCGCGCGGGTGAGAGCAGGGAGCGCAATCGGCACTTCGTCGAGGCGCGAGATCTCACCCTCTATACCGCGTCCAGCTCTCTCTTCGGCCTTGATGCGCTGCCATAGCCCCGCGTTAAGGACTCCATCTTTGAGCTTTGGATTCGCAAAGACGCGCGGATGCCGACGGATCATCTTTCGCGTGATCGCGTCAACCACATCAGCGAATTCGAACCGCTTCTGCTCCGAAGCCATCCGGGCGTGATAGACGACCTGAAGCAGGAGATCGCCGAGTTCGTCCTTCAGCGCATCGAGGTCTTCCCGCGCGATAGCGTCGGCGACCCCGTAGGCCTCTTCGATAGTGTAGGGAGCGATGGTGCCAAAGGTCTGCTGCACATCCCAGGGACAGCCAGACACGGGATCGCGCAGACGTGCCATGACCGTGAGGAGATCTTCGACAGTGTGCCGCTTCGGGCCGCCGTCAGCCATCCTGTCCGCCGCATACTCGAAGCCAACGGGGTCACGTTTGACGGAGAAAACAGCAGCATTATCAGTGTATTGGCTTCTAATTGTCATTCCGCCTTGCATCCACCGGATTCGCATAAGGTATATTATGGAAAATTTGTGTTCGGTCGATTTTGTCAGTGCGCGGCACAGCTTAATGTTGCTCGTAGTGATCGCTCACCAGGCGATCGAGCAGTCTGACACCAAATCCAGATCCCCAGCTCCGATTGATCTCGCTCTCAGGCGACGCCAGTCCAGTGCCTGCGATGTCGAGATGGGCCCAGGCCGTTCCGTCCTTGACGAAGCGCTGGAGAAATTGCGCGGCCGAGATCGAGCCGCCCCATTTGCCACCGGTGTTCTTCATGTCGGCGACCTTCGAGTCGATCATCTTGTCGTATTTCGGTCCAAGCGGCAGCCGCCACAGTCTCTCGCCTGTCACCTTGCCAGCATCGAGCAGACGGCCGGCAAGTTCGTCGTTGTTGCTGAAGAGACCCGCATGCTCTTTCCCGAGCGCGACCATCACCGCGCCGGTTAACGTGGCAAGATTGATTAGCGCCTTCGGCTTAAAGCGGTCCTGCGCGTACCAGAGACAGTCCGCCAGCACCATGCGGCCCTCGGCGTCGGTGTTAAGCACCTCGATGGTCTGGCCCGACATCGAGGTGACCACATCGCCCGGCCGCTGCGCGCGTCCGCTCGGCATGTTCTCGACGAGGCCGACGACGCCGACGGCGTTAACTTTGGCCTTTCGTTCGGCAATCGCTTGCATGAGCCCCACGACGGTAGCCGCACCCGCCATGTCGCCTTTCATCTCCTCCATGCCGGCTGCGGGTTTCAGCGAGATGCCACCGGTGTCGAAGGTGACGCCTTTGCCGACAAAGACGACGGGATCGCCACCACGCGCCCCGGCGCCTTTCCACTGCATAACTACAACCTGGCTTGGGCGGTCGCTGCCCTGCCCTACGGCGAGCAGCGCATTCATGCCAAGTTTCTCGAGTGCTTTCGGTCCGAACACTTCAACCTGCACGCCGGCATTGGTGAGTTCCTTCGTTCGCGCGGCGAACTCTGCGGGTCCAAGCACATTGGCAGGCTCGTTGACGAGATCGCGGGCAAGCGTCACGCCCTCTGCGATCGCGCGGCTTGCCGCAAAGGCTTGCGTGGCGCCTTTCGGGTCGCTCGAATGGATGACGATCTTCTTTAACGTCTTGTCGTTCGCTTCATCAGACAATCCGGTCCTCTTGCGCGCCTTGGTCTTGTACTTTTTGAACTTGTAACCGCGCAACAATGCGCCGAGCCCGAAATTTGCCGCCTCGGCTGGAGTCACATCGCCACCAACGGTTTCGAGGAAGATATGCGCGTTAGGCGCTTCCTTGCCGCTGAGTAGACCTCTTACGACGCCGCCCAGATTGAGCCAGTCCTCGGGTTCGTATGCGCTCGGCGTGCCTAGGCCTGCGAGCACGATACGGGCGAATTTCAGTCCCTGCGGCGCAAGCAGATCGACCGTCTGCTCCTTCTTGCCCTTGAAGCCTGTGATCTCGACGGCCCGATCAAGCAGCCCCTTCGATTTCTTGTCGAGATCTTGAGCCGAAGGGGTGAGCTTGGCGCCTTCCTCGGCGAACACCACGACGACGCCGTCGGAGGGTGCGGTTTTGCCGACAAAGGACAAGGCGGTTTGATCGGTCACAATTCACTCCGTGGACGCCCTTTGCTATCGGGCGGGCGAGAATCGGTAAAGCGCCTCCGTTGCGGGCCAAAGGTCCTTTGATGCAGTTTTGCAACAACGGAGGGAAATACAGCGGCCCTACCTAAATCCTGCCATTGGGGAAAGCAAGCCTCGCAAAACGTCGAAATTCCGCCATCTTACCCTGATGGGAAGCGTGTTTGGCACCAGGGGGTTGGCGTGTCCCTAAGGTCACGCTGAGGCGCCACGCGGGGATGTAAAAAGCGGCCATGACGCTGTTCGGCCGATATATGTTTCGACAGGTGACGAACGCGTTCCTCGTCATTCTGCTGACCTTAACGGCCGTGGTGTGGCTCGCCACGGCTCTTAAAGAGCTTAACCTGATTACTTCACAGGGTCAGGGCATCCTTTTGTTTTTCCAAATGACTCTGCTTAGCCTGCCGAGTCTTGTCGCGCTCATCGCGCCGAACGCGATGCTCATGGCTGCGCTTTACACGCTCGACCGAATGAACGGCGACAGCGAGCTTATCGTGATGACGGCGTCGGGCGCCCCGATTTGGCGCATCGGCGCTCCCATCCTCGCCCTCGGCGCAATTGTGTCGCTTGTGATCCTTTTCGCCAACCTTTTCATAACGCCGGCAAGCGTGCGCGAGCTGCGGACCTTCATCACTCAGGTGAGGGCCGACCTGATCTCTCAAGTCCTTCAACCAGGCCGATTTTCCAGCCCCGAGACGGGCCTGACTTTTCATATCAGGGACCGCGATATGAATGGCAACCTGCTGGGCTTGCTCGTCCAGGACGAGCGCGACCCGAAGCAGGTGATGAGCTATCTCGCCGAGAAGGGCCGCATCATCAGCAACGACGATGGCTCATACCTCGTGATGTTCGACGGGTTTGTGCACCGATACAACGCAGAAAATGCAGACAAAGGGGTGCAAATCATCGCTTTTGACCAGAATATGCTCGATATTTCCGAGTTCAGCCCAAAAGATGACGACGACAAAGAACTGCGGCCTCGGGAACGTTACGTGAGCGATCTTATTAGTCCCGACCCGAACGACAAGATCGCCAAAGCAAATTACGGCCAGATACGCTCCGAGTTGCACGAGCGTCTCTCGACGCCGCTCTACCCCTTGGCCTTCGTCATCATCGCTATTGCGCTTCTCGGGCACGCTCGCACCACGCGAGAGAGCCGGTGGGGGCAGATTCTGACCGCTTTTGGTATCGCTGTAGGGCTCCGAGTTGCAGGGCTCACAGCCAACAACCTAGTCACCCTAAATGCCTGGGCTGTGGCCCTTGTGTATGCCATTCCCTTGGGGGCGATTTTCTTGGCTGCGTGGGCCGCCCACGTTAAAATGTTCCCAGAATTGCGGTCCAAGCTGAGCCTCGAGCTCAAGTTCCCAAAAAAGATAATGTTTTGGGCCGGTAGAGGGATGCAGACGACGTGAGAGCGCAGATGCCGGGCATCAGTGCAGTGGGAACGCTTGCGCGCTATTTCTCGCAGCGCTTCTTCCTCGCGATGATCGCGATGTTCCTGCTCTGTTGCGTGCTGATCTTCTTCGTCGATTTCATCGAGATGCTGCGCCGCGCAGGCAACTATTCGGGTGATGTTCCGGGCTTCCTCCTCGCCTGGATTACGCTGCTCCGACTCCCCTCGTTCTCGGAACTGACCCTCCCCTTCGCAGTGCTGATCGGCACGATCGGCATCTTCCTTATGCTGAGCCGATCCTCGGAACTCGTCGTGTTGCGCGCCGCGGGCATTTCGGTGTGGCAGTTCACGCTGCCGGCGATGATCGTTGCCTTTCTGCTCGGTGTCGCCTTCGTGCTGTTCTACAACCCAGTGGCTGCGGCCGCGCGCGCGCAAGCTGAAGAGCTTTATGCAGCAGCGTTCGGACGCGACGACTCCCTTCTGAAGACCAACAAGAATGCCGGCGCATGGCTGCGTGAGGACGGCACCGACGGACCGTCGGTGGTGCACGCGCTCGAGGTGCTAAACCAGGGACTCGAGCTGAACGGCGTCACCCTATTCCAGTACGACCGGGACAATGGCCTGACCGAGCGCATCGAAGCGAAGCACGCGCTACTCAAGGATGGCCGTTGGGAGCTACAGGATGCGTGGGTCAGCACCGTGGGTCAGGAGCCCGCGCTCTACAAGGAATATCTGGTGAGCACTTATCTCACGCCAGCGCAGGTACGCGATAGCCTCGGCACTGTGTTCTCAATCTCGTTCTGGGATCTGCCGAACTTCATCCAGATCGCTGAGCGTGCGGGACTTCCCGCGACTCAGTACCGCGTGCAATATCAGCTTCTCCTGTCGCGGCCGTTCCTGCTCGTCACCATGGTGCTGATCGCAGCCACCTGTTCGCTGCGCGGCTTCCGCTTCGGCAACGTTCAGATCAACGCAATCTTTGGTCTTGCGGCAGGGTTTTTGTTCTTCGTGTTCTCGGAGATTTCGCGCAACTTCGCCATGGCGGGGCTGACCTCCGCGGCGGCGGCAGCCTGGGTCCCGGTGCTCATCGCGGCTTCGCTCGCGCTCACCGTGCTCTTGTACAAAGAGGACGGGTGATGACCGGCAATCTCGCAAGGTTGATCTCTTTGCGCCGGGCCCCGCCCGGCCTCGCCGCGTCTAGAGACACCGCTCCTCGCGGCGTACGGTGGCCGCTTTTTGCCTGCGTTTTGGCTTGCTTCGTCGCCCTTCTGTTCCCCTCGGAGAAGGCCTTCGCTCAAGCCCAGACATCGCTTGAGCAGATCGTCAAGCCGCCGAAGATCGACAAGGCCGCCCCCATGCTGCTGCAGGCGGACGAGATGATCTACGACAACGAGAACGCGAGAGTCACGGCCAAGGGCAATGTCGAGATTTACTACGGCAATTACACCCTGCTTGCCGACAGCGTGGTCTACGACCGCGGAAATAACACCCTGACCGCGGTTGGCAATGTCCGCATCAAGGATCCCGACGGCGCGGTGATCAGCTCCGACCACATCACGCTTACCGATGACTTCCGCGATGGCTTCATCGAAACGCTGAGACTCGTCACCAAGGACGACACGCGCATCCAAGCGCAATCCGCCTCGCGCCAGGCTGGCAACGTTACGGTGTTCGAGAAGGCCTTGTTCACGCCCTGCAAGATTTGCGAGGAGGACCCGACCAAGCCACCGACCTGGCGCATTCGCGCGAAAAAAATCACGCACAAACGTGACCAAGCCACCCTTACCTACAACAATGTATTCTTCGACTTCTTCGGCGTGCCGGTTATCTGGATGCCCTGGTTCCAGAGCGCAGATCCTACGGTCAAGCGGAAGTCAGGGTTTCTGATGCCGACCTATAGCCATTCCAACGAGCTCGGCACGACAGTTGAGGTACCCTACTACTTCGCTCTTTCGGACCACTACGATTTCACCTTCGCTCCGACCTACACGGAGAATGCGGGCGTACTGCTTCAAGGCGATTGGCGTCATCGCCTAACGAGCGGCGGTTACAGTATCGCGCTTGCCGGCGTTTGGGATAAGGGCACCGTGGAGGCGCCTGTTGATGGCGACTTCCGCGGCAGCATCAAGACTGCAGGTAAATTCGCGCTTGATCCGTATTACAGTTGGGGTTGGGACATTACCGCTGTGAGTGACGATACCTTCAGGCGCTTCTACAATCTCGACAGCCGGATCAAAACCGATGACGTGAGCCAGGTCTATCTCGAAGGTCTCCACGACCGGAACTATATCTCTACGCGTTTTTACAGCACGCAGAGCCTGTTATTCACTGATGAGCCGTTCTCCGACGCGACGGTCTATCCGATCATCGACTACGACTACATCGTCAAGAACCCGATCATCGGGGGCGAGCTCAGTTTCAACTCAAACGTGATGGCGTTCACGAATAAAGACAATGTGGATTCTGACCGGGTGATTGTGGAAGGCAACTGGCGGCGGCAGATGATCGACGGGATCGGCGAGGTCTTCACGCCATTCGGGCAGTTGCGCGGCGATGTCTATAACGTTTCTGGGGTTGACAATAGTACAGTGACCGGGTCGGAGGACCTTGTTACCAAGAATCCGGACAACGGGTTCGTTGCGCGTGGCGACGCGGTTGCCGGTCTCGAATATCGCTATCCCTTCATCGCCACGACCGGGAGCGTCACCCATATCTTCGAGCCGATCGCCCAGATCATCGCGCGGCCTGACACCGCGGGCAACCAACAGGACATCCCGAACGAGGACGCGCTCAGCCTGGTGTTCGACGATACGCTCCTCTTTGATATCGACAAGTTCTCCGGTTACGACCGGATCGAGACCGGGACACGCGCCAATGTGGGCTTCCGCTACACGGCACAACTCATGTCGGGCGCGTACGCACAAGCGGTGTTCGGCCAAAGTTATCAGATTGCTGGCCAGAACGAGTTCGATACCGACTTTTACCGCTCGGCCGGTCTTGCCAACGACGCCTCGGATTACGTAACCGGCCTCTATCTGCAGGCCAGCTCGAACGTCTCGTTCACGGCCCAGACGCGCTTTGACCAAGAGACGCTCGACGTAAAACGAAGCGATGTCGGCACGTGGATGCGCTATGGCCCTGCGCAGGTCAAGGTGAACTATGCCGATGTCACCAGCGAGCCTGGTCTCGCGGCCGACCAACCGCGCCAGGAGGTGCTCACGGCGGCCGTTCTGGCGCTCACCAAGGATTGGTCGCTACTTGGGAACATTCGCTACGACATCCAGACGGATCAGACTATCACCGACGGACTCGGCCTGCAGTACCAGGATGACTGCTTCCTGCTGTCCGTGACCTATCAGCGCTCCTTCATAGAAGACCAGGATATCAAGCCAGATGAGCGTTTCCTCGTGAACTTCAATTTGAAATATCTCGGCGCATACCAGACTTCGACGTCCGTTAGCGACGTGTTCGGATCGGCCAACCCTGAAATCGTTCCATAGCCGAGCGAGTTCATGCCTTCTCACCGTTACCGACTTGACTTGATCGCAGGGGAAAAAAACCGCGCCTGCCGAGCTATGTCGTGTGGCGAAGGCCTGCTCGCTGCGCTCGTGTTCGTCGTCTTTGTGGTCGTCACCGCGAGCCTTGGAATGACACAAGAGGTCTCCATCGTTGTCCTCGTCAATGATGACCCCATATCGGATTACGACGTCGAACAGCGCGAGCGCTTCCTCGCCATCACCACGCAGGAACAGCCCTCCCCCGAGCTGAAAAAGAAGGCCACCGATCAACTCATCGATGAGCGGCTGCAGGTCCAACAAGGCCGCAAGCTTAGCGTTTCGGTCGACGAAGATGACGTCACCCAGATCGTCGAGGACATGGCGAAGAAGAACAATCTCAACGTGGACGGCCTAGCAACCGCGCTTGGCAAGGCCGGCGTGAACATTAAGACGCTGAAGGATCGCATTAGGTCGCAACTCGTGTGGCAAAACGTGGTGCGCCAAAAGTTCCGTCGTGAGATCCAGATTGGCGATGTCGATGTCGACAAGGCGCTGTCAGACGCTGGTGGGCAGGCGAGCGCGGGCCCGGCGGAGACGGCGCTTCAGCTGCGTCAAGTGAGGTACGAGTTACCCGCCGGCGCCGACCAGAAGACGATTGCCGAAAGGCTTGCGGCGGCGGAAAGCGCACGCAGCAAATTTGGATCTTGCGCCGATCTTGCCAAGGGTGTCGAGGGCGCCAGTGTCAAAACGCTGGCCGACCAACAGCCCGCTTCGATAGTGCAGCCCGCAAGGCTACTCGTGATGAACGCCAAGATGGGACAGATGACGCCCCCTACCCTCACAGCATCGGCGGTGGAGATGTACGCCGTGTGTGGCAAGCGCTCGGTGAAAGGTGACGACAAGACGCGCGAGGACATGCAGCGGAAACTGATGAACGAGGAGATGGGGATCCGTGCCGATCGGCTGCTGCGCGATCTCCGTCAGGACGCCTTCATCGAATACCGCTGAACGCCTATTCGTGCTAGCCCGAGGCCATGGGTCTCGCCGAACGTCCCCTGGCGCTCACCCTAGGCGACCCCGCCGGGATTGGGCCTGATATCACGTTGCTCGCATGGCTCGCGCGCGAACATGAGCCGATTCCGGCCTTCGTGCTGTTGGGCGAAGCAAGCGTGCTTGCGACGCGGGCCGAAGCTCTCCGCCTGAGAGTGCCGATCGCAACTGTTGTGGATCCGGTTGTGGCGGAGGAGCGCTTCGCCGAGGAGCTTCCTGTTATTTCTATCGCGGTGGCCGGGACTGTGGTGCCAGGCCGACCAGACGGCGAGGCTGCGGCCGCCGTGCAGGAATCCATCGAAAAAGCCGTACGTCTTGTTCAGGCAGGCGAGGCGCGCGCCGTCGTCACCAATCCGATCAGCAAGGCAATGCTCTATCGGGGCGGTTTCGCTTTCCGGGGGCATACCGAATATCTCGCTTCGCTTTCGGCGACAGGCGGAGCAGTTCCCCATCCCGTGATGATGCTCGCCTCGAAATGGCTCAAGGTCGTTCCGGTCACAATCCATATTCCTCTGAAAGACGTGCCGGCGGCGCTCACAGAGGAGCTGATCCTTTCGACCATCGAGACCACGGCACGAGACCTCGACCGATTTTTTGGAATTTCTCGGCCGCGGCTCGTAGTGACCGGGCTGAACCCCCATGCCGGAGAGGAGGGAGGGCTGGGCCGTGAGGAGATCGACATCATCCAGCCCGCCATCGAAGCGGCACGCAACAAGGGTCTCGAAGTGACCGGCCCCTACCCCGCTGACACTCTGTTCCATGCCGGCGCACGCGCGACCTATGACGCGGCCATCTGCATGTATCACGACCAGGCGCTCGTGCCGCTGAAAACGCTCGCCTTCGACGAGGGCGTCAATATCACGCTCGGGCTTCCGTTTGTGCGCACCTCCCCGGACCATGGGACCGCGTTCACTCTCGCCGGTACCGGCAAAGCCAATCCGAGAAGCCTCATCGAGGCGCTCCGGCTTGCCGACGCCATGAGCCGACAAGCAGAGAGGCGCGCGTGAGCACGCCTGACGGCCTGCCGCCGCTCGGCGAGGTGATCCGCGCCTCTGGCCTCTCGGCGAAGAAGAGCCTCGGCCAGAATTTCCTGCTTGATTTCAATCTCACGCGCCGTATCGCGCGTGCGGCGGGGCCGCTAGAGGGGGTAACCATTGTCGAGGTTGGCCCCGGACCCGGGGGGCTCACGCGCGCGCTCCTTTTCGAAGGAGCGTCGCGCGTCGTCGCTATCGAAAGAGACGAACGCTGCCTCTCTGCCCTGTCCGATATTGCCGCCCTGTATCCCGGCCGGCTCGATATTGTCGCCGCGGACGCACGAAAGGTGGACTATGCCGGTTTGGCGCTCCATCCTCCCGCCCGCATCGTCGCTAATCTGCCTTACGGCGTCGGGACCCCGTTGTTGGTCGGCTGGCTCAAGTCCGAGCCTTGGCCTCCCTGGTTTGATCGACTCGTGCTCATGTTCCAGCGCGAGGTCGCCGACCGCATCGTAGCCAAGCCTGGTGCCAAGGACTACGGGCGTCTTGCCGTGCTGTCGCAATGGCGCACACAGCCACGCATCCTTTTCAAGCTGCCGGGTGCGGCCTTCACGCCTAGGCCTAAGGTCGATTCTGCCCTTGTTGAGCTCCTGCCGAGGGCGACGCCGGAACCCGCGTGCGATGTGGAGGCGTTGGAAAAAGTGACGGCCGCAATGTTCGGCCAAAGGCGTAAGATGCTGCGCGCGTCGCTCCGTCAGCTAACCCCGGACACAGAAGAACTCCTCGAGAGACTCGAGATCGACCCGAAAGCCCGAGCCGAAGACCTTGCCGTCGCCGATTTCTGCCGCATCACCAACGCGCTCAAAGAGCCACGGCGCTAGAGCGCGGCCAGTAAATTCTGCACGAATTGCTTGAGTCCGGTAAGGCGAGTTCGGCGCAGCCTCTCAGCCGTCAGTACGGCGCGGATCGCGGCGACCGACCGGTCGATATCGTAATTGACGACAACATAGTGGTACTCGGTCCAATGCTGGATTTCGTTACTCGCGCCGAGCATTCTCCGGCGCACGATCTCGGGAGGGTCCTGCGCCCGCACATTGAGGCGTTGCTCGAGATCCGCTGCGGTCGGCGGCAGAATGAACACAGTAACGACGTCATCTCGAGCCTCGCCGCGCAGACTTGCCGCGCCCTGCCAGTCGACATCGAATAAGACATCGCGTCCTGCGGCGAGTGCCTCCTCCACGGGCTTGCGCGTCGTGCCGTAGTAATTGTCGAACACCACCGCCCATTCCAGGAACTCGCCGTGGTCGCGCATTTTGGTGAAGGTGTCGTGGCTCACAAAGTGGTAGTCCTGTCCATCTCTCTCGCCTTTGCGCATTTTACGGGTGGTGTGGGAAACCGATATCTCGATGCCCAGGTCCTGCTCGAGCAACTTGCGCGCGATGGTAGTCTTGCCCGCGCCCGATGGCGAGGAGAGCACCAGCATGAGTCCCCTTCTGGCGATGCCGGTCTCTTCCATGCCTTAAAGCCTCACTCGATGTTCTGGACCTGCTCGCGCAGCTGATCGATCACGGTCTTGAGCTCGATCCCCGTGCGGCTGATCTCGATGTCGGAGGCTTTTGAGCAGATGGTATTCGCCTCGCGGTTGAGTTCCTGCGCAAGGAATTCGAACTTGCGACCGACCGGCTGATTGCTCTCGATGTGCTCGTTGGCTGCCGCGAGATGCGCGCGCAATCGGTCGAGCTCTTCTTGGATGTCGGCCTTTGCCGCAAGCAAAAGAGCTTCCTGGTGAAGCCGCTCTGGGTCCAGCCCAGCACTAGCCTCAGTAAGGCGCGCGACCTGCTCGGCGAGCCGCGCGCCAAGCGCTTCGGATTGGCGCGCGGCGGCGTCTGAAGCGCGACCGACAAGAGCAGCGATGGTTGCAAGCTGTTTTGAGATCACCGCCTCAAGGCGCTCGCCTTCCGCCGCGCGGGCGTGCACAAGCTCATCGAGCACTCTGGCAAGACCTGCCAGAAGCGCATGATAGAGCGCAGCCTGCGCCTCCTCGCTCTCCTCTGCCTCAACGGCCTCGACCACGCCGCGCATTGCGAGCAACGTATCAAGGCGTGCCGTTTTGAGATCAGTCAAGGCTTGGGCCCGCTCCGCCACCGCCCGTGCTTGAGCAAGCGCCGCTTCGTTCAGGCGAATCTCGGTCCTGCCCGCTTCTCGCCTAACACTCAGGTTCAGGGTGCAATTGCCGCGCGCGAGCTTCTCTTGAGCGAGACCTCGCACCCTGATCTCGAGCGACTCGAAACCAGACGGGAGACGCAGACGAAGTTCGAGACCGCGGCCATTGACGCTGCGCGCCTCCCAAGACCAACTCGTGTCCCCATGCACGCCGTCCGCGCGAGCGAAGCCGGTCATGCTTTTGAGGGTCATCCGTTGGCCAAGCCTTGCGACTTCGAAAGTGAGTTTAAGCCTCGCCGCTTATAAGCCGAGTCGCAAGTCTTTTGGTCACCCGAGCGGGCTAGCGTTTCGGGTTACGCAGCGGCTTGGGAGGCGCCTCATCATCTGGAACGCCCTCAGGCGAGAACGGATTTTGCCCGCCATCGAGCGCATCTGGATCGGCGAACGCTCCGGGCGCGGCGGGATCTGCGGCCATCGCGCTTGAAGTGCCTTTGGCAACGGCTGCTCCCGCGACTTTAGGCTGCGTGCCGATAGCGCCGGGAGAGGTTGCAGCATGTTGCGCGGCGGCAGCATCCCCACCGTCCGCTGCTGCTGCCGCTTGCGCGGCAGCTTGAGCCGCGGTTTCTTCGGCCTCTCTCGCTCTCATCTCGCGCTCCACGACCCGCCACTTCGCGACATTTCTATTGTGCTCCTCGAGCGAGGCAGCAAACATGTGGCCGCCACTGCCGTCGGCCACAAAATAGAGGTCTTTCGTCTTGGCAGGCTTCAGTACAGCCTCGATCGAGGCGCGGCCCGGGCAGGCGATTGGCGTCGGCGGTAAGCCATTGATTTTGTA
>Ga0163162_10005094_pt1 | contig 12663 bp, 10 predicted proteins | sample S55metaG_FD_115310 | JGI IMG/M metagenome (GOLD analysis project Ga0163162, IMG submission 115310) | Switchgrass rhizosphere microbial communities from Kellogg Biological Station, Michigan, USA - S5-5 metaG | ecosystem: Host-associated > Plants > Roots > Rhizosphere > Soil | place: USA...
ATAGTGTGCCTTCCAGAGAGGTGTGGTCGGTGTGGGCATAGAAATGATCCCAGCTCAGGTTGGCAAAGTTCGTAATATCCGCTTCGGTGACGGTACGTTTGTGGGTGATCACGGTGTCGCCAATCTGCAGCTCTTCGAAATATTTCCGGAAAGGGTGTTTGTCTTCCGTATGCTGGCGGGCATGGGGCTGCCAGGTATTTGTAAGGCTGGTGATCATGGATGGCGATCCCTGCACGGCTACCCGCTGCATATAGTGCTTTACCCCGCGAAGGCCGCCCATCTCTTCACCGCCGCCGGCGCGACCTGGGCCTCCATGCACCAGCAAAGGCAAGGGGCTTCCATGCCCGGTGCTTTCTTTTGCACATTCGTTGTTCAGGATCAGTATTCTTCCGTGATGGGTGGCGGCGCCCAGCACATATTCCCGGGCTTGCCGCGGGTCGGCCGTGACGATGGTGCTGCAAAGCGAGCCTTTCCCTTTTTTGGATAATTCGACGGCCTCGTCCGCGCCTTTGTAGGGCATCATTGTGCTGACAGGACCGAATGCCTCGATGGTATGGGGTTCTTCGCTGGTGAAAGGTTTTTCATTCAGCAGCAATAAGGGGCTGAGGAAGGCGCCTTTCACGCTGTCGGCGTCGATGACGGCGACGCTGTCCAACGAGCCATATAAGATCTGTGAGGATGCCAGCAATCTCCTCACCTGTCCCCGGACCTCTTCACGCTGCGCATTACCTGCCAGGGCGCCCATGCGGACCTTCTCGTTTTCCGGGTTGCCGATGGTGGTCTGGGCCAGGGCTTTCGTCAGCGCTTTCCAGGCGTCCTCCATTTTGGAGGCCGGGACAAAGATCCTTCGAACGGCGGTACATTTCTGACCGGCTTTTATCGTCATTTCTTTTCTCAATTCCTTAATGAACAGGTCCCACTCCGGCATGGAAGGGTCTACGTCCTCTCCCAGGATCAGGCAATTCAGGGAATCCGCCTCCATGTTGAAGGGCGTATTCTCCCGCAGGATGGCAGGGTGGGATTTGAGCTGCTGTCCGGTGTATGCCGACCCCGTAAAGGTCACTACGTCCTGGTCCGTCACATGGTCCAGCAGGTCTCCGGCGCTGCCGCAGATCAATTGCAATGCACCGGGAGGAAGAATCCCGGAAGCGGCGATCTCCCGAACTACGGCTTCTGTCAGGTAAGAGGTCACGGAGGCGGGTTTAACAACGGCAGGAACACCTGCCAGGAGGTTGACCGCTATTTTCTCCAGCATACCCCAAACGGGGAAGTTAAATGCATTGATATGGATGGCCGCTCCTTCTTTAGGGACGAGGATATGCTGGCCCATAAAAGTATTTGCTTTCCCCAGGCTCATCCCATCCCCGTCAAGGCAGAAAGATTCGTTGGGAAACTTACGCCGGAGTGAGGCGTAGGAGAAAAGGTTGCCAATGCCGCCTTCCAGGTCTATCCAGCTGTCGGCGCGGGTGGCGCCTGTGAGGTAGCTGATCTTGTAGAGCGGCTCAACTCTTTCTTTAAGATAGAGTGCCAGGGCCCTGAGCATGCGGCCTCTTTCAGGGAAGGTCATTTTTCGAAGTGCGGGGTTGCCGGTGTCCCGGGCATAGGAAAGTATGGCCTTGAAGTCGAGGCCTTTAGTGCTGGCGTGTGCTATCGTTTCGCCGGTGACCGCGTTATACAGGGCCTGACCCTCTCCGTCGCCCGTGATCCAGTCTCCAATTATGTAATTTCCAAGCTTTGGCATGCTAACGATCGTTTGTATGTCTGCAAATGTATTGAATCTTTTGTGACAGACTGGCACCTGAAAAGATTGGTGCGCCATTTGGTTCAGGATTTATATGGAAAATAATTATTCTTTCATTGATCACTCCGTTCCAACGGATCATGATCTGTTGGACGTCTATTCCAAAACGATCACCGGTGTAGTGGGTCAGGTAGCGGAGGCAGTGGTGCATATCCAGGTGCAGAAGCCTGTCAATGACCGGCGGGGAGGACAGCAAAAGCTATCGCCCGGCTCGGGGTCCGGCTTTGTCATTTCTTCGGATGGCTTTATCGTCACCAACAATCACGTAATAGAGGGCGCCCACGATATTAAAGTAGCGCTCGCGGACGGCAGGACGGTGAATGCGGAGCTGAAAGGGACCGACCCTTCTACAGACATAGCGGTACTGAAGATCTACGAGACGGGCCTAAAGGCGCTGAGCTTTGCAAATTCCGAAGCCTTACAGCCCGGACAGATCGCCATAGCCATTGGTAATCCGCTGGGTCTGCAGCATACGGTGACGGCGGGGGTGGTAAGCGCCCTGGGACGAACGTTACGGGCCAATAATGGGCGTTTGATCGACGACATCATACAAACCGACGCTTCCCTTAACCCGGGCAACTCAGGAGGGCCGTTGGTGAATTCTTTAGGTCAGGTGATCGGAGTGAACACAGCCACGATCATCTCCGCGCAGGGGCTTTGTTTTGCTGTGTCTTCCAACCTGGCTGCTTTTGTGGCAGGGAAACTGATCATGACAGGTAAGGTAAAGCGGGCCTACCTGGGGATAGCGGGGCAGGTAGTCAATCTCACCGGAAGGATGATTGCGGCTAACCGGCTGGAAAAGAAGACCGGGGTTTATATTTCCGAGGTGGTCCCTGATCAGCCCACCTATAACAACGAGCTGCGGTCGGGGGATATCATTGTGGCTTTTAATGGCAAGTCTATAGGTACGGTGGATGAGCTGCACAAGGAATTAGGAGAAGGGGTTATCGGGCGCTCAACCCGTATGGAGGTGCTGCGCAATGGCCACAAGGCGCTGGTGAACGTGATCCCCGGCGAGATGAAATAGGTCGAAGGGCGGCGGTGTAGCGTTATTTAGGCTCTTTTACGTTGATCGATGGCCTCCGACAGGGAGTCGAATATTTCATCAATGGTTCCTTCTCCCTTGATATAAACCACTTTATCGTATTTTTTATAGTGTTCGGCGACAGCAGCGGTCTTTTTTTCGTATTCGGCCAGCCGAGCCAGAATAACGTCTTCCTTGGTATCGTCGGAGCGACCGGAGGTAAGCCCGCGGTTGAGCAGGCGTTTTACCAGCTCTGCTTCACTTACCTGGAGAGCCAATACGACGGCGATGGAAGTGCCTTTCTGGGTCAACAGTTTGTCCAGCGCTTCGGCCTGGGCAGTGGTACGGGGGAAGCCGTCGAACAGGAAGCCGTTGGCCTGTGGGTTATTGTCAAGGGCAGAGCTGATCATTTCGATGACCACCTCGTCGGGAACGAGTTGTCCCTTGTCCATGAAGCTCTTAGCTGCCAATCCCAGTGGAGTGAGGCCTGCGATCTCGCTACGCAGAAGGTCGCCCGTACTGAGGTGCTTCAGCCCATATTTGGAAATGAGCCGTTCTGACTGGGTGCCTTTTCCGCTGCCGGGCGGTCCGAATAGAATTAAATTGAACATATGTACTACTTACCCTTGTGAGTGGACAAATATAAGGCAGGAACACAAGAAAATGAAATGTTAAGACCCGCCAGGCTGTCTATTTGCCGACAATCCGCCTGAACATAGGCTTCGTAAATTTGTTGTATAAAATATAAAGTATGCAATACCTGATCAGAAATATCACCTTTATAGTGCTGGCGCTACTGCTGCAGCAATGCACTTATTCCCAGTCTTCCACACCACCGAAATTGAATACCATGGATACTTCGAAAAAAACAAACAACCCGGCCTATTCACGCACCGACAAGGCGTCTGTAACTGTTTCCGACGAGCAGTGGAAAAAGATCTTGCCGGCAGATGTATATGAGGTGGCGAGGAAAAAGGGTACTGAACGGGCCTGGACCAGCCCTCTGGAAAACCTCCATGACGTAGGCACATATTACTGCGCCGTCTGTGGTAATGCTCTTTTTCAGAGCGATACGAAATTCGACAGTGGCTGCGGATGGCCGAGCTTTTACCAGCCCATCAGCAAGAGCAGCATCATCTATGCCCCAGACAATTCCTATGGCATGGCCCGTACGGAAGTGATGTGCGGAAGATGCAAGTCGCATTTAGGTCATGTGTTCAACGATGGTCCTCCCCCCACCCATTTGCGCTACTGCATCAATGGGGTTGTATTGGATTTTGAAAAGGCAAAGGAGGCAGAGAAAAAATACAATGCTGATAAGCAATAAGGGCCTTTGTTTCGATTAAATTGCAGGGAATGCTGGAGCTATTACGACAACCATTCCCTTTTTCTACACAAACGGGTCAAAGACTAAGGACAGCCCTGCTTTTTGGGCTGTTCGTATTTTTATTCCTCTTTATTTTCCGGCCTTTCGGGATGGGGGCAATGGGGACGCGCCAGTTGGCTTTAGCCACTTTCCTTTATGGCGTAGTGTGTTTTACCGTACTTACCGCCTGGTTCCTGCTCCTGCCGTTGCTGTTCCCTGGCATTTTCCGGGAATCCGCCTGGACAGTCTGGAAAGAGATCCTTCACAGCATGGCCTGTGTGCTGGCTGTATGTGCCGGCAATATTCTTTTTACGCATTATTATTTTCATGAGGCATTCACCGTCCCCCTGGTTCTAAAATTTCTCTGGATGACCGTTAGTGTCAGCATTATTCCCATTATCCTGATGGTGTTGCTCCGCCAGGTGCGGCTGATGAGGAGCTTTAGCCGGCAGGCAGTTGAACTGGACCGGCAGCTGCCTGTCCGGACGGGGGGTATTCCGCCGGAAGAGGGTATTTCGGGAGAAATGGCCCCGGAAGAGGGTGTAGACAGGAAGGCGGAGGAGACAGGCGAAATTGAATTCAGATCAGAGAATGGACAAGACAGCATTTATTTACCTGTAACAGATTTTTTATATGCGGAGGCGGCCGACAATTATGTAAAAGTCTTTTACCAGGGTGGGTACAAGATCATACGCAGCAGTCTTAAGCGACTGGAAGATGATGTGAGCGCCTATGAGCAGATTTTCCGGTGCCATCGTACCTACCTGGTGAACCTGGACAAAGTGGTCCACATCAGTGGCAATGCCCAGGGCTATAAATTACATCTGGAGGGAACCGGGCTGCTTATCCCTGTCAGCCGAAGCCTCAATGGAGAGGTTACCCGGCTTGTCACCCGCCCCAAAGTGCCTTCCATTCACCCCAGCGATTTGTAAGGAGGGTTTTGTCCCCGTAGTTTGCAGGCAGTTGTTCACCAAAAACTGCATCATGGTAATTTTCCTTCGTATTGTATTGATCCTCCATATCATAGGAGGTTTTATCGCCCTGGTAAGCGGGCTTATCGCTATGTTGACCCGGAAGGGGGGCCGTCTCCACCGGCTGAATGGCAAGATCTATTTCGGGGGTATGACGGCTGTCTTTATCAGTGCGGTGATCCTATCTGTCGCCCATCACCTGCCGTTTCTGTTGATGGTAGGGTTTTTCAGCTATTATATGGTGGTAAGGGGGTACAGGATCCTCCATTTGAAGAAATTGGGGAGGGGACAAGTGCCTGGCGTCCTGGATTGGGCAATTGTAGTGATTGCGGGAGGATTTATCCTGTATCTGTTGGTGTGGGGGATCATAAAGAGCGTAGCGGGGGTGGGTTTAGGGTATGCAGGCATTGTTTTCGGAGTAATAGGATGCAGTTTTCTGGTGGGCGATATCCGGAAATTCAGGAAGCCTCCCACAGAAAAGATGCATTGGTGGTTTACCCATATCGCGGCTATGTGCGGGGGCTATATTGCCACGGTGACGGCATTTGTAGTGGTGAATGTTCAAATGAATCCTGGCTGGGTGCCCTGGCTGCTGCCAACGGCCATTGGGACTCCGCTGATCATGCGAACCACCAGGAAATATAAAAAGCAGTTTGCGTCTAACAATGGTGAGGTACCTTTGAGACATTAAATTAAAAGGATGTGTATGGATAAGCAACGCATAGGCTGGATAGGGCTGGGGAATATGGGCACGCCCATGGTGCGCAATCTTTTGAAAGCAGGGTTTCCCGTAACTGTATATAATCGCACGGCTTCCAAGGCAGAACCGCTGGTGGCGGATGGAGCCGTCCTGGTTTCCAGTCCCGGGGAGCTTTGGGGTAAGTCGGATGTCATTATCACTATGGTGGCCGATGATGCGGCGCTGCAAGCGATCTATAAGGGAGATGGCGGACTGCTGGAGAATGCACCGGAAGGAAAGATCGTCATCGATATGAGCACTGTCTCTCCTGCTACGACAAGGGAATTGGCTGGGCTATTGGCTGAAAAAGGAGTGGAATACCTGGATGCTCCGGTTTCTGGCAGTGTAAAACCGGCAGAGCAGAGCCAATTGGTATTCATGGTAGGCGGTAAGCGACCGGTGTACGAAACGGTGTTACCTGTTTTTGAAAAGCTGGGTAAGATTTCATTTCTTCTTGGAGAACAGGGAGCGGGGCATAGCGCCAAGCTGGCAATTAACCTGCTATTAGCCTTCAATGTACAGGGCCTGGCAGAATCGGTGCTTTTTGCCCGGGATAATGGCATTGCCCCAAAAGATATGCTGGCCGTGATCAACGAAAGTGCGCTCAGCAATGTGCTGATCCGCCTGAAAACAGCCAATATTGAAAACAATCAATACGAAGCGGCATTTGCCCTTAAACTTATGGCCAAGGACCTGCGGCTGGCCAGGGAGCAGGGGCTTCATACACCCGGAGGGCTTGCCCTGGAAGACAGCTTCCGGGACGCTACACATGAATGGGGAGAACAGGACATGATGGCTATTCTCTCTTTTTTGAGCGCTTCAGGTGAGGAGCAACCCGTGTTCTAAACCTTTGCTTTTACTTTTAATAATACCACTCCGTGCGCCGGAATGCGCGGTGAAAAGGCATTGCCGGCGGATGTTAGATCCCGTTGACGCCAAAGATCCCGCACCTTTAATTGAGCGGGGAGTCCGAGGCTGGAATAAGGGATCGTCGGTTTGGCGGGTTGTTCACCCCGGTTGAAGATCCCCACGGCTTTGCTGCCGTCTTTCAGCTCCTTTACCCAGACCTGTATGTTGTCTTTATCCCAGGCCTTTTTAGCGGGTCGTGCCAGGGCGTCCTGGTCTACGGCCAGGACTTCGTCGTTGGTGAGCAGTCCCAGGGTAAAATTATCCAGGCGGCTCATGTCACATCCAATTAGCAGCGGTGAGGAGAGCAGGGACCAGAGACTTATATGCGTGTATTGCTCGTCGGGAGTCAAGCGTGCATTGTGGAGGCTCGGTCCCCAGCCTACCCTGCCAACCACCAGCATGTCAGGATCGTTGAAGTTTCCCGGAGCTGTATATGGCGCTGCCTTATCCTGATTGAAGCCGATACCGGCCATACTGCCCCAGGTGTCAGTGATGTCGCCGGTGGTACGCCATGAGTTAGCCCCTATCTCGCCTCCCCATTTCCAAACATCTCCCATCCCGTACTGGCAGAGGCTATAAAGGACATCTCTACCAGCCTTGTCGAGGGCCTGGCGCATGGTGACATAGGGTTTTTTCATTTCATCGAGGGAAGGAGCTTTGGGGGCTATTTCCCCATACGAGCACCAATCGTATTTAAGGTAATCGATCCCCCAACGGGCATAGGTAGCCGCATCCTGGTCTTCGTGCTGATAGCTGCCCAGGTAGCCTCCGCAGGTCCGGGGGCCGGGGGAGGAATAGATACCGATCTTCAGTCCCAGGCTATGGACATGATCGCATAGCTTTTTCATATCCGGGAATTTGTTGTTGGCAAGGATCTCTCCCTTGTCATCTCTCTTTTCTTCCCAGCCGTCGTCTATATTTATATAGGACCAACCATGGTCGGCCAGCTTTTCGGCCATGGCAGCGGCGGAGGCTTTTACTTTCTCATCGCTGACGCTCAGTCCCCAGCAATTCCAGCTATTCCAGCCCAGAGCAGGCGTGAGCCCAATCTTATCGCCGCAAACAATGGTAAATCGCCGGGTGGCGGTTCCGGTGCGGTTCTTCACTGTCAGTTGGACGGGGTAGCTGCCTTTTTTCGCTATCGATCCTGTAATGATACCGGTAGCTTTATCAAGGGAGAGCGTGGATGGAAGGCCGGTGGCCGAGTAGGCTGCGGGCTTTTCTCCAGTGGCTGGGATCTTATACAGGAAGGGAGCGCCGGGCCGCACGCCGTAAATCTCCGGTCCATTGATACGGGGCGTTGCTCCCGGTGCAGGCGTAAGGACATAGGGTATCTCTTCGGCGGCCGTCACGATCTTTTTGCTTCTGCCCTCTTCAAAGCTGTATTCGATGCGATAGGTTCCTTGTTCGGGCAAGGTAGTTTTGACGGTGTACTCGAAGGGGCGATCGTGTGCAAAGTCCGTACCGATGGTTTGCTTGTAGACGGCCGTTCCCGAAAAAGGATCAACTACGCGGATATTCAGCCGGCCCGTGAAGTCGAATTTTTCGCTGGAGGATCGCAGGATGATCTTTTTACTGAATTGACTGTTGCCGGCGGCGGAAAAGTGAAATTCGTCGGCGTTCATGTCCAGGGAGATATAGTCTGTGACATCCATGACGCTGATGCCATATTTGCCATCATACAGACCGCCGTCACCATCATGGTCCCATACACGGATGGCGATGACATTGTCCTGGTCCCAACGGATCCTTCCATCTGTAAGCGGGATGGCATAGGAACGTTGCTGCTGCCAGTCGCCGGACTGGATAGTTCCGCCTTTTCCGGCATTTCTTCCTATCAGGAACCCGTTGAGGTAGAATTCATCCCCATCATCGATCTTACCCAGGTCGAAGCGTATTTTTTCTTTTAAGAACGCTTTCTCTTTTATGGCAGATGGGATAACAATATGCAGCCTGTACCATGCGAATCCATCGTACCCTCTAAACCCCTGCGCTTCCCAAGCGGCTCCTGAGCGGATGGTGGTCCAATCGGAGTCATTGAACGAGGGAGCGGCCCAGCCCGGCTGATCGCCCGTTCTGAATTTCCAGGAGCCATTGATGGAGAGGTCCTGGGCTGAAAGGGAAGAGAATATGGAAAGGGACAGTAAAAAAGCTACTAATTTCAACATATTGCAGGTTTAGGGCTTGAAATTACAAAAGAGCCTGTAAATTTGCAGTCCCTGCAAGGGGAATTTAGCCAACTTAGCTCAGCTGGTAGAGCATTTCATTCGTAATGAAAGGGTCGTCGGTTCGATTCCGATAGTTGGCTCTGAGCTAAAAGCGGACCAGTGGTCCGCTGGCCAAATTCATGCGTAATGCCTCTTTCGGTAGTTTTCTCATAGCAGCGCTACTTGCCTGCTACCTGATCAACTGCTTTTCCCCCCTGAGGCTGGAATATGACAGTATCCGCTATTTTGCCTTAAAGGACTGTCTGGAGCATTCATGCCCTCCGGGTTTCCAGGCTGCAGACGATCCACATCCTTACGGTTATCCTGTTCTATTATGGCTTTTGTCCCGGATGGGTTTGTTAGATCCTTTTACCATTGCTTTTACTAACCTGGTGTACCTGGCAGGAGCGCTGTATTTCACGGGCAAATTGTTCCAGCGCGAAAGGGAATCATCCGCCAATCGCAAGTTGGAGCTTGGGGTCATACTGCTGCTGCTGGGCTATCCTTTTATTAAATACTTCGCTTATCCATTGTCGGAAATGCAATACCTTTTCTTTTCCTGCGGAAGTCTGTATTTTTTTCGATTGTATACAGACCGGGGGATGCGGGCGGGTTCATTGGTCCTTGCGCTGCTGTTTGCAGGTGCTGCCATCTTTACCCGAACGGCAGGGATCGTGCTTTTTCCGGCATTGCTGTCAGGCCTGGTTTGGCATCATAGGCAGGTGTTGTTGCGGCGTTGGAAAATAATTGGGGGGATGGTATTATTAGCGGGGGCGGGTTTAGTTGTTTCGCTGAAATACCTGGCCCCGGGGCTGTATATGAATAGCGTACGGCATGCAGGTCCCGGATGGAAGGTATTGTTGGGGGAGCATTTGGCGGAATGGGGAGAGCTGTTGCTGAATTTCCCTGCCGGCAAGATCTCGGGTGCCGGACGGTGGATGTTTGCGGCGGCAGGATCACTCCTAGTGGCTGTGGTGGTCTATTGTCTTATTCGCCGGAGGAAGAAGACGCCCGTGACAGTGAGCGTGTACCTGGTGATCTATGGTCTGCTGATATTTTGCTGGCCATTTTTTGACGTTCGTTTCTGGATACCGGTGGCGCCGCTGATCGTCATGATATTGGTTCATGTAATTGATGCAAGGGGCCCGCTGATACGCGGGGTGGTGATCCTCTATGTTGCAGCAGGGGTAGGTGCTGCAGGCTATTCCACTTATACAGCGTTCAATAAACGGGCGCTGGCGCGTAACCAGGCCGGAGGAAGATACCGGAACGAATATGAGACCCATTTTTTCGGCAAGCCTTTGCAGGACACCGTTACTCCTGTGGATCCGTATGTATTGCAAGTATTAGAGACCTGTAAATGATTATCTTTACGGTTTATCTTTACGCGCCGGAATTCACAAAATAAAAAGTCATGCAGCTATCTCATTTAGCCGAAACGCTTATTGGTTCTGAAATTGTCAAGCTGGGTGGAGACATCCGCGAGAAGATCCGTCAGGGGGAGAAGATCTATAACTTTACGGTAGGTGATTTTGATCCCGCTATCTTTCCGATCCCCAAGGGTTTGGAGGAGGGCATTATTGACGCTTACCGCCGGCATTTTACCAATTATCCTCTGGCGGAGGGTAACCTGGACCTTCGTCAGTCCATTGCTGCTTTTCTGAAAGAGCGGGAGGGCCTCACCTACGGATTGGACGAGATCCTGGTTGCGAGCGGAGGGCGTCCGCTGATCTATGCGTTATTCCGCACCCTGATAGATGAAGGAGATAAGGTGGTTTACGCTGTGCCATCCTGGAACAATAATCATTATACACATCTCAACTGGGGGGAGCATGTGGTGATCGAGGCCCATGCTGAAAATAATTTTATGCCTACAGCCGAGGCTATCAGGCCGCATGTCAAAGAAGCCACGCTTATCTGCCTTTGCTCGCCGCAAAATCCGACTGGAACGACTATTTCCCGTAAGGACCTTACGGCCATCTGCGAGCTGGTGATGGAAGAGAATGCCCGTCGCAAGGAGGGGGAAAAGAAATTATTCCTTTTGTATGACCAGATGTATTGGCAGTTGACGTACGGGGAGATCCGCCATTATGATCCTGTCTCGCTTTATCCGGCTATGCGGGAGTATACGATCTATATCGATGCTATCAGTAAGGTCTTTGCAGCGACCGGTGTGCGTGTCGGCTGGTCTTTCGGACCTGCTGAGATAATTAGTAAGATGAAAGCCATTCTCACCCATATCGGCGCGTGGGCGCCGATGGCGGAGCAAAAGGCCACGGCCGCCTTCCTGCTGGAAAAAGATAAGATCGATGAATATCTGCAAACATTTCGGGCTGCTGTATCCGACAGGCTGCAACGCATTCATGCCGGACTTCAGCAATTAAAAAAAGAGGGATTCCGCGTGGATGTGCTGGCGCCTGAGGCGGCTATTTATCTCACCATCAAGATCGACCTGACAGGTCTGCATATGAAGGATGGAACAACGTTGAAGGAGCAAACAGATGTTACTTCCTACCTGTTAAATGAGGCTAAACTGGCTGTTGTACCATTTTCCGCGTTCGGGGCTTCAAAAAGCTCTCCCTGGTACCGGCTGAGTGTAGGAACCTGTCGTGTTGAAGACATCGGAGAAATGATCGACAAATTACGTGGGGCTATGAAAAAACTATCATCTGACCTTTAAGCGTAAATTTTCGACATTAGTTCTTATTACAAATGAAAATGAATGGTTTTAACTCCTTTTCGCGAATGATCTTTTGCATGGCATCCCGCTTGAATAATATCTTATGCTTATTGATATCAAACACTTCATGGGCAATGCAAAAGCTATCGATGGTTTCGAAGTGAAATAACAATTCATTGAGCTGCTCCAATTCCTGCTCCATGGACTGTTCGTTCATTTGTTCATCTTTCACCAAAACAAGCAAATCTCTGTTACAAGTTTTCATTACATTATTAGATTTTAATAACCAGACATATCTTATTTATATCCAGACATACCACTATTCACGCCACAACCGCATTTTTTACTGCTTCCTCCAATTCCCCTGCCTGCGTTGCAGCTAATTATTACAATGCTACTAAATAATAATAAGAGAATCAATATCGGACTCGAAGTTTTTAAACTCGGTTTCATGGCTTTAGTCTTACTAATTTAACTATTTTGTAAAGAAAAAAGTATCCTGTTTGTCAACTCTCTTAAAAATTAACATTCCTCTTGCAAGAAAACCCAGGATACTCGTAGCCCCCCTTGATTGGGGGTTAGGGCACGCAACTAGATGTATACCAATCATTAAAGAATTAATAATCTGCAAATGTGAGGTGTGGATCGCGGCTATAGGCGACCAAAAAGCACTCCTGGAAAAAGAGTTTCCATTCCTATCGTTCGTTGAACTGCCTGGCTATCACATACAATATGACAAAAACCGTGCCTTTACGCTCCTTAGGTTGATAGTTTCAATCCCCAGGATACTGAACCGGATCAGGGCGGAAAATCTTTGGCTACGGCAATTCAGGGAGCAAACGGAATTAGATGCAGTGATCTCGGATAATCGCTATGGTTTATGGGGAAAGGGGCTTTATTCAGTGTTTATCACGCATCAGCTGGGTCTCAGAACGTCGCTGGGAGCATGGATGGACCGGTGGACAC